>SXGT01381037.1_pt1 | contig 37399 bp, 27 predicted proteins | sample 3176221 | NCBI WGS metagenome assembly SXGT01 (sample SAMN11356862, study PRJNA531348) | freshwater metagenome | isolation source: freshwater sample F1-120 | place: China: Fuxian Lake, Yuxi | collected 2017-12-25 | reverse complement strand
TGGGCGTCGGCCCCACGGCCCTGGGACCGCCTGACCTCGCCGAGGCCGACCTGCGCGAAGGCGTAGGACGAATCCAGCGCCACCGCCTTCTCGAAGTGCGCTCCCGCCCCGTCGCGCTGGCCCGTACGGAGCTCCAAGTGGCCGCGCGCGGTGAGCGATTCGGCGGTGTCTTCGCCGGCCGCGGCCAACGCATAGGTCGTGAGCGCGATCTCGGCGTCGGTGAGCAGATACGGCTGCTCGGCGGCGAGTCGCACACGCAGCCGCAGAAGCTCGCCCTGCAGGTCCGGGTCGTTGGGTCGGAGCTCGCGCGCCGCCGAGAGCCCTACGAGGGCCGCCTGAAGCTCGCCGGCGGCGGCAAGCCGCGATGCGCGGTCGCGGTGGGCGCTGGCCGCGGCCTCGCTCTGCCCCCTGGCACGAAAGTCGGTTGTGGCGCTCCAGGCCGCGGGAGCAAGGAGCGCAACGCCGAGGGCGAGGAGACCTGTCCGCAGCCACGATTGAGTGGTGTTCGAAGTCACACGCCGACACTATCAGGAGTCGCGCTGGAGACCCATTGCCGACTCGCATCCCTCGCATCCCCTAGCTAGGGAAGTCTCCCCAAGAGCGGCAGGGAGCGCTGCCGGACGTTCCTTCAGCGGGTTGGGGGGAACAGCGTACCCGCCCGCTCCGCCTGCTCAACCAGCGCCCGCCGCCGCGGCCAAGGGGCGCCTGCCGCCGGCCGGAGCGATGGCAGGAAGCCCGCCGCGACCGCCGCATCGAGGATCGCGTCGGCAGCGTGCGCCTGGGCGTCCCAGCGCAGGTGGCAGTAGTCCGTGAAGAGCTCTGGGCCTGTGACGCCATGCGGGGCGAGGCGGCTCATCGTGGCGTCCAGGTCCACCACCACCACCCCGGGCCGGCCCTGACCCACCGACCGGACCACCTCCTGGAAGCTGGGCCGGCAGCGGTTGCGAGGGACGTGCTCCGCATACTGCTCGAGCGTTCGCCGTGCCCTGTCGTGCTGGCCCAGCGCGAACTCTGCCAGTCCAGTCCACCGGAGGGCCTCTACGTCGTCGCAGGAGGCGAGGGTGTCGATCGCGCCCCGCATGTCGCCGCTCTCGAAGAGCGCCTGGCCCGTTTGCACGCAGGGCACCGCGACGGGCACACGCTGATCCCAGCGGCGGCCTGGGAGCGGCAGGCCGCTCTCGTTGCCGTCGTAGCGCCGGTTGAGCGGAGACACCAGCAACACCACCGGCACCTTGGCCTCAGCCGCGGCGTCGAGCATCCCCGCGAGGTTCGCGCGGAAGTGCTCCCGCACCTGGGTGACGTCGGGATCCTGGGGGGTGTACGTGGGGGCCGGCTCGTCGTCGCGGAGCACCCGGCGAAGCGCACGGAACGTGCCCAGCTCGTGCAGGCGGCGGGTCACCTCGGACGGGGGGAGCGTGCCCTCGTTGTTGCACGCCTGCACCACAAGGAGGTCGGGCGCGTGCTTCAGCGCGTGGCGCACGTTTCGGCGCACCACGTCCGAGTTCACCGCCGACATGGAGCCGTTGACCACCTCGAGGGTCCGGTCCGTGCGCTCGCTCAGGGCCTCGCGGAACCACGCATGGACGGTTCCTGTGTCGAGGTACGGCACGCCGCGCAAGAACGACTCCCCGACGAAGAACACCCTGAACGCATCGCCCTTTGTCGCGCGAAACGGATGGTCGAGGACGCGGTTGTCGGAGGCGGGGTTGGCCACCCAGCGGTCGCCGTCGAGCACCCAGGGGGCGCCGGTGTCCCGCCAGACACGCTCGTTGGGGCTAGACAGGTCGAGCGTGCCGCGCGCCTCCAGCCAGCGCAGGGCGCCGTCCACCAGCAGCAACACGAAGACCGTCACCGCCGCCGCGTAAAGGATGTACCGCGCTCGGACAGCGGCCGTGAGGGGAGGGCGGGGCGGCACGGCGCCATGATCTACGGGGTGGTGTCGTTCGGTCAACGGCGCCGAAGGCTCGGACGGCAGCGGGGCGCACGGCGGTGTCCTCGATGGTCAGGGCACGAGCTGAATCGAGTCGATGAGGACTACCGTGTCGTAGGCGCTGTCGCCGATATCACGCACCTCGAAGACCAGGGTGCCGCTCTCGGCGCCAGGCGGCAGCGCGAGGCTCGCGTTCTGCCACGGCGCGACGCTCACGCCGCCCCGGTCGAACGACACGTCGGCCGGTGCGAGCGTAACCCCGAGCTTGCCGCACGTCGTGCAGCCGTTTGCTCCTGCGGGGCAGAGGTCGTCGATCGTCACCCGCAGCAGCTCTGTAGGGGCGCCCGCGATGAGGACCGAGACCGTGAAGTAGTCCTGGAATGTGCTGCCGCAGTACTCCTCGAACTCCTCGGAGTAGAGGCGCCACACGAACTCCAGCCGGCTCAGTCCGCCCTGAACGCAGAGCGCCTTCTGGGCGTACGACGGCGAGTCGGTCGAGAGGCCGGTTGAGAGGCGGAGCATGGCGGATCCAGCAGGCGCCGAGGTGCCACCGAGCTGGGGGATGACCGCGGCGTCGCCGCTGACGTCCCAACCCGAGAGTGGGCTCTGCTCCTCGAAGCCGAACGCGGTGCATGACCCCGACGTGCAGAAGTCGCAGGGCGACACGCACTGCCCCGTCGCGTCACAGCTGGTGTCTGCGGTGCAGATCCCGCAGCTCCCGCTGCAGCCGTCCGAGCCGCAGAGCTTACCGCTGCAGTTGGGGATGCAGTCCACGCAGACGCCCGCCGGTCCGCAGCTCTGGCCCGAAGGACACTGGCTGCAGGGCTGACCGCACCCGTCGTCCGAGCACTGCCCCGGGTCACACTTCGGGGTGCAGGGCCCCCCGTCGCTGGCATCGCTGGCATCGCTGGCATCGCTGCCATCGTTACCATCAGTCGCGTCGCCTACGCACGCGCCGTCGGTGCACGTCTCTCCAGAGGCGCAGTCGGAGCTCACCGCGCAGGGCACGACGAACGAGACCACCTGGCACTCCTCCGTCCCGCACTGGGCGCCCTTTGCGTACGGCGTCACGCTGAGCGGTCCCGAGCGGGGTGGCGAGGTGAACACACGCCAGTTGGCGGTGACCAGCTCGTCGCAAGGGAAACGCTCCTCGCAGAGTTCGCCCTCGTAATCCGTGGTCCCACCGAAGGTGAAGCCGCCCGGGATGGTGCCCTTCACCTCCACCCCACTGGCGGGCTTCCCGTTTGCCTTGCTCGCCTGGAACGAGACACAGCACTGCTTGTCTTTAGGCACCTTGAGGAACGCGTCCACGTTCCACCACGAGAGGTGGGGAAGTGGAGCGATCCAGCTCACACCATCGTTTACTGCCGCGCCTTCCAGGAGCCAGATCCCGGCCGCCAGGTCTGCGCTGAAGAGGCCCGCGCTAGCGGGGTCGCCGGCCGACGACGCCACGGACAGCGTGATCACCTGGTCGGGCGCGAGATTGCAGCGCGCACCCAAGTGCGTGACGGTGACGTCGACCATGCCGTAGGAGATGAGCGGCCAGGAGTCTGCGCCGTCGCTGCCGATCAGCGGGATCGGCGAGCTCACCGTGGCCGTGGCGCCCGAGATCCAGGTCACCTGCACCACGACGGTCCCGTCGGCGACGGGCTCGCCGGTCTCAGCGTTGACCAGCGCTCCCGGGGGGATCTCGATGGCGCCGACGGTGGTCCCGCTGGCGTCGTCCACGACGTCGACTCTTCCGCCGATGTTCGGATCCACCTCGGCCGTGTTGCCTACGGCGAAGAGGGTGATGCCGGCATAGGCTTCTGCGGCGCCCCCTGGCTTCATCGGGTGGTAGGTGGGTGCGTAGCCCACCTTCTCGACAACGAGCACGGTCGTCTTGTTCGCGGGTATGACGAGCTCGAAGCGTCCGGGCCCGTCGGTGACTCCCTGGGTGCCGCCACCGGAGATCGTGGCATCGCCCACGGGGCTGCTCTTACCGTCGATCACGAAGCCGACGACCCGGGTCTCGGTTGCAGGGGTGGCGCCGTCGCTCCCGTCGTTGCCGTCGTTGCCGTCGTTGCCGTCGTTGCCGTCGTTGCCGTCGGTAGCAGCTGGAATGCACTGCGTTGCATCACCGACTTTGTGCGAGCTCGCGTCGCCGCAGTCGTTCCCGCCACCGCGGCACGCGGTGATGAGGGAGAGGGACAAGAAGACAAGCGACCACTGAAAACGCGTCATGGCGACCTCACTCGGCTCCCGCCGTCGAACCAGGCGCACGTCGTTACGCGGGCAACAATGTGGAACGAGTCCCCGGAGCGCAAGTTCGGAAGTGCATGGATTCGCGTCGTCGCGGTGAATCTCCCCGTAGGCCAGCGAGTGTGTGCGAGTTTCAAGCTGGCCAGGACGGCGTGGACATGCAGTTCGAGTTGTTGGCCGGATCATAGTCCCAGCACGATCCCCGCCATAAAACGGCTGTACACACGCGCAGTATGTGTGTGAGCTATCGCGGCCGGACATCCACCAAGGCTCGCGCGATGGGCGTGGCTCGGCCGCGGCAGCGCGTGACGGCGAGCGAGGCCAGGAGGAGGGCGAGCCCGCCAAACGGCGCGGCGCCTCCGGTGGAAGAGCACCCGCTCGACGAGGGCGAGCCACTGCCCGCGCTCGGAGCCCCGGCATCGGTCGCGGCGCTGTCCGTAGTGTCGCCGCTCTCCGCGCCGCCGCTCTCCGCGTCGCCAGCGCCGTCGCCCGCAGCGCTGTCGGAGGTGTCGCCGCCGTCGTCGCCCGCGCCGCTATCGTCGACCGTGCCGCCATCGCCGCCGCCGTCCGCTCCGCCGGTGCTCCCGTCCGCAGCGTCGGCGCCGGGGTCGCCTTCGTTCCCGTCCGCGCCAGTGTCTGCGCCGGTGCCTCCGTCAGCGCCTGTGCTGGCGTCCACCCCGCCGCCGGTCCCGCCATCGTCTGTTCCCCCGGTGGACGTGTCCGTGCCGCCGTCGTCGCTTCCACCGGTGGACGCGTCAGTGCCGCCGTCCTCGCCGCCCGCAGCTCCGCACGCGCTCAGCTCTTCGAGGCAGACCGCATAAAGCTCCTGGTCCGTCGGCTCCGGGCCCCCGTCGTCATCCCCGCCCGTCCCGCCGCCGTCGCTGCCGCCGTCGCTGCCGCCGACGCTGACGCCCTCGCCACCCCCGCTCTCACAGGAGCAGCTGAAGCTGTTGGCCGTTACGTAGCACTCGCCCTTCTCGAGGGAGCAGTGGACCGAGGTGCTCTTGCAGTAGTCGTCGACACACACGGAGCCCCAGGGGCACTCGGCCACTGGTACCGCGCCGCTGTCCGCCCCACCATCGGAGCCGCCGTCCGCCCCTCCGCCGCCCCCCCAGTCCCCGCACGCCGGCGGTGCTTCGGCTGCGTCGGCGCAGACTTGCGCCAGGCACTCCTGGGCGCCAGGGCACTCCGAGTCCCGGAAACACGCCGCGTTCGCCGGGCCCGTAACCAACACACCTGCCAGTACCATCGCCTTCATCCGAACCTCCTGATGCTCTGGAGACCGCGCCCGCCGCGAGCCGTGCCGGCACTCCTAGCACATCGCGTGCCCATCGGTGCGAGCGCGCCAGGCGCGCGACCCGCACGCGCGGTGCAAGGTAGGATGGTGATTTCAGCCACACGGGCGGGGCCCGAGTGCGGCAATCGTGTCGCACGCCGGGCGCCTCGGGTGTCCGCCTGCGCGGCGCTATCGGTCCCGCGCCTCCCGATGGACCCAGCCTGGGTCCGCATCATCGGCTTGCACTGATTGCTCGGGCTCCGCGCAGGGTAGCTGAACTGGGAGCGGCGCTCCTGCACCGTGACGGACGCCTCGCATGCCGCCCAATAGGACGGATGCGCGGCGGCGCCAGCGGAGGCCCTGATGTTGAAGCGTGTACTGCAGCTGTTCTTTTCCCATTCCCATTCCCTCGCCCTCGCCCTCGCCCTCGCGCTAGCCGTGGGCTGTGCCGACGACCGAGTCAGCGTCGCAGGTGCCGATGCGGAAGCGTCCACACCGGACGACGCAGCCGGACTCGCCGGGGCCGAGCCCGAGCGTGTTCCCCCGTGGGACGCCGCCACGCGTGCGGAGCCCGACGGCACCGCCGGGGAGCCCGATGGTGCTGCGGGGGAGCCCGACCTGGCAGGAGCGGGGATCGATGTCGAGGGTGCGCTGCCCGACGGGTCCGGGCCCCCCGACGGTGCGGTAACGGCGGTGGGTGCCGTCCTCGAGGGGCCGGGGCCGGTGCTCCCGGTCAACACGCTGCACCTCGCCGCGGACGCTTCGCTCGCCACGCGGTTCGCGTGGCGGGTGCAGCAGCCGCCAGGGGCTCAGTCGCGTTTCGTGCCGAACGACGAGGTGAAGGACCCCACGTTCGAGGTCAACGTGAGCGGCACCTACACGTTTTACCTCGGGGTGTGGGATGCCAACGGGACGCCTGCGCCGTCGCAGTGGTCCGCCTCGGTCCTGGTGTTGTCCACCGCAGACATCCACGTGGAGCTCACGTGGGACACGCCTCAGGACCCCGACGAGACCGACGAAGGCCCCGAAGCGGGCTCGGACCTCGACCTCCATTTCGTTCACCTGAAATACGCCGATGGCGGGGGGGACTTCGATGGCGATGGTGCGAACGACCCCTGGTTCGGCTCCCCATTCGACTGCTTCTGGTTCAACCCCGCGCCCAACTGGGGGGTCTTCGACCCCGAGATCACGGACGACCCGACGCTGGACATCGACGACACCGACGGCGCCGGGCCGGAAAACCTGAGCCTCTGGACGGCCCAAACCGGCGAGGCGTACGGGATCGGGGTGCACTACTGGGCGGACCACGGGTTCGGTGATGCCACCGCCACGTTGCGTGTGTGGATCCAGGGCGCGCCGGTATTCGAGGCGACTCAGACACTGAGCCCGGGTGACCTCTGGAACGTCCTGCGTATCGAATGGCCGACGGGATCGTGGACCGCGCCGGCCGGCCCCGGCGGCGCGACGCCCTGGGTCACGTCGGACTACTCGAGCCCCTTGTTCGTCCCATAGCGCCCGCGAGGCGATTGGCCGGTCGAGGGCGCTCGCCGAACCCCGACTCGCGGGGCCGGCCGGCGGGTAGCGCCGGTCGTGCGACGTACCATGCGCCTCGAAAGGGGGGGCCGCCCGGCGCCCACAGGGGCCGCGGAGTCAGCTCAGATGATGCTCACGTAGTTCGTGGTGCGCTTGTGGGGCGCCCCTGTGTGCCTGAAGTAGCGGAGCCCGTTCAGGATCCCGAGGTGGAAGATCTGCTTCTCGTTGTAGGGCGACATCAGCTCCAGCACCGTGAGCAGCCGCGACAAGGGGATCTTGTCCAGGTGTGGGATCAGCGGGCTGACCTTCACCACTGAGTACAGCTTGCTCAGGTAGTAGAGCTTCGTGAGGCGCTCCGGCTCTGCCACCCCAAAGACGGGTCGGCGCAGCGCGAACGGTCCAGCAGGCTCCCCAGAGTCCGCCGCACGCGCAGCATCCAGGAGCCCGTCAGCGATCGCGGTGGTGGCCATGGTGGTATTGGGGATCGGCGTGGCGAACCCCATACGGATGTAGTCGGCGCCGATCTCTTCGTTGAGCCGCAGCGTCGAGCAGGCGTCCTCGTAGGTCTCGCCCGGGATGCAGCCGCGCCCCGACATGAACTTCTTCCAGGAGAACGCCCCGATGAACGGGTATGTGCGGTAGTAGAGATCCCGGTTCGGCCGGGGCACCACGCTCAGGTCCTCCATCACGGGCCGCAGCGGGTTGTGGATGACCCGCCACCCAGGTTGAACGAGAAGTTGCGCGTCCCGGTCACGTCCTTGCCCGCTTGGAGGAGCCCCACGTACTCGGCCATGGCCTCCTCCGCCTCGCCCCGCAGGATCACGGGCACATCCGAGCGCTGCACTACGTCGGGGAAGAAGGTGGGGTAGGTGCCGCCCACCACGACGTGCAGGTCGCTCCCCAGACCAAGACGCAGCCGCGCGATCATCTCGAAGCACCAAGCCTCGCCCATGATCTCGCAGGGGATGACCACGATGTCCGGCGCGAGCGCCCGCGCCGCGCCGATGAGGTCGCGCTCCTCGCGGTCGATGAGCAGGTACGTCTCTACGCCGCGCACCTCGAGGTACGCGCTGAGCTCGGTGATCGCCAGGGACTCGTTGATGGCATTGTCTTGGACGAACAAGAGCTTCATGGGACGACGCTACCAGAGGGCCAAACCCGAACTCCGCGCCCAGCGGTGGTAATCCGGCGCGCTGCTGATCCCGCGCAGGAGCGGCGGATTCAGGGGCGGCCGTGCCGATGCGGGCTGTGCCAGGCGAGAGGGAGCATCGGTGCACCAACGGCTGGAGTACGCGGCTCCACACGCGCCGGTATTCCTGGTGGCGCTCGCTCTCCGGGGCCACCTCCGGAGTGCGCTCGGACCTGCGTCTTGGGCTACACGGCGAGCGTGCGCGCGGCGCGGCGCGGGCGTTCGAGGGCTGGCACAAGAGATGCTCTTCAAGTCACGGCAGGGCCGACCGAGGGCCCCGGGACTTCAGCACCTGCGCCCTCCGGGCGTCGCTTGCACAGCCTGTTCTCCCGCTCAAGCGCCTCCAAGGAGTCCTCGCCATGAAGCCCCTACTGGTCCTCGCCCTCATGCTCCTCTGCTCAACCTTGGCTTCCGCCGCAGGCGTTGGGCTTTACGTCGACGCCACGCCGCCCGAGACAGGCCGGGCCTACGGTCTGCTCCTCACGCACGCGCTCGCGGACTCGGGAGTCACGGTGGGGGCGTCCGCGGCCCTGCAGGCCGCTCCCAATCGCGGCGAGGCGTCCGAGGCAGCGAAAGGCGAGTCGCTCGAGCGCCTCTTCGTCTTGACCGTGGCCCCGCTCGACACTGCGAAGCTGCTGGTCCTCGAAGAGCTCTCACCGGCCGACGGCGCGACCGTCTACCGGGCCTCGCTCATCGCAGCGTCCGACACCGACACGGCGCGTACGCTGACGCGCCTGGTAACCAGCGTCACGCGGCGACAGCCGGTGGAGGATGGGCAGAGAGTGAGCACGGTCACAGAGGCTGAGGCGCAGCCGTACTCGAAGAAGCCGGGTGAGTTCTTGTGGGGCCTGACGGTGACCGGGGGCGCCGTCGCTGCCGACATCGACGGCTCCGTGGCGGCCTACGGAACCCGAATCCACTTTCTCTACGAGATGCCCCACGTCAACTTTGGCCTCAGCGTTGGCTTCATGGCCCACCTCGACACGATGGTCTCGGAGACCACCGCGCGCGCCAACTACCTGTTCAGCGAGGGCGATCACTCGGCGTTCCTCGGCGGTGGCGTGGGCCTCGCGACGGTGAAGGTCAACGGCTACGAGGACGGCGTGGGCGCAGGTGCCATGATCACCGGCGGCGTCGAGCTCTTCCGCCTTCACTCTGCGCGGATGATCATTGGCGCCGAAGTGCTTCTCCCCCTCTTCGAGGTGGAGCCCAGTGGGGGCGGGTCATCGGATGCAGGGGAGACCCTCAAGGAGATCTACCCGGCGTTGTTCACGCTGAATGTGGGCGTGCTCTTCTAGAGCCCGCGCCTTCCTGTGAAATGGGGGATCCGCGCCCGCTCGCCCGGGGGCACGGAGCTCACAGTGGGGAGAGCGCGAGGCCCTGTTCGTGACGAGTCGCGGCCGCAACGAAGACCCGGGCGAGCCTCTTGGGCGTGAGGGCGAGCTTCGGGGGGGCGACTACCTCCAGCCGTGAGTGCTCGCAGGCGGGTCCAGGGGCCGGGGGGCCTCTTGGGGGCCGGTCAATCGCGCTAGCGTCGTCGATATTTCGGTTCTTCCGGGGGCTATTTCGGCCGGGCTAGGTGACGTACGGTCACTCTCAGGGCTGACCGTGGGCAGTTGTCCGCGCGGGGGGAGCATGAGCACTAGTTGGAAGATCGCGGCCCGCTTCGACTTCTCCACGAGCGCGCACGCCGAGCAGGCCGTACGCGCTTTTGTGGACGTGGCTCAGGAGTGTGTGGCATCGGGCGACCTTCGCCTGGACGGCGTGAGCGTCACTGTCCGGAAGGAGATCCACACGACGAGGACGCAGGGCGCCACCGCGGCAGACGCCTTCGCCGCGCTCGCCAAGCGCGCCACCGCGGGCCAGGCCGAGCTCGAAGACACGGAGATGGGGCTGGTGCTTCGGATCGAGCCGAAGGGCCGCCGCCGGACCCTCAAGGCCGTTCCCCCGCTTGGAGCGGACGGGCCCGCCGTTGCTAGGATCACACACCCAGAGTCGATTTTCGCCGCCTCCTGGTCCGCGGCGACCGGCACCCTCGCGCTCTCGGGAGGACCGACGGAGGTCGACCCGTACCGCGCGGAGGTGCTGCTCTGGGACCTCTCGAGCGGCGTGTTGACCGGCAGACTCCCGACCCCATGGAACGCCGTCGGCGTCTTGTCCCTGCGCGGCGACGGTCGAGCCCTGGCCGCTGGCGGCGAGACAGGCCTCGTGGTCTGGGAGCTGCCCGGCGGCGGGGTCCGGTGGAAGACGTCGTTCCCGGCGGTGCGGCACGTGAGCTGGTCGCATGACGGGCTCACCGTCATCGGCCGGAAGGGCCGCGTACACGTGGCTCCGCTCGCCGACGGGTGGCCGCTGGGGCAGCCGGTGGAGACGCCGATTCTCGTGCCGTTCCCCGGCCTGGTCGCCGGAGGCGCGGCGCTGGTGGCATACGATGGCCTCGGCTTCCTTCTTCGAGACGCAGGCGCCCCTGGGGGCGTCCGCCGGCAGGCGATTGGCAGCCCCCGCGACGGCTCAGTGCACTGCTTGGCGTTGAGCCCGGCGGGGGACGAGGTCGCGCTCGCTGGCGGCGGCAGTATCTCTCGGGTGCGCTTGTCCGACGGCGTGGCGAGCGTGTGCCCCGGTGGACCGGCACTCGCGAGCGCTGCGGTCTGGCTCCCCGAGGGCCTCTTCGTGGCGGCGGCATACACGAAGCGGCTCGAGCCGGTGCCGCTCCCCGCTCCAACGCGCCGCAAGCTAGACGCCCGCACCTCCCAGCAGGTTTGGGCCGCCGACCTGGCCGGCGCGATCGGACGCGTCGACGGCAAGCAGCTGCTAGCCAGCGACAAGTCGCTCGCGCGCAGCTGGGAGTGGCCCGGGGACGGCAGCGGCGAGGGCGTGCACACATACGAGGGTCAGCTCGTGTGGTTTTCCGGTCGCGCAAACCCCCACGCGGGCGGTGGCGCGGTCGGCCAGTCGTTCGAGGCCTTCCTTCGCGACGGCCCTGCCGTGCAAGCGCCCGACGAGGTAGTGCACGAGCTCAGGCAGCTGCTCGAGGGCGCCGCGCGTCGCGTTGCGGAGGCGCCGACGAGCTGATTCGAGAGCGATAGGCGCTGGGCCCGTCTGCGGCCTTCGGTTCCGAGAGGGAGCAAGGCGCCGCCACCCAGACCACCCGTGGCAAGGCCCGCCACGATCGGGGCGCCGAGCTCACAGCGGGGAGAGCGAGAGGCCGTGTTCGTGACGAGTCGCGGCTACGCCGAAGACCCGGGCGAGCCGCTCGGGGGTGAAGGCGAGCTCCGGGGGGGCGACTATCTCGAGCCGCGAGTCGGCCAGCACCGCCACGCGCGTGGCGAAGCGGTCGCAGAGCGCCAGGTCGTGCAACGCCACCACGACCAGCCCGCCGCCCTCGACGTGCCTCTGGCAGGCCTCGAGCAGGGCGAACGCGTGGCGCAGGTCCAGGCTGTTCGTGGGCTCGTCCAGGAGCCAGACCGGCGCCTCCGTAGCCATGAGGCGTGCCACGGCGACCCGCTGCCGCTCCCCTCCGGAGAGAGTCGTGATGCGGCGGTCCGAGAGCTCGAGGAGCTCCTGAGCCACCAGAGCGCGCCTCACGGCGTCGCGGCCGCTGGGGGCGCCTTCGTCCCCGTGCGCGTAGCGACCCATCGCGACCGCGTCGGCGACGGTGAAGGGGAAGTCCACGCTCTGCGACTGCGGCAGGTAACCGATGGCGCGGGCGCGTTGCCGCGGAGTGAGCTGCGTCACCGGCGTGTCGAGCCAGCTCACCGCCGCTGCGCCCGGGCCGAGGCCGGCGAGCGCCCGCAGGAGCGTGGACTTGCCGGCCCCGTTGGGCCCCACGAGCCCGGCGAGGGTGCCCGGCGAGAGGCTGAGATCCACGCCCGACAGGATCGAGCGCCCGCCGAGCGACGCGGACAGCGCGTGGGCGCTCAACATTCGTGGTCTCCGGCGCTCACTGAGGGCTCCTGCGCACGAGCAGCCAGCCGAAGACCGGCGCGCCGATCAGCGCTGTGACCACGCCGAGGTGCAGCTCGACCGGGCGGAGGGCCGCGCGGGCGGCGATGTCCATGAGGCCGAGGAACACGGCCCCGCCGAGCGCGGCGAGCGGCACGAGGCGCCCGTGGGCGGGTCCGACGATGAGGCGGAGCGCGTGGGGAACGATGAGCCCGACGAACCCGATGAGCCCCCCGACCGCCACGGCGCCGCCCGTGAGGAGCGCGGCGCCGAGGAGGAGGAGCCGGCGGGTCGCGGGAGTGTCCAGCCCGAGCGCGGAGGCGCCCTCCTCGCCGAGCGTGAGCAGGTCGAGCTCGCGGCGCCTCGCCAGGACGATCGCGAGGCCCAGGACGAGGCACGGCGCCAGGAGGGCCACGTGGAGCCAGCCGCGGTCGGTGAGGCCGCCCAGCATCCACACCGTAATCGACCGTGACACATCGAAGTTGGGCAGCGTCCAGGCGAGCATCGCGCTGTTCAGCGCGCCGACGAAGCTGGTCACGGCCACGCCCGTGAGCAGGAGGGTGGTGGTGTCGATCCGCCCGGTGGCGGCGGACAGCCGCACCACGAGCCAGAGCACCAGCGCCGCGCCCGCGATCGCGCCCAGGGGCAAGGCGGGCGCCATCGTGGCGCCGAGCCCCGTGGCGATGACGAGGATCGCGCCGGTGGAGGCCCCAGCGGCGGTGCCCACCACGTCGGGCGAGGCGAGCGGATTCCGGAAGAGCGCCTGCATCACCACACCGGCCACGGCCAGCGCGGCGCCTACGCCGAGCCCCAGGAGGGCGCGCGGGAGACGCACCTGGCGGACCACGGCCATCTGGACGGTGTCGCCGGTGCCCAGGAGCCCATCGATGACCGCGCTGATGGGGAGATCGGTGGTCCCGACGGCCACGCCGAGGACCAGCGTGACCGCGACCAGCACGAACAGCGCGGCGTAGAGCCTCATGGGCCCTTGGCTGCCGCGCCGATCAGCTCTGCGAGGGTGACGAGGTGATGCGAGGCCGTCCCGAGGAGCGCCCCAGGGACGCCCACCAGCTGGAGGCCCCGAGCGACCTGCGCCGCGACCACCGGGTAGGTCCCGAGGAGGCGCTGCTCGAGCGCGCTGTCGGTCTCCCCCACGTCGCGGGACACCAGCAGGATGTCGGCGCCAAGGGCCGCCAGGGCCTCCTGGTCCACGGTGTTCCACCCCGGCAGCGCGGCGCCATTGCTGTGCCCAGCGGCCCGGATCGCCACGTCGACGGTGGTCCCCGGCCCTGCCGTGGCTCCCGCCACCCAGGCAACGACCCGGCGCGGCGCCGTCGCCGGCAGCTTGCGCAGGCGCTGATCGAGCGCGTCGAGGAGACGCGCGCCCTCGGCCTCGCGCCCCACGGCGGCGGCCAGCGCCCTGACGTTGTGCCGGAGCTGATCCAGGGTCTCTGGCTCCGCGAGGTTGAGCGTGGCGATCCCGAGCGCCTTGATGTGTTGCAGCGTGTCGGCGCGGCTGTACGGCGCCACCACGACCAGGGTGGGCCGAAGGGCCGCGATGGCCTCGGCGTCGCTGGGCGTGCTGGCGCGCGAACCCGCGTCCGCGGCGATCAGGCTGTACTTGGGGTTGGCCGCTACGGAGGGCCAGGCGATGACCGCGCCGCCGCCGAGCGCCGAGGTGATCTCGGCGCACGACAGCGTTTGGCAGACGACTCGGGGCGTGGCGTCGGCCGGGGCGTCACCGTCGCGGGTGACGCTCCAGAGCTCCAGGGCCACGAGCGACGCGACGAGCGCCCCCAGGCCGACGGCCACGCGCAGCATCAGCGACCCACGACCGCGTAGCCACTGGCCCACTGCAGCAGCAGGTTCCGGCTGCCGGGCACCGGGCGGGCATCGGTGTAGGTGGCGCCAGCTGCGACGGTCTCCGTCTTGGCCACCTTCACCGCGGTCCCGTCCCCTTCGAGGGTGTGGAGCGCGATCGTGGTGGTCGACGTGGACCAGTCGGTGTCCACGCTGAGGAGCCGCCCGTCGGCGAGCAGCTCAACGTGGGCCGGACCGGCGAACAGCACGCCGTCGTCCGCCGCGTCCAGGACCTCGCCCTCGGGGAGCGCGAGGAGGGCCGCCAGCGAGAAGGCGTAGACCCGGTTGCCTTCGCTGCCGTCCGGCCAGGTGGAGCCGAAGCCCGCGAAGCCGCCCGCGAGCACCAGATCGCCCTGAACCGTGAGCCAGCCGCTCGCCGTGCCGAGGCCCGTGACGAGGCGGCGGCTCTTGGCCAGCGCCGTGTCGTAGAGGTAGACAGCCTGGCCCTCGCTGAGGTCGCCCGCGCCCGTGCCGTTGATGAGCAACGAGGTGTCTGACAGCGCGACCGCGTCGTAGTTGCCGGGTGCGCTGACGCTGATCGGCGCCTTCGAGGCGTCGGCCCGGTCCGCCACGAAGAGCGCTCCCGTGAAGTCCGGGCGGGTCCCGCCATAGGCAGCCAGCGCAGACGGTCCGAGGGCCAGCCAGGCGCTCGGGAACGCGGCGGTGCCGCCGAGATCACTGGCGGGCCACTTCGTGTAGCCCTCGTCGTCCTTCGCGTTGGAGAGCCGCTCGAGCGTGAGCGTGGTCCCGCTGGAGACCACCCCGTAGAGGACGCTGCGGTTCTGCGAGCGGTAGGCGGCGTACGGCGCGCGGCAGAAAGCGAGCTCCACGAAGGCGCCGTCGCTCAGCGTGGTGCCGAGCTCGGAGAGGTCCGACGCGCCACAGTCGCCCACCGTGCAGACGCCGTCGGTGCACACCGCGTCGCCAGCACACGGGACCGGGCAGGCGGGCTCGGGCGCCGTGTAGGCGAGGTCCGCCACATCGAAGCGCCCGGAGGTGGCCAGGAACAACTTCGAGCTGCCAAAGGCCGAGACCCAGGTCCCGTCGGTGGTGAGCGCGTCGCTCCCCTTCACCCACGGGCGCCCGTGGACCATGTAGAGCTCGTGGACGCGGAGCCCGGCGGGGGCGTAGTTCTCATCGTAGGTGCGCTCGATCACACGGCCGAGGGCCGTGTCGAACGTGGCGCCGATGGGCAGCTCCCAGCCGGAGGTTGCCGCGTCGAGCGCGCTCGGCGTCTCGAGCACGTCCTGGAGCCGCAGGGCGAAGACCCGGTTGCCCTGGAGGCCGTCCGGCCAGGTCGCCGCCCAGCCGCCCACGATCACGTGGTCGCCCACGATCCCGACGTCGCCGCTCGCGTCGCCGAGGCCCTGCACCACGCGGCGCGCGTCACCCGATGGGATGGACACGAGATACAGGCCGTTGCCATCGAGCGCCGAGCCCACGCCCAGGCCAGAGACCAAGAGGCTGTCGGGACCGGCTGCGACGGCCGCGTAGTTGCCGGGCGCGTCCAGGGTGGTGGTGGGGCCATCGTCCTGGAGGGGGGCCACCAGGACCTTCCCGGAGAAGTCGAGGGTGGTGTAGCCCACCGCCGCCCAGGTGCCTGTCTCAGAGAGCGCGACGAAGTCGCTGGCGAAGAACAGCTCGTCGATCCCCAGCGGGAGCGCGGCGACCACGCCAGTTTCCCCCGTGTTGGAGTGGCGGCGGAGCTCGAGCCCCGCCGCGTTCGTGTGGAGCGCGATGACCGTCTCCGGCTCGAGCTCGGCGGCCGCCATGAAGCCCGGCGCGTCGTAGCACACGTGGGACGTGAACGGGCCAACGCCCGGGCTGCTCTCCACGGCGAGGGTGGGCGGCGCCTCACAGTTGATGAGGCACGGCGGCTCGTCGGTGCCGCCGCAGTTGTCGCTGGTGTCGCTGGCGTCCGTTCCATCGGTAGCGTCAGTAGCGTCCGTGCCATCGGCCGCGTCGGTGGCGTCGGCGCTGTCGGTGGCGTCGGCTGCGTCGGTGGCGTCGGTGGCGTCGGTGGCGTCGGCGCTGTCAGTGGCGTCAGTGGCGTCGGTGGCGTCGGTCGCGTCGGCGCTGTCGGTGGCGTCGGTGGCGTCGGTGGCGTCGGTGGCGTCGGTGGCGTCGGCGCTGTCGGTGGTGTCCGCGCCGTCGGTTACGGCCTTGTCGGCCTCGGACTCTGCGCAGCCGATGGCCGCCATGAGGGCGATGCACGAGAGTGAGAGCCGCGACCCTCGGTTACGCCCCGAGGGCGACCCATTGAAGTAACGAGAAGAAATCATGAAACCCCCTGGTGAGCCGGTCGGCCCACACGGAGGGCGGAGAACGTCAGGGAGCCGTAGGGTCACCTGCCGTCAGCCTCCACCCGAAGCCGAGCGGCGCGCCGGACCTTCCGACGCGCCGGGGACGCTGCAACACGCCCCGTGGCCCTGGGCAGTCTCCTGGCTTCCGGCTCATTACCTCCTCCGACCCTTCCCAGCGCGGCGAGCGCCAGTGGCGGGTCTCCGGGTTGCCCTCGGAGACCGTCGGATTCGTGACCGGCTACAGTTGCGGGGGCAGCGTCGGCGTTCGACCGACTTCCTGGCCCCAAGGCCGCGCGCCGTATACCAGCAGGTCGGCGCCCGTCGCAACCACCGTCTTCCGGGCCGGTGACGATGGGGCAGGGCGCGGGCCGCCAGCATGGGTTGCTCCGCCGCGCGGCTGCAGGTAGACCCGCGGCATGCCATCTCGACTCTCCTCTTGTCTCGCCTTCACGCTCACGATCGGCTGCGCCGCCACCGCCACAGTGTCCCCGCCGAGTGCGCCCGCCGGCGCCGACCCGGCAATCAACGCGCCGTTCCGCGACGCCGCGCTCGACGTGAAGGTATGGACCGAGCGCTTCGAAGGCGAGAGCCGCGAGGTGTACCGGGCCCGCGAGGCCATCGTGGCTGCCATCGGCCTCGAGCCCGGGATGACCGTGGCGGACGTGGGCACGGGCACCGGGCTCTTCGTGAAGTACCTCTCGGACGCGGTGGGCCCCGAGGGGCGGGTGGTGGCCGTGGATATCGCGGAGGCGTTCCTGACGCTCGTGCGCGAGCGGGCAGCGGCGGCGGGGCTCACGAACGTGGAGACGCGCCTCGGCACCACCGACAGCGCGGAGCTGCCGCCCGACAGCGTCGACGTCGTGTTCGTATGCGACACCTATCACCACTTCGAGACGCCGCTGGTCATGCTCGGCAGCCTCCGCTCCGCGCTTCGCTCGGGCGGACGGCTCGTAATCGTGGACTACCACCGGATCCCAGGGAAGACGACCGAGTTCCTGATGGGGCACGTCCGGGCGAACCAGGAGACGGTCATCGCAGAGATTGAGGGAGCGGGCTTCCATCGGCTCCCTGACCCTCCCGCCCCCATCCTGGACGAGAACTACCTCATCATCTTCGAGCGCCCGTGAAGCTGTCCTTGCCGCGGGCGCAGCGAGCGTCATCGCACTCACCCCAGTCGCCGGTCGCCTTGGGTGGACGATCCCAACCGCAGCTTCGGCACGCCGCACCGAGCGACCCTCGCGTTATCCAAGCCGCATCGCTGAGAACAACAGCGAGTACCCCTCGGTCTCCGTAATGAGCCCGAGGTGCACGGCCAACTTCACCGCCGGAGCCATCAGCTCGTCGAAGAGGTGCCGGTTGCCGGAGGCGTAGTAGGCGACGTTCTGCTTGTCGAAGATGTCCTGCCGCATTGCCTCAAAGTACTTTCCGGCGGCCATCAGCATCGTGAGTTCGCCAGTCCAGCCGACCTGGACGAACGTGCTGCCGGTGGTTGAGGCGTGCCCGCCCATGCCGCCGTCCCCCTTCTTGTACCGGTGCAGGTACTTTGGAAGCGGAAACGCCGGACGCCCCCCGTAAGACACTCTGCTGTCGTACAAGGTGCCGGTGTAGGAGGCGTTGGGTGGGAAGTGGTCCACCTCTACCTGGGAGCAGTCGACGCCGGTGAGCACTGAGGCCACCTTGAGGTACCTGGCGTCGGTGGCGTAGTTGGCACGCCACCAGTCGTATGATCCTTCGTTCGGCATGCAGTTCTCCTAAGCGTCGCGCCAGTGCTCACGCGCGGTGCACATTTGGGCAGAGCCCTCCGCGACGTCAAGCGGTTCGGCCGAGGATCGGCGGCGCGCCCGGCCTGCTGGCAACTGAGGGTACGTGTTGCCACGGACGTCCGGGCGCTCCGGTGTGCATGAGGCCGGCCCCGCTTTTAGGCTGCCTCCAAGCCGGCCCGCCTCTTCGCGCCGAGGATCCCGGGGCTCTCAGAACCCTGAGCAGGTCACTCCGCCCGAGTACGTTATAGTCGGATTCGTTGGAGTTTCCGTGAGCTTGCAGGTCGTCGAGCCCGCGTGCACCGGGCCCTCGTCTGACGGCTTCTTGACGTTCACACTCAGGGTGTCTCCCGCGAAGACGCCGGTGATCGTGAGCTGCGTGGTCGTACTGACCTCCGTCTGCACCGTGCCCGTGTCGGTCGTGACTTGGAAGTGCACGTGGTCCTCGCCCGAGTTGTTCACGAAGGTGACGAGGAGGTCTTCAGCCGTGGCCGGTCCAGCCGTGAACGCGACATTCGTCGGAGTCTGCGGTGCGCCGGGCCTGAAGATGTGGAACGCCACGAATACGAAGTCCTTCCCGGCCAGCTTCTCCCGCGTCGAAGGGTCGAGCTTCAGCTTCCGCTTGAAGCTGGTGCCCGGCTCCAGCGCTCCGATGGAGAAGACGTGGCTCTTGTTACAGGATCCCCGGGGGTTCGCGGCGCCGAGGCTGCCGGTGTCGATCGCCTTGACACAAGCGATATACGCCGGAACGTCTACGGCGTGGACCGCTCCGATCACGCCGGCCCCGCGGTCCGAGGCCAGCGCCAGCTCGACCGAGCCGAGCGCGTCGAGCGCGCCCGCTTCGACGGTGATGCGCGCAGCGTTGAACGAGAAGAGTGGCAGGTTGACGCCCGCCGCCCCCGGCGCCGTCGCTGTGAGCAGGGCGGTCCCTGGCGCAAAGCAGCTCTCGCGAACCATCGCGGTGGTCCACGGGTTCCGACCGCGCAAGTAGAGGTCGAGGCCCCCCCTCACGATGAGGCGGTTGAGCCCCCGAAAGTCGGCGCCATTCCCATCCGGAAAGAGCACCCGCACGAACGAACGGACGGCCGCTTCGGGCCGCCTCGGGTTCCTCAAGTCCGGCTTCGCGACCCACCAATCCGTGAGCCACTCCGTGTCGCCCGCGAAGAAGTGGAAGCTGGCCTGGTCGAGCATCGGCGCGAGCTGGTAGGGAAGGATGTTGGTCGCCGCGTCGCCGAACGCGCTCAACGTGCGCCACGTGAGCGCGCCACTCTGCATCGGCGCGAACGGGCAGGTCGTCCGAATGAGCAGGGAATACGCTCCCGAGTCGGGTGTCCTCGCCTGGAGGAACTGCGCCGTGGCCTCGTGCTGGAAGCTCAGGCCCGGGTAGTTGCCGTGCGCGTCCCTCACTCCACCGCGCCCCAGGTACGCGGCCGACTGCTGGTAGTACACCCACGCGACGTGCGACGCCTCGTGCACGAACGTGCCCGCATCCGTGACGCTCGCGGTGGCACCCGCGTAGTAGAGGTGCATGCGTGGGGTGCAGGTTTCTCCGAGGATCTCTTCCAGGCTGAGAGCGTCGGTGTCGGGGCAGAAGGAGACCATGGCCCGAGTGCCGTTGACCGGGTCTGGGGTGTTGTGGAGCTCCAGCGAAAAGGGTCGGGCGCGAATGTCTGCCTTCACGTCGTACGTGGCGACGAGGCGGGCGATCTCGTCGATGCCGAACATCACGCCCTTCTCGAACTGCGCCTTCACGCCGGCGTCCAGGTTCGCGGGGGCGATCGTCTGGAAGTAGGCGGCGGAGCTCTCGGAGGACTTGTAAGCCGCCAGGCGGCCCGCCAACCCCGCCCCCCCTGTGGGGTCGGTGCCCGCGAGGAAGATCGCCGGGCGGCCCTGCTCCTCGAGCGGGAACGCGAGCTCGAGCTCCGCGTCCGTCATCGCCGCCGGCTCGTCGGCGATGTTGAGGAGCACCTGATCGGCGGGGTCGGAGCTGCCTTCGCCGCCGCCACCGCCGCCCTTGCCGCACGCCACGACACACAACACCACGGCCGCCACAGGCCACACGAATCTCAAGATCTTCATGTCAGGAGCGTAGCGAGCCTCCTGCGTCAGATCCAGACTCCGAGCCTCGCCGGGGGCAAGAAATGCGAACCGGTTTCGCGGGCGGACACTACGACCTGGATGCGGGCCAGGTGCGCTTCGGCGTGCGCGACAACGACGCGTCCATCGAGCGCCGGAGCGCACGAGACCGATCCTGCGCTCTCGCGCCGAACCGCCTTCCATTGGGCGCGACCGACGATGACTGGGCCCCGAGCGCTTGTCCGCGCCGAGTCCTCGACGGGGAGAGTCGGATGGTCCAGGTGGCGCCGTCAATACGTGAAGTGTGTGCATGTACACGCTTGCGTGCACGTCGATTGGTCGCAGAAGGTGGGCTCGCCGAGCGCTGTTTTGCAGCCCGCGTTGCTCGCGATGTAGACGTACGGCTGTCCGCCGATCGGATAGAAGCCAAAGGAGCCACAGACCTGCTCATACACGCCCTCTGCCTGGGACGTGGGCAGGAGTGGGTTGCTGGAGATCGTGAGGGCGCCAGCGACGCCGGGTCCCCCCAGCTGGGAGAGCGCGCCCAGCTTGAGCTGCGTGAGGTAGTTCATTCCGGCCACCTCCAGCGAGATGCCCTTGGTCAGCTTCGACAAGCTGAGAGTCTGGCAAGGAGCCTCGGTCAGGCGCAGGCGTGTGCCGGCCTCGACCAGCGAAGGCAGGTCGAGCACGCCGGATGGACAGGCGCCCGGACCGCCCGCGGAGCTGATGGTGAGCCGCGACTCGAGTCCGGAGTTGACCTGCGGATAGCCGAGCTTCTGGAGCGAGTGCAGGTCGACCTCGGCGGAGGCCAGGACGATCAAGATCCCGGCTTGGCGTAGTGACCCGAGCAGGATTGGCGTTTCGCCGAACGCGACCACGTCCAGGGTCTCGCCCACGCACGTCAGCTTAGGCAATTCGACGCTAACGAGGGCAGGGCCCTTGAGGGTGACCTTGTTGGCGATGAGGAGGTCGGGCGCTCTGACGGCGGTGACGAAGGAGTTGGAGAGGATCTCGATCGTGTCGACGCTCTCCAATCCGGAGAGGTCCACGACGCCCTGCATGGCGCTCTGCTTGATGCGGAGGACGCCGTCGATGCGGCGGGGCAGCGTGACGCCGGAGAGGTTGGTCACCGCGGTGAGGTTGAGCGTTCCGCCAATACAATCGAGGCCTTCCAGCTTCGCGAGATCCGCGTCGCCGTTCACGGTGATGGTTCCGGGGACGCACTCGTTCGCCTCCCCCATCTCGTACTCGCAGGTCAGCTCGGCGACGCGGAGGACGGCGGCGCCCACCTGGACCCCGAGGCTCGGGGCGCCGTCCTGGCCCTTCGTCCGGGTGACGACGATGGAGTAGTCGCCTACCGGTAGCGCGTCCGCGTCGAACACCAGCTGGATGGCGCCGTCGGTCCAGGAGCTGACCTCGAGGCTGGAGAAGGTGCTCGAGCCGATGGCGATACTGCCCTCCTTGCCGAAGTGCCGGCCCGTGATGGTCACCGTCCCGCCCGAGCTTCCGAACAGCGTCGCGGACACGTCTTCGTTGTCCACGTCGACGACGGGAACCCGATCGCACCATGCCTGCACGCTCGCGAGCGAGTGCCCGTGCGGAGCCATCTCGCCCGGCGCATGAACGTAGCCGGGGTGGAGTCGCACCGGGACCACCTCAGGATCCGTTGTGGAGGTGACCCCGAAGTAGGAACAGATGGGGTTTGCGGCAATGCCGTCGATCGTGGACGCCTCGGCGCGCGGGCCCGCGTAGGTGGTGTCGGTCCCGGCGTAAGCGCGGGTGGCGAGGTAGGCGCAGACCTCATGGTCGACGTCCTCGTCAGACGCCCGCAGCTCGGTCAGGGTCTCCGCGAGGTTCTGACACCAGTAGTCGGTGTGGGCGCGGTTGAAGAAGCCGAACCACGTGCGGCGATCGCGTCCCGGCCGAAGCCCGCCGGCGGTGTAGAGGGGCGCGATGAGGGGCAGGCTGTCGAGGTCCACCGGCTCGACGTGATCGGCCACCTCCTGAAACGCGCTACCGGGATCGGAGGGGCCCAGCCGGCCGATGGCGCCTTTCGCGAGGCTCGTGCCTTTCGGATCGAGCAGCGTCTCTTTGAAGATGCGCCACGACACGACGGTTCGGGCCGTGCGTCCCGTGAGAAGCGCCAAAACCGGCGAGGTGTCGGTGACGAGCCCAATGAGGGTGGTGGCCCCAAGGTTGAAGAATCCCGTGTCGGCGCCGCGGCGCATGGCCTCGTTCGTGGCGTAGGGTGCGAAACACGCCGGCCCGGGGGGCTCGACCGGGACGGCGAGCGCGGGCAGCTCAAGCTCGCCGTAGGGGCCACCGGCGGGGCCGAAGGCCTGGATGACCTCCGCCCATCCGCGCTGCCCGCAGTCCTCGAGCGCGCTCCGCTGGGTGGCGACGTTCATCGGGAGCCCCATGAACTGGCCCGCCTGCATGTCAGCGAAGCGATAGTCGCCCACACCCGGCACGATCCCCCCGCCCGGCGCGACATATTCGACCGGAAGCACCGAGCTCCCCGATATGTCGGGCGAACACATCGGATCGGGCGCGTCGGACGCAGCGACGCCCAGCTTCAGCAACACACTCTCGGCGCCGTGTACGAGGCCGGAGTAGGAGGCGACCAGCAGGTTCTCCAGGATCGACTTCGATTGGAGCGAGGAGAAGTCGGACGGTCCCCAGCGCTCCCACATGTGGCCCATCGACCAGCGGTCCTGGAGGAAGTGCTGGGCATAGCCCTCCACTGCCAGGGCCTCGAGCTCGGCCTCGATGATGAAGTCCCGCCAGGCCGCCTGATCCGACGGGTCGAGCGCGTTCCGGAACTCCGCCGCGCGCACGGCCAGGGTGAGCGCGAGCGCGTGCAGGCGCTGGTAGGTGAGCGTGGCCTGCGAGCCGAAGTGATTGGCGTTGAGAGCACCCATCCAGCCGAAGAACGCGTGACAGAGCGTGCCGTTGAGTCCCGCGAGTAGCCCGCCCGGCAGCGCGGAGCTGGCCACGTCCGCCGGGAGCACGGGGCACAGCGTGTTCTTGTTGATCCAGTCGTAGAGGCCGTAGCTCCAGTCGGGGAGCCCCGCGAAGCTCGATGGCGGCGGCAGGATACGCTCCTCGATCAGCGTCTTGGGATCGTCGCCGCGTGGATCGAGCCCATAGGTGTCGCGGGGCTCCATCGACGCCGTGAGGTCGAACATCCGAAACGCAGACGCGCCGTCGGTCCCGTAGGCGCCCGTCTGGGTCACAGCCCCCGCGCCAATAGCGGCGAGGTGCGCGTCCGCGATGAAGGCATGCTCGTTCGGCGCTCCGAGGTTCAGGTAGGGGCTGTGCCACTGGACCTTCGGATCCTCTTTCGTGTCCCACGCCAGAGCAGGGAGCGCGGCGAGGAGAAGGGCAAAGCCGAGAGGGCGGCTCATGGCGTCACCTCAGCGGAGTCCGACGCGCGGCACGGGGCGTCCTCGTCGACGAAGACCGCCTCGAAGGCGGTCAGCTGCTCATCGAGGGTCTTCCCCGCGGCCTTCCCCGCGAAGGCTGACTTGCAGGGAGAGGGACAGTCGGCGGCGGCGACGCAGCCGGCAAAGGCGCCTCCGCCCTCGGTGCATCCCATCACGGAGAAGACGCATCGCTGCCACTGCGAGACGGCGTCGTCGAGACCCGGCACCTCCACCACGACGATCTGTGCGCCGCCGAGGTGACCGCCCTGCGCGAGACGGTGGACCTCCACGCACTGCTCGTTCGCGCAGAGATCCTCCTTGAATGCCATGGTTGCCGGAGTCCACGGGTCGTCGAGGGTGGGCTGGCCGCCCCCGACGTCGCTCGCCGCGTCGCTCGGGTCGTCGCTGTCCGGCGCGTCGCTGGGATCCTTCACGTCGACCTTGACGTCGACCTTGGCGTCGGGAGTCTCCGTATCACTGGGGACATTCCGTGCGTCCGGTGGCTCCTCGCCGCTCAGGTCGCCCGGCTGCGGCGTGTCGCTCGAGCCAGCGGTGCCGGTGTCTTCAGCCGAGCTGTTCGTGTCCTCCGCCGTTGGCCGGGCGTCCGATGCGCCATCGAGGCCTCCTCCGGCGCCGTCCGTATCCGCCTCGGTCGGCTCGTCCGTGCTGGGCGAGCTACACGCCGCGCACAAGGTCAGCGCGAGGCCCACAAGTACCTGCAGTCGATTCGTCAACTCACACCTCCGTCTCCAACGACAGCGCCCCAAAGCACAGTACGAGTGGCCGATGCCGCCGGATCGCGCGTCTGCGACCGTAGACCACGTAACAGCGGGGTTCGCCGTTGAAGCGATTTCAATCCGCGACGTCGGACAGCCCCCTTTCTTGGCGTCCACTACGAGCCGTCCCAATACAGCCCGTTGCCCGCGAGGGGGGCCGAACAACCCGTCTGAAATCGCCGCTACTTGGGGTGTCGGGGCCTGCGGGCGGGCGCCGCGGTGGAGCGCGTGCGCCTCTGAGCGCTGCTCGGGCCGGTCCCCGCCGCCGCCAGATCCCTCGCCTCCTCGAGCAGTGCCTTCCACAGGGCGCGGTCCGGCGTGGGCACCGCCACCCACTCGGAGAAGACCCGCCCTGCTGGCCCAAACTCGCGTCCGACGCCAGAGGCGATCAGCGCCTGCACGCGGGCCTTGGTGAGCTTCACCACGAGGCCGCTGCCCTTGTAGTCCACGAGCGCCAGGAACTCACCCTGCATGGGGCGGCTGCTGACGCGTGGCGGGGGAGAGCTCTCGTGCGCAGTGTCGGAGGGGGAGGGGGGCGCGCTCGGGCCCAACACCCACAACCGGAGGCACCGCCCGCTCATGATGGTGCCTTCGTGGACGCGTGGGTCGTCGCGCTCCAGCTCGGCAGAGAGCTCCCAGAACAGCTCGGACTCAACGTTCGTCATCGGACACCTCGCTCGTCCGTGGTGGGTGGGCTTCGCCTGGTGGTCGTGCGGGAGTGCGACCGCTGAAGGTGTTCAGGATGCCGTCCCCTCGGGTCGCGGACGTCGCTCACGGGGCCCGAACAAGGCCGTCCCCACACGGACGAAGGTGGCACCGCAGGCCACGGCCGCCTCCAGGTCCCCGCTCATCCCCATGCTGAGCTCCGGTAGAGGCCGGCCCATGCGCGCGGCCACCTCGTCCCGCAGCGACCTCAGCGCCGAGAACCAGACCTCCGGGGTGCCGTCGTCCGGGGGCAAGGTCATCAGCCCATCCGGGTCGAGCTCCGGGTGGCGGCAGGCCGCCTCGATGATCGCGGGCACGTCCTCGGGCCGGCAGCCGGACTTCGACGCCTCACCGGCGACGTTCACCTCGATCAGCACCGGCAGGCGTCGCCCCACACGGCGGAGCTCTACTGCGAGCGCGTCGGCCAGTCGCGCCGAGTCGAGGGCGTGGAGGCGGGTGGCGAGACTCGCGACGACTCGGGCCTTGTTGCGCTGGAGGTGGCCGATGAAGTGCCAGCCGGCTTCTGGGATTGCCGTGGCCTTGGCCTCGAGCTCCTGGGCGTAGTTCTCGCCGAAGTGGCGAATGCCGCCATGCCAGGCCGCTCGGACCTCCTCGACCGTGCGCGTCTTGGAGGCGCCCACCAGGGTCACCGAGCCGGGCGCTCGGCCCGCGGCGCGTTCTGCCTCTCGGAGGCGGCGGAGCTGTTCCTCCGCTCGGCTCACCCGCGCGCCATGTAGAGCAGGTTCGCGAACATCAGCAGCAGCTTCTCGCGCGCCTTCGGGGCGAGCGCGTCGATGGCCTCGTTGATGCCGGCCATACGCTCTGGCAGGTCCAGGCCCTTCACGCCGGCCAGGATCATCAGCTCGAAGAAGACTCGCTCGTCCACGCGCTCGGGTGTGAGCTCGCCATAACGCGCCAACATGGCCGCCTTGAGGTGCCCGGAGGGCAGGGCGCGGGCGGCATCGACGCTCTCGCGCAGCGCGGCGAGCATCGGCTCGACGAGCTCCGGCGCCGTGGCGTTCACGGAGAGGTGGATGTTTTCCCGGTGTGGGCCGTACGAGAGCTGGGGTTGCACGGTCCAGCCGCGCACCTTCATCTCGTCGGCGATGTGGAAGACGCCCGTGCCATCCGTGGTGGTGAAGGCGAACATGTTCATGTCGGGCTCGCCCATGACCGCGAGCCCGGGGATCGCACGGATCCCCGCGAGGACGCGCGCCGTGGCGTCGCGCATCCTCGCGGCCAGCGCCATGTAGCCGTCGTCCCCGAGGAAGTTGAGCGTCGTCCAGGCCGCCGCCATGGGACCAGCCGAGCGCGTGCTCTGCACCGTGGGGTTGATGATCGTGTATCCCGCCCACGTGGAGCACGCGTAGAACTGCGCCGCTCGGAGCGCCGGGGACCGGTGCAATACGACCGAGGCGCCCTTCGGGGCGAACCCGTACTTGTGCAGGTCGACCGAGATCGACGTGACGCCGGGCACCGAGAAGTCGAAGGGCGGGATCGGGGCGCCGAGGCGCCGGAAGAACGGCAACATGAAGCCGCCGACACAGCCATCGACGTGGCAGCGGAGGCCCCGCTCGGCGGCCGCGGCGGCGATCGCCTCGACCGGGTCCATCACGCCGTGGGGGTACTGCGGGGCCGAAGCCACGACCAGGCAGGTCGCGTCGTCCATGGCCGCGATCAGGGTCTCAGGCACCGCGCGGAAGGTGACGGGATCCACGGCGACCACGCGGGTCCGAATCCCCAAGTAGTGCGCGGCCTTGTGGAAGGCTGCGTGCGCCGTCTCGGCCATGAGCACGGCGGGCGACCGCTCGTCGGAGGGGTGCGCCGCCCGCCACGCGTCACGCGCGGCCTTGACCGCCAGGATGATGCTCTCGGTGCCGCCGCTGGTGAAGCTGCCGACGGTCCCGGGGGGGCCGTTCAGGTGCTTGGCGAGCAGCGAGACCACCTCGTTCTCGAGGCGCAGCGCGCTGGGGAACGCCGTGGGGTCGAGCGCGTTCTCCCCCAGGAAGCGCACGTAGGCCTGCTTCGACAGCGCGTCGGCCTCCGGGCCCGGGTCGTAGACGTAGGCCCAGGTTCGCCCGTCCTTCCAGGACACGTCCTTGGCCTTGAAGTCGTCGAGAGCGGCGAGGAGGGCCTCGGCCGAGAGTCCATGTTGGGGTAGCCGCATTCCCGCGGCATTACCGAAGGTGACACCGAGTGTCAACGAGCCAGGCGAACCCCGGAGCCTGCCGAAAGCTCGGCGGCGACGGGGGCTGTACGGGGCCTACAGGTCGGGGGTGCCGGGCCGCATGACGATCTCACCGAAGCGCACGCCGCCGCGCACGATCGCGAGGTACACGAGGTCCGGTCCCGGGCGCGCCGCGAACTCGTGGTGCGTCCCGGGAGCGCGGGCGACGAGGTCTCCGGGGCGCGCGACGCTGCCGTCCTCCATGTCGCAGCTCCCCTGCACGATGAGCACGACCTCGTCGCCGAGGTGCTCGTGATCGGGGAAGCCCCCTCCCGCGCCCAGGCGGACGAAGCCCGTGATGGCCTCCCGGGCGATGGGCGCGTCACCGAGGTGCGGCTCGAGGTGATAGAGCGCCACGCCGGGCCACGGCGAGGCCTCCCAGCGCGCAGCGGTGTCGATGTGTCGGAGCAGCTCGAGCGCGTGAGCGTGGCCGATCCCCAAGAGACCGCTCACCGCGCCGGCGAAACGACCCAGCCGGGGCATGGCCGCGGCGCTCGCCAGCACCCGGGCGCTGAGGTCCGCGGGAGGCGTGGCCGACGGGAGCCCCTCGGGGAGCGCCACGCCCGCTGCCACGCCCAAGAGCTCTGTGGGGAGTGAGCGCCTCATGACGACACCCCGAGCTGTCGTCGCAGCTTCAGCCGACCGCCAGCGATCCGTGACTTCACCGTGCCGACCGGGACACCCAGCGTCGCAGCGACCTCGGTGGCCGAGAGCCCCTCGAAGTACGCGAGGTGGAGCACCTGCTGCTGCTCCGTGGGGAGGCTGGCCAGCGCGACGCGAAGGCGCTCCGCGTCGTTCTCGGCCTCAGGTGCCGCCGCCGGCCAGTCCGGTAGCGCGTCCAGCGGGCTGGTGCGCGAGATGCGGACCGAACGCTTGCGGTCGAGGGCACGGCTCCGGGTGCGGACCAGGATCCAGGTGCGAGCGGAGGCGCGGGAGGGATCGAACTCGCCGGCGTGCTGCCAGAGCTCGAGGAACACGTCGTGAACGAGGTCCTCCGCTTCCCGGCGGACGCCGATGATGCGCTCGGCCACGGCGAGGACCACGCCCGCCAGTCGCTCGTACAGCGCTGCAAGCGCAGCGGTGTCTCCGTTCCCTATCGCGGCGACGAGCGCTTCCTCCTCTCCGTGATAGCGGCGCGTGTCGGTCAAGCGTCTCCCCGGGCGCAGATGCCGGCGCGACGCCGGCAGTCGGCGCTCTCGTTGGCCGACGAGGGCACGCAAAGAAGCGTGACCTCTCCAAGACCTTCGAGAGCTGAATTGTCTGGACGCTACCAACACTTCGCTCTCCAAGGCAACGCAGCAGGCCCTCATGTTACGGGCCAAAGCGCCACCTGGATCGGTGGCCACAGCGAACGAGGTCGCGGACGCCCGGCCGGGCTAGGGGCGCGGCTCGGAGAGCCACCGAAGCGCCGCCTCGAGGTGGCTCACGAAGTAGGGTTCGGTGAACGACTCGGGGGTGTGGCCCATGGCCGTGTAGAAGACCCGGCCGGCGCCGCGCTCGTGCGCCCATGCCACCGGGTGGGGGTCGCCCATTCCTCCGCCGTCGTAGCTGGCCTCATCTACGACCAGGAGCACCGTCGTGTCGACCGGGCTCGCAGTGAAGTCGTACCACTCGTCGGTTCGGGTGATCTCCAGCGGCACGCCCTGAACGGCTGGATGCGCTGGTGTCACCACGCGGACGCGCGCCGGCTGCGTCGCGGGGTGACGGGCGAACCAGGCCCCGAGCAGGGCCCCGTACGCCGGGGTGTCGGTCTCCGCGTCGGTGGCCGCGTGCAGGCCGAGCAGGGCGCCGCCGGTGCGCACGTGCTCATCGAGCGCTTCGGTCTCCGCGTCGCTGAGGAAGTCGCCGGTGGTGCTGAGCAGCACCACGATCGGCGCGCTCCCCGGGGGCACCCCGCAAGCGCCCGCGCTCCCGAGACAGCCGAGGTCCGCGTCCTCCGAGGCGTGGAGGAAGCCCAGCCCCAGGCGCCCACTGAGCCCCTCCAGCGCCACGAGGCCGTCCACGATGGAGCCATGGCGATATCCCCGAGTCCGCGTCACCACGAACAGCGCCGGTGCGGCGTCGTCCTCGAGGCCCCGCGCGCCTCTCACGTCCGTCACGTCTCTCGCAGGCGGCGAGCCCGAAGCGTCCGCGGAGGTGCGGATCCGTGGTGGAGCCACGGTCTCTGCTGCCCCAGGGCACTCGAGCGTAGCGAGACAGGCGTCCGCGTGAAGGCCGCTCCCGGGGCTCGTGGGCTCGCCGCACGCCGCCGTGAGGACCAGGGCGACCGCGAGGCCGCTCGAGGCCTCCTGGAGAGACCTCAAGGGGCCGGCCGGGTGCACGTCATGGCGTCTGACCACGACTGGGCGCCCGCGACGCAATGGAGCGCGCTTCGTCGGGCCCCGGCGCAGACCCGCTGGAACGCCGACTCGTCGAGGAGCAGCCCGAGGTGACGGGCCTTCTCCGCGCGACCGAGCATCGCGTCCCTGGCCAGCAGGCGCTGCAGGCTCTGACTGAGCCCCGCGCAGCGCTCGGCTGCCACGCATCCGTCGAGGCTGAAGGGGCGCTCCGACGTCTCGAGGCACTGCACGAGGTCGCTCGGGAGCGAGCGGCACTGAGCGATGAAGCTCCGCCGCTCATCCGCGAGCGACTCCTCGATCCCGGCGCGTAGCTCGGGCCGTATGTCCGGCGCCAGATTTCTAAAGACGATCGCGTCGAAGGCCCGCCGACAACGAACCGTCGCTTCGCTGAGGCACGAATCCACACCTTCGCGCGCCGCGGCCTCGGCGAGGCACCGCAGCGTGTCAGACGCGTAGCCGTCGCAGACCAGGGCCTCGGTGTGGCCCGCCGCTGTGTAGAGGCGAGGCCAGGCGGCTTTGGCGGCCTCGCAGTCCAGGTCGAAGGCCTGGGTGAACGGGTGATGCGGCGCAAACTGGCGCTCGGACCACGATGACTCGACTCGGACGCAGCTCGTGAGCTCGTCGACCGAGCTCGCGGCTTCGGCGCACCGGCGCACAGCGGAGGGGAGGCGGATGCACGCGGCCACTTCGGCGCTGCGCGACCGGGTGGCCGTGAGCACCTTGACCGCCGCGGCGCGCTGGGAGTCCGAGAGCTCGGGGTCCGCGCTGGCGACCTCCGTCATGATGTCTACGGCGTCTGCGCAGACCGCGTCGGGCTTACAGGCGGCGCGTTCGGGCTCGCCGGCCGCCTTTGCGATGCAGCGCTGCACCTCGGACGGGTAGGGGGAGCTGCGATCGCAGGCCGCCTGCTGCTCGGGCGTGGCGGCGTCGATCACGCAGCGCACGGCGTCTACCGAGTCCTCCGCGCAACGCGCGAGCCACGCCTTGCGATCCGCCGGGCTCGTGGCGAGCCGCGCGTGCGCCTCGAAGGCCTTCGCGCACCAGGCGGCGTGGCGCTCCGTGAAGATCTGCACCCGTGGGGGCGGGGGCTTCACCGCCAACGCAGCGAGCGCGAACAGGAGGGCGTTCATCGCCCGCGGAGGGTCTGCGCGACGGCCAGGATGTCGGCCAGCACGCCGGCGGCGGTGACCGCCCCGCCGGCCCCGGAGCCGCGCACGATGAGGGGGTAATCCGCGTATCGCGCTGTGGTGAACGCCACGAAGGCCTCCGAGCCCTTGAGGCCAGCGGCCGGGTGGTCCTTGGGCACCGCGACCGGCCCCACGGTGAGGGCCCGCGTGGTCGGGTCGACGCGACAGAGGTAACGGAGCACTCGACCTTCGCGGGCGAGCCCGGCGATGCGAGCGCCAAACGCCGCGTCCTCGGCGGCGAGGCGGTCGAGGAACGCCTCGACGGAGGGGGCCTCGAAGAGCTCGCGGCTCACGAAGGGCTCCACAGCAATGTCGGAGAGCTCGACCGCGAGGCCAAGCTCGCGCGCCAGGATCAGCGCCTTCCGGGCCACGTCCATGCCGTTGAGGTCGTCCCGGGGATCAGGCTCGGTGTAGCCGCGCTCCTTCGCGTCCCGGACTGCCACCGAGAGCGGAACGCCGCGCATCACCTCGTTCGTGAGGTAACCGAGCGTGCCCGAGAGGCTGCCCTCGATGAGTCGCACCGTGTCGCCCGTGCGGACGAGGTTCTTCAGCGTCTCGATGACGGGGAGGCTGGCGCCCACGGTGGTCTCGTAGCGCCACTGGCGGTGCCGGGCGGCGCTGCGAAGCTCGGCGAGCGCGCATTGTGGGATCGTGAGCGGCTTCTTGTTGGCCGCCACGACGTGCAGACCCCGAGCGAACGCCCGGGCGTAGACGGCCTCCATGCCGTCGCCCCCGGTGCAGTCGACCAGGATGGGCACCGGGAGCCGCGCGACCGCGTCGAGCGCGGCCTCGAGATCCAGAGGGCCGGCGTCCCGGTCGAACGCCGTGGCCCAGGCGTCGCCCGCCAACGCGAGCCCCCTGGGATCCAGCAGCGCCTTGCTCCGCGTGGCGAGACCCACGACGCGGGGGTGGATCCCGTGCTCGGTCCGGAGCACCTCGGCCTGCGCGGCCACCTGAGCCAGCAGCTGGGACCCGACGACTCCGCGGCCCAGCACGAACAACGACACGTCCTGGTGCGCGAAGTTGAAGCTGGTGTGGACGGTGCGGACGGCGGTGCGGGTGTCTGCCTGGTCGATCACGCAGGAGATGGACCGCGAGTTGGCGCCTTGCGCGATCGCGCGCACGTTGACGCCCACCGCGCCGAGCGCCTGGAAGAAGCGACCCGCCACGTTCGGGAACTGCCCCATGGCGCCGCAGACCAGGGAGAGCAGCGTGACCCCCGCATAGGCTCGAAGCGGGTCCACCTCTCGGCGCTCGAGCTCGAGCTCGAGCTCCTGCTCGATGGCGGCGCGCGCCTTCGCGAGGTCGCCGTTGGGGATCACGATGGCCACGGCCTGACCGTGGGCGGACTGCGACGCCATCCACACGGGCACGCCGGCCTTCTCCACCGCGTGGAGGACCCGCTCGCCCACCTGGGGCCGCTGGTTCAGCTTGCGCCACTCCACCTCGAGCAGGGCCATCTTCTCGAGGCTGGTGACGCTGATGGGCTGACCGGGGTCGGTGTTGCCGATCGCGTCGATCCGCGTGCCCTTGTCGTCCGGGCGCATCGTGTTGCGGATGCGCATCGGGATCCCCGACTCGATGAGCGGGATCATGGTCTTCGAGTGGAACATCTTGGTCCCGAACGTGGCCAGCTCCACCGCCGTCATGTAGCTGAGGCGCTCCAAGGGGTAGGCGTCGGGGACGATGTTGGGGTCCGCGGTCATGACGCCGGACACGTCCGTCCAGATGTTGACCTCGCTGGCGTCGAGCGCCCGGGCCAAGAGAGTGGCGGTGTAATCGGAGCCGTTGCGCCCCAGGGTGGTGGTGCGCCCGTCGCGCGTGCGGCCGAGGAAGCCCGTGTTGACCGGAAGACGCCCATCCCAGGTCTTGCGCAGCTGCTTGAGGCGCTCTCTCGAGGCCTCGAAGTCCACCACGCCTTCGCCGAAGCGGTCGTTCGTGACCACCCAGTCGCGGGCGTCGACCATCACGGCAGGGATCCCGCGGGCCGTGAGCAGCTCCGCCAGGACGGTGGCGCTGGTGCGCTCGCCGAAGCTCATGATGAGGTCCAGGGTTTGCGTGGTGCACTCCCGGAGGAGGCTGACGCCGTAGAGCAGCTGCCTCAAGGGGTCGAGCACCCCGTGCACCTGGGCCACCACGTCCGGTAGGTTGCGAAGCCCCACCGAGGCCTCGAGGAGCGAGATCGCCTGCTGGGTGTTCGCCACCGCCAGGTCGATGATCCGCGTGGCCACCGCGTCGGCTGCCGCCGCGTCGCCGGTGGCGGCGAGCTGAGCGGCCTCGATCAGCCAGTCGGTGGTGTCGCCCATCGCCGACACCACGACCGCCAGCGGGCCGCGGTCAGGGCCTCGCCGGTGTCCCTTGGCGTCCAGCCCCAGCTCGTGCGCGACGAGCTCGGTGACGCGTTGGATCCGATGCGGGGCGCCGACGGAAGAACCGCCGAACTTGGAGACGCGATACGGCAGGGGCATGAGCATGGCCGGGCAGCCTAAGGGTGGCCCCCCGGGCGGGTCAACGAACCGAGCGTCGCAGAGGGCAGGACGGGGCTGCCGGGCGAGCTCAGCGGGGGCGCCGTATATCGAAGACGAAGCGGGCGCGCGCCTGATCCGTGGTGGTGAGGTTGACGCGGATGGGCTGGGAGCCGGATTCACCCTCCAGCGGTGCCTCGAAGAGCACGCCTGGCTCCGCCACCCGGCGCCGAAGCACCTCGCGCTCGCCGATCGTGACCGCCATCTCCACAGCGACTGGCGCGCGCGACGCGTCGTCGAGGCCGAAGCGGATCCGGAGCCCGGGCCCCACCGGGAAGTCGGGGAACGTGAGCTCGATCGGCTTCTTGCTCTCGTGGCCCGCGGCGAGGATCAGCCCCCGCGCCTCCCGCCCCTTGAAGCGGTGGCGCTGGGCCCCGCTCACCCCGATGAGCTGGTCGTCGCCGCGGCGACCGGGGCACTCCCACGACCAGCGCATGTTGTTGAAGTAGTCGCACGGGGCGTCGCCCACGCGGACCACGGCCGACTCGATGCGGTCGCTGGCGCGATCCTCGCGTCGGAATGCGTCACGCGTGACCGCCACGGCCCCGAGCCCGCCGACGCACAGCGCCGCGCCTAGCCGCTGGAGGGCCGGTGAGGGGAATCGCGTGGAGAGCACCGTCAAGGCGCTGTCGAGCAGCACCGCCGCTGGCAGCACCAGGAGGCCGAAAACGGGGAAGAGGAAGCGCTCATGGTAGTACTTGAAGCGCAGGAAGAAGGCGATCACCGCCAGGAGCGTGAGCGCCGCTCCGAGGCCCAGACGGCGGGTCTCGCGGCGCACGAGCAGGGGAATGAAGCCCAGCCAGGCGAGCGTGGCCGGCGCGTAACGCGTGAGCAGCCCGTGATCCCTGGTGAAGAGGACGTCCATGAGGCCTTCGCGGAAGGGGACGTTGAAGAGGTCGGTATGGGAGGCCACCGCGAGCTCCCCCGCGCGTACCACCAGCACCCGCTGGTAGGACGTGATCCAGGGTCGGCCGAACATGTAGGTGTTGGCGATGCCATAGAGGGTGAGGATGACCGCGGCGCCCGCGGCCACCTGTACGAGCTGCCGAACGGCCTCCCTCCCACGCGCTGCTTGCTCTCCTGGCCCGTAGAGCACCGCCAACGCGAGCAGAGGCGCGAACAGGACGTTGGTGATCTTGGTCCAGACTGCGAGGCCGAAGAGCACTCCGGCGAGCACTCGTCGGCGCGGTGTGCCCCCAAACGCCGAGGCGAACGCGCCCAGCAGCCAGACCGTGTAGAAGCCGTCGTTGGAGAAGTTGTAGGCGTACTCGGCGTGCGGCCCGGCCACGCCCACCGCGAAGGCGGCCACTCCGGCGGCCGCGGTGCTGGCGAAGCGCCGGGCGACCAGGAACGACAGGACCACCACCAGGCTCACCGACAGGACGTTGGCGATGAGGGTGCCGTCTACGCCAAACGCCCAGTAGAGCGGGAGGGTGAAGACGGGCATGAGGTAGCCGTGCTTGGGCCACCACTCGCCGTTTCGGCCGCGCGCGATGTTCGAGAACGCGTCGTCGATCTCGCGGGTGCCGTCGTACCAGGAGTGCGGGTGCAGCTGGCTCTGCTCGAGCGTGCCGTGCCACGTGAGCGACTTCTGCATGTTGAGGTAGAAGCCGCCGTCGCCAACGAGCCAGGAGTTCGCCTCGTAGCGGCTCAGTACGCCGGGCAAGACAAAGAGAATGAACGCGACGAAGAGGAGGCTGGCGATCGCGCCAGGGCGGACAGGGATCACGGCGAGGATTGCAGCGTGAGCGCGGCGCGACAGGTGACGCCGTCGGGCAGGGGAGGGCGCGCGGTGGCGGTGGCGGCCTCGAGGCAGCGGCCCGCAGCGCCCCGGGCGTCGAGGCCGCGCGCAGTGAGGGTGAACGGCACTCGGGTTGCCTCGCAACGCGCGAGGCGCTCCGGGCTCTCGAGCACGGCTGCCATCACGGTCGCGCGCGTGCAGCTCAGGGTCTTGGCGGGGCTCGCGCGGCCCATCGTGAGCTCCAGCGCCGGGGTTCGGAGGAGGGGACCGTCCGGTAGCTTGGACGCCCAGTCGAGGAAGATGACCTCGTCAGACGTGGCGAAAGCCATGGGCGTGAAGGACGTGGAGGCAGGCTCGAAGGCCCCGGGGGCCTTTGCCCGCGCCTCGGCCATGGATCGCTGCGCGAGGGTGACGTTGCCGCGCAAGAAGGCCACGAAGGCCCTCGCATAAGGGACGTTGGCGGCCGTAGCCGGGGCGCGCTCGGCCGCCAGGTCTACCTCGCGATCCGCGGCCTCGAGGCGACCACCGACTGCGAACGCCACAGCAGCGAGGACGCGCAGCGGCCACTCGTCGGGGCGTCGCTCGAGGCACGTGCCGATATCGTCGAGCGCCTTCGCGGTGTTGCCGGCGCGGAGCTGGGCGAACGCGCGGAGCGGCAGGAGCCGGTCGGAGGGCTGCTGGAGCCGGAGGAGCGCGTCGGTGGGGCGGCCCAGGTCGATGAGGGCCGACACCAGCCCTGAGAGCGCGTCCTCGTCGGCGGGCGCTGCCTCGACGACGCGTTCGAGCAGCGGCAGCGCCTGCTCCGTGCGGCGCGTGTCGAGGAGGAGCATCGCGAGGTCGAGGGCCGCGTCCAGGCGGTCCGGAGCGCGACGGAGCACCTCGCGGAGCGCCTTCTCGGCCTCGACGAGCCGTCCGGCCTCGATCGCCTGCCCGGCGAACGCGTGCCGAAGCTCGACGTCTTCGGGCTCTCGCTCCAGCGCGGCCCGGAGCCGCTCGAGCTCGACCTCGGGCGGCCCGAGGAGCACGAGCCCGGCCAGAGCCAGGAGCGTCCCGCTCATACGATGAGGCGCGCCTCGCGCAGGAGCCGAAGGCCATCCTCCACCACGAGCCCGAGCAGCGCCTCGGGTGGCACGTCCAGTGTGGGTCCCTGGCCCGGTGTGGGCACCAGCACCAGGAAGCCTTGTTGGACCAGCGCTTCGGCGGCGCCGTCCCAGACGATCGGGCTGACCCCGAGATCGAAGAGGCGCCGAACCAGCGCTCGCACCACGGCTTCGCGGCCAGGTCCTCGCACACACAAGGTCCCGCCGGCCGAGCCCAGTCGGGCGCGCCGCTCGTCGCTGCTGACGAGGTCGTCCGGCACGGTCGCCAGCCGAGCCTCCTGCTCGAGGGCCGCGTTCAGCGCGTCGCGCGCCGAGCCCGCGGCCGCGCCGATGATCATGCCGGCGCCGACGGTGTTGTTGCTGAGGCGGTCGACGAGGATGAACGCCCCCATGGTCCGGTTCTGAGCGTAGGCGTCGAAGACCAACGGCCGCGTGGTCGTGAGGCGGCAGACGCCGATGGCGTTGAGCTCGAGCGCGTCGGCCGGAGAGCGCTCCAGCGTGTTCACGTCGATCCGATGCTCCACCGCCGAGACGACGACCGGGGTCTTCAGCGACGCCTGCCGGAGGAAGTACGAGCGGCCTGGGACGAGCGGCTGCTCGGCCATCCACACGACGTGCGCCACGACGGAGTGGGAGACCTCCGCGGGCGCCGCCGGGGACACCAGCACGTCGCCTCGCGACACGTCGACCTCGTCGGTGAGGGTGATCGTGACCGCCTCGGGCGCATAAGCCAGCTCGAGGTCGCCCTTGAAGCCCACGATGCGCTCGATGCGGCTCTCGCGGCCAGAGGGAAGGACGCGCACCGTGTCTCCCGGTCGGAGGACGCCCGCCGCCAGCGTGCCCTGGAAGCCGCGGAAGTCCTGATCCGGGCGGCTCACCCGCTGGATGGGCAGGCGGAGCCGCGCGTAGTCCTCGGCCCGAACGAGCGGCACGGTCTCGAGCACCTCCATGAGGGGAGGGCCGGCGTACCACGGCGTGGACTTGGAGCGCGTGACGACGTTGTCGCCGCTGAGGGCCGCCATGGGGATGAACACCGGCTCGGGCAGGGCGAGGCTCTTGGAGAAGGCGTGGTAGCTCTGGACGATCTCGTGGAAGCGGGCTTCGGCCCAGCCCACGAGGTCCATCTTGTTCACCGCCACCACGAGGTGCCGGATGCCCAGGAGCGACGCGATGAACGAGTGCCGGCGCGTCTGGGTGAGCACTCCGTACCGCGCGTCGATGAGGATCACGGCGAGGTCGGCCGTGGAGGCCCCCGTGGCCATGT
>SXGT01035379.1_pt1 | contig 37411 bp, 25 predicted proteins | sample 3176221 | NCBI WGS metagenome assembly SXGT01 (sample SAMN11356862, study PRJNA531348) | freshwater metagenome | isolation source: freshwater sample F1-120 | place: China: Fuxian Lake, Yuxi | collected 2017-12-25 | reverse complement strand
GAAGAGCGTGCTGCCCACGAGGCGGTCGCTGGCGTCGTAGGTGAGCACCTCGATGGTGCCGTCCGTCGGCTCGCCGGGGTCGCGCCAGTCCATCACCAGGCTCGACCGCTGGTTGGTGCCGTACTCCCAGGCGCGCGTGCGAGCGCGGGTGACCGTGATGGGCGACCCGTTGTCGAAGGGCACGGTCGCGCCCATCGGCGTGACCACCGCCGAGGGCAGGCTGCCCTCGACGGCAGGCGTCGCGCCCGCGAAGCCGAGGGAGGGGCCGGGTCCAGCCCAGTCGCAGCCCGCGTCGCAGCCGTAGGCCACGGATGGGGCCTCCAGGTCGGCGCTCGACTCGAGCGTCCACGCCTGCGCCTGGAAGCCCACGGCCACGGCGGTGCTGTAGGTGCCGAAGGTCCAGCCCATCGCGTCCTGGTAGCGACCGTCGGTCGCGACCGCGCCCACGATGCCCTCCTCCTCGCAGCGAGCCACCAGCTCCTCGACCGCCACCGACTGCGACACCGGCCAGCCGCCGCCGGGGCCCACCTCCACGCTGCACTGGTGGGCAAGCGGGTTCCAGAAGGGCGCGTCGACGTCCCAGCTCTGGGCGGACCAGGACTCGGCCGCGTAGCGGTGGTGCACGAGCCCGGCGAGGGTGCTGTCGGCCCGGTAGGTGGCACGGTAGGCGAGCTTCCCTCGGCCCCAGGGCGCCTGCACGAAGCGGGCCACCACGGAGAGCCCGGGCTCGCGCGACACCCGGGCGTCGCGGAAGCCCATGAAGCGGCCCTCCGCGCCCCAGGTGAGGCCGCCCTCGTAGCTGAACTCGGCCCGCCCGGCCTGATCTTCCACGGCGGCGATGACGTCGACCGCGCGCGCCAGGCGCGGGTGGTCCTCGACCGCCTCGGTGGTGACCGAGTACTCGAGCCGCGTGACCCCGCCCCAGGGGCCGTGGATGGCGGTGGGTCGCCAGCGGGCGCTGTCGAGGCTGCCGAGGTGCAGCCCTTCCTCGGGGGGCACCGGTGCGCCGGGGCGGCCGACCACGAGCGAGTCGGTGAAACCATCGCCATCCCAGTCGCCGAGAAGCTGGTCGTAGGCATCCGTCGCGAGCGAGAGCGAGAGCACCGCCGCCGGCAGGCTCGCGCCGCTCCCGGCGTGGCCAAGAGGGAGACCGAGGTAGGCCCGTTCTTCCACGCCGCTGTAGCTCCCGGTGCCATCAGCGAGCAAGAGCCCGCCCCGACCGCTCCGCGCGAGGTCGGCGGCCCCGAAGGCAGAGGCGGTCTGCGCCGGTTGGTTGCCGACGAACCAGTCGGCCTGCTCTTCCTCCGACCACGTGGGGAGGGCGTCGCTGTACCAGGACAAGAACGGCGCGCCGAGGGTGGTGCCCGAGTCGAGGAACCCCCCCTGCCCGTCGCCGTGGAACACGGCGGAGTAGGCGTCGCCGATGGGGGAGGCGTCGGCGTCCAGCACGCTCGGGACGTTCCAGCAACCCCAGAGCGCGTAGGCCACGTCGGCCACGCCGTCGCCATTGTAGTCGCCCCAGCGGGCCTGCCCGGCCACGTACTCGGCGTGGCTGGCATACTCGAGGCCGGTGTAGCGCATCGACGTCACCGCCGCCTCGAGGCAAGCCAGCCAGCCCTCGGGGTCCAGGAGCGGATCCGGGCAGCTCTCCACGCCCGGCCCGAAGGCCGCGGGTGGCACCGTGCTCGCGTCGCCGGTGCTGTCGTCGCAGGCGGCGAGCACCGCCTGCCAGTCCGCGGGCAGCGCCGCCTCCTCGGCCTCCAGGGGCGTGGAGAGGGGCATCCACTCCGCCACGTCGAGGTAGGGCGCCTCGCCGGTGTTGCGCACCCAAGTGGTGATGCCCTCGGCGCCGTCGAGGAGCTCGAGCGCGGAGAGGTGCTCGTGCGGTGGCAGCACCAGGTCGACGAGGCCGTCGCCATCGATGTCGGCCCACTGGCCGTGTCGCAACAGCTCACCGCCGGCGCCCTCGTCGAGGGGATCGAGGTCGAGCGCCTCGTCTTCCAGCCACGCCAGGTAGGCATCGGCGGAGAGGATCACGCCGTCGGCGCGGTCGTCGCCCACGGCGGTCGTCGCGACGATCGCGTCGTCGATGCCGTCACGACCGAGGTCGAGCATGACCCACGCGCCGCCGTCGTCCAGGAAGGAACCGTCCACGTTGGCGGCGAGCCAGCCGGCCGCGGCCGGGGTGGACGGGTCGCTGGTGGCCTCGGTGAACAGGCCCCCGTCGTTGCGGAAGTACTGCCACTCCGCCGCGCAGCCGCTCACCTGTTCGCGCGCGCCGGGGGCACCACCGCCCTGGCACTGGCTCGAGAAGTGGAGCAGGTCGGCGAGCGCGTCGCCGTCGAGGCTGGCGGCGAGGTGGGTGCTCGAGGGCCACGTGGGGGAGGAGGCGTGGCGGTGGGAAAATAGCGTGGGCGCGTAGACGTGCGCCCCGGAGAAGGGGCTGGCGGTCGCGAGCGCGAAGCTGGCCTCGCTGCTGGATCGCTCGATGCAACGCAGCGCGCGCCCGTTGCTCCCGGTCCACTCGGCGCCATCGGGCAGGCGGATCACCCGGTGGACGAGGCTCAGCCCCGAGGCGGACGCCGCCGCGAGCTCCAACGCGCTCTCGCCCTCGCAGGCCACCGCGTCGGCGTCGGCGTAGGCGATGGCGTAGCTCGCGCCCGCCGCGTCAGCGTCGCGACCGGCCTCGATGCCGCCCACGTTGCTGGTGATGTCGATGCCTGCGAGGCGGAGGGGCGAGGCGCGCAGCACGCCCGAGCGTGCCGACGTGGGCGTGTCGGGACGGGCCTCCCAGCCGAAATCGACACGGTGGTAGCCGGCCGCGTAGAGGATGCTCGCCGGCACGTGCTCCAGGGCGTGGGTGGCCGCGCCCTCGTAGAAGCTCGCCACGCTGCCGCTGCCCGTGGTGTACGCGTACTCGATGGTGTTGCCGAAGGGGTCTTCCACGCGCGACAGGAGCCACGCCGTCGTCTCGTCGGCCGCGAGGTCGTCACCGCCGAAGTCGGTGGCACAGTCCCAGCTCGCGTCCTCGTCCTGCCGCTCCACGGCGCAGGTGGTCGCCGACGTGCTGCCCCAGGTCCAGGTCCAGCCGTCGCGCGTGGCCGTCCAGGTGTTGGTGGACGCGTCGAAGGTGAAGTCCCGGCGGTCGTCCTGCTCGGCGCGGTAGACCGTCCACGAGGCCGAGGCGAGGGTGTCGTAGAGGCGTTGCCCGTCGACGTAGGCGTCGTCACTCCCGTCCATCCAGGGCACGCCGCCGGTGGGCGAGCGCAGTTCGAGCCGCGAGAAACCGCCGAGCGCCATGGAGTGACCGAGCCAGCCGTCGGGCGCCTGGAAGTCGATGACGATCGCTAGCTCGGGGACGAGCCCGCGAGGCGCCGGGGGGAGCTCCAGCGGGATGGCGTCGCTCCAGCCGCCGCCGGAGAGGCCGCCGGGGAGATCGGGGCCGAGCGTGGTGGCGTCGCCGAAGTCGCCGGGGTCGGCCAGCGCCGGTGTCGCGACAGCGAGGAGCGAGGCGACGACCAGCATCGCGGCGGAACTTACGCTAGCGAGCGGCGAGCGGCGAGCGGCGAGCGCTTCGACATCGGGAACCCCTGCTGGGCTGGGATGTATCGCCGCGCGCGCGGGGTGCAATACGTCTTGCTACGGAGGTCGCGACGAGGCGCGGTGGCTCTGGGCAGCACCCCGTTGCTGGCCTGTCGCGACACCGCTGGGCCCGGCCCGAAGTGCCAAACCTCGCCGGAGGATCGGCACTTCGGGCCCCACTCGCGACGGTTTCGCGCTCGGAGGGCGACCCCAGAGGCTCTCCGAGCCACAGGATCGTCACTCCGGGCCCCGAAAGCGTCACTTTTCGGTGGTCGGGGCGGCCCGAAGTGGCAAACCTCGACCGAGGTTCGGCACTTTGGGCCGGTGAGCTGTCGGGGCGACACCGACACCGACACCGACAGCGACAGCGACAGCGACAGCCACACCGGGGCCGAGACCCGAGACCGACACCCGAGACCGAGACCGATCTGCGGACCCCGTCGACCCCGCCTACTTCTTCTTCTTCGCCTTGGCCGGCAGCCCCGCCGTGAACTCCAGCGCCTCGCGCGCGAGCGTCGCGAGAGCCGCGTCGTCAAGCGACCCCGCCGGCACCTGGACGTACTCCTTCCAAGGCTTCCCGGGCATCGGCTCGAACAACCGCAAGTCGCCGCTGGCCACGGCCGCGGAACGGGCCTCCCCGAGACGCACGATCAGCGTCTGCGCGAAGGTGCCGAAGAACATGTTTCCGTTGACGAAGGCGCAGGGGTGACCAAACATCTGGCCTTTCACGGCGCGCGCGTCGGCAGGGATCGAACGGTCGTACCACGCGACAGTGGACGCACTGGGTTTCTCCATCGACTAGCCCTCCACAGAAAAGACAAACGGCAGGGTGTACACAAGGCCCGGCGTGCTCGATCGCGTGAACTGCACCCACATCTTGTAGGCGCCCCCCGTCGGGAAAACGTAGCGAAAATCGACGAAAGGCCCCGGGTAGAGATGCGGCATGTCCATCGACGGCGACATCGTTTCCATGCCCGGCACGTAGGCGTGCGTGTGACTCACCCAGTCCAGCGTGGTGTTGACCAGGGCCGCGTGCGCGTCGGCACCGAGGTACTGCTCGATGTCGGTCACGTCGTTGCCCTCGGCGTCGCGCAGGGTGACGGTCCAGGTGGACGAGTAGCCGGCCATCGGGGTGGACGCCCACGAGAGCGTGCCGGTGACGCCCTCGTCGCTCGATTCTGACACCGGGGTGGTGTCGGGCGACGCGGCCATGGGAGGCTCGCCGGTGGCCTCGAACTCGGCCTCGTGGCTGAGCCACTGGTTGTCGTGCGCGAAGTTCAGCGCCACGAGGTAGCGCCCAGCCAGTGGCGGCGTCACCGGGGCGTGCAGGGTGCCGGACTTCAGGTCGTCGACCGTCACCTCGTAGTAGTCCTCGTGGTGCACGTGCGCGTAGAAGGACCAGTCCGCGCTGATGAGCACGTTGTGCACCAGGCGCTCGTGGTTCTGTTGCAGGTCCTCGATGGGACGGCCGTCCTGGTCGGTCACCTGCACGTAGAGCTCGCCCGTGCTCCCCGCGACGAGCGGGTCGGGATCGGTCCAGGTGGTCACGACGTAGTCGGTGATCTCGGTGTCTTCGACGACGGCGCTGTCGCCGGTGTCGATCGGCGACGCGTCGCAAGCCATGAGGACGAGCATCATTCGCAGACCTCGTTGTCGACGGTGATGTAGACGAACTGCCCCGCGTAGGGCTCTACCGGCGTGTGGTCGGCGTAGGAGAGCTCCACCTTCAGCTGCCAGGCCCCATCGACGACGCCGTACACGTCGATCTGCTCTTCCCACGCCATCGCCGCGTCTTGCCCGTTGAGCATCACGTCGATGTGACCGGTGCCGGGCTCGGCCTCTTCCCCTGAGTCGACCGGCTCGACGAGCCCGAAGTTTTCGACCTGCACGACGACCGCGAGCGGTTCACCACAGGCGACGGCCCCCTCGGTTGGCGAGACGAGCCGAATCGTCGGTGATCCGCCCGAGTCGGGCGTGCTGTCGCCAGTGCAGGCCAGGAGGAAGATCATTCGACGGTGAGGCTCACGCTGTCGGAGGCGGGCTCGTCGAGCGCGTCGCCGTCGTCGTACATCAACTCGACGGCCACCTCGCGCTCCCCCGCTAGAAGCTGGACGCTGAACTGGGTGAGCGCCACCTTGTCCACCTCGGTGCCGTCGAGCGACACGCTGATGTAGCCGGTGGCCGTCTCGCCCTCGTCCGAGTGTTTCGGATCGACGAGCGTGAAGTTCTCGACGACGACGGAGAAGTCCACGGCACCCGGGGCGACAGGCTCATCACCCGTGGGCGAAAGGATCTCGACGGTGGGATCGACATCCGCCGAGTCGGCGGTATCGGTCGCGGGGTCGCAAGCGAAGAGGAGCAGCAACATCGGCAGGCTCTATACCCCTGGCGCGAGCGAGTGGATCGGTCGGAGGGCTGTCCCGCAGCGGGCTCTGCGACTACGATGGCGCATGGCCCTCGCCGACGAGCTGCGCGCCGCACTGGAGCACGAGCCCGGCGTGGTGACCGCGCTCCTGGACGGGAGCGAGGCCCGGGGGACGTCGCACGCCGACAGCGACGTGGACCTGGCGGTGGTGTTGGACGACCCGAGCTGGGAGGCCCGCGCCGACATGGAGACCCGGCTCTGCCTCGCGCTGCACCGTGACGTGCATCTGGTCGACTTCGAGCGGATCCCTGCCGACCTCGCGTTCCGAGTGATCCGCGACGGCGTCTTGCTGGTGGACCGCGACCGCGCGCGCCGCGTGGCGCTGACCGTGCGCCACTGGAAGGTGTACTGGGACATGACGCCCGCCTGGCGAATGATACGACGCCTGCCACCGGGGATGTTCCCGTGACCGACTTCCCACTCGTGGCCAACATCACCTCGGCGAGCCGGCCGACAGCCACGCCCTCCTCGAACTGATGGCCCGCGATGAATGGTTACCCGCCGACCCGGTGGCCACCTAGCATCGCGTCGTCGGATTCGTGGCCACCATACAGACACGGCTGGGCGGTCGATACAGGCGCGTGGGACGTTCGCGTCGCGACGAAGTATCGACGGAATCCTCGCGACCCCTCCACGGCGCGACGCCGTGCCGCCTCCTGACGCGGCAAGGTTGACTCCCGACACCAGCGGCGAGTATCGTCCCATCGCCACCCCCTGAGGCCGTCGGATGCGCACCCCCCCCCGCGACAAATTGTCGCAGCCCTCCTTCTCGGCTTGACCGGGCCCGCCCGTTCGTGGGCGTGTGACCCCTACGCCGCCGAGGTACCGGGCAACGACACCGACGAGGATTGCGACGGCCGCATCACCGCTCGACGCGCCCTGGTGTCGGCCTTCTCTTCCGCCGACGCGCCGGAGTGGACCGCGTACGCCGGGGCGAGCTTCGACGGTGACGCCCTCGTGCTCGACGCCTCCGGCGGCCTGGCCGTGGCGGACTACGCGACGCCGATTGCCTGGGGGGTCGGGCAAGCCCACGCCCACGTCGATGTCGAGCTCTCGGGGAACTACTGCGAGTTGCAATGGCAGCAGGACATGGGCACCCCGGCGAGCGCGCCGCTGGTGGATGGCCTGAATGACATACCGCTCGGTCTCGATCCACTGCTCCCGGTCCCCTGGTTGTCCATCGCGTGCATGGGCGCCAGCACCACCCGCGTGGACTGGCTCACCCTCGGCAACAGCGACTACGCCTGGGCGCCCGCGCAAGACATCGAGCTCACCTACAGCGACGCCCAGTTTCCGGGCGGGGGCACGCTCGCGACGGTCACTATCGACGTGAACACCACCAGCGAGACGCTCTACGCCGGGGCTGACACCGGCGGCTTCGCCGTGTCATACGACGGCTTCACCTGGGAAACCCGCAACGGCCGTTTCGACGACCTCGTCAACGAGACCGACCTCGCCATCTGGGGCATCGCGCACCAACCCGTGCCCCCGGTCGATCCCGGCAATCCGATGCCCCACGTTCCGCTCGACCCCGTGTACATCCTCACCGGCGACACGTCTGGCGGCGCCCTGTTGCGCACCGAGGACGATGGTCTCGACTGGGAAGTCGTGAGTCGTGACGTCGGGGGCGCCCAGTACACGACCCCGTCGGGCACTCGATCGATGGCGGCGGGGCATCTGCTCCACGCCGACCAGGACAATCTCTACATCGCCAGCCAACTCGCAAGCGGCTTCACCATCGCTGGCGACCGGCATGGCGTCTACGTGCTCGACTCCAACGGCCAACTCTGCGAGCCCTACTCTGGCCTCCCGCAGGCCACCGATGTTGCCAACCGAGCGCGCTACATCCCCACGGCGCTGGCCGAGCTCACCATCGAGGTCTTTGGCGTGCCCTGGCGCCAGCTGCTGGTCGGTTACCGCGAGGCGATCGACCCCACGATGGCGGTTTCCGGGGGCGCAGCCCTGTACCGCTGCCCGATGGTGGCGCCCGCGAGCGCGTGCAGCATGCCGCCGCTGACCTGCGCGCCCATCGCCGGCACCGAGGGCTGGGACGTCCGTGACATCGCGACGTACAGCGACCCCGGCATGCCCGACGGCGACCGCGCCTACGTGGTGGACGGGGGGTGGCGCTGGTACTACGCGGGCGTCGATAGCAGCGGCCAGCCGGTCCACGCGGCGGATGACAGCGCCGATGGGACCGTGCACGTGGTGGCGTTCGACGGCGGCGGCAATCCGCACCCGTGGGACAGCGATGGCGACGCCCTCGCCGAGCCCGACTGGCTCGCCAGCACGGGCGCGCTCTTCAGCGACCAGTGCAACACGGACCACGCCGGCAACCTGACCCCCGCCTCCTGGACAACCTCGCCGAGCCAGCTCGCGGGGGTCGCCGTCTCCGCCGCAGGCGAGGGCTTATTTGCTTTCTACCACGTGCCCAGTGGACAGGCCAACTACGGCTGCCCGCGTGTTTACCACGCCGATCCTCAGGTTTCCGTCTCGGGCGAGTTCCCCACGTGGGCCGCGGAAGATGACCTGTACTGGGAACCCTTCCAGGGCGAGCAGAGCGGCACCGACTACGACTGCGCCGACGGCACCTGCAACAACATCGAGCGCCGCGCGATGGTCGATGCGGCAGGGCACTGGATCGACGACCAGCCCGTCCGGGAGGTGTTCGCTCCCTCCTACGCGCTCGATGGCACCTTCGTGGAGCTCGACTTCGGCTACGGCAAGATGGAGTCGATGCTGGTGAACGACGGGCGGTCGATGTGGGTGGTGCCGCCGGAGGTGACCTTCTGGCCCACCCCGCCCCTCTGGCCCGGCTGGTCGAGCTGGGACAACATCGACGCCGTCGATCTCGACGACGTGAGCTGGTACGGCGCCTTCGACGGCAACGCCACCTTCGAGACCACCGTGGTCAACGACATCGCGGTGTGTCACGGCTGCGGCAACTCTGCCACCGAGGGCACCGTGCACGCCGCGCTCTACGACCTGGGCGGCGCGCGACTGTTTACCGACGACCCCGCAGGCTACCACGAGCGTGCCGAGGTGGACTGCCACTGGGACGGCTGGGGCGCTCTCGGCAGCGCCATCGACGTGGGCGAGGGGAGCATCGAAGGGCTTGAGATGTCGGTGATCGTCCAGGGCACGCGCAGCACGGAGTCGATCGAGAGCGCGAACGTGGCCGGCACCTACCTCAGCCGTTCTCCCAGCCGTGGGCTGCACTGGTCGCTCGACGAGGGAGCGACGTTCTGCCACGACGGCGCGGAGCTGAACGACCGCGACGGCTACACCCTGAGCGCGCTCGGGGACGAGCTCTTCTGCGAGGACTGGCACCTCGGCGAGCCCACCTGGGTGACGCCCTGGTCGGCGTGCGACCCCCTCGCAGCATTGGGCCTGTTCGAAACCATGGGGGTCCCGCGCGACATCGCGGTGGTGGAACCGGCGCTCAGCGGCAACGACATCGTGTTCCGCGCCCTGGTGACCGCCACCGCCGTGGACGAGTGGCCCGCGCCCGGCGGCAACGGCGAGTTCGACGTTGTGGACCTCGACCTGGCGGGGCTCTTCGTGGCCACCTACGACCCCGCCGCGCCGGACACCAGCTACACGAAGGTGGGCAACTGGACGGACTTCACCGACGCCAGCGGCTACACCTGCGAGGAGTGGGAGTTCTTCGACGGCGCCGTGGAGATCGCGCTCCTGCCCGACAGCCAGGGCGATCATTTCCACGTGGTGCTCGCCGGTCCCAGCCCCCGCGAGGCGAGCTACGCCGCCGACCAGCCATTCCTGGGCTACGTGCCGGAGGAGGGCGAGCCCTGTGGGGTGCGCGAGGTGGAGTGGGACGCGGGCAACGAGGCGGCCGCCACCTGGCGCTACATCGACCTCGACGACGCGGTGTGCGCCCTCGCGCCCTATCGCACCGGGGGGGTGACGGTGGCCACGGCCGAGTGGCAGGTGATGGTGTACGGCCGTTACGGCACCACGGGCGGGGCATACATGGCCGGTGGCATCTGTGCCGTCGATCTCGCCGGCACCTACGACCCGGTCGCGATGACCTACCCGCACCAGCAGATCGTGAGCGCCGACGCCGCGCGGATCACGGTCACCGACGTGATGCCACACCCGCACGTGGCCGACACCTGGTTCTACGGGGGCTACATCAACGGCGGCGACCCGGACACCGCCTGCTACGTCATCGGCGTGGGCTACACCACCTGCACGACCCCCACGCTCACGATCCTCCAGCGCCGCCCTGCCGCCTCGGGGGCCACCTGGGACCGGGTGCCCATCGAGGAAGACAGCATCCTGCACAAGCGCACCACCGACCTCGACTGGGCCGGCGAGGATCCCTGGGGCGGGCCGGCCGTCGACGACATCTGGGTGGCGACGGCGGGGGGCGGCGTGTTCGAGGGCACGGTGAGCTGGTGATCCCCCTCGTCCTCCTCGGGTGCACCGGCGTGGCCGACGTCGCGAAGGAGAGCACGCCTGGCGACAGCCACGACACGGACAGCGGGACACCCGCCGACAGCGGCGAGACGGGAGACCCGTTCGATAGTGGCGACACCGGCGACACCGGCGACACCGGCGACACCGCCGACCCCTGCGACGCCGACGCCGACGGCTTCGTGGCCAGCACCTGCGGAGGCGACGACTGCCACGACGGCGACGAGTCGATCCACCCCGGCGCCACTGAGCTGTGCGACCCGGTGGACCACGATTGCGACGGCGAGGCCCTCGCGCCCGGTGTCTGCGGGGCGGCGCAGGACGGCAACGCGCTGATGAGCGTGGTCGTGGCGATGTGCCCCGAGGGCGACACGTCGTGGTGCACGAGCTGGGGGCGCCTCACGCCCGACGTGACCGGCGACGGCGCCGCCGAGGTGCTCGTGGCCTGCAAGGGCGGCTGCGAGGGCTGGGTGGCCGGCTACGGCCTGCTCGACGTCACGACCCTCGACCGCCGCCAGCCCGACCGGGGCAGGTGGTTCCAGCTCTGGTACGACTACTACGGCGACGCCTACGCGGGGTCCATCCCCTTCCGGGGCGGCGACATCGACGGCGACGGGACCAACGACGTGGCCTTCGCCTCCTCGATGTGGGTGTTCCCCGAGCTCGGCCCCTTCAGCGCGGACCCCGTTCCCCAGGCCTACCACGAGCCCGGGAGCGACTACGCCAACAGCGGCTGGCCCGAGGTTGGCTACGGCCTGAGCGCCGTCACCGCCACCGGCGACATGGACGGCGACGGCGATAGCGAGATTGCCTGGGGCGTCGGGGGCGACGCGAGCGACGCCGAGTCGCAGACCGGCGCCGGCATCTACATCGTCGGCATGGGCGGGCGCGCGCCCCTGGGGGAGACCTGGCCGAAGATCCAGGTGCTCGGATGGGACATGCAGGAGGGGCTCGGCAGCGCCTGGCTCACCTCGCCCGGCGACCTCGACGGCGACGGCCTCGACGACCTGATCACCTACACCGGCAACGCCGTGATGCCCGCGGCGAACCTGCATGATGCCGACGGCGCCACCCTCGACGAGGTCGTGACCGAGACGTGGTGGGACGAGGGCGACAACCACGTCCGCTACCTCGAGGTCGCCCCCACCCGGCCCGGCGACATCGACGGCGACGGCCTCGACGACTGGCTCCTCGTGGCCGGCGAGAGCACCCGCTACGGCGACCCGGTGGGCGAGCTCTTCTTCGTCGCCGGGGGGCAACGCCCGACGGGCGACTACCAACCGGACGACGCCAACGGCTCGTACGTGTTTACCGCGGAGGACCACCTCAACGCCGCAGTGGCCGCAGATCTCGACGGCGACGGTGCACGAGAAGTGCTCGCCCAGACGCGAGCCCTGTTGACGGTCGTCCGGGGCGGCTCTGGTTTCCCCGCCATGGCAACTGAGCCGGCCGAGCGCATCCTCGTCGACTTCGCCTACGGATCTTCGGCCTACTGGTACCTGTACGAAGGTGGAATGGACGTCGATGGCGACGGCAGCGAGGATGTGCTCTTCGACAGCTTCGAGTCCACGCTCGAGGCGGACGTCGGCCTCCTCCTCGGCTGGGAGATCCCCTGGGACGACCCGCAATACTGGTGATCGCCCTCGCCCTGCTCGGGTGCACCGGCGTCGCGGACGTCGCCGGAGAGAGCACGCCTGGCGACAGCCACGACACGGACAGCGGGACACCCGCCGACAGCGGCGAAACGGGCGACAGTGGCGACACCGGCGACACCGCCGACCCCTGCGACGCCGACGCCGACGGCTTCGTGGCCAGCACCTGCGGTGGCGACGACTGCCACGACGGCGACGAGTCGATCCACCCCGGCGCCACCGAGCTGTGCGACCCCGTCGACCACGACTGCGACGGCGAGGCCCTCGCGCCCGGTGTCTGCGGGGCGGCGCAGGACGGCAACGCGCTGATGAGCGTGGTGGTGGCCATGTGCCCCGAGGGCGACACTTCCTGGTGCACGAGCTGGGGACGCCTCACGCCCGACGTGACCGGCGACGGCGCCGCCGAGGTGCTGGTGGCCTGCAAGGGCGGCTGCGAGGGCTGGGTGGCCGGCTACGGCCTGCTCGACGTCACCACGCTCGACCGCCGCCAGCCCGACCGGGGCAGGTGGTTCCAGCTCTGGTACGACTACTACGGCGACGCCTACGCCGGGTCCGTCCCCTTCCGGGGCGGCGACATCGACGGCGACGGCATCAACGACGTGGCCTTCGCCTCCTCGATGTGGGTGTTCCCCGTGCCCGGCCCCTTCAGCGCGGACCCCGTTCCGCAGGCCTACCACGAGCCAGGCAGCGACTACGCCAACAGCGGCTGGCCCGAGGTTGGTTTCGGCCTGAGCGGCGTCACCGCCACGGGCGACATGGATGGCGACGGCGACGCCGAGATCGCCTGGGGCGTGTCCGGCACCGGCAGCGACACCGAGTCGCAGACGGGCGCCGGCATCTACATCGTCGGCATGGGCGGTCGCGCGCCCCTGGGGGAGACCTGGCCGAAGATCCAGGTGCTGGGGCTGGAGATGGCCGATGGCATCGGCAGCGGGCGGCTGGCGTCGCCGGGCGACCTCGACGGCGACGGCCTCGAGGACTTGCTGCTCTGCAACGGCCCGACTGTCATCCCCGCGGCCGACCTCGCCAGCGCCGACGGCGCCCGCCTCGAGGACGTGATGACCGAGACGTGGTGGGACGAGGGCGACAACCACGTCCGCTACCTCGAGGTCGCCCCCACCCGGCCCGGCGACATCGACGGCGACGGCCTCGACGACTGGCTCCTCGCCGCCGGCGAGAGCACCCGCTACGGCGACCCGGTCGGCGAGCTCTTCTTCGTCGCCGGGGGGCAACGCCCGCCGGGCGACTACCACCCGGACGACGCCAACGGCTCCTATGTCATCCCCGAGGCCGAGCTCCTGTCGCTCGCCCGGGCCGCCGACCTCGACGGCGACGGCGCTCGCGAGATCGTATTCCAGGGCCACGATCTCATGTGGATTGTCCGCGGTCGCACGGGGTTCCCTGGCTTCGCGGAGGACCCCTCGCAGCGGCTCCACGTCGCGAACTCGTCGACCTGGAACCCGAACGACCGGGCGTGGGACGTGATCGACGGGGGTAGCGACGTCAGCGGTGACGGGCTGGAAGACGTGCTCTTCAGCCGGGGTGATGCCGAACCCCTCGGCGACGTCGGCCTCCTCCTCGGCTGGGAGATCCCCTGGGACGACCCCGCCTACTGGTAGGCGCCTACAGCGCCCCCTTCAGTCGCTCGATCTCGATCACCGCCAGCACCCAGTCGATGCGCGCCTTCTCGGCGTCGGCACGGGCCTGGTCGAGGTCCTTCTGGGCGGTGATGAGGTCCTTGTTGAGCGAGCGTCCCTCGGCGAGCCGCGCGCGCTCGGCGGCGAGGGTCTCCTCCGCGAGACGAAGGTTCAAGTCGGCGAGTTCTACATTGCGACGCGCGGAGCGTACGGTCCGCACCGCCGCACGGGCCGCCTGCTCGGTGGCGGATCGGAGCGCGGCGAGGTCGGCCTCGGCGCGAGCGAGCGAACCCTCGGCCTGGCCCAGCGCGCCGCGGTCGGCACGGTTGAGCAGCGGCAGCGACAGCGAGCCGCCGAGGCTCCACTCGGGCAAGTCCCCAGCGGCCAGCTCGTCGACAGAGGCGGAGAAGCTCTCCTCGTAGCCCCGCAACGCGAGGCCAGCGGTGGCGGAGAGCTCGGGGAGCAAGGCGTGGCGCGCGTTTCGGACCGCCAGCTCCCGCGTGTCGAGTGCCACCTTCGCGGCGCGGATCTCCGGGTTGGTGTCGAGCACAGCGGCGGCCACCGCGTCTTCATCGGCAGGAATGTTCGGTGGCACCGGCGGCGCGGTGGCCAGCACGATGTGCTCCGAGAGCGGGAGCCCCACCAGGGCGGCGAGGCTGTCTTCCGCGGCCATCGCGGCAGCCTCGGCGTCGATCTTCGCGCGTTCTACCTGCGCGAGCGCGGCCTCCGTCCGCGTGCGCTCCACGGGCGCGAGCTTCCCGGCCTCGACCAGCGCCGTCACCACGCGGGCCTGCTCGGCGGTGGCCTCTCGCGACTGCTCGGCGATGTCGACCAGGGCACGCTGGTAGTGCAGGGTCCAGTAGGCGGTCGCCGCGTCGCCCACCGCCCGCTGCCGGGCCGCCACCGCCGTCCACTCCGCCCCGGCCAGGGCCGCGCCGGCGCTCCGCACCCCCTGCAGGTTGTAGGCGAGGCGGTGGCCCTGCAAGAGCGCTTGGGACAGCGTGAAGGCGAGCTTGCTGTCCCACGCGGGGTCGCCGAACTCCTGGTCGAGCTCGGAGATCTTGAACTGCGTGTCGGACTGGTTGGCGGTGAAACCGAGGCCGAGCGCCGTGCCCGTGGCCATCGGCACGGAGAGCGCCGCGTCGGTCGAGATCCCCGTCGTCTCGCTCGTGTACTCGCCAAACTGGAACTGCCCCTCGCCGGCCGAGCTGAAGTAGGAGCCGGTGAGCGACAAGCTCGGCTCGAAGCTCGCCCGAGCCGCGAGCAGCGAGCCCTCCGCGCCCTGCACGTCGGCACGGGCCGAGAGCACCGACGGCGCCTCGGCCCCGGCGCGGGTGAGCGCCTCGTCGAAGCTGAGAGAGGTCTCGGTGGCGTGGGCGAGAGCAAGGCCGAGGATCATTTCGTCTCCGGGCCACGACGCGGCCAGCCGAAGGCCAGCCAACGGGCGCTGCTGGCGCGCAGGTCGTCGAGGAAAGCGTAGAGGTAAGGCACGAAGAAGAGGGTGAGCACCGTGGCGGTGGCCATGCCGAAGCCGACCACGCGCCCGAGGGGGGCGTAGGGGATGCCCACGAAGGTGTCGTCGCCCGTGGCCATCGGAATCACCCCCACGATGGCGGTGAGCGCGGTCATGAGGATCGGGCGGAGGCGCTGGCGCACGGCCTCTTGCAGGGCCTCGTCGCGAGCCCAGCCCTCTCCGCGAAGCTCGGTGATCCGGTCGATAAGCACAATGCCGTTGTTCACCACGATGCCGATGAGGATGACCATGCCGACGCCGCCCATCGAGTCGAACGGCGTGTCGGTGAGCCAGAGTCCCCAGTACACGCCGAAGACCGCCATCGGGACGGTGGTGATCACGGTGATGGGCAAGAGGAAACTCTCAAAAAGCACGCCCATGATGAGAAACACGAAGGTCAAGCTCAAGAGCAGCGCGAGGTTGCGCGCGGTGTCGCTCTCCTGCTGCTCCTCGAAGAAGTCGCCCTCGGTGGGGCCGTAGCCGAGCGGCCAGTCGATCTCGCGCAGGGCGCCCATGGCTCGCTCGTGCATGCCCATCTTGTCGACACCATCAGCGAGATCGAGGGTGAGCCCGAGGGAAGTCTTCCGGTCGCGACGGTCGATGCGTCCCCAGCCGGAACCGGGCTCGGGATCCACCAGCGCGCGGAGCTTCACCGCGCCCGCCGTGGGCGAACCCACCTGGAAGTCGAGCAGGCGCTCCACGTCTTCCCGATCGTCCTGCCCGAAGCGCGCGAACATCCGCACCTCGCGCTCGCCGAGCACCCAGGGCGTGAGCGGCACCCCACGCATCGCGAATGAAACCACGCGCCCGATCATCGAGGCGGACACGTTGTAGCGAGCCGCCGCCTCGCGATCGACGCGCAGGCGGATCTCCTCGTTGCCCTCTTCCTCGGTGTCGCTGTAGGCCGACAGCACGCCCTCGAGCGACCGGAGCCGTCGCAAGGCCTCTTGGGACAGGGCGGTGAGCTGCTCGCTGTCTTCGCCCTGGAGCGTCACCCCGATGCGGTTCCCGCGCCCCGACTCGCCCTCGCCCCAGCCGATCGTCGCCTTCACGCCGGGCAAATCAGGGAGCTTCCCTTTCACATCGTCGAGGATCTCCTGCCGGGTCATGCCCTCGGGGTGCTCCTCCAGGTACACGAACATGCGCCCGCCGGTGCTCGTGCCGCCGAGGCGACTCCGGTAGGTGCGCACCGCCCAGTTGTCCCGGTTCTCATCCACCATCTTCTCGAAGGCTTCCACGGTGTGGAGGCGCTCGTAGTACGTGAAGTTGCGCGGGATCTCGAAACGAACGGTGAAGTCGTCGAGATTGCCCTCCGACTCATCGGAGCAGCCCACCGCGCGCGCCGGGAGCACCAGCGTGAGCACCACCACCGCGAGCATGCCCACGAAGGTGTCGACCGGCCGTCGCAACATCCCGCCGAGGAGGCGCACCGTCCAGTCCGACATCCGGGTCATCCAGCGCGCGTCGCCCTTCACCTCCGCCGTGCCGAGCCACACCGTCGACAAGGGCGTGAACAGCAGCGTGATCAGGAGCGACCCCACCTGGATGAACACCACCGGCAGGCCGAGCGCCGACATGAAGAAGCTGAAGTCGGCATCCGCGCTCATCAGGATCACCGGCAAGAAGACGACGATCGACGTGAGCGTGGAGAGCACGATGGGGAGGAGCACTTCGCTCGTGCCGTGAATCGCGGCGGGAACCGGCAATTCCCCGAGCTGTCGTCGCCGGTAGATGGCCTCCACCACGACCACGGCGTTGTCGACCACCATGCCCACCGCGATCATGAGCCCAAGCATCGAGAGCAGGTTGAGCGAGTCGCCCCGGAAGTACATCACCGTCAGCGTGAGGAGCAGCGAGGCGGGGATCGTCGCCGCGATGAGCGCGGTGATGCGCCACTCGCGCAAGAAGAGGATGAGCACCAGCACCGCGAGGATGCCGCCCTCCAGCGCGCTCTGCTGCAAGGCGCCCATGCTGTCTTCGATGAGGACGCCCTGGTCGAAGAAACTGTGGAACTTGTACCCCTTGAGTCGCGGGTCGGCCTCCAGCTCCTTCATCGCTGCGCGGATGTCGTTGCACACCTGCACGGTGTTCGCGCCCGACTCCTTGTTGATGCCGAGGGCGGCCGCTTCCTGTCCCTCGATGCGGTTGATGTCGGTCGAGGCCGCCGGGGCATAGCGGATCTCGGCGATGTCCTCGAGAACCAGCCCGTTGCCGACGGGCCACGCCCGCAGCTCGTCGAGCGTCGCAAAGCGGGCGAGCGCGCGCACATAGCGAACCTCGCCCCGGTCTTCCACGCGGCCCGTCCCCACCTGGATGTTGTCGCCCTGGAGGCGGCCGAGCACGTCGACGAGATCCACCTGGTGGCTCATCAGGCGCTCGCGGTCGAAGTCGATCCACACCACCGGCTCGGGCACGCCCCACACGTCGACCCGGGCCACGCCCTCGAGGCGCTCGAGCCGGGGCTTGATGATGCGCTCGCTGTTGAAGAACTGGTCTTCCGGGCCCACTTCCAGCGGCGACTGGATGCCTGCCCAGATCACCGGCTCGTCGGTAGGATCGAAGCGCCACACCCACACCCGCTCCACGTCGTCGGGCAAGTCGGGCATGGCCCGCTCGATGCGATCGCCCACGGCGTTGTAGGCCTCGTCCATGTCGGTGTCGGCCGAGAACTCGATGGAGAGCTCGGCGTTGTCGTTCTTCGACTCCGACTCGATGTGCTTGATGCCGGCCACGGTGGAGAGCTGCTCCTCCAGGGGCTTGACGATGCGCGCCTCGGTTTCGAGCGGCGTGCTGTCGTCGTAGGGGATCCACAGCCACAGGTGCGGCGGCGACCAGCCCCCGGGCATCATCTGCACGGGAATGCGCAGCGTGGCGATGATGCCCACGACCATCACCACGCAAAAGAGCGTCACGACGGTGACCGGCCGTCCCACCGAGAAGCGGGGGACGAGGTCGGTCAGCTTCACGGCGTCGTCTCCGGCGCGCGCTCGGTCAGCCGCGCCGCGATCCGGTACACCACGGGCACCACCACCAGCGTGAGGAAGGTGCTGCTCGCGAGCCCGAAGATGATGGTGATGGCCATCGGCCGCTGCATCTCCTGCCCCTCGCCGAGGCCGAGCGCCAGCGGAGCGAGGCCGAGCACCGAGTTGAGCGCGGTGATGAGGATGGGGCGCAAGCGGGTAGCGGCCGCCTTGCTGATCGCCTCGTCGAGCCCGAGGCCCTCCTGGCGCAAGCGCGAGATCGCGTCGACGAGCACGATGGCGTTGGCCACCACCACGCCGGCGAGCACGATGAGCCCGATGAACACGACCACGGACACCGCGTTGCCGGTGAGCCAGAGGCCGAGCGCCACGCCCACCAGCGACAGGGGGACGGAGAACAGGATGACCAGCGGGTCGCGTAGCGACTCGAACGTGCTCGCCATGATCACGTAGACAAGGAAGATCGCGAGCGCGAGCGCGAGCTTCAAGGAGCCGAGCGAGGTTTCCAGCTCCCGGTTCTGCCCCGCCACTTCGAGCTCCACGCCCTTCGGCAAGGCGGTGCCGATGACCGCAGCGGCGGCAGCCTCGCTGGCACCGGCGAGATCGAGGCCCCGGATGTCGGCCGAGAGCACCACCGCGCGGCGCTGGTCGATGCGGCGCACCTCGGAGGGGCCCTCGTCCTCGCTCAGCGTGGCCACCGCGTCGAGCCGCACCGGGGGCACGATCCGGGGGTTGACGTTGATCGCGGCCAGCGCGGCGAGCGAGTCGCGGTCGGCCTCGCCGAGACGGACAAGGAGATCCACCCGCCGCTCACCCTCGGCGATGCGCGTGGGGCGCTCACCCTGCACCTTGGCGCGCACCGCCCGCGCCACGTCGCCCACGCCGATGCCGAGCGCCGCGAGCCGGTCGCGGTCGTAGACGACCCGCACCTCGGGGTAGCCGGCGCCCAGCGAGGAGCGGACCTCGGCCAGGGCGGGCAACTCCCGCATCGCCAGGGCGCTGCGGTCGGCCGCCTCGCGCAGGGTGCGGAGGTCTTGCCCGAAGAGCACCAGCTCCACCGGGGTGTGGAAGGAAAAGAGCGCCGGGCGGGCGAAGCGGGCGGTGAATCCTGGGAAGCCGTCGAGCACCTGGCGGATCGCGTCGATGGTGACGGCCTCGCGCAGCTCGAGATCGCCGCCGGGCGAGAGCTCCACCAGCAAGCGCGCGGTGTTCTCGCCCTCGTCGGCCTTGCTGTCGGCCCGGCGCTCGGTGCCCACCACCGCGTAGACGGTCTCGATGCCGCTGATGCCGCGCACCTCGGCCTCGAGCTGGTGCACGAGGCCATCAGTGCGCTCGAGCGGCGTGCCCACCGGCAACGCCACCTCCACGGTGAAGCGCCCCTGGTGCACGTCGGGGATGAGCTCGGCGCCCACGCGGTTGAGCAATACGAAGCTCGAGAGGAAGATCGCTGTCGCGACGAGGAGCACCCGCCCGGGACGCCGCAAGGACCCGAGCAAGACCCGCGCGAACAAGGCCTCCGCCGCGACGTAGAATACGAGGAAGCGGTCGGCGAGCCAGACGGTCACGCGGTTGAACAGGCCGAAGGACCACGCGAGCGAGCGCAGGCCGAGGCGCAAGGCCCACCCGCTCAAGACCGCGAACAGGTTGGCCACCGTCGCGAGCGCGCCGTGGATCAAGAACCGGGCGATGGCCCAGGGCCAGAGCCAGAACCGGCGGCGTTGCGCGAGCGTTTGCCAGGCGAAGCGCGGTGAGCTGTCGGCGATGTCGCGGGCCCGCGCCGGGGGCAGGGGCAGCGCGATGGTGCGCGCGGCGAGCATCGGGATGAACAAGAGCGCCACGGCGAGCGAGGCGAGGAGGCTGAACACCACGGTGAGCGCGAGGTCGCCGAAGATCTGGCCGGCCACGCCCTCCACGAAGACGATCGGGAAGAAAACCGCGATGCCGGTGAGCACGCTGGCAAACACCGCCTGAGCCACCTCGGCCGTGCCGGCCACGGCGGCCTCCAGTCGCGACTTCCCATTGTCGATGTGGGTCTGCACCGCCTCCAGCACCACGGTGCCGCTGTCGATCACCATGCTCACGCCGAGCGCGAGTCCGCCGAGCGACATCAGGTTGAGCGAGAGGTCGCCCACGTACATCACGCCGAAGGTGGCGAAGAGGCAGATGGGGATGGCGGTGCTGATGATGAGCGTCGTCACCCAGTCGCGCAGGAAGACGAAGGTGACGAGGATGGCGAGCAGGCCGCCGAGCCAGGCGTCGCCGACGAGGTTGTCGAGGGCGGCTTCGACGAAGCGGGCCTGGTCGTCGAGCACCGCCGCGCTCACCCCGTCAGGGAGCACGCTGGCGACCGGCTCGGCCCCGGGCATGGCCGCGGGAGGTTCGAGCGCCCCCTTCACCCGCCGCGCCACCTGCACGAGGTTGGCGTCGGCCTCCTTGTACACCTCGATCTCCACGGCCGGCGCCCCGCCCAACCGCGCCACCACCTCGCGGTCGGCGCTGCCCTCCGTCACCTCGGCCACGTCGCCCACGCGCACCCGGGCGCCGTCGGGACGCACCAGGCGCAGCTCGCGCACGTCGTCGACCGAGCGGAACTCGTTGAGCGTGCGGATGAGGTACTCGTTCTCCCCCTCGCGAACCAGACCGCCGGCCACGTTGACGTTCTCGGCCTGCAAGGTGGATCGGAGCTGCTCGAGCGTCACCCCGCGCGCGGCGAGCCAGTCCTCGCGCGCCTCGACCAGCACTAGGCGCTCGAGACCGCCGCGGACGGTCACCGCCGCGACGCCGTCGAGCGCCTCCAGCCGCCGCTTGATGTCCTTCTCCGCCGCCTCACGCAGCGCCAGCTCGTCCATCTCGCCGGTGAGCGCCACGCGGAGGATCGGCGAGAGCGACGGGTCGTAGCGGAGGATCAAGGGGCGCGGCACGCCGTCGGGCAGAAACGTCGTCTGCAGGCGCTCGCGCACGTCTTGCATCGCGGCGCCCATCGACGAGTCCCAGTCGAACTCGAGCACCACGTCGGAGATGCCGGCGCGGCTGCGCGACTCGATGGAGACGACGCCCTCAACGGTCGACAGCGCCTCCTCGATGGGGCGACTCACCTGCGTTTCCACTTCTTCCGGCGCGGCGCCCTCGTACTCGGTGCGCACCGTGATGGTCGGATATGAAATATCCGGCATCAAATCAAGAGGAAGCTGGACGAGGGACACGTAGCCAAACACCACGATGGCCACCGTGCACATCCACACGGCGACGGGGTGATTGACCACCCACCGGTAGAAGGCCACGGGCTACCCCCCCTCTTTGGGCTCGGGCTCCTTCTCTGGGTCGGCCTTGGCCATCACCGGGTCGCTCGGCAGGCGCACGCGCGCGTCGTCACGCAGGGCCTGGTTGCCCACCGTCACCACCTGCTCACCTGCGGCCACGCCCTCGACGATCTCGGCGTTGGTGCCGTCTTCGAAGCCGAGCTTCACGCCCACGCGATGGGCGCGACGGTAGGGGCCGGGCACCTCGGGCTCCTTCTCTTCCTCTTCCTCCCCGCCGAAGTTGAAGGACCAGGCGCTCTTCTCCTCGGGCTTCTCTTCTTCCTTCTCCTCGGATTTTTCGTCGGGCGGCGGGCCCTCGAGCAGCGTGTAGACATAGGACTGGCCTTCCTCCCACACCACCGCGCGCCTGGGGACAGTGAGCACGTTCTCATGGCGCGCCACCTCGATGCGCACCGAGACGTACTGTCCAGGGCGAAGCACGGTTTGTCCCGGGTCGAGCGCCACCGTCACCCGCACGGTGCCCGTCTGCGTGTCGACCACCGGGGCGACGCGCACCACTCGTCCCGTCGCGCCCACGTTCTCGTCGTAGGCGCTCACGACGCTGGCCGGCTGCCCCACGCCCACCCGCACCAGGTCGCGCTCGGGCAACGACACCACCACCCGCAACTTGCCGGGATCGACAATGGTAAACGCCGGCGTTGGGCCCGCCGTCTCGCCGAAGCGGATGCCCCGCGTGGCCACCACGCCATCGATCGGACTCTCGAGCCGCGTGAAACCACGCGTCTGGCTCGCTTCCTGGTGGGCGGTCCGCGCCGCCGCGAGCGCGCGCTGCGCCGTTTCCAGCTCGGTGCGCGCGATGGCCCCCTGGGCGAACAGCCGCTCCGCCGCCTGCGCGTCGGCCGTGGCGCGTTCCAGCTCGGCGGTGGCGCGCTCGTAGGCCGCGTCGAGCTGCGGCGAGGCGATCACCGCGAGCAGCTGTCCCTTGCGGACGGCGTCTCCCTCCTCGGCGTAGATGCCGGTCACGACGCCGGTCGTCTCCGGCACCAGCGCCGCCTGGGCCTCCGACTCCACGGCCGCGCTCGCGACGACGTGATCGCCCACGACGCCCGGGGCGACGGCGGCCACATCCACCAGCGTTCTCGGGTCGACCGGAGGGCCTTTATCTTCCTTGTCCTTACCTTCTCCCTCGCCGTCGCCCTCGCTCGCGGACATGCTGCACGCGAGCGAGAAACCAAGGATGAGGGCAAGGGCGAGGCGCATGGGGGCCTGAGGCTAATCGCACCACGGGAGCCCCGCCGAGGGGTGACAGGGTTTGACAGGCGGTTGGCGACGCCGCGCAAACTGACCTGTCCCCCACCTCGCCGGGGCGGCCGGTCAAGCGAGGCGGAGCGCCCATGATCCTCTTCCTCCTTGCCTGCACCGGCGACGCAAGCACCGCCGACGCCGCCACCCTCGAAGACTGCACCGCCACCGTGGCTGACGATGTCCCTGCCTTCTTCGCGACCTACTTCGCCTGCACCGACATCTCGATGGAGGGCGAGAGCGTGGTGCTCGCGACGGAGTCATTGCCGCCGTACGCCACGTACTACTACGGCAGCGGTCACGACATGTACGCGGAGTGGGACGATCAAGGCGGCACGACGACGCCCAACCCCAACGTGATCGCCGCGCTGACGGTGCGCGTGGTGGTCCCGGCCGAGCCCGTGGCCAAGGGGCTCGACATCACCGCCGACCTGGTGGACTACCAGATGTCGACCAGCGGGGAAGAGTACCTTCCAGGCCCGGTGGGCGTGGCGCCCGACAGCGTGGCCAACTTCAACGCGACGGCCCTCACGGGCGACGACATCTTCGAGGAAGAACTGACCTTCGACCAGTGGGACGCCCACCCGACCCAGACCGGCGAGTACCACCACCACGGCGCGAACCGCGGCACGCTAGAAGCGCTCGACTTCCTCGGCGTTGACGAGACGGTCTACGGCATCCTGTGCGATGGCACGGTGCTCCTGGGTTGCGACGAGCTCGACGGCAGCGCCCTCGACGTCGACACGCTCGACGCGCAAGACGGTCACGTGGGCGACATCGTGGATCTTGACGGGACCGTCCACTTCACCGGGCGCTACCACGCGCACGTATGCTCGGACTACAACGGCTTCGGCCTTTACCCAGAGATCCAGTATTACGACGCCTGCGACTCGGGCCCGACGTTGCAGTGACCAACGCTTACAAGCGCGCCGCAATGAGACGGCTACACCAAGCGCTCTCATGGGCATGCTCCTCGCGTTTGCCATGGCCCTCGCGGTCAGCCCCGACCCCGAGTACGTCGCCCTCCGCGACGCGCTCGTGCGCGACGCGAGCGAGAGCCAGCTCAAGTCCTGGGAAACCGGCGACGACTGGGAGAAGCGGGTCACCGCGATGGACGTCCGCGCCTGGCAGTACGACCAGGTCGTGGCGAGCGTGGCATGGACCGTGGAGCCGGCCCAGACCCGCCTCCCGGCCTTCCGTTTCATGGACCCGCGGCTCGAGTCGCCGGCCGCCGCCGGGCCCTTGCTCGCGCGCCTCGTTCACGGCCGCGAGAGCGTCGACGTGCGCGTGGCGATCGTCGAGGCGTTGACGCGCACCGGAGGCGACTGGCCCGAGGTGCTCGCGGACATGCTTCCCGAGGAGACCGATGTCGCGACGCGCACGATGATGGTGGAGGCCGCCCGACGGGCCCCCATCGAGCACGCGGTCGACCTCTTGAAGCTCGGCTTCGCCGACAAGACCGCCTCCGTGCGAGCCGCTGCGGCGGAGACCTGCCCCTGGGTCGACGCGAATGGCGCTCTCGAGGGGCTGGTGCTGCTCGCGCTCGCCGACACCGACCCCATCGTGCGCGCCGAGGCTGCCCGCGCCGCCGGTTGGATGCGCATCGAAGACAGCTGGACACCCATCGTGAAGCTCCTCGGCGACCCCGACGCCCGGGTGCGCCTGCAGGCGGTGAAGGCCCTGCAACGCCTCGATCCGGCCGACACCGCCGGCCTCCCCGAGGTGGGCGCGCTCAAGCACGACGCGGACACCAAGGTGCAGCGCGCGGCGACCGAGGCGGCGGCACAGTAGGGAGCGACGCAGTAAACGACCGCGATGCTCAACGTCGCTGCCGACCAGCCCACCGGCCTTGCCGACCTCCGTGGCTCGCCGAAAGACGTGGCCCGCTGGCTCTTCTGGGTGAAGTTCCGCGGCGCCCTCGACCCCGACCGCCCCGAGAGGCTCGCGCGGCTCTACCCATTGTGGCGGGGCCAGTACGCCATGGCGCGTGGCCAGCGGGCCTTGATGGCCGATGAGTACCGCCGCTGGCTCGGCGAGGCGCCGGAGTCGCTGCTCCAGGACGCCTACCGAGTCACCTTCCGCGTGCACCTCGAAGAGCTGCTCCTCGGCAAGCTCACCGCAGGCAACTGGCAGGGCTGGATGCGGCTCGATGGACTGGACAACCTGCAATCTGCGCTGTCGCGACAGAAAGGAGCCGTGCTCCTGTTCCCGCACGCCGGGAACTTCATGTTCATGCACGCGATCATGGGGCTCATCGGCCACACCTACACGCAGTACGCCGCGCGGGGCATGGCGCCGCCCGAGGTGGCGGCCTCGCACGCGGAGGTGTTCGCCAACAACAAGTGGCGTCGCGAGGCGCGGGCCGCCCGGGAAGACAACGAGGATCGGCTCCCCATCAATTTCATCTCGCTCGACACGCCCGTGCGTCACCTCTACCGCTGTCTCGCCCGCAACGAGCTCGTCGGCATCGCCTTCGACGGCCGCATCGGCGGCAAGTGGGTGAAGGCACCCTACCTCGGCCGCACCGCGCTCCTCTCGCCGGGACCCTACCGCCTGGTGGCGTCGACCGGCGCAGCGCTCGTGCCGGTCTTCGTGTCCACCCCCGACGGCGGCCCCGGAGTGTGCACCTTCGGCGAGCCCTTCGACGGCAAGGACAGCGAGGCGCTCATGCGGCGTTTCCTCGCCGACAACGTGGAGCCCTGGCTGGGGCAGCACCCCGCCGAGTACGGCACCTGGCTGGCCCACTGCCGGGAGCGAGCGCACGTGGACGATCACCCCTTCTTCACCGACTACGCCCCCGACGATCGCTGGAAGGCCTGGGACTAAACTGGCTCGCGACTAGGCGCAGCCATCCTTGATGCGTCAATGGTAGCGTGGGCTATTGGTGCCTCGGAAGAGGATGTCGCGATGGCCCGCAGCCGGAACGGAGAGGCGATCCCCCCGGGAGCGGCGCACGCCCGAGGCGATCACCGCCCTGGAGGCATTCGCAGAGGATGCTCGGAACGCCGGGAAGGTGGATGTGTGGGTGCGCTCGCGCGCGATGCTCAACGACATGGCGGGCGAGCGAGTGGTGGACATCGCCCGAGACCTCGGGAAGGGTCGTGCGACCATCAACAACTGGCTGGCCTGGTACGCTCGGGAAGGGAATGGGGGGGACTCCGCAGCGCGCCCCGCGGCCGGTCGGTGTCAGGGCTTGACGCGAGCGAGCCTGCAGAACTCTCGGCGATCGTGGAGAAGGGACCGGTGGAGGCTGGACTGGCGAGCGCGATGCGGACAGGGAAGGCGCTCGCGGTGGTGACCCGGCAGCGCTTCGGCGTTTCCTACCACCCGCAGAGCGTCGCACGCCTGCTCCACGAGCTGGGCTTCTCGGTGCAGCGGCCGCGGAAACGCCTCTCCCGCGCCGACGCCGTGACGTCCGGAAAAGACGGCGGGTCGACATCCGGAAAAGACGGCGGGTTCTGACCCGTCAGCCGCTTTCGGCCTCCGGTAGCTCACGGGAGGTTCTCGGAGACCCTCCCGGTGTACGACGTGATGACCGGACTCTCCATCCACAACATGGCCCAGGGCGGCAGCGCCCAGGCCGACATCGCCAAGGCGACCGGGGTCGCGCTCCGTAGCGTCCAGCGCATCCTCACCGGACCGACGCCCACCCGGGCCGACGTGGTGGCCAGCGAACTCCCGGCGGGCCCCCGGCGGGGTCGACCGCCGAGGGCCGACGCGGTGATCGTCGAGCAGATCCGCGCTCTGCTGTCGGAGGAGAAGAACGCCCACCTCAGTTCGATGGAAGTGCTCCGCCGGGCCAAGGAGTGGGGCTACGAGGGCGGGCGGAACCAGAGGGCGGGTGCTGGTGAAGTCCCTGCGTCCCGAGCCGCGCAAGGAACCGGTGGTGCGCCTTGAGGGGGTGGCCGGGGAGTACGCCCAGTTCGACTTCGGCGAAGTGCGGCTGGAGCTGGAGGACGGTCGCGAACTCCGGGTCCAGTTCTTCGCCGGTCGGCTCAAGTACTCGCGCCTGATGCACGTCGAGGTCGTGCCGGATCAGGGGTCGGAGACGGTGGTGCACTCGCTGATCGCCTGCCTCGTGGTCTTCGCGGGCTCCCCCAAGGAGTAGGTGTTCGACAACGCGAAGTCGATGCGCGTCTCGCCGATCGGGGTCCAGCCGGTCGTGCTCCACCGCTACCTCGCGCAGCTCGTCGCCGAGTACAACGTCATCACGACGTTCTGCGCGCTGCGCTCGGGCAACCAGAAGGGCACGGTCGAGCGCCTGGTCGGCTTCGTGAAGAACAGCTTCTTCCGGCAGCGCAGCTTCAAGGACCTCGCCGACGTGCAGGTGCGGCTCGCCGGGTGGCTCCACGAGGTCAACCACCGCCGCGCGTGCGACGCGACCGGCGTGATCCCCGCCATCCGCGTCGAGAAGGAGCGTCGCTGGCTCAACGAGCGCCCCCTCCTGGTCACGCCGGACTCGTGGGCGATCGAGACCACCGCCACGGTCGCGCCGATGGGCACGGTGCAGGTGCTCGGCACGTCGTACTCGGCGACCGACTCCAAGCTCGGTGCGCCCGCGACGGTGCTGATCCGCGAGGACCGCCTGCTCCTCGACGTCCGTTGCGTTCCTGCAGCAGCTCGTTCACCGCGAGCCGTCCGGGCGCTGGGAGGGCCCCTGCGAGGAGCTGTTCGGCCTCCTCCGCGACCACGGCGACGAGCCCATGATCCGCGCGTTCGCGCGCTGCGAGGCCGACCGCCGCTACACCCCGGCCGACACCCGCGCCGCGCTCCGGGAGGCCGCATGAACCCCGGCGACATCGACCTGGACAAGCTGCTGAAGCGTCTCCACCTGCCGACGATGCGACGGTTGTACGCCGAGTACGCCGTCCGCGCCGCGGCGGAGGGCTGGACCCACCGCGACGACCTCGCGCTGCTCGTCGCCGAGGAGGTCGCGCACCGCAACGACACCCGCATCGAGAAGGCCGCCAGGAAGGCGCAGTTCCCCTTCACCAAGACGGTCGAGAACTTCGAGATCGTGTTCCAGTCCAGCCTGCGCCGGCAGCAACTCGGCCCGTACCTCGGTGCGGAGCTTGTGTCCGAGCGGCGGAACTTGATCCTGTCGGGGCGGCCCGGCCGCGGGAAGACCCACCTCGCCGTCGCGATCGCCTGCCGCGCCATCCAGAACGGCTTCACCGCCCGCTTCGTGCTCGCGAGCGAGCTGATCAACGACCTGGTCGCGGCCTCTCGCGCCAGCCGGCTCCGGGAGGCCGCCGCCGCCTGGGTGGAGCCGCACGTACTGGTGATCGACGAGGTCGGGTACCTCGACCACGCCGACGACGCCGCGAACGTCCTCTTCGGCGTCGTGGACGGCCGGTACATCGCCCGAAAGCCGATGATCTTCACCACCAACAAGAAGCTCCGCGACTGGGGCCAGGTGCTCCACGACCGCGACCTCGCCGGCGTGATCCTCGACCGCGTGCTCGAGCGCGGCGAGCAGGTCGTCCTCGGCGGGCGTTCGTGGCGCACCAGGCACCTCGATCCGGAAATCCTCGGCGACGACGGCGCCGATCCGGAAAGCGTCCGGAAAGTCGACTCTTGAACCCCCGTTCCTCGGGCCTACGAGGGGCGGCGGGCTGCGTGGAGGGTTCACAGAAGCGCGACAGCGCGACCCACCACGCAGACCGACGGCCCGGCGGTTAGCCTACCTACAACCTTGTCAACGGCACGGGCGCCTTGCCCCGACCTCGCCACCGTGTCACCTTCCCAAAGCCGCCATCTTTTCCGGACGAAACCCGCCAGAGTTTCCGGACGCCACACCCATGGTTTCGCCTGGAGGGCAAGGCGGACCCGCTGCTTCCGTTCGCGACCCTCCCTAGGCCCAATGCCGCCTCATGAAAGCGGCATTGGGCCTAGGTCTCGATCTCGCTAGTCGCCGCGTTGCTTACGATCTCGCGTGTCCCCGGCACGGGGCGTGTCGTCCCCCGGCCACTTCGAGAACACCGCCGCCTCCAGGTACACCCCGGCGTTCCCCGCCTGGTAGCTGGCCTCCGCCTTGAGCTTCACGATGTCGGCAATGGTCGACGAGGCGCCCACGGCCACGCCGAAGCCCTCCGACGCGAACTCCACGCGGGTCACCGGCGAGAAGAGCCCGTCGGGCCAGATCTCGCCTTGTAGCGACAGGGCGTGATCGTCGCGCAGGTCGGTGACGATCTCCGCCTCCGCGCCCACGATGAGCAAGTCGAGCCGCGCCCCGGCCTCCAGCCCGCCGAAGGGCGCGCCATTGATGCCACCGGCCCAGGCGCCGAGACCCAGCTCCACCACCTCGACGTCGAACTCGCCGCGGGCGCCCGCGAGGAAGGGCATGGGCCCGGCCTGGTCGAGGTCGAAGACGTTCGTCGTGTAGGGCTGCCCGCCGGCCACGAGGACCACGCTGGCCACGGGCCCGCCGAGGGTGAGCTCGCCGCCGAGCATGGCGCCGGGCACGCGTCGCGACACGAGCGAGGGCGTCACCAGCGCGTTGCGCCAGGGGTCGACCGACTCCATGCGGAAGGGCGCCTGGTACACGCCGCCGGCGAGGCGCCAGCCCTTGCCGAAGCCCTCGCCCACCAGCCGCTCCGGGCCGAGCGAGTAGATGAACAAGCCGTCGCCGGTGAGCACGGCGGCGGTGTCGAGCTGCAACTCAACCCCGACGTTCTCACCCTCCACGCGCAGGTCGCCCTCCACCTGGCGGAGGCCGAGGCCCACGCCGCTATCGCCCGCGAGATCGCTCCCGCCTGCGAGATCGATGGCGCCGCCGACTTGCACGTCGTCGGCGAGGGCGAGGGAGAGGAGGATGAGCATGGGGGTGAGACACCGGCGTGGTCGCGGAGTGCCCGCGAAGGAACAATCTCACCCCTTCTCTTGCCGCGTCAAGAATGAAATGCTGGGCGTCCGCGCTTGCGCCCCGTCGCGAGAAGTGCGATACTCGCACGGTGCGGTTGATGCCTTCAACCACGCCGTGCAAATAGTGGAGCTTATATGCCGCTGACCCCCCCGTGGGAACCGTGCTCGCCTGACGCTCACGTGGCTGGCGCTTGTTCTCGGGCTGGCGATCTTGCTCTTTCCCGGTCGTAGCCACGCGACCGTGCCGACGATCTCGGTGGGCACGATCACCAACCCCTACACGCCCGCCAACACGATGATGTACTCCGTGCCGGTGACCGTGGGCGACTACGCCGCGGACGCGGATCACGACGGGCGCGTCGGCTTCCGCATCTCGTCCGGCAACTGCGCCGTCGGCGGCGGCTGGCGCTTCACCGAAGTGCACCGGTTCGCCACCAGCACCACGCACACCTTCACGCTCTACAACTTCAACCCCGGTCAAACCTACCAGTACCGGGCGGAGGTGGGGCCGGTGGGCTCCACGAACTCCACGTGCGGCACTCTGGGCACGCCGTCGTTGCCCACCGACCTTGGATACCTGGATCTCGACTACGACGGTTCCGGGGGGTTTGCCACCGACTTCGTGCTCATCGACACCTCCGACTGCGGGGCCACCACGCAGCGTGACTACATCATCGCCATCGACGCCAACGGGCAGTTCATCTCGTGGTACCTCGACGTGGCCGCGATCGCGGGCTCCGGGGGCACGTCGCTGCAGGGCTGGCGTTTCCAGAAGGGCACCGGGCCCACCGACGACCGTTTCATGGCCATCCTCAACCGTCGATATCTCTACGAGTGGGACTGGACCGGGGCCACGCGGAACGTGCGGGACTTCGGCGACGTGTGCGCGAGCGCCGCCGGCGACGACGGCCCCTGCATCCATCACGACGCGTTCAAGCTCGCGGCCACGGGCACGAGCTACGTGCTCAGCAGCGCCATCAGCACCGAGGATCCTGCCGGGACGGGCTGGGACGGCGTGTGCAACGCGGGCGACCGCTTCGTGAACGACGGCTTCGACGAGCTGGACTCGAGCCTCTCCACCACCGACAGCCCCGACGCGATGACCGACTGGGGCTACGATCCCGAGGTGGATGGCGGCGAGAACGAGGGCGCGGCCAGCGCCTGCAACGCCGGGTACTGGGACCCGTATTTCGTCACCCGGCCTCTCGACTGGATGCACCCGAACTCGGTCACGGCGCACAAGCCGGGCTCCGATGTGCTCGTGGACCTGTCGTTCAAGGAGTGGAACCAGGTGATCCGGGTGAACGCGAGCACCAATGCGGTGGTGTGGCGCATGGCCAACGACTCCACCTGGAGCACGCTCACGCTGGCGATATCGGGGGGCATCACCGGCTCGGCGGGGTTCTCGGACCAGCACATGGTCCACGACATCGACGGCTTCGTGCAGATGTTCGACAACACCGGGGGACCCTCGGGCACGTCGCGGGTGCTGCGTTGGCAGCTCAGCGGGGGGCCGCCGGTCACCACCGCCACCATCGTGCGGAGCTGGGAGCTGGAGGAGGCAGACGGCACCGACCTGACCTGCCCCGGGCAGGGCTCCGGGATCACGGTTCTCGGCACCTCGGGCAACAGCGTGCTCGCCCTCTGCAACGAGCAGCGGCTGGTGGAGGAGCTGAACGACTACGACGGCGAGACCAGCGCCGAGCCGCCGCTCATCATCCAGCTCGCGACCGACCCTTGCACCTCCGAGGGCGGGCCCGACGCGCACAACGAGATGCGCGGCTGGTACCGCGCCTTCCCCGTCGAGCAGATTGGGCCGTTCTAATGGGCCCCTGGTTCCGCGCACTCTGGCTGGTGGCCGGGTGCGCCGGGGAGACGGGCGAGTCGGGGAAGGACGGCGACGCCGGTGGCGAGAGCGGCGGCCCGGGAGGACGGGACAGCGACGACAGCGTCGGCGACAGCGAGCCTGACAGTGCGGGTGGGATCGGTGACTCCGCCGCCGACACCGCCGAGTGCGTAGAGACAGCCTGGTACCGCGACAGCGATGGCGACGGCGTTGGCCGCGATGAGCCGCCGACCTGGGCCTGTGAACCACCGTCCGGTCACGTGGCCAACCACCTCGATTGCGACGACGAGCACGCCCTCGCGCGCCCCGGCGCCTTCGACCGGCCGCTGGACGGTGTGGACGGTGACTGCGACCGTCAGTTCGGGGTGACCGACATCCGCAGCGCGCCAACTTGGCGGTTCCGTGGCGAGGCGGACTCGGAGGAGTGGAGTTCCGGGCACGTCGGAAACTCTCTTGCCACGGGGGATTTTACGGGGGATGGGCGCGCCGATATCGTGGTGGGGACCGCAGGAAATTGGTACGGTGGCGACTCGCGCCAGTCCGGGGCCACGTTCGTGTTTTCAGGTCCGCTTCGAGCGGCGCGCGCTGCCCAATCTCGAGATGAGGCTGCAGCCAGCTTGCTGCTCGCCGACGACGACGAGGCGGAGTTCCTGTGTGCCGTTCCGGACGTCGATGGCGACGGGAATCCGGAACTGGCCGTGGCGAATCCGTACAATGGCGAGCACGTGAACGCTGGAGTGGTGTACGTGGTCGACACGCCGCTCTCCGGGTTCGTGGATGTCCCTGCGGTCGCCCGCACCTTCCGCGGCCACCACGATAATGCCAACCTCGGCCCCTGCGCGGCGGGCGACTTCGACGGCGACGGCCTCGGCGACTTGGTGCTTACGTCGATGTACGAGCACGTCGGCCAGGACACGCTCGGTCGCGTCTACCTGATGCTCGGCCCCATCCAGCATGACGACATCGACGAGGCCGAACTCATCCTCGAGGGTGCCTTCAACGACGAGGCGCTAGGGGCCTCGGTGGTGAACGCGGGCGACGTGGATGGCGACGGCGCCCCCGACTTCGTGCTCACCACCGCCGCGAACACTAAGGACGACAGCGACATGGTAGCCTACCTGCTCACCGACAAGCCGAGCGGCGTGGTGGAGGCCGCCTCTGTGGCCGCTGTGCTCGACTATACGACCGGCAGCGAAAGCGGCACGATGCAGCTTACAGCGGGCCAGGTGGGCGACATCAACGGCGACGGCTACGCCGACGTGGGGATCGGCGAGGACAGCGATGGCGAGAGCTTCTGGGTGCTCGCCGGGCCCATCTCCAGCGGCGCTACCCGCGTGGTCAGCGACGACTACCTGGCGCGCTTCTACTCGCTGAGCCTGGGTGAATCCAAGTTGACGACCGCCGCTCGCCTCGGCGACTGGAATGGCGACGGCGAGGCGGCCGACGACTTCGCGCTCGCCAACATGCATTTCGAGCCTGCCACGGCCCCCCCCGAGCGCGAGTGCGGCTCCCTTGACCACGCTTGCTGGGCGGGGGCGGTATTCATCGTCGCCGGGCCCGTCGCCCCGGGTACGTACGACCTCGAGCGCCAGGCTGACCGCCTGGAGATGCCTTACCTTTGGGCGGTTTTTGGACACGCGCTCGCCGGCGGCGCCGACCTCGACGCCGACGGCTCTCCCGACCTGGCGGTAGGCGCGCCGCAGCACGACGAGGGCGCGGCCTACGTCGTGTTCGGCGGGGGCGACGCGCTGCCTCCCGCGCACTGAGGCCCGGTCAGCGCCCCTACCCGCGCGGCCATCGCCCTGACCGCCGAGCCCCCAGCGCCGCGCGCCTACACCCACGCGGACGACCAGTGTCCGCGTAGGAACAATCTCACCCCTTCTCTTGCCGCGTCAAGGGCGCTATGCTGTCGATCCCGCCTTTCCCCGTCGCGCGCGGCCCCCATCGCGCCCGGAGTTCCCATGGAAGCCCTCGTCGACCCCTTCCACCCCGTCTTGCGCGTGCTCGAGCGTTACCGCGCCGACGTGCACTACCTGCGCCCCGGGGCCCCCGCCGGCACCGCCGACGCGGTCCAGGAGCACCTCGGGCGGGAGATTCCCGCCTCGCTCAAGGCCTTCTTGCTCCGCTGGAACGGGGCGACGCTGTTCCGCGGCGCGCTCCGCGTGCGCGGCGTGGCCGACCTCGCCCCACCCGACGCCGAGCACCCCGAGGTGGTGCTCTTCGCCGATGGCCCGCGCGACAGCGACCGCTGGGGCTTCGCGGAGACGGCGTTTGGCCACCACTTCGGCCGCTGGGACGGCGAGCGGCTCGTCCCCTTGCACGAGCACTTCAACCGCTGGCTCTTCGCCCAGACCCGCATCCTCGACGAGAACCTGCGGGACGAGCTCGACGAGCTGCGGGTGCGCCTCGACGTCGATCCCGCCTGCGGCCTCCTCTGGCACTTGCAGGGGGAGCGGCTGCTCGCCGAGGGCAACGCCGAGGCCGCCACGGCCGCCTTCCGCCGGGCCTCCGCGCTGCACCCGGATCACCCGGGCGCTTGGCAACGCCTCGGCGAGGCCCTCCTCGGTGACGACGACAGCCAGGCTCGCGGTGCCCTGGTGATGGCCTGGCGCGCCGCCCGCTTGCCGCTGGCCTACTCGGGTGCCCCGGCCGCCAGCGCCGAGCTGGTGCGGTGCCTGGAAAGTCGTTTCCCCCCGGGCGACCCGGGCTTCGAGCGGGAGCTCTTGTCCTTCCTGGAGGAGCGCGTCACCGACGTGCGGCATCGCGAGGGCAGTGACATCGTGGTCGCGGCGGCGCTGGCGCTGGTGCGCTCCCGCCTCGCCAATCGCGACCGGCTGGGCGCGCGCGACGCCATCGAGGCCCTGCGCGCCCGTGCCGCCGGCTGGGCCCTGCCCCCCGACCTTGCCCGCGTCTTGCTCGCCCTCGCCGGCCTGCAGGCCGACCTCGGCAACCACGACGAGGCGGAGGAGGTGCTCCGTCGCCTGCGCCGTCACGACGACGCCAGCGTGCGGGCCCGCGCCGAGCTGGTCCTCGCCCGCATTGCGCTCCTCCGCGAGGAGCCGTGGGTCGAGGACATCGTGCGTGGCGCGCTCCCCGAGCTGCGCGATCCCGCCGACCGCTGCGAGGCCTTCCTCGTGCTCGCCGAGCATGCCCGTGGCAGCGACGCCGCCTCGGTGGAGACCGCCGCGCGCCTCGCCAGTGGCCTCGGCGACCCCCAGCTCAGCGCACGGGTGAGCCTCGCCCGGGGCGACCAGCTGCGCGCCCAGGGCGACCTCGCCGCCGCGAAGAACGCCTACCTCGCGTGCGACGCCGACCCCGAGACGGCGCTCCGCGCCAAGGTACGCCTCGGCGACCTCTGTGACGACGCCGCCGACGCCCTTCCCTTCTACGTGGCCGCCGTGGAGGGCTACGCGCGCCTCGGCCTGCCGCTCCGAGAGGCCTGGGCCCGCCTCCGCCTCGTTCGTTGCGGCGACGCGTCGCAAGCCCACGAGGCCGCCCGCGCCTTCCGTGCCGCCGGCCTCGCCGCCGGGGTGGCGGCCTGCGACGCGATCCTCGGCCGTCTCGGCCACGCGCTCGACTGGCACGTCAACCTCGCCGCCGACGCCGCCCGCCAGCGTCACGACGCGCAGCGCATGCGCCCCCCCCACGCCCGCGCCGACGCTGATCGCCCCGAGCGCCGGCTCATGGCCCACCGCCGCGCCATCGCGAGCTGCGACGAGGCGATCGTGGGCGTGCTCGCCAGTGACATCGGCCAGGAGCTGCAGCGCATCAAAGACGCCGAGGGACGCGCTCGCGACCCGATGGTGATGCGCTTCGTGGCCGGGATCGACCTGCTCTCGGGCCACCCCTCGTGGCCAGCGGCGAGCGTGATGCTCGCGATCCTCGCGGAAGACGTGCGCCAGCCGGTGGCCGAGCGGGCCATCGTCGGCGCGCTCGCTCGTTCGCCCAACATGACGCTGGTCGACGCGCTGGTGCGCGCGCTCGACGGCGGCACCGAGCCCACCCGCCTCGCGACGATCGTCGAGGTGCTCGGGTGGCGTCGTGAGCCGATGGCATCGCCGAAGTTGCGCGAGTTCGTGGCGCAGGGCTCCCTCCCCATCAAGAAGGCGGCGATCACCGCGCTCGGGCGCATCGGCGACACCGAGGCCATCGACGTCATCGACGCGGCACTCGACGAGCCGGAGCTGGCCGAGGTGGCGTCGACGGCGCTCTTGCTCCTCGGCGAGTTCCGCGGCGTCGATTTCTTCGCCCAGGCCCTCGCGCGCGGCGAGCGCTGGCTCACCCAGTCGCCGGGCGAGATCGTCGGTCGCCACGGCGGCACGAGCTACCGCTTCCTGCTCACGCGGACCGCCTCGCTGCCCGGCCCTGCTGGTCTCGGCGCCCTCGCGGGCCTTGGCCTCATGGGCAGCAAGAGCGCCGTCGCCACCCTCATCGAGCACGTAGACGGTCGCGACGCGCAGCGCCAGTCCATCGCCGCGAGCGCGCTCGAGTGCATCACCGCGCACAAAGAAGACGTGGAAGACCCGCACGTGAAGGGTCGCTGGACGGCCTGGTGGGCCGAGAACGAGCACGAGTTCGCCGAGGGGGTGCGCTACCGCGACGGCAAGCCGCTCACCGTGCGCGCGCTCATCGAGCGCCTCGCTCACGACGACTACTCGGTGCGCCAGTCGGCCTACGACGAGTTGCGCATCGCCACCGGCGCGGCCCTGCCGTTCGACGCCGACGGGCCCTGGCGGGTGCAGCTCGCGCACCGTGCGCTCTGGGCCCGGTGGTGGGCCGACCACGCGCACGATCTGCCCGCCACGGGATGGATGTTTCACGGGGAGGCGTTGAGTTGACCATGCTGTTCTTCCTTGCCTGCGCGCATCCCGTCGACGTGGCGCTCACCGCGGCGGAGGTGGCCCCCACGATGGCCAACGCCCAGCCCTGGGACGGGCCGGACAACGTGCCCGCTGAGACCAAGGGACTGGCAGAGGGCATCCTCGCCCAGCTCGACCCCTCCGGCCAGCTGGGGACGGCCGTTTTCGCCACCGCCGAGGCGCTCGTCCAACCTGACGTGTCGGCCACCGCCAAGTACGACCCGGCCGATGGCGGCGCCGCCTCCACGATGGTGCTCCCGGCGGTGAGCGACACGCTCTCCCCCACCTGGGCGCTCAACCCCGTCACCACCTTCTCGCGGGTGACTCTGGGGTCGAAGTCCACGCTCAGCGTGGTGTTCGTCGACAAGGACGTGCAGACCGACGATCCCATCGGCACCGTCACGCTTTCCGCGTCTGATCTCGCTCGCGCCGAGCGCACCGGCGAGCCGCTGGTGGTGGATGTTTCAGGACAGACGAGCGGGCAACTCAAGACGGTGACGGCGAGCGTGGTGGCTTCGCCGTAGGACGGGTGGCTACCACTTGCTGGGGTCGTCGAAGGGGATGTTGAACCCCTCCATGATCATGATGCGGCCGGCGTTCTCACCGTAGGTGGGGTCGTCGTAGCCGTCGTCGCTGAAGATCCACTCGGGGAGGCCGTCGCCGGTGAGGTCGGAGAACACTGGGTCCTGGTCGTCCTCGCCCCAGAAGCAGAGGGTCTCCGGCTCGTAGTTGTCGTAGACACCGCTGGCGGCGATCTCGCTGGTGCAGAGGATGCAGCGGCGGCGGTCGCGGGAATCCTGATCGTTGTCCCAGTTCATGTAGAGGTCGGAACGACCGTCGCCATCCAAGTCGGGTAGCCAACTCTCGGGGTAGGCGCCGGGGTTGCTGTTGCTCGTGGTGTCGTGCGGCGGGCACACGCGGGCGTACTCGGAACTGGCAAGGTCGCCGGTCGGAATGGAGCCGCCAATGACCACGGAGGTGCAGTTCACTCCCCCCGTCGCGTCGTCGTCCTTGATGCTCCGGTTGATCGCGATCTCCGGGTTTCCATCGCCG
>SXGT01280370.1_pt1 | contig 37428 bp, 22 predicted proteins | sample 3176221 | NCBI WGS metagenome assembly SXGT01 (sample SAMN11356862, study PRJNA531348) | freshwater metagenome | isolation source: freshwater sample F1-120 | place: China: Fuxian Lake, Yuxi | collected 2017-12-25 | reverse complement strand
TTCTCCGCCCACCATCGAAGCTCCGCCATGCGATTCTTGATCGTCCCCACGGCCAGACTCGCGTCCTTCCAGCTTTCGACCAACCGCTCGACGTGTTTCGATTTCAGGCTGGCAGCTCCCATATGTTGATAGCCCCAGTCGTGGAGCTGGTTGGCGATCTGATCCAGCACGCGCTCGCGGTCGCGCTGCGTGGCAAAGCTCCCGTCGCGATTGCGACGGCAGAGCTGTTTCAGCTCGTAGTTCAGATCCCGCATTCGTTCCTCGCCAGATTCATTCCCTTTCTCCCTTTGTTGCCCCTTTTCTTCTGCCCTTTGCGCTGCTGCTGGTGTGTGTAACCTCTCCGGTGAGTGTTTCTGTCCGTCCCGAACGCTTGGCGTATCGGGATCTACAAGGGACTCGGGACACCACTCCCGTTTCGTGCCGTTTCGATTGCTGCTTGCCGCCGCGGCACGCGGCATTGGCGTCGATGGCGCTTCCTGTGGGAAGTCGATTCATCGATCTGAGCCGTTGACCCAGGGCTCGGAGGGGCGCTTCTTCAGCGCGGGCTTACAGTGAGCCCGCAGGGAGCGGGCAGGAGGACGGACCGCGTTGCACGGTCCAGGTTGACGACGGGTCAGGGAGCCCGTCACGTGGGGTCGTCACTTGCGCCAGCCACCGATAACTCCTTGATGGCTGGGGCATCGTGCGCATCGTCACTACCGGCGTCGCCCGTAGTGACGATGCGATTGGCGCAGAGATGCTGCCGCAGTTACGCGGCCTGGATTGCAGCAGCGACCGTATTGGCTGGTGCCGCTGCGATCCGCTTGCCTGAAGCTGCCGCGTGCATGTCGCACGCCACCGCTACTGGCGCAGAACATTGCTGACTGAAACAGATGGTGCCGCTGGGGCAGTGGAGTAGGGCTGTCACACGCGAATGCGGGCGAAGCCTGATTGCGACCGTGGCCACCGTAGACGACTGCGGCAGAACGGCGCTTGTTGCCTGGACGATTACTTCGGGCTTACGTGTATCTCCGTGCCTTGCGGCTGCCGGTTTTCAGGAGATGAGTCCGGCTTTCGCGCTCGACGTTGCGAGCAAGGGCGATGCGATTACGGGCATCAAGCGGGCTGACTCAGCCAGCGTAAATCGATGTTCAGGATCCTGCGCAGGATGCGCAAACGCATATTACGCCTCACGCATCAATCGCAGATCTAGCGATGCGACCATCAAACCGTCGTGCAAGTTCCGCAAAAATGGAAACGTGCGTGTCAGCAGTGCTAACGATCTTGCAAGACAACGGTTGACGCGGACAGCTTACCCACCGCCGCGCGTTCCGTGCGTGAGAGGCGCCTCCACGCGCGACCGTGGATAAGCTCTCGAACCTGAGTGCCCCGCGATCGCCTCGAATGCCTCTGAAATGCCTGATTTCCACTTTGCGTATTCTCGACATCAGCACACCTCGAAATTCCGCGCGATGACCGTTCTGGTCAGTAGCTGCTGCGGCACGCAGTCGGCGAACTTGATCGAATCTCGAAAAGCTGCAAGCTCGTCGTCGGTCAGCGCAAGGGATTCAGGCAGTGCGGCGGGCAGAGCGGCGATGGGCGCCTGCACGCATAACGCGTCGAAGCGAACTTTCGCGCCGGCGACCGACGCCTGGCGAGCCAAGGTGCGGTTCGCACGCGTGCCGGCAAACGTCCAGGTTTGAACGGGGATGGCCTCGGCGCGAGAGGTCACGAAGTGCGTTCCCGGGGACATCGATATCTCATCGGTCAGCATCTGCAGGGCAGCTAGTGCACGTCGAGACAAAGTGATTGTCGGAGAGGCGCCGTTCGCCAGAACCGAGCGGATGCCCTGGCACACATCGCGGCCCAAGCTGCGCGCGCCACCCATCCAGCGTGCTTTGCCCCCGCCGGCCGCGGGCTCCAGCCATACGATCCGCTTCGACCAGTCGACATCGGTGACACGCCAGCTTCGACCCGCCAGCAGAAGCAACCGCTCGTCGCGCTCGCCGGTCAGGACCGTTGGGTCGATGTAGCCGATTTCGGCGGCACCGTGTCGGCCAGTCAACAGCGGGGAGCCGCTGAACGACGCCAGTAGGTCACGGTAATGGCCCCGCGCATACTTATGCTCGGTCTGCGGACCGACCCGAACCACACCCTCAGCGCGATCGAGAAACTGCTGTCCGACCATGTGCTCGACGAGTACCTCGATGTCCGCGATTTGCAACTCGGGAAACGACCCCTGCAGCAGCTGGACCAGTTCCCGCGTTGCCAACTCACCTCGCTCAAGGCTCAAGACCATCGCCTGCTGAGCCACGATGTGCCATGGCTCTGCGGGCGGCACAGCAGCTTCGACCCAAGCCTCGGACCATTTTTGCGTTACACCCAGCGCCAACAGGAAGGCGTTATCGGTCGTTGTCAAAAAGAGGCAGTTTCGCCGGCCGCCGGCGCGTCGGCCCGTGCGGCCCATCCGCTGCAGGAACGACGAAACGCTCGATGGTGAGTCGATCTGGAATACGCGGTCGAGATCGCCAACGTCGATTCCCAGTTCTAGCGTCGAGGTGGCAACGATCACGCAGTCCCTTTCTTCGGAGAATGCGGCTTCGGCCTGCCGTCGTTCCGACAAACTGAGTGAGGCGTGGCTGACGAATGTCCGGATCGCACGGGTCCGCAGCATGCTGCTCAACTGCTCCGCACTGCTGCGAGAATCGCAGAAGACCAGCCGCTTCTCGCCGCGATGCAGGCGTGCGATCACAGTTGCCGCATTTTCGAGCGAATCGACATGGTCGATGGTCACATCGGCGTCCGTACTGACGCTGGCGCTGCCGACCACCGCTCTGTTCCCGGCGGGGGCCAACCAGGTCAGCAGTTCGCTCGGGTTGCTCACGGTTGCCGACAGGCCGATGCGCTGCAACGGTCGCTCCAAATACTGGTCCAGCCGGTGCAACACGGATCGCAGGTGCCAGCCACGATCGTCCCCCGCGAAGGAGTGGAGTTCGTCGACGATCACCGCCTGTAGGTTGCCGAACCATGCCGGCCGGTCGACCCTTGCAGAGATAAGCATTGCCTCGACAGATTCGGGCGTCGTGAGGAGGATGTCCGGCGCGTCTCTCAGTGCGCGGTTCTTCCGCGACTGCGAGATGTCGCCGTGCCAGACCTCGATCCGGCGTCCGACCAAGCCGGCGTAGTGTGAGAGTCTGGGCTCCAGGTTGTTCAGCAGCGCTTTGATCGGGCAGACATAGAGAACGCTCGTCGCCGGCCAGGCCTCGTTGAGCATTCTTGATAGGACTGGAATCGCGGCTGCCTCCGTCTTACCACCGGCGGTCGGCGCGAGCAGCAGGCAGTGGGTTCCCGCATGAATCGGCGCGATGGCCGCGAGCTGGGTCGGGCGCAGCGTGCTCCACCCCAGCGTGTTGACGACGTGATATTGCAGGGAGGGATGGAGTTGCTCGAATTCGCTCACAGTTCGATGTCGTCCACCGAAGTGGCGCTTGCGGCTGCACGTTCGACAACCGACATCTCACTTTCTGCCAGCGTCAGGGTGTAGTGCCGGTGTGGATCGAAGTCCTCGTGCAGGTCGACTCGGTCGAGGATGTCCGCGACGAGCTTCTTCAAGAACAGCCGCGGCGCCACGCCGATCTTGCCGCCCAGGCCACCCGCCACGGCACGAGCAAGCGTGTCGATATAGCTGTCGTCTACGACACTGCGCAGCCGCTGCTCGTGGGGCTGACCTTCGACGTAGATGTCCCGAACCCGTCGTCCGACAGCCAGCAGTGCCGTGTGATCGAATGGGGCCAGGCGAATCTGAACCGCACGCGGGTTGTCGAAGCGACGATCCGTGCCGAAATCCACGTGCAGGCGCTGAGCCAATGGCGCGAGGCGCTGCACACCTTGGGGACCGTCGAAGAAGGCCGGTGTCCCTGTGACCACGAGATAGAGCCCAGGATAGCGTCCGGCATCGATCTCGTCGATCCATTGCCGGAGAGCGTTCAGACCTTTCTCGCGGGTATCAGTGCGCATGCGCTGGAGCGTTTCCACCTCGTCCAGCACCATCACTAGCCCTGGGAACCCGCTGTCGCGCAGTATGGTGAGCAGGCCTACCAAAAAGTTGGTGGCGCCAAAATGGTCCAAGTCACCTTTGATCCCCGCCGCACGCTTGACGCCGGCTGCCACGTTCGGCTGTCCCGACAACCAACTGATCAGGCCATCTGCCAGCATCCCATCTCCGGCTGCCAAAGCACGGCGGTAGGTTCGAAGCACCGCAGAAAATGCCGGGGCAGTCTTGCTGATGGCTGTCAGGCGCGCCTCCATCAGGGCATCAGTGCGTGCCAGTAGTTCCGCGGCGTCGTTTGGATCGACCGACGCGTCGGCCAGAACGTCCTGTTCCAATGCGTAGAACCAGCCGTCGATGACGCCACGGAAAGCGCCGCTCGCAGTGTCTGCTGTCCCCAGGTGCTCAACGAGCCGCCGATAGACAGTCTCTAGCCGGTGCAGCGGCGTCTCGGTCTCGTTGATCTGTACTTCGGTTGCCGCAAAGCCGCGAGCGCGCGCCCGCTCTTGCAGCCAGCGCCCAAAGAAAGTCTTGCCGGTACCGTACTCGCCGCGCACGGCCTTGAATCCGCCGCGCCCGGCGGAGACGGCGGCCAGCTCCTCATCAAGGGTGGGCGCGAAGGCTTCGATACCCACCGCGAGCGCATCCAGCCCGCTGCTGGGCACGGTTCCACGCCGCAGCGCACTGACGATGTCTTCCCGCCGTGCGGCGCTGATCATCGTTGACCTCCCTGGCCGAAGACTCGGAATTGCTGCTGCAGAAGCGCGATGTTCAACTCCACGGTTCCAGCAGCCTCGTCAACGACCAGCACCGGTGCCTGGTCCACATTCAACATGCGCCTGACCGCACTCAGCATGCCGCCGAGGCGAACCTCCGGCACTGAGAGCCGTTGGGCCAGCGCGGCGCGCGAGAGCTTGCCGCCACGTTCAGACAACGCAGTCAGCAACGATCGCATCTTCTCGTCAGGCAGCGCAACTCGTGCAGCCAGTTGCCTTTGCGATGCGTAGATCGCACCACTCTGCAAGACACTGATCCAGTCCTGGGCGGCCGGCGCCGGCGCAGGCGGCAACTCGTTCTCCTCGAAAAGCTGAGGTTGCCCAACTTGTACGGTCGGCTTGCGGCCAGCGGAACGCACAGGGTGTGGAGGCGCGGGTTTGAGCTCATTCGATTTCGGGATCGGTGGTAGTTCCCACCACTCGGGCTGCGCAGGCGGGGCAGGCGTCCACCCCGGCAAGTTCATGCCCAAGGGTGCCATCACGCTGAGCGGTACTGTTACTTCCTGAGGCGATAGGCCACCGTGATATCCGTTCTTGCGTCCGCCGTATCGCGTGCTTTCGCCCCATAGGCACACAACAGTGTTCGAACCGTCGCTCGTCACCACGCGCCCACCGCTCACCGCCAACTCATCCGGCGCGCGGTTGTCCGTGCCCGGGCGCCAGCGATCGCTTTCACCGCCGGCAAGCTGAGTGGTGCCGTCTTCCAGCAAGTGCCCATGGTCGGCAGTGATCACAACCACTCGCCGTGCTTCGCGCGCTTCACGAAGCAGAGGCAGCAGCAGCCGCAGGTCTTCGAGCGACCAGCGCTGATGCAGCTGGTCGGGGCCGCTCAAGTGATCGTCGACGGCGTTGTAGACCACGCCGATCACACGCTGATGAGAGTCTGCGATCGCCGCGCGCACCTCGGGTGAAAGATTAGTGGCGTCGGCCAGATCGCCCTTGTGGAACAACCGCGGAGGCGCTCCGGCTCGGCTTTGCGCCAGCAACGCCGCATGCGAGGCGAATCCCGCTTTCTCCTGCGCGGCAGCTCCCAGCATGAGTCGTCCACAAAGCAGGCTCGTGCGGCTTACCTCGGTGACGGTGGGCAGCGCCGCTACACCGACCAGTGGCTGGCCGATAGCGCTCAGCACCATTTCGGCCCAGCCGTGGCTAGCGCTGCGCGCAAACAGTTCGCGAAAGATGCTGATGCTCAATCCGTCCATCACCAGCAGCAGCGTCGGATGAGCTGCAGCAATCGGCGCCAGCACCTGTTCGAGCACGGACTCTACCGGCACCAAGCGCCCGTCGACGGCCGGCTTGTTGGCATTCCACTCGATCAAGGCCTGGGCGAAAGGCTTGGCGAACTTGTTCCGTCGGGCGATTAGCGCCTCGCGGCACGCGCTATAGGCATGCGACAGTTCAGGAATCTCGTCGCCGCCGATCAGGCGAAAGCGCGCCCAGTCCACGAATGCGCCTTCATCCGACTGCCAGGTCACCGCGGCTTGTAGAGATGCCATTGATCGTGGGGCCGTCAACAGCCAGCGCGATAGACGACGAGCCATCTCGACGCGTTCCGCTCGCGGAGGTTGCGCCGTCATCAACGTATGCCTGAGCGCGCGATCCGCCTGCAACTCTACTTGGGCTAGGTTGGCCTCGGTAGGCTCGGCTACATGCGCTGACAGAGCGAGCGCGAAGTCCTGCATCCGTTGATCCAGCGCAGCGGGAAGCAGATCGCTGAGATGCGCGAATTCGGCGACGCGAAGATCCCGCAGCAGGGCATCGGCGCGGTCGAGCGTGGCACGCGTGGCTTCCAGCCCGGCCACTCGTACCACCTGCTCGGCGGCGTGCGCCCATGCACGACCTTCGGACACGCCGATGTGCTTGTCACTGACGAACCGTTCCAGCCGGATGGCCGCTTGGCCCAACGCCGATTGCCCTTCGCCATCCGGCGCAAAGACAACACCGCAGACCAGTCCAAGAGGAAGAGCGTCGGCTGTGCGACCCGCTTCAATGCAGCCGAGGACCATTTCGCCGGCACTGCCCGCCGTTTCCCCGAGCCAGCGCATGACGTCTGTTCGGGCCGCAGCCGGCAACTGATCCAGCGTGGCATCGGCCCCGGTCGTCATCGACCAGGTCAGCAAGGAAACGGCGTCCGGGCGGGCCGTCGGGATACGGAGGTATCGTTGCAGCACTTCGTGCCATGCCGTCTCCAAACCGAGAAATCCGTTCGCCACTGGCGGATAGGGGCCTTGCGACGCGCCTTCGATCAGGCTCTGTGGCATCCACGCATAGCGGCCAAGCCGAGCGTCGGTTTCCTTGGCCTGGAAGAGCTGACGGACGGTGTCCCAGCCCTCCGGCTGGAACACTCTTGCCCGCGCCAGGCGCGACGCAATGTCTTCGGCAATTTCGTGGGTGGCCAAGGGGGTGATGACCACGAGTCCGGCCGATGCCGGGTCCTGATGCTCGACATCGCACAGCGCTTCCCGGATGGCCAATGACGATTCGCACCAGCGTAGCGCAAACTGTCGGCCACGCTGGTTCAGCGTTTCGGGCCAGGGTTGCCGAGCTTTCGCACGGATCGCCAGTGCCACGGTTGCCGGATCGCTTGTCAGCACCCGCTCAAGCTGCGCCGCGATCTGCGGGGTCGACAAGCTCATAGCTTCGTGCCCTTGCGTTCAAGCCGCCAGCTGAGCGTCAACTCCAGTTCGCGATCGCGTGCAATGCGAGCCTTCAGGTCCTCCAGCTCTGCGACCGCGGCGGCTCCTGTCAAATGAAGCGCCTGCTTCTCCTCTACGAGTTCCGGAGCGTTATAGCCCGGCGTGGCTGGCAACGCCGGGGGCAGAGGTGAGGGCGTGTTGGTTGCGGCGGGCGTCACTGGCGCAGGCGAGGGTGGTGTCGCTGGCGCGGGTGCCGCTGCCGCAAGCAGTTGCATGGCGTCTCGTTCGAGCTCTGCCAGGCGCGACTTGAGGGGTACGACATGTTCATCGGCGGTCAACACCTCGCTGAGACGGGTCATGATTCCAGTCGCAGCTTCGCGTCGATGGTCCCCGAGATCGCGTACCACGTCGAACAACTGCCAGTTTCCGTTGGTGAGCGCGTCGGCACATGCCTGCGCCTGGCCCAGGGTGCGGCTCACCGCCGCCTCCGATGTGCTCAGGGGCGCCGTGGCCAATGACGACACGACATCGCCTTCCGAAGCCTGTATGAGCGTTGCCAAAAGCGCCAGTGCGGAGTCTGCCGATTGCTGGCGAGCACCGGCAGTGCTTGCTCCGTAGCGGCTGGCGCGATCGCGCACTTGAGCGACCAGTCTGCCCACGGCCTCGCGCTTGCCACTGGCCGCTTGCTTTACTTCGTCAACCAGGCGCCCCACGTTGGCTGCATTGAGTGTCTGCGCGAGCGTCAGTCCAAACAAGCTCGCGGCGCGCTGCAATGCTGCGTCCCAGTCGGCGGTGCTGGGAAGAGCCTGCTCTCTGAGTTCAAGCTCATCGGACAAGCTCTCAACGGTAGGCTCGATCGGCCCGCCGCGCAGTGTGAAGCGGCGGTTGGTCATTGCAGCGTACGCCAGGATGATCAGGTTCTGCAGTTCGATTGGTAGTCCCATTGGCGCCGGCGTATCGATCCAACGGCGCAGCTTGGTCACCGTGATCGGTCCACCGCCTTCGCGGGAGTGACTTTGTGCAAAGCGCGACTGCCAATGCGGCTCGATCAATAGGTGGGTCTCGCCCATCTGGCCGAGCTGGCAAGGGTTGACCACGGCACGGACCAGTTTGCGTGTCGAGGCATCCTGCACGAAGCCTCGTTGCCCCGATGATTCAATGGCCTTCTGCACTTCCGGCCAGACTTTCTTGATGACGCTGGCCTTGATCTCGGTGTCGAACTCGGGATGCGCCGGGTACTGATGAGCGAACAATTGGCCGAGCAGGCTCTCGAATGCACTTCGGAAGTCGGCACCCACAGGCGGGCGTGGTGACAGGGTCGGGTCCAGTGACTGGAATTGCTGGTCTGCCGTAAGCGGATTATTCACGGCATCTTTCGGTTCACTGCTGATGCCGTAGGCCACTTCGAGCTGCGACCTGAGCTTGATCCGCAACTGATCAAGCTGATTCCGCGCAAGCGCCTTGGCCTGCACTCGGTCGACAAACGAAAGGTGCACTGCGTAGTTGTCGAAGCGGTCGCCTTGAAGGATGTAGTCGAGCACGACGAGGCGGCCCAGGTCAGCCAGCGCCTTGTTGCTCAGGAAGGAGGGCAGCCACACCAGGGTTTGCGTATCTCCACCCCGGTACGCGCCAAGACGTGCCAGATCGTCCGCCGGCCCGAAGTTGGCGTCGTCGAACGGGAAGTCCACCACCACCGACCAAGTGCCCGAGCGCCCACGCAGCCGGTCGTCGGTCATTTCGCGGACGTTCTCGTACAGCACCTCAACTTCGCGCCGCGTGCCGCGCCAGAGGAACTCATAGGTCGTGAACAGCCCGCCGGTATCCTGGATACCCAGCTGCTCGAACAGGGTTTCTCTAATCTTCTTGCGACGATTGCCGGCGTTGTCGTTGGCCTCGGCTGCGCGCAGGATGGGCTCGATATCGACGCCGGTGACTTGGATCGAGATCACCGGGTTCTGATCCTCGGTGATCTTGATTTCGCCGATCTCGCTGGCCCAGTCGCGGCATTTGCGCAGCACGTCCTGTGCTTCGCGCCCCGGGATGGGCGAGCGGAAGGTGCCATGGTTCAGTGCAGCCAGGCGCTGTGCGGTCAGACCCTTGAGAGACTCCACCTCGGGCACCAACGCACCGAGCAGCAGCGTCTTCAACAGTCGTGCATCGTTGCGCAGGTTCTTGGCCGCCGTGGGGTCTGCCTGCCCGAGCTTGATCGCTTCCCATGTCACACCGTGCTGGCGCTCCAGCATGGGCAGCAGTCGCTGGTTGTGCAGGCGCTTGGCGTTGTCAAAGTGCAGACGCATTCCTTCTGAAAATGGCTCGTCGCCTTCGGCAATCGCGTCGTAAAGATCGCCCACGGGGATGAGCTGCCCAAGTTCGAGGTCGGTTCTGCGGTCAACCAGCAACTGCAGCATCAGCTTCAGCGCGGTGCGTTCGCGCTGCAGTGCCGCCGAGACAGCGATGAGCGTTTGCACGAGCGCCGGACTGAAGGGATAAACCTTGCGAAACATCTCCCGGTCGGCAGTGGTGGTGAGTAAGGTGTCGAGCACGTCCTTGCGCATCTGCATCACGTCGTCGAACGTCGCCTGCAGCGTCTGTCGTGCGGCTTCGTCCACCGGGCGCAGCACGCGCTTCTCTGCGATGGCGGGCAGGTTCCGGTCTTCAAGGGTGATGCGGTGGAAACGGGCCTCCCAGTGCTTCAGCACATCGCTGAACTGCAACTGCACCGAGCCGGCAAGGTTCTCGCCTACCAAGTCCCGCAGGTCGCGCTGCCGTGCGACGAAACTGATCAAGGGCACAGGCCGATCGGCATTGGTGGCTTCCACCAGCTTCACCAGCTTTGTGCCCTCGCGGCTGACGAAGTTGACATCGGCAGCGTGGCTCGCGAGCCAGAGCACCAACTCGTCCAGAAACAGGATGACCGCGTCATAGCCCAGTGCCTGCGCATGGCGGCTCATGATGCTGAGTCCATCGTCGAGTGAGACGAAGGACTCGCCGCTGGCCGCCAGGCTGCGATACGCCGAGAAGTACTGCGTGATCAGGTCACCGACGAGCCGGGACCGCTCCTCGCCGTGAGGCGGTTCCAGCATTGCCGCCTCGAAGCCGGCAGCGTCCCAGCCGCTGTCGAATTCACCCCAGCCGCCGCCACGTCCGCCAGCACCCTTGTTCAACTGCGCAAAGAACGGCTCATCGCCCATTCGCTCGCGCAGCTCGCTGGCATCCTTGAACAGGCCTTCGGCTAGGTAGAAGCCTGGGACCGGCGCGTCCGGATGTTTCTTGCGCACGTAATCGGCGTACTGTCCAAGTATGGCGGATTCCATGTCCCGTGCGCCGATCATGTGATAGGGCACAAGCAGGAATTTGCGCCCGTCAGTCCAGCTGTGGCACGCCACCACATCAGCCAGTTCCGGTATCGAGCGCGCTTGTGTGTTTCCGGCCAGCAGGAGATTGAGCACTGCCATGAAGTGGCTCTTGCCGGACCCGAAACTGCCGTGCAGGTAGGCTGCCTTGCTGCCTCCGGTCTGTACTGCTTGCTGGATGAAACCGAGCGCATTGCTGAAAGCGTCGACCAATTGCGGCGTGACCACATAGTCGCGCAGCGTCTGTTCGGGCTCAGTGACGCCTTTAGATAATTGGAGGACGAAGTCGCCTTGATGCACGCGCTCCGGAATCGTTATGAGGTCTTTCAGCAGCGGCATCAGAGATCTCCTTCCCCAGTACTCGTTGCGAATGACGAGCACTTTGTTTGTCTTCCCATGTGAGACGATCGCATGCGGGGCATCATGATGTCTTAGCTGCCTTCTTACGCCCGCGCTTGCTCACAGTGGCAGCCGGCTTCCAGGCGCGCAGCTCGTCCAATGTGAGTCCCAGCGCGCGGGCTTCCTCGTTGACGAAGCCACGGTAGTACGTGCCCATGCGCTCGCCGTACGTCGAGTCAATCTCGTTGTGCCATTGCTCCAGCCAGGGTACCAATTCCTGCAGGCCAGCCAGCAGCGGTTGTAGTCGAACCGGCTCCCAGCCCTCGTTCTCCTTCATCTCCAGGTAGTAGGCGGCGAGGGCGGTGGCCTGCTGCAGGTGGTTCCAGCCGGCCCAGGCGATGGGCAAGCTGGTGTCGGCGCCACGTTCGCAACCTGGATAGCTGACCCAGCGTTCCTTGGGGACGTCCAGGCCACCGCGTAGATCCCAGAAAGTCGACTTCTTGAAATCGTCCTTCTTATACTTGGGCGGCACAGGGATGTTGCCGACGTTCTCGCCGGCATCCTCGCGCCGCTGCAACGCCCAGGTGTCCTCCCATTGCGCGCGCTTTCGCAAGCCGGTGTCGGTGTGGCGCAGCACGGGCAGGAAAGGCACTGCCTCGCCGGCGACGAGTTCGGCGACGACCTGCGTGACGTCAAAACCCGAGTGGCCGGCGTATAGCTCGGCAATCTGCATGAAGCCGGTGTCGGTGCGCACCGCGTCGGCCAGGCGGTTGACGGTGGTGAGTTGGGGCGGTTGGTCGACGCCAGCGGGCCACAGGCGAGGAGCCTCCAGTCGGTCGAGCAGCCAATCACGCACCGCGGCGCGCTCCAGATCCTTCCAGACCGGCATGTTCCAACGGCGCTTGTACTCAGGCCGCTCGATCAGTCCGATGGACTTTTCGCTTTCAATCAGCTCGATTCGCCGCTGAACAACACGCCGGTAGGCTTCGGGCCAGTGCACGGGGATTTCGGTTATGGCCGTAGAGCCGTGGCGCTCGAACCAGGTTGCCTGTTCTGTGTCATTCGCCATGCGACGGGCGAGCGCAATCTCAAACGCGCGTTCACCCAAGGCTACCTCTGGGGGCGAGCCGGTTTCAAAGTAGATAGTCTGCGTACCATCGCGCTGCAAGCCATAGAGTGTGTAACAGTGCCAATCAAGTTCTTCCTGCCAAGCTATGGCCAAACACCGCAGCTGTTCGCCGCGGTGGCGCATCTTTTCCAGAAAACCTGTCGTCGGCAGGGGCTGCGAACCTTGCCCTGCAAGACTCATATACGTTACCGGCAGGCAGGCCTCGATTTCCTGGGTGATGTCATTGAGCGCCCGACCAGCCGCCGTAGGCAGCTCTGCGCTAAGTGGAAATTCACTGACTTTAGAGGCATTGAATGCGTAAAAGAACTCCCATTTGTCACCTCGATGCCCTTCGTTGATCCCCCCTCCACCTTTGTTATGGCAAACCTGCTTTAGCCAGAAGCAGCCCAGCGCGGAATTTAGTAATCCTAGTATTCCAACGTGCACGTCCTCGCTGCTGCCAGATTTCAGCTTTATCACCGGGGCCGTCTGCTTGAATACCTTGCCGCCACGGTCGAGTGCAAAGTGGTTGTGCGTTGCGACCTCGCTGTATGAAATGCTCAGCGGGGCTAGATACCGGTCTCCTATCCATCGATACCAACTCCACCACGGTTCGCCGAGATCTTTCCGAGTCTTTTCGCCGAACGACACCATTCCTTCGATGGTCGACCGATTCGGCCACAACCAGCGGTACCAGGCGGAACTCTTGTTCAGCGGAACCAATTTCTGATTGTCATCGTATGGAACGAACGCGTACTCATTGCCCGACGTCGACCAGTCCCGTACTGAGTCCCCAAGCACAATGGGCCGCTGAAGTGCGCTCGGCACGCCGGATCGAGTGAGAGATGCGCGAGTGGAGATGAATGCATCGTCTGTCCCGGTAAAGCTGGCTGGTCCAAGTTCGAGGGTCTCACGTGAAATCAGTCGATTGCCGACTGCAACGGTGAAGCGTCTTCGCTCCACGGCAGACTCCAATCGCGCAGTCGAGTTCTCTTCAAGATACTCCCGCAATTCCGCCGCACCACCTCCTCCGATGCTCCAGGGATGCTTCGAAAAAGTAGACCGCGGCGTGTCCCCCACGCTGACGAACTCACTCTCCGAGCCCGCCCGATCGACTTGCGCGACGATGGCCGACCAAACGAGCCCATGCGTCGGGTCATCGGGCGTGCTCGGTTCTCCCTTGATGCCCATTACTGTGCGCACAGTCTCACCAACAGGAGCACGATGGCGGCCGAACAGAATTACAGTGGGCGTGCCGTGTCCAGGGATGTAGGCGCCTGCGGTGTCGATGACGTGGGAAAGATCTAACCGCGGCAGCACCTCCTCGATCAGTTGGCTGCCGAACTCGCGTTTCATGAAGCTGTTTGCTGTGATCAGGCCGACGAAGCCCGCCGGCGTTCCATTGCCGGTAAATGCTAAGTCGAAGAAGCGCTCAGTGAACGGCGCACCCAGCGAGTACTTCATGTGGCAGCTGGCGTATCGCTTGCGGTAGGCCCAGTTCAGCGCCGCATCCTTGACAACGATGTAGGGCGGGTTGCCGACCACCGCGTGGTACTGTCGCCCCAGGATACGCTGCACTTCTGTCAGGTCCTCGCTGGCGTACGCGTGCGCCAGTCCGGTGCCCGCATAGTGCTCGGCTCCGTCAAACATTGCATCCGTAGACGTCATGCCAAAGCGCTTGCCATGCAGCAGGCTGTCGCCGATGGCCACGTTCAGCTTGAAGTCGGGCGCTTCCGTCAGGCGGTGTACCCCGCTGACCTTGAGCGCCGCCACCAGCAGCCGGAAACGAGAAATCGCGACAGCGAACGGATTGAGGTCGACTCCAGCAACGGCCTCCAGCGCCCGCTGCGCGATGTCGCGGGAGTTGCGTGCCGGCTCCTGGCGGATCCATTCGTCGACCAAGCGTCGGAATCCTCCCAGCAGGAAGTGGCCTGACCCGCAGGTGGGGTCGATCATCCGCACTTCGCGGAATCCGAACTCGCGGATGGCCGGCGTCAGCGTGCGGTCGAGGATGAACTCCTCGACGAACTCCGGCGTCTGCAGCAGCGCGTAGCGCTTGCGCGCGGCTTCCGACAGATCTTGGTAGAGGTCGCCAAGGAACCGGGTGTTCCAATCGGGGTCGGTAAAGTCGTGCACCATCGTGCCGGTGTTCGGGTCCACCTGCTGCCAGAACTGGCGCAACGCCATCGCCGCATCGCCGCTGATGCCGAATCGGAAGACCGGGTTATGCGCCTCATCGAAGAACGTATGCAGCCCCGGCAGCGCACCCGCCTCGCGGAAAGACGCCAGCAGGTACTCGCGGTCGCTCTCCAGCGGCTTTTCGCGGAAGTAGGCCTCGTGCCGGTCGCGTGCCAGGGCCAGTCGACCCGACTCCGGTGTGCCACTCAACCAGGGGCGCTCTACCAGTTCGTTGTCTTCGATGAAGCGCAGGAACACGCACGACAGCAGCCAGTGCACGCCGGCCTGCGTGATCACTTGGTCCGCCCAGCTCTCGAATGTCTCTGCCGTACGGTCGGCATCGCGGGCCGCCTGCCACTCCGCCTGCAGGCTGGCCTTCAGCTCGGCCACGTCAGCGATACGCTGGCGAAGGTCGTCTTCGAAGCGCTTGAGGAGGCGGGTGAGATCCGCGAGTAGTTTGGGGGCGCTAATCACTGAATGGGTTCTTCCTATTGTGCTGTTCTGACAGCTTGGGCCAACGCGGCCAGACCTGCCCGGTGTCTGTTTTCGATCCACCCCTGCGGCAGTGTCAGAGTGCGCGTGTTCTGCATGTTGTTCACGATTGGCACTGCTACGCCATCGATGACAGGCAATCCCTGGTGGGTCGTGGGCAACATGAGCCAAACATTGGGCGTATGGCCAGGGTGACCGGCCTTTTCTTCAATCTCTGAAATCAGGGGCATCAGGTCGTAGCGGGCCAGAAGGCCGGCACTGACCAGAAGGATCGGAGCTGTGCCTTCCAGAAGCGTGCGGCGCAGTGTCGGCAAGGTACGTTGAACAAGCCGTTGCAGGTTGATCCAATGCCGGCTTCCGCGGTCCGCTGCGTCGGCCTCGATGACGACTTTCCAATCGACGCGAGCCACGACAGCCTGCTCTCGCAGCGCCGTTAGCATCAATGCGTCGAAATTCACGCGCTGCAGCGGGGCCGGCTGTGTGCCAGGTTGCCCGAAGCGATGCAATAATTCGCATTCGGCCCGGCGGGCAATGCGCGGGTGCACCGTTAGTACCAACAGGCCGCCTTGTTGGAGGCTACGATTCAGGCGTTCCTCGACCGCTGCAACGTTCTGCAACTCTCCTTCATTGACGATTCCGTTACTCAACCTCGTTCTGTGTCGCGAAAACGCTGTGGTGGTGCCGGCTGTTTGTGCGCTTCCCAAGGTCGAAAGGCGGTAGGCTCCTGCGCCTTGGGAAGCTGAGGCATCCCAACTCAGGGGAGCGCCGGCCTCTTCGAGCAAACGATCCAACTCGGGCCGGCCGGGGAGGGCTGTCGCCTCGGGATAGCGCCCACGAACCCGGTCTTGAATGTCGCGGAGACGCAATTCCGGAGCTCCGACCAACGCCCCGAGTGACTGGCGTAAGGCCTGCAACGGCGCCATGCCTCGAGGATAGATCTCCTGTCGACTGGACAGTGCCGCCTTGCGCGATGCCGAGGTAGCGAGGCGCAGTAGTCGGGTCGGCGCAATCGTTGTAGAAGGCGCACCGTCACTGACCAGCGCGGCGGGCAGGGGCACGCCTTCCAGCGTTTCGAGCACTCGGGGTGGCGGAAGCAACGGGTCTGCCAGCGCACAGGCATCCGCGGCGGCCCCGAGCTGCCGCGCATAATCGGCCCATGCCGATGCGATGGCGATCAGCGCGCAGGGCTGATGGTCAAACGCCTCGAATCGCGGTTGATCGAGGTGCGATTCAGCCTCTACGGCGGCGCGCAGCACGGCGGTTGATTGACGCAGGCGCTCGGCGTCATCCTGCGCCGCACAGCCGCGCAGCGCCAGCAAAGCGATCGCGCTTTCGAGCGCGCTCATAACCTGGCCCTGGCTGCGCAGCAGGGCGTCGAGCTGCTGGCGAAGCTCGGTGAACGCCGGGTTCTTGAGCCAACGCTCGCGGGCCTTGATGAGCGCCGCCGTCAGCGTGGCCCGGTCAACCTGGTTTGCTTGTGCAGATTCGCCAAGGGTCGGCCAAGCGCCGGCCGGAACACCATCGTCGAGACCCAGATAGTGGGCGAGGGCGGCTTCCTCGGGGCGGTCATCGCCGGCAGGCCGGCGCGGCAACAATTGGGCCGCCAGCTCGTTGACGCTGACCGCGCCACCGAGTTCCTCGTCTGCGTCGTGGACAGTGCTCCGGCCCTGGGTGAGATCGGGCCGTAGACGCGCGAGCTCCTTGGCGGTAATGCGGATTTCCTTGCGGATCTTGTCGCCTACACCACGCAGATAGCGGAAGCGGATACGATCGACGGCCAGCAGCTCGCGGGCATTGTGGATGCCCATGCGTTCCAGTACGTCCTGAGCTTCCAGGCTGTAGCCCAATTCGGCCATCGTAGTAAGCGCTGTTGCGGTCATGGCGATGGACGCAAGGCTTGATTCCACACCTGCTTCACCGGGTTGCTTCATCTGACGATCAGCAAAAATTGCTCGCCACGCACGAAGCATTTCCTCGGCGTTATCGAAACGCTCCCGGTAGTCGCGCTTCAGTGCCTTGGAGAAGAAGGAGGTAAATCCTTCCCGTGTCACCGGGTCGAAGACATCGCTCTCGATCGTGGCCTCAACATCGAGCATGGTCGGCGAGGTCTGCCCATCACCCCATACTGGCGGTTGACCCACCGCCATCTCGTAAAGCGTGACAGCAAGAGCAAACCGTTCCGCATATAGATCCCAGCGGGGAGGGCGGCGCAGTGAGAGGAACGGGTCAAGATATGGGTGGGTGCCGGCAGTAATATTGTCGGCTGGCGTTCGGCATAGCGAAAAGTCGAAGAGCACAAGCTGCAATTTGCGATTTCTGTTTTCAGCGATGCCGATGTTCTCGGGCTTGATGTCTCGGTGGGCGACGCCTTCAGCTTCCAGGTGGTTCACCGCTTCAATAAGCTCTTCGCCAAAGCGTTGCAGCATGTCGAGCGACAGACGCCCTTCTTCTTTGAGCTTCTCGGCCATCGTTGTGGCGCCAGCGCTCTTGAGTAACAAAGCGGTGCGCCCGGCGACCGTGAGCGTCTCGCGGTGCGCAACAATGTTCTGATGATGCAGTCGCGTAAGCGCCTCGCCTTCCGCGGTCAGACGGTCGTTGTGCGCGACATCGCAGGCGACTTTGAGCACGGACTCCTCTTCACCGCCGTCCTTGCGCACCAGCAAAGCATCGCTGGATGAGCCCCGACCCATCCGCTTGATGACGATGAATCCACCATCCAATCGGTCGCCCGTGCTGGCGACGCTGGGATCGACCGTGGCTTCCGGGTCAGGTGAGGTGAGTTCGTCCTCGACGCGATCAAGATCATCGAGAAAGCCTTGAACGGTGTCGTAACGTGCGAGCACGTCCGGGCAGGTGGCAAATTGAATGAGCTCTTGCTGCCGTGCTCCACAACCGTCCATCACATCGGAGAGGCGCAGTCCTTGGCCAACGCGCAGTTTTTCAGTCAGTTCCAGGACCGACTCGGCTGGCGGCTGGCCGGTGAAGAGATGGTAGGCAATGCAGCCAAGAGAAAAAACATCGAGGCTCGGGCCATGCGCGGGATCAGCGCGGGTGGTCTCCGGGGCCAGGTAAACCATCCCCGGATCCTCGACATAGTCTTCGACGTGCTGAGTCCCCGTAGTGCGATGCACCGTGTTCGGTGAGGCGGAATCGCTGGCATTCCGCGACGCGGTCTGCCAGTTCATCAAGTGCACTTGGATGGTGCCACTGCCAGCGTCATGAACAAGGACGCTCTGAGGTCCCAAAGCACGGTGATACAAGCGCTTTGAGTGGGCGTACTTCAAGGTTTCCGCGATATCGCGGATCAACTGGAGACGCTGTGTGATCGACAGGTCTTTTCCATTGTCCCGAAGGCGGTGATCGAGGCGCAACGCCTTCGGGTCGTGATCGAAAATCAGTGCCGGGCCTAGTTCCGTTTCCTTGTAATCCTTGACCTTCAATATTCCGGGGTGGTCGATTCCTTCAAGGATTTCGAACTCGCGGCGCGCTTGGCGAATCCGTGTGGCGCGGATGTCTGGGCTTGATGCTGTTGCAATGGAATAAATGCGAACCCTGCGGTGAACGGTGTCAATGCTGACATGCTGTGCTTCCCAGTCTTGATAGCCCTCGCCCTCCGACAGAAGCTTCCCGAGGCGATAGTCGCCAACCTGACGGTGTTTGTTTGACGGACGAATGCCAGCTTCATTGAGACCGCGGGCGATTGCTCGAACCTGTTGCGAGTCAACTGCCGCGAATGAGCGGTTTGTGATGCCATTGGCCAGTGCGCCGACGATGCCTGAATCATCGACGTTGCCAGGACGACCGCGCTGAAACGTTGCTGCTCTGGCAAGGCCTTCCAGTTTGCAGGACAGGCTGGTAGACGAGACAAAGATAGCCGGCTCGACGAACGGCAAGCGGATCTTCGCCTTGGTAACGGCCGGCTGGCGGCGGAGCAGGCTGGCTAGGCGTTTGGCCTTCCTGTTTGCGAGGATGACCGGGTTATCGACGGTCGTTGAACGACCGTCGGTTGTCCATGACCAGCTGTGCACGTCTCCGGTCAGTATCCCCGGCCGGCTTTTGATTTCGACCAGGAAAAGTCCGGCGGGGGACAGTACCAATGCATCGACCTCATTGACCTTGCCCTCATCGTCGATGAACTCGAAGTTGGTCCAGACATGCCAAGGGTCGCGGTCGGGCAGGTGCGTTCGAAGCCAGTCCAGCGCTTCCCGTTCCCAAGCGAAATTGGATTCGGCGATCACGTGCCAACGGGCGGCGCTGAGAGTCACGTCTTCACCTCGTGCCCTTCCTTAACGTACTCAAACAGGTCGCCGACCTGGCAGCCAAACAGCCGACAAAGTTGCTCGACGGCTTGTAGGTCGATCCGCGTCGCGGTTTCTCTGTAGAGGGCGGTGATCGTGCTGCGATTCAGCCCTGTCTGGCGTGAAACGTCAGCGATCCGGAGTTTGCTTCGGCCCATTAGGGTAGATAGATGGCAGCGAATCATTTGCTTTTTCTCAGGGTGTTGCGTAGTATAGCATTATGCTTTGCAACGCACAACCCGTTCTCATTTCAAGACTGGCGCTTCTTTCTGCCCGGGGTCTGAGAAGGGAGCGTGCCCGGCCGCCTCAAACCATGTCTGGGGATGAGTCTTGTTTGGCAGCGCGGTGGCGGGTGACCGTCAGTGAGACCGCACGATCGAAACTTCCGACGCGAGAATCCACCGTGAATCCGACCCGCGAGGCCGCGGCAGGCAGGCTCACCTGTTTCGGCGTGTTTATTACTTATCAGTAGACATTCATGCCGACCCTGCAACGACTGATCGCAGAAAAGTTCCTCGTCCGCATGAAGGAGGGGCAAGTGTTGGACGAGCAGGCGCTGAAGCAACTGAGTGATCTGTTCGGCGCCGGAAAGAAAATCAAGGCGGATGATCTGGTCAAGGTCTTCACGTCGCCGCCTGGCGGAGAAGTCCAATGATCAGACTCGAGTCCGCGCACATCGAAGAAATCCGTGGCATTCGTAAGCTCGACGTTGATTTTTCGCAGAAGTCCTTTGCCATTTTCGGCCCGAACGGCTCCGGAAAGAGCGGTGTAATCGATGCTATCGAGTTCGGACTGACGGGCCAAATTGCTCGCCTGACCGGCAAGGGCACAAAGGGCCTGTCGGTGGCGGATCATGGTCCCCATGTCGACAAGACGAAGTTTCCCGATGCTGCATTTGTGACGTTGCGCGTAAATCTGCCGACGCTCGGGAAGTCGGCCACCATTACACGGACAGTCTCGTCGCCCAAGAAGCCCAAGATCGAGCCTGCCGACGCGGATATCCTGAAGCTCTTTTCCGAGATTGCTGATCACCCGGAGATTGCGCTTTCGCGCCGGGATATTCTGCGCTTCATTCTGGTCGAGCCTACGGCGCGGTCTCAAGAAATCCAGGCCATTCTCAAGCTCGATGAGATCGGCGAGACTCGCGGTGCACTGAACACCGCACAAAATCGGCTGCAAACTGCACAGCGCACCGCCGAAGCGCAGGTGCAGACGGTGCGGTCATCTCTCCTGCGCCATCTTCAGATCGAAGCCCTCAAAGCAGTTGAACTGCTCGAAGCGGTAAATACGCGTCGGAAACTTCTCGGGCTTCCCGAAATCGCGGAGCTCAAGCTGGATACCAAGCTCGACGATGGTCTCGCGGCCGGTGCTAAGCAGGCCGAGATGAACAAGCAGACCGCATTGAAGGATCTCAAGGCGCTTGTGGATGCCTCGGCGGGATTCTCCGAGCTTGCCAAGGCGGAAGCTGCGTCTATCGTCGGCAATCTTTCAATGCTCGAGGCTGATCCGGCGCTGCTCGCGGCGCTGCAGCGGCGGGCTTTCATCGAGAAGGGTCTTGACCTCGTCGATGGACCGGACTGTCCGTTATGCGATACCACCTGGCGGGACGAGCAGCACCTTCGTGAACATCTCCAGGCGAAGCTCGCGAAGTCCGAAGAGGCGCGGAAGGTGCAACAGGCGCTGCTGAAAGATGGTGCGACTGTTTCCACTGCGACAATAAGGCTTTGCGGATTGCTCGTGCCAATTGAGCAACTTTCCAAGACGCAGGGAGGCGCTGAATTCGCGCAACTCCTGACGGCATGGCGAGCTGAGCTCGATGCTTTTAAGGCCAAACTAGCGACCGTGGCTGGTCTTGCCGGCGTGAAAGGGCGGCTGGAAAACTCGTGGGTGGCAGTGCCGCTGGGCTTCTCGGAGGGTTTGACCAGCCTCACCGAAAAAATCAATGCGCTGCCCGATCAGACTGCGAGGGTGAACGCGCAAACGTTCCTCACGACCGCACAGCTTCGTTTGTCCGACTATCGGACTGCGGTCAAGAGTCAGAAGGCGGCCGCGGCGGCGGCTACGGCCGCGAAGCTCGCCTACGACACTTATTGCGGTGTACTCGAAGAGGAACTGAATATCTTGTACGACGAAGTGCAGAAGGATTTCAGTACCTACTACCGGGAAGTGAATCAGGACGACGAAGATGCCTTCACTGCCAAGTTCACGCCGTCGGAGGGCAGCCTCGGCCTGGACGTAAATTTTTACGATCGCGGACTGTTCCCGCCGGCGGCCTACCACAGCGAGGGACATCAGGACGGCATGGGGGTATGCCTGTACCTCGCTCTCATGAAGCGCCTGTTCGGAGAGAAGTTTACTTTTGCGCTGCTTGACGATGTCGTAATGTCGGTGGACTCGGGCCACCGGTACCAGTTTTGTCGCCTGCTAAAGTCGCATTTTCCCGACACGCAGTTCGTGATAACGACCCACGATCGATTGTGGGCCGAGCAGATGAAATCGGCAGGTCTGATTACCAGCAAGACTTCACTCTGCTTTCATAGTTGGACCATCGATACCGGCCCTCTCGTCGAATCGAGCGCCGAAATATGGGGGGAGATCGGGGCAGCCCTAGCCAAGGGGAGGGTCGAAGTCGCAGCCGCCGTGCTTCGGCATCACCTTGAGTATGTATCGCGGCATCTGGCGGATCAGTTCGGTGCTGCTCCACGTTTTCGCGCCGATGGTAACTACGAACTGGGCGAGCTGCTCCCCAGCGTTCTGAGGCGGCTGAAAGACCTGTACGGGCAGGCTGCCAATGCTGCGCAATCGTGGGGAAATGACGCGGCCAAGACGGCTGCGACTGAACGCAAGGCCGCGCTGTCAGCCTCAAACGGGGCGGCGAACGTCGAGCAGTGGGCTGTGAACAAGGCCCTCCATTACAACGAGTGGGCGAATTTCGGCAAGAAAGACTTCGAACCGGTTGCGGTCGCCTTCAAAGAGCTGCTCGAATGCTTCCAGTGTCCAGCGTGTCAGGGCTGGCTGTACGTTACGCCGCGCGTAGCGCCTGAAACGCTGCGCTGCGCTTGCAATGCGCTTCAGTTCAATTTGAACGCTAAGCCGAAGGGGTAGGACGGGACGCAGCGGTATGCATCGGTTACAGGGGCTCGCGTCACGCGATGCCGGCAGAAAGGAGGGGCGGTGGGCAAGGAACTGAACAAGCTTAAGGCGAGACGGGAGGCACGGCATCGATTTGAGGAATTGAATCGGAAGCGCGATATGTTTGTCGTGCTTCACTATTCTTGTGAATCCTTCTATGACATCAAGGACGGCCACACGCCTCGGGTGACATCGATCGCCGCGCGGAACTTCTCAACCGGCCAAACCTCATCCTTCTCGATTCACAAATCAGCCGAACAAAGCGGCGTTTCACCGGCCGACATTGCCGACCAGTATGACGCTCTGGAGCGGAAGATGCTCGATGAGTTTTTCGAATTTCTCAAGTCTCGACATGGGTACAGCTTTATTCACTGGAACATGCGTGACATCAATTTCGGATTTCAGGCCATAGAACACCGCTACAAGGTCCTCGGTGGCGCCCCGTTCGTTGTGGATGACGACCGCAAATTCGACTTGGCCCGTGAACTCATTGCTCTATTCGGCGTTGGGTATGCGCCGCACGGAACGAGCGGTCGGCTTCACAGCCTGATGGAGTTGAACCACATTACTGCTAAGGATGCGTTGACAGGCGCCGAAGAAGCCAAGGCGTTTGCGGATAAAGAGTTTGTCAGGCTTCATCAATCAACCCTGCGTAAAGTGGATGTGATGGCCAATATTCTTGAGCGGGTCTTTGACGGGTCGCTCAAGACAAACGCCACTTGGCGTGAGATCCATGGATTTCATCCAGCCGCCGTAATCGAGGTCGTGAAGGAGCATTGGATATCGAGCGTAGTCGTTGGCGCGATCACTATCGTCGGTCTGGTGGCATCCGTGAAAGAGTTCTTCTGAGATCAATCTGAAGAATACGGTTCGTGATTTCCGCCATTTTTATCCGCAGGAATGCCTGATGCCACGCAAGCTTACCGCCTTAGTGATCGGCAACGGGGCCTACCCCGGCGTTGCTAAGCTGAAAAATCCCGCGAATGACGCGAAGGACGTCAGCGCCGCCATTGCCGCGTGCGATTTTGCGATCGTCACCCTAGTGGACAGCAGCCTTAGGGGCATGGACAAGGCGTTGCGCACGTTCAAGAGCGATCTCAAGGGAAGCGAAGTCGGCCTGTTCTTCTTTGCTGGGCACGGGATGCAGATCGAGGGCGAGAACTATCTGAACGCCATCGATACCGACTTCGAGGGCGAAGTTGAGGCCAAGCATTCCTCGCTGGCGCTCAACAAGGTGATCGACTTGATGGAGCGCTCGGGCACCGTGACCAACATCATTATCCTCGACGCCTGCCGGAACAATCCATACGAGCGGGCCTGGCGCCGTTCCGCCGACACGCGCGGCCTTGCGCCGGTTTATGCGCCAAGGGGCACCCTGATCGCCTATGCGACATCCCCCGGTCAGTTTGCGTCGGACGGCAATGGCCGCAACGGCGCCTACACGCAGGCGCTTTTGAAGCACCTTCGCACGCCTGATTGCTCGATTGAGAATATGTTCAAGCGCGTGCGCAACACGCTCAGCGCGGCCACGCTGCGGAAGCAGATTTCCTGGGAGCACACCTCGCTCGCGGAAGAGTTCTATTTCAATCTCAGTCTGGGCAAACGCATCGATGACTATCCGCCCAGTGCGCTAAGCGACAAGCTCTTCGTGCTGGACGACGGCAAGGCGTCGCATCGCCTTATCGCGGAACTGAAGAGCCACACCTGGCCGACGCAGAATCCTGCCGTGGACGGCTTCACCGCGGCCAAGGCCAACAAGTTTCCGCCCGAATCTCTGTTCGTGATTGGCCGCAACATCTATCAGGCTGCGGTGGGAAGCGCGAACAGCGCAAAAGCGTACATCAAGGATTTCATGGCGAAGACCAAGGGCATGGAACCCGAGAAGCGCAAGGCGCTTCTCGACGGTATGCTGTTCGAGATTTTCTTCGACTCAGGCGGTGCGTTGCGATCGCAGTTCAAGGACCGATTCTTCGCCGATGTATTCGCGCTCCAGGAGTTCGACGAGCTTTCCGAGAGCTTCGACTTCATCGCCGAGTGCCTGCTGCCCGACGCGGCGCGCTTTTACGCCTTGCCGGGCAAGAAGCACGAGGTCGTGGTGGACGTGACGACGAAGCGCAATGCGGACGATGACTACATCGTTGAAGCGATCCACTGTGGCGGCGCGAGTATCCTTGGCGTCGAGCCGGACTCCTTTGCCGCCGATCCCGGCGAGCCAGTCAAGCACGAGAAGCTGAGCGTTTCATCCTTCGAGGCAAGGCTCGCCGAGCAGATGATGGTGCCCGCGCATCTATTGAAGATTCACTATTCGGCCATGAAGAAAAGCGGTTATCCCAGAATCCTCTTCCCAATGGGATTCACCGTGCGCAAGCAGCTTCCGGGAGCATGACGCACATGCAGGCGTCCCTGGGTCATGTCGAGTCGCACGCGGGTACCCTCGCCTGGCAGGGCAAGGTTTAAGCGGTTCGGGTGGCTGTGGTCGCGAATGGGGCGGTTTCGTTCCTGATGAGGGTTCATGCTATCGCGTTGCAGTATTCAAGCGTATGATTTTCATTTTCTATTTGTGTGAGTGTCGTGGTCAGAATGAACGAAAGGCAGCTATTGCTTGATTCCTTTTGGGGCTGGATCTCGTCGATTTGGTTGGCGCTTCGAGCAGGGTTGTCTATCCCTTTGACGACTACGACGTCGGATTTGGAAGACAACACTCGCGCCGATCCCGACTTCGAGGGGTGGCTTCACGGTGACCCGATGGTGACAAAGAACCCGACCAGTCGATACGGAGATCGGACGCCGGGCTACATCACGGGCAATGGTCTCGGTAGCATGGAGATTGGCGCGGCCGACGATTAAGGCGGTGCTGTTTCTATCGGTTTCCGGGCGTTCCCTTCCCGTCGGCCGGACGACGGTTTTCCTCCGGTCCTGCCGCAGGTTCAGCCTTCGTCGCTGGTGGCGCTGATTCCCGCGCTTCGCGCTTTGGACCGGCGACCGGGACACCGTCTTTGTTGAGGTGCCACTCGCCGATACTCGACCTCTCCGGGGGCGTACCCAGCTTCGCACGATTGTCGGTCTGAGCGCCAACGGTGTCCCACACTGCTGTGTTTCCGCCGTGATGTGTGCTGATCTTTCCGGCCTTGACTGTCGCGTTGTAGTCTTCACTCAGGGTGCCTTGCTCCTGCGAGACTTTGCGGCGACGGCTATCGATGGTCGCGGAGGCTTGGCTTTCGTTCGAACTTACTCGCCTGGAAATGTCGTTGCCAACGGCTTGCCCCGGCGTGACGCGCTGGCGGGATTGGTGCTCTCGGATCGTAGTGTCATTCGTGGCGGCCTGAATCCGCAGCGCGTTGGTGTGGGCCGACCTGTCGGTTTGGTCGAAATCCTCGCGCAGAGCCGATGATCGCCAGCCGAGCAGTTGGGGCAGAGGGCGACTCGGCGCCAACGGGCTGTCTCCAGGAACAAATTGATTGCCCACGTCGCCACCTTTCGCATAGGCGAAGGCGATCTCGGTGACGGCGCGCTGCAGCTTGATCGGATCGTCTTCGCGAAGCAGTCCTCGCTCCGAAAGCCGGCGCGCGGCGTAGTTGGTGAAGTCGGTCTGCGCGCCGCTGCTCCACTCGCGCATGAACTGCGCGGTCCGGGCGAGTTCCTTGGCTCGACTGTAGGCATTGTCGCTTGCGGACTGACGATCGACTGCCTCGCGATATGACGAGTCGAATCCGGAGGTGGATGCTGTGCGGCTGCCCCGCGCCCATTGGTAGGCATCGGACGATCGGAACTCCTTGACGAGCGCAGTCGCTTCCGACAGTTGAGCGGTTTCAACGGCCTTGCGCGCATAGTCGTAGGCGCTCTGGAGCCTCTGCTGGTCCATGTGGCGACCCTCTCGGGTCAGTTGGCCGCCGATTTCCGTAAGAGGAATCTTGGCGCCCGCTGAAGCGGAAGCGGCCACGCTCTTCCCGACAATCGAGTCGTCGCCCAATCCCAGCCGCCGGTTTACTTCGCGCGCTACCGAGTTCAGCGTCTGGAGCTGCGTTGAGGTGGATCCGCCGTCGGAGGTGGTACTTGCGCCGGAGCGCTGCTGCGACCGCTCGAAACTTTCCTGGATGCCGAGCGCACGGGTCAGCGCGCTGGCCTGGCTGCGCTGCATGGATTCGCGTTCGGACCGTGCGAGGGTTTCCGCTTCGCGCGCGTTTTCCGTGAGGGCCGTGGCCTGGCGCTCCGTGAAGGTGAAGGTCGTTGCCAACCGGCTCAGGGTGGCCTGATACCGGAATACTCCGGCATCCGGGCCCGTGCCCTGAATGGTCGTGCCGTGGGCGTCGCTCGTCGTGGACATGAACGCGGAGGATTTTGTCGGGGCGAGCTGTTGTTGATCGAAGGAGACCATGTCCTGGCTGACGTTGCCCTTGCTCGTTGCGCTTGACTCTCCCGATACAGCCGACTGGATTGGGCCGACGCTGGTGACCGCCTGAAACGCGACTTCGCCGCCTTTGATGATCGCGGTGGCGATGATCGGGATAGAAATCACCATGTAGCCCGCCACGGCCTGGTCGGAGATTGCGCCGTGGTAGATGCTGGACGCGGTTTCGAGGGCCAGACCTTGGGTTGCCGCGCCCATACGCGCCGCGGCCTCGAGGTTTTTGGCGCTTGCCAGGGTCGCCACGTAATTGAGGATTGCGTAGAGCGGCGGCCAGAGCTGGATCCAGACCAGACTCAGCACGAAGCTCTTGATCGCGAGTCCGAGGCCGCGTCCCTGAGCCAGCAGGAACAGCAGGAAAACGAACGGGAAGACGGCGTAGATGATCGCCTCGATCACGTTGCGCACCAGCGGCAGGGCCTGCTCGGCGACCTTTCCCATGGTCAGGAACGACGAGTTGATCGACGCCGTGGCATTGGCGCGGGCGGTTGCGATCATGACCGAAGCCGGGTCATTGATCTTCTGGCCGACGATGCTGCTCGTGTCCTGAACCAGGTTGATCATGATGTTTTGCCGCAGGAGGTCGCTGGCGCCTTGCGCCGCGGTCGCGATCTTGGTCTTGTAATAGGCCTGCTCGATCTGGCTGTCGATCACGCCCTGTGCGGCGGTGGGATCGATCGACGGATTCAGCTGGAACGCGAGCATCGCGCGTGCCCGGGCAACTTCCGCCGGCAGGCGATTGGCGAGATAGGTGTACACATTGGGGCAGGTATCGACCTGCACCGGGTTGCCGTAGGTCGAAAACCGCGCCGGATTGGGGGTCCCCATCAGCGCCCAGATGTCGGTGCTCTGAGAGAACGTCGCCGGGTCGATGGTGCCGTCCTGCAGGTCGTAGAACGTGCAGTTATAGACGTACGCGATCAGGTCGGTTCGCAGCTGCGGATCGGCTATGTTGGCCGTCCGCGAGGCCTGTATCAACCGGTTGCCGAACATGACGCCGTTCTTCTGATAGGCAAGTTCGGAGGGCAACTGCGCGTTCGTGGCCGGGATCACCTGGAACGCGGTCTCGAAGAACCGCGTCATCACGTCGCCCACCTTGCTCGTGTAGTGGCCGAAGAAGGCGACGCCGATGGGGACATTGCCGACCACGACCGGCGTCTGGCTGCCCAGTTTGTCGACGATCACCACATCGGCCTTGGGGACGAAGAGGGCGTAGTAGAGGAACATGAACCCGATCAACCAGCCCCAGCCGTGAAAGCGCCCCGGCGTGAAGAGTCCAGCGAAGGCCGCGACCAGCACGCCGGTCACCGCGACAGTCTTGATGAGGCCGAAATAGTCGTCGCCGCCCATGATGGCGGCGATGGCGTTGAATACCCCGGTCAGGGTATCGAGGTTGCCGTAGGCGTAGATCTCGAACATAGGTGCGCGAAGGTCAGCCGGGGGACGGCGCCCGCCCAGCCCGGGTCGCTACGAGCCGCGCGCGCCCGAATTGGCGCTGAAATCGAGCATCGCCTTCACCGCCGGCGGCATCGAGCTCCAGAGTTGCCGCTCCAGGGACTGCAGATCCTGCGTCATGGACGACACCGAGCGTACCTTGGCGTAGGCGGTCTGTTTCTCCGCCAATAGCTGCCGTTGGGCTTCCTGGGCATTGCCTCTCAATGCTTCCACGTACTGCTGCTCGATCGCGGTGCGCTTCAGGCTTTGCGAGAGCGCCGACATGGCCTGCCGGATCGCCCGGTTTAGGAAAGTTTCCGCGTAGTCGAGCGCGATCACATCCTTGTAGGTTTCAATCAGCGTCTCGGCGGTGTTGGAGCCGGGGACGGCGTTGGCGACCGCCAGCATCTTGTAGACCGGTTCCGTGGTGTTGTTGATGAAGCCGATGTCGGCGGCGGTCTGCGGGGTGCGCGTGGCGATGTTGTCGGACATGCGCCGCAGGCGCTCTGAAACCATGCGCGTGTAGGGTTTGGCGGAGACGGTGGTGCGGGCTGGGTTCAAACACTCGGCCGGTTCGTCGCAGACGTAGACGTCAATATCGACGTTGCCTTCCGTGGCGGAGGCGCCGCGCCCGAGCAGCAGATCGCGCAGGCCGACGATGCTCGGTTCGACGTAGCGGGGCATCGCGCCGCTGCCGTCGTCCGCCGGCGGATAGAGGATCACGGTGCCGATCACGCTCATGATCAGTTCCTTCTCCTGCTGGCTGATGGTGCCGCCGACCTGGTTGAGCGCGAGCCAGATCACGTTGCCCTTCACGAACGTTGCGTTGCGGATGTTCGGATCGCCGGAATTGGCGGCGTTCTTGACCACCGCCGGGGCGTTGGTCGCACAGGTGAAGCGCGCATCGGCCCGGTCGGTGACGCTGCCCAGGTACTGGGCGATGTTCGCGCAGCCGCTTTGCACCGAGTTGTCGAACTCGCCGACGACGCCGTTGACCAGTGACTGGGCGGCCTCGCAGGAGTTGATGTTCATCGCATTGATCTTGTTGATCTGGTCCTGCAGCTCGGTGAGCAGCTTGTCGATATCTGGTGAGATCGACTGCAGAGCGAGCTTGAAGGCGTAACCCACCGCGTTCGACCCGATGTTCTGCAGGAGCGCGACGAACTGCTGCTTGTTGATGAAGGAGAACGCGCCGCCGAAGAGATCGATGCCGCCGCAGCCTGCCCGCAGGCTGGGTAGCTGTGCGTTGATCAGCGGATAGTTGCGTCCGGGTGCGCGCATCATGAGGCTGCCGCCGGTGTAGAGGTTCATCGCCTGGCCGCGGAAGGCGCCGGGCGAGGTGACGTTTCCCAGTGCCCCCAGATCGTTGAACATCGCCTGCATCTCGGTATTGAGATCGGCAGGCCGGCTGGCGATGGGCGCCGACGCCAGCGTGATGGCGAGCAGGCAGGCGGTGATACGTTTGGTTCGAGTGGTCATCGAGTGTCCTTTCAATCGCTAGAGCGGGTCTTCGCGCGGGTCCTGCGCAAGCGCCGCGATGCGCTCGAGGAGTTCCGTTAGCGCCATCACGCCGAAACCCACGGGGCGAATCTGCCGTTTGGACGGTGCGGTGAGGTAGAGCGCCGGCACCATCGATGCGCTGAGGCGCGTCGCAATGCCGTTGTCCAGTTGCGGATTCGGGTACTCCGGGAGGCCGCGGCCGTCGAGGCTCACCGGAAAGACCGTCATGCCGAATTCCTGCTCGAAGCGCTTGAGTATCGGCGCGAAGCGATGGCAGTAGGGGCAGTCGCTCCTGAAGATGAAGAGCAGGCCGTGGGTCGAGGCAAGATTTCGGACCACCTGCGCCTGCCGGATCTGTTGCTGTTCGTCGAAGGCGCCGATCGCCATGGCGTTGGTCGGCCGGCCGGTGAGCCCGTAGTCGAGCTCAGGCACCGTCCAGACGAGCCGCTGCCAGCGCTCAGCGAACACTTCGGACTTGTTCATGACGAAGCGCTGATAGCGCATGTAGGCGACCAGATTCGCATCGGTCGGATTCATCACGGCCACGCGCTTTAGCTCATCTAGGCGCTGTTGCATCGCCTCGAATTCGACCAGCTCCGACGGACGGCTCGGCTGAGGTGGCGAGGCCTTGGGTGGCTTCACGGACGTGGGCGGGTCGCGGTACCAGAACCACCCCTCGCGATTGCGGAGCCAATAGGTGCTGCTTTGCTCAGGCGATGTCTCGACTGCGGCGGCGCTCGTGCTGGGCGACGTATCGTCGGCGGGAAGGGCGGCGACCGGCACGGCAGCGAGCGAGAGTGCGGCCAGTACAAGAAGGGTTCGCATGCTGGTCACGGTTGGTCCGGAAAACGGCCATTGCGGCAGTAGCTGACCTGGTAGACCAGTTCCTTGTCACCGCGATTGGTTTTCTCCAGCACGTCCTTCTGGCGGGTCGTCACCTCCAGCCGGCTGCAGCCTGGCTGGGGCAGGGCGTGCAGCGCGCGCACGTCGATCTCGATCGGGGTGCTGGCATCGAACTTCTGGCGGACGTAGGCGGAGGATTCACCCACCAGGACACCGTGCGCCGAGCCCTGTTCGATTGCGCGGATCAGAAGTGGCTTGATCTCGGTGACTTGCATGCGCGCGGAGGGCTGCGCCCATGCGCCGTGGGCGAGGAGGAGGGATGCGAGGCTGCAATTGAGAATGATGCTCGAACGATTCATGGGCCGTAGTAGCTGTTGACTTTCTGTTGGGCGCGCGAGCGCATGGCGCCCACGTCGGGGAGCGTCGGCGCGATCTCGGCGTAGAACTCCGCAAGGTTCATGCGGGAGAAGTCGAGCGCCTGCAGTTGCGCGACGGTGAAGCCGCTGCAATCCGGGTTCTGCGGCCCGCCCCATCCGCGCCCCAGTTGCCCGCGACCTTGCTCGTTCAGGATTCGAGCAAGGCGCGAGTTGAAGCAGCAGTAGGACTCGGTGGTCTCGACGCACAGGCGAATGATCGGCAGGCGCGACGAGCAGTAGCTCCCGACGCCGTGGCAGAGCCGGTTGTCGCGCTTCATGGCGAGGATCTGCTCGGCCTGCTCGCAATCGAGGATGCCGGAGAGCTGGATCGCCAGAATGGCGATGGTCCATGGGCCGGGCACCATCGCCTCGACGAACGATGCTACCGACAGGTCGCCGGCGAGCAGCCCGGCTAGCGCGGAAGAACCGCCGCCCGCGCCGAACAGCGCCTCGAAACCGGCGATGACCATGTCCGGCGCGTCGGAGGTGAAGAGCGCGTCGTAGGTGTAGCTCGATCCCACCGCACCCAAAACTTGGCCACCGGCGCCGAGGATCAGGTTCAGGTTGGAAAAGAGCGAGCTGCTCGACCCCGCGCCCTTGCAGCAGTTGACCAGACCGAAGAGCTTCTTCCGACAACGGTTGTCGTAGCCGTTGAATACCACCAGGGTATTCGGGTCCACGTACTTGCCGGCTTCGCGCTGCACTTCGAGCCCGGTGACCACTCTCGCGAAGTCCGCGTCCGGCACGTTGCTGGTGTCGAAGCAGTGTCCGTTGAGACAGAACTGCTGGCTCCCGCAATTGGTGATGGTCGACGTCGATCCGCTCAACACCCTGCATTGCCAGGTCTGCTCGTAGAGCATGCACGCGCCCTGCGCGTTCGTGTCCACGCAGCTGGAGCCCACCTGGCTGCAGCCGCGGTCGCGCAGGGGCTGGCAGTCGTCGGTCATGGTCTGCGACACGCAGCTGTACTGCGCGCGGTAGCGCCAGCAGTCCCGGTACACAGGATAGCCGCCGATGTTGCGGGTCTCCGGGCCTTCGACGCAGGATTCCGCGACCTTCTGGCAATCCGCGGCGCGAACGGCAGGGACAGCCGCGAAGAGCAGTGGCAGCAGGAGCGCGCAGACAAGACGCAGCTTCATTGCGAGCGCGCCTCCAGCGCCGCGCACTGGTTGTCCCATGTGTCGGTGAAGCTCACGGTGGTCGGCATGGCGAAGGTGCTCACGCCGTAGAAGCTCGTGCCCTGGCAGGGGTTGTAGAACCACGCACCGATCGAGCAATTCGCTCCCGAGCAGGACTGGCTGTAGTAGGTCTGGTAGCAGAAGTAGCCGTCGATCTGCGACGGACCCGGGGTCATGCCGATCTCGGTGTTGAGCGTGCCCGGCACATACTGCGAGCCCAGTTCCATGTAGACGCCGCCGGTGGCCTTGGCGATCGTGAACGCGTGCATCAGGTAGTTGTTCGCGCCGCAGGTGAAGTCGTAGGCGAGGTAGTCGATGCAGGCCGGGCAGGGGTCCGCCGTCACCCGTGTCAGGAATTGCCCCGGCGAGCAGCCCGGCGTCTGGATCGGCGTGACGATCAGGACCTTGTCGCAGGTCGTGTTCTCGATGGTGCGGTACTGGTGGCAGATCAGCGTCTCGAAGATGTCCGGGGTCGTGACTGTCTGCACGGTGCAGCCGCTGTAGGTGCCGGCAAGATTTCCGGCGATCGCCTGCGGGTCGGCCGTGATGGTGCGGGCGCGCGTGAGCAGGGGGTCGCTCGCGGTGATGCTGTAGTTCGGGCGCCGGGCCGGATTGGTCTGCGAGAAGTCGACCGCATTGCAGCCCTGCTCGGAAAACCCGCCGGCCGCACCCGGGCCGCCTGCACAGGCGCCGACTCTCGCCGAAGATTGTGTCCCCAAGCCGGGGCTGCCGAAGTAGGAGGCCTCCGGCGGCGCGGTCGTGTAGTTGGGCACCGTCGATTGCGCGGTGCTGCCGCTGATCTGGCCGCGCGCCGCGGTGTTGCCGCTTCTGCCGAGTGCGGCGCCCTGGTTGAACGCGTCCGACAGCGACTGGGCGCGCGCGGGCCAGGTGTGCATGGCGAGCGCCGCCACAAGGCAAAGGAAGAGCCGAGGAACCATCACGATCCCCGCAGCCGCTTGAGGATGGGCTGGGCACGCGGCGCCGCTTCCGGCCTGCGGCGCATGACGGCCTCTAGTGCGTAGTCGAGGCTGACGTCGCCTGCGACGCTCACGAAACCGGCGGGTGTCACGCATCCCGAGCCGCAGCTGCCTTCCGTGTCATTGCCGGTGGTGTCGTTTAGCGTCAGCACGAACGTCGGCGCCTGGCGCACCCCGAAGCGCGTGAACGCTTCCGGATCGATGACCCAGGCGACCTTGCGCTCGCCGATCAACTCGCCCACGACGGCCACGGTTTGCCGCATCGATTGCGACTTGAGGCCGCGCAGCACCAGCATGGCGCCGGTTCGGGACGCCTGCTCGGTGAGCAGCTGCAGGCTCGCCCGCGTCATCTCCAGCGTGATGAAGATCCGCAGCGGCACGGGCGCCGTGCCGGAAGGCAAAGCGGCGTTCGGTAGTTGAAGCTTCTCCCTTGCAATCGCCTCGATGTCGATCCCGCCGCGCTGCGGATTCACGCGCGGCGGCTGCGGGGCTGGTTGCGAGCCGATGCGGTCCGCGCCGGGGAACGGATTCGCCTTCAGTGCGCGGTCCATATCCTGCGGGGTCGGCCACTGCGGGGCCTGGGCTGGCGCAACCACGGGCACAAGACAGGCGAACGCCACCAGGGCGATGAGATCAATACGCGCTGGCACAGCAGTTCCTTTTGCGGAAGATCTGGTAGGAGAAGTCCTCGCCTGACACAGGAAAGGACTTGCCAGCGCCCCAGATCATGGTCGTGCGCCCGTAGGGCTGGCAGCACTGGCCGGCGTCCTTTTGGGTGTTGGGGACGGGGTAGACCATCTGCAGCTTGTAGTGGGTCTTGTCCATGATCGGCTGCATGTAGTAGCCGCACAGTCCCGCTGCCCCCGCGCCGTCGAAGGTGGCGAGCTGTCGGTGCATCTTTGCGGTCATGCGCTGGGTGAGGAGGACGGAGGCCTGCACGCCGCCGATGTGGGCGGCGACGTGGCCGGTCATCGGGTAGATCGACCCCTGACAGCCGGCGCACCAGAAGAGACTCGCGATCCCGAGTCCGGCGGTGGATGCGACGCAGTCGGCGGCGCAGGCGGCCTTCGCGGGCGCGTTGGCAAAGAGGACTGCCTCCGGGTTGAGGATCGCGGTCAGCTCGTCGTCCGCCCACAGCGGATCGACTTCGGTGAGATAGACGAGATCGAGCGAGCCCTGTTCCAGGCACGGGAAATCGAGCAGCACTTCGAGCCAGTAGAGGATGGGATTGGTGTACCAGTGCACCTGATAGAAGCTGTTGCGCGTCTGGCTGTCGTGGCCCACCTGCGCGCCGCGTGGAACTTCGATGCCCGGATCGATGGCGATGCCGCCCAGACCCACCATGCAGAACGGCGTGCGGGTCACATCGACCAGGCGCACCGGCTCCCAGAAGCCGATCGACACGCCGATGCGCGGCGGATTGTTGCAATAGCAGATCGGCGTCGATGGATTGCCGATGTCGTCCTGCCCGTCAGACATCAGCGATGCGGAGCCGATCGTGAGCGGGAAGACACAGCTCCAGCAGATGTCGGTGATCGGGTTCATGAAACGGCCGTGGCAGGTCGGGCCGGCAGCAACCGGCCCCGCCACCGCGAGGCAGGCGATAAGGAGTGAGAGCGCGACAAGGCGATTACAGAAGCTCATCGATGCGCAGCCTCTTGCCTTCCTGCGAGACGAGTGCCGGCACGTGGCGGATGCCGAGCTTGTCGGTGAGCGTTCCCTGCTGGTCGTAGAACACTGGACGCTTCCAGCGGCGCATCAGATCGAGGTACGAGCCGCCGGTCAGAATTACCTTCACCTTGCCGCCGCGCTCATCGAGGATGTTTTTGGCGCGACCGACTTGCGCGGCGTCGCGTGCATCGATGAAGAGGAGCGCCTTCGAGAGCGACACCGTGTCGAGCGGATTGACCTTGGTCCCCGGTGTGACGATCACCTTGCCCTCCGCATCGGCGATGGCGTAGGGCACAACAATGCTCGGGTCGTAGTAGAAGCTGCGCGCTCTGGTGGTCTTTGTGATTTTCGCGACAGGTGCGGGTTGCTCGATGCCGCGCTTCACGTTGGCTTGCGTCTCGCGTTGAATGCGCGCGAGCACGCCGGTTGCCTCGGCTTGGCGCAGCTTCGAGAGAATTACTTCGAGAAGGCTTGGCTCGGCGATCGGGTACACCGGACCGATGACACCAAGGTCTTGCGCGTGGGCGGCAAATGAGAACAGCATCGCGAAGGCGACGAGCGCCGTTCGGGCATGACGGACGGCCTGACGCCGAAGTTCAGAAGAGCGCATAGGCCCGTCCAATGATCTGCTCTTCGGAAATCCAGCCCGTCAGCCGGTAGCGCGAATCGAGGCTATCTGGGTGTAGCGCGCGCACGTAGTAGCGGCCTGATGGCAACACGCCCGTGGGTCCGGCTTCGAGTGGCACGCCCTGGCGGCTCACGGTCTTTGCCTGCCCGACATGCGTACCGTTGACAAAGTAATCCCGGTCCGCGCGCGTGACGGTATCGCCAGCGAGTCCGGCGACGATCTTCACGAAGGTGACGCCAGCCGGGTACGGCCCGCCGCCATGCCAGCGGAACGCGATGTACTCCCCGCGCTGCGGCAACTGGCCCTTGTGGATCAGGAAGAATCGGTAGGGCAGGCTGGGCGAGGCGTTCAGGCCGAAGCCGTAGTGCGTCTGAAAGATGACCGCGGCGAAGATCAGCAGCAGGTACGCGACTCCCCAGCGGCGGAGGTGCTTGACAAGCCGTTCGCGGAAGGAGTCGCGATCGAACCGGTCGATGAAGGGATGGCGAAGAAACAGATATCGCATCGCGCCACCTACAGTCCCAGGCGCCGGCGCACTTCCGGCGTGAGATCGGGAAGCAGCGGCGCCGGGCCGACAACGGCTCCGCGCGCGAGGATGAGACAGCGGCACTCGTCGGGAAGGGACTGGATCAGGCTGGTCACCTCCAGGCCGAAGGCGGCTGCCCGCTTCAGCGCCAGGGCGCGGTCCTCGTCGGTGGAATCGCGTTTTACCAACACCGTGGCGACCTGGGTTTCCTTCAACCGATACAGTTCGGCGACATCGAGGACTGCGAGGGCGGGCACTTTCGCAGGAGCGAGCCATATCGAGTAGACGCCGATGAGAACGGCGCTCAGCAGGGCGTTCAGAAGGAGCAGGATCGCGCCGGTTCTGACGTTCACGCTACGCTCCGGTCGCGAAGCACGGCATCGATCGCCTGCGAGACGGTCATCCCGGCCGCGCGCTTGTCGTTGATGGCATTGAAGTCCTCGGCGCGGCTGGAGAAGAGGAGCAGGCTGTAAGGATCGACGATCAGCCGCCCGATGCCGTTGCCGACCGGCGAATGAATGAAGATCTCCGAATACGCGCCATGCGCGGTGCGCAGGGACTGCAACAGGCGCTTCATCGCGTCGTCCATCGTGAGCTGGCCGAGCTTGTCCATCATTTCGATGGATTCCGTCTTCTGGCGCAGCAGGAACATCCAGTCGGAGTTGTCGAGCGCCGCCTTCGCCGCAGGGTTGCGGTAGTAGTCGTCCACGCCTTGCGTCGCCGACATGAAGGCGCCCTTGTACTTGCGCGCCCGTCGGTAACCCGCCTCGATGAACTCGGCGGTCGCGCCGCCCGAGAGCAGATCCCAGGCTTCGTCGATGATGACGATCTTCTTGCGCTCGCGGCTGAAGTACATCTCGCGGGTGATGCGGTACATCATGATCAGCAGCACCACGGTCTGCAGGTCCTTCTTCGCCTTCAGTTCCTCGAGTTCGAGGACGATGAAGTCGGCGCTGAAGTCGATGGTCGCGTCGGACTCGAAATACTTGCCGTAGGCGCCTTCGCGCGTGTAGGGGTGCAGCATCGCCGCGAGGTCCTTCAAACGCCGGTCGTCGTCGCGGCTTTCTTCGTCGAGCCGGCCGGTCGCGAGCAGGTCGTGAACGTCGGACACCCGCATGGAATTGCCCTTGGCTTTCCACACCTTCTTGATCGCCGCGCCGAGCGTGGAGTACTGGAATCCGTCCAGCGGCTCGCGCGGTGAAACCATCTGGGCGAGCAGCGGCTGAAGGAGTTCCATGTCCTCGTCGATGTCCTGAACGAGGGTGAAGGGGTTCAACGACAAGGCCGCGTTCTCGGTGAACTCGATGAAGCTGCCGCCGAAGTTGCGGCAGGCTTTCTCGTAGGAGCGGCCGACGTCGATGATCCAGACGCGGGCGCCGGTGCCCAGATACGCGGCGGCGATCTCGTTCAGCAAGAGCGACTTGCCGGAACCCGAGGTGCCGGCGATCGCCACGTTGTAGTTGCCGGCCGGGTTGTCGTAGACATCGAGCTGCATCACCTGACCGCGGCGG
>SXGT01052259.1_pt1 | contig 37433 bp, 26 predicted proteins | sample 3176221 | NCBI WGS metagenome assembly SXGT01 (sample SAMN11356862, study PRJNA531348) | freshwater metagenome | isolation source: freshwater sample F1-120 | place: China: Fuxian Lake, Yuxi | collected 2017-12-25 | reverse complement strand
GTCTGGGTTGTTTCCCTTTTGACCACCGACATTATGGCCGGCAGTCTTACTCCCGGGTTGCCGCGTATGGTATTCGGAGTTTGATTGGGGTGAGTAGCCGGGTAGGCCCTCAACCCCATTCAGTAGCTCTACCCCCACACGCAGAATAACCGAGGCTAGTCCCAAAACTATTTCGGGGAGAACGAGATATCTCCGGTTATGATTGCACTTTAAGCCCTCCCCACAGGTCATGCCAGAACTTTTCAACGTTCACGGCTTCGGTCCTCCAGGAGGTCTTACCCTCCCTTCAACCTGCCCATGGGTAGATCAACCGGTTTCGCGCCTACCGCCTGCGACTACACGCCCTTGTCAGACTCGGTTTCCCTTCGGCTGCGCGTCGTAAACGCTTAGCCTTGCCGCAAACAGTAACTCGCCAGATCATTATGCACAAGGCACGCCACAACCCCGAAGGGCCGTGACCGCTGTGTAAGCACACGATTTCAGGTTCTTTTGACTCCCCTTATCGGGGTTCTTTTCATCGTTCAGTCGCCTTACTGGTTCACTATCGTTCGTCAAGGAGTACTCAGGCTTGGAGGGTGGTCCCCCCATGTTCAGGCCGGGTTTCTCGAGCCCGACCCTACTCTAGGCCATTCACAGTTGCATTCCTACAGGACTATCACCTTCTCTGGTCCACCATTCAAGTGGTTCACAATGCTTCTGCTTAAATCCGCTTTCGCTCGGCGCTACTTACGGAGTCGCGGTTGCTTTCCTTTCCTACAGCTACTGAGATGTTTCAGTTCGCTGCGTTCGCTTCGACACCCTATGCATTCAGGTGTCGATACCCTTGCGGGTGGGTTGCCCCATTCGGAGATCCCAGGATCAAAGCCTCGTTACCGGCTCCCCTGGGCTTATCGCAGGTTCGTACGTCCTTCATCGCCTCTTGACGCCAAGACATCCATCGTGTGCCCTTATTAGCTTGGCCATGCCTACCTGATCCCGTCGGCAAGACGAGGTCAGAAGAACATGGCCGCCTTGGCTGCTCGTTCTATTCTCGGTGCATCCATCGAGCTTCTGGCGCCGGAAACCGGCACAGTCGCGCGATGCATGAACCTTCAATCTCGATTGTCAAAGATCTGGCCGAAGCCAGCTGTGCTCGTTTGAGCGCAGAACGGAGAGTGTAGCAAATCCTCGGAGCCTGTCAACCGAGGCGATCAGTTGACGATTTGTCCACAGAAACTGATGGTTCCGCACATCGGCGCCGCGTCGGTCCGGTGTTCCAGGTGAGCCGAAAACGACCCCGGGAACCGCTGGGATGGCCAATAAAACGCGCTCAAGGAGCGTCCACGGCGGAGGCGCCGGGGGACTTCGAACGCCATGGAAGCCAATCCTTCCTGAACACGGCGTTCCACGCGGGCTGAGGCGTCAGCGAGACAGCCCTGGAGGGCCGCTGCCCGCTCCTTCGCCGCCACCGAGCGTGCCGCCCGAGCCGGCACCAGCCGGAGCGGCGGGCAGTTCGGTGCCGCGCTGGCTGTCGGCAGTTGCTTCAGCGGCCAGTCGGATTCGCTCGGCGGAAGAACGGTCAGCGCGTGCGGCGCGCTGCTGGAACAACTCGCCGGTGGCGACGTCCTGGATCACCACGATGAACTGCTCCTCGGTGCCGGTGAGCGCGGAATAGGGATCGGGCTCGATTCCAGCGATGAGCCAGCCGGTCGTGAAATCGCCGGTGGTCTCGTCGCCCTTGCCGTGACCGATGACGTCTCCGATGCGCACCGAGGACCCGACCTTCTTCACGTCGCCATCGTGGACGCGGAAGACGTCGAATGTTGCCTCCATCGGGCCCGTGAGCGTCTTGGTCACGGTGTCCAGGAAGAACGGCGTGCGCTGCGAGACTCGAATCGGATCGCTCCAATCGCTGACCGCTGACGAGAGCATGGGCGACCGTGCAAGCGTCTTCTGGCTGTCCGAGAGGAGCGCTTCGCGTCCGAAGAACGGGTTGAAGTGCTGCACGGCCGCTCGATACCGGTAGGTTCGGCCGGGCTGGACCGCTACGTCGTGCGTCCAAGCCTCGATGAACTCGTCGTTGGCCAACGAGATGACGCCGCTGCCGGGAGTTGCGGCCGCCGTCGGCGCGACCGTGCCATCAAGCCCCAGTTCCTTGGCCAAGGTGGCGTAGCGCTGCTTGGAATCGTTGAGTTGCCGAGTGAGGTTTCGGCGGAGGTCATCGGCCTGCTGTGCCTTCTTGGCGGCCGCCTTGGCGTCGGCGCCATCCGCAGTGCGGCGCCCGTTCATGCCACCGCCACCCATGCCCGGGGGTCCTCCCTTGCCGCCGCCGCCGCCGCCCCCGCTCCCGCCATCGCCGTCGGCATCACCGCTTGGCTTGGAGGCCCGGTCACGGTCCTGCTTGCGCTTGCGGTGTTCCTCGTCCGACAACGGTCCCCCTGCCGCCTCCAGTCGCTTGGTGATCGTGTCGATGGTCTTGCCGAGCGCCTTGAACTGGCGTTCCATCTTGACGCGCGCATCCTCGACGTCCGGCGCCGTCGACTCCGCGGTCTCGGCGCTCGATTGCCCCAGTTCGGCGACCGGGTCGGCGCCGCGGCCGCGACGCGTTTCCGGGAGCCCGGGCCGAAGAATCGCCAGTTGCATCTCCTCCTTGCCAAGCGAGGTGATGAGCTCTTCGCGCCGAGTCGGCGTGAGTTCTCCCCCCAGGAGCTGGCCGCGGAGCGAGTCTTGCCAGGGAGCAGGCGCGACGACGGTGGTTGGTCCCCACGAGCCATCGTTCTTCATCTCCTGGCGCTCAAAGACGACATCCAGCACGAGCGTGGCCGCGCCGTACCACGTCGAGCTGATCGCCTGTTCCGGCGGCTTGGCCGACGGATTGTTCCCCAAGAGCTGGGAACGCGCGGCCTGGAGGTCGATCGTGGCGACGGGAGTGACCCATGCGATGTCATAGGGGGCCGACAGGCCCTTGAAGTAGTCCGCGAGCCGTTCGTTCTGTTCCACGGCCTCCGGGAGGATCGCGTCCCAAAACTGTGCGGCAGCGACTTCACGGGGCGACGCGAAGACGGGGACGTAGTAATGCTCATCGCCACCCGCGGCAGCCTCCTGTGGCGGCGCCAGCCGCGGCGTGAGCGGGTTGATCTGCGCGACTGGAGACACGCTGCCGCCAAGGTTGGCGGCGAAACTGCTGGCGGCACCTTCGGTGGGCTCAGGAATGGAATCGCCGAACGACCCCGACGTGCTGCTGCGCAATGTGGACGCGGCCCGCTCGAGCTCCGGCACCACCTGGCCGATGGCGAGATCACGGCTGCCGGCCTTGACGGTCGTCTGGTTGAGCGCGAACTCCCATACCACCGCACCGACGGCAGCGATGGCAAAGAGGCCGACCAGGCCCTTCTCAAAATGTCGCTCGAAGACCGAGATGCCGTGCTTGCTCATCGAAGTGTCCTCTGCACTGGTTCGTGCTGGCTTTGGCGCGGCCTCAGCCGCTCACCGAAGGGTCAAAAGAATCTGTTCCGTCACCCGATCCGTCGGCGGAAGGGTCCACGGGTCCGGCGTCGCCGCCGGTTGAACCGCCGCACGAGGCACCCAGCCGGGTGCGGACGGCGTCCGGCATCATCCCGCAGGTCCAAGCTCGGAGCCAGACGGTTTCCAACACGAGATTGAGTTGCGAGCACGGTTCCGTGCCGTACAGGAATCCGTCGTTGGCCGCTGCGAAGGCATCCACCGGCGCGATGCCGGCGTCCAAGATCGAAATGAAGTTCTGCCGGGCCAGTGCATCGACGAAGGCCGGGATCTTGGCCGTTTCCACGATGGCCACGACCTGGACAGGGATGACGTCGCCCATGGCGCTCGATCGGCGACCAGTGATGGATGCGGAGAAGTCCGGCCCAGCAGGCGCAGCGAGCGCCACGTCCCCACCCTCCGGAGCGGCGGGGGCGTTGCCTTCCTTCGCCGGTGGATACAGCTGGAGCGGCGCGATGTACTCCACTCGCTTCACGGGTGCGGTGAGGACGTTGGCCGCGCCGTCATTCGCTGCCTCGACCGCGCCGAGCACGTCTTCCGTGATCCAGAGGCTCCAGAGCTGTCCGTAAAACGTCTCCGGGTCCATCCCCGGCGACTGTGCTGATGGCGCCCCGACATCCTGGGCCAATGCGTAGAACTTGATGGACGCCGCGGCGTCCGCGTACTGCGACAGCCGGGCCGCCACGAGCTCTTCCCGCAACTTCTTGGCCTGCGGCTCGTCCATGGCGGCACCTGCGGCGAGCCCGAAAACGCCTTGGACGATGCGGGCCTGCTTGGCCTGCAGCATGGTGAGGACGGCCTCTGGCGCGGGGGGAGCTCCAGCCCCCACTTCGGCCAACAGGTCCGTGTACGCGCGCACCATCGCCTCGTGGAAGTTGGCTGGGAAGACGCGCCGCTCACTGGAGGGAACGTTCGTGATGTCGACTGGCCGGGAAGCGTCGATGGCCTGCAGCGGCCCGTGGCGTCCCTGATTGTGCTTCACGGCGCGGCTGTCGACGCCGGCGCTGCCGTTGACGATTGAATCCACTCGCTCGCGAAGTGCCGTGATCAGGCCATCGCTGGCGACGGCGTTGGTGCTCCACTGGCCGTGGCCGGGGATGTCGAGGGTCACGTCGATCCGGCCCGCACGGGTGATGGAATCAAGCTTCTGGCCAAGCTTCTGGGCGTCAGAGACGAGTTGCGCACGCTGCTCCGAGCCGAAGTACCAGCCGACGACGGGCACGACGACGGCAACCGTGCCCAGGACGACCAGAGCGGCGTTTGCCTTGGCGATCTCGACGGCCTTTTGAACCTGTGGATTCACTGTTCAGTCCCCGCTTCCGGAGCCACGGGTGCGACGCCACCCTTGAGCCGGACCGTGAAGGTGATCGTCGTCATGAAGTCGGCATCCGAGGCTTCCAGGAGATTGGGGCGCGCAGGGAGTGGCGCGAGGTCGTCGATCGACTTGGCCTCGGCGTTGGCGGTCGTGCTGCCGGCCCCAGCGGTGCCGGTCGAAGCTGGATTGGATGGGTCGCGGCGCCCCATTGCGCCTCCACCCGAGTTGCCGCCCCCGCCCGCGCCAGACCCAGCCAGGCCTCCGGGTGCCTTGCCACTGTCGACCGTGCCGGCATCCGTGTTTCGTCGCCCTTGGAAGGAACCTCCACCTGAGGCGCCACCCTCGCCACCGCCGCCGCCGCCGTTCCCGGAGATGCCAAAGCCACCACCGGGGGGTGGCGTTGCCGCGCCCGCTCCGAAGCCTGCTCCAGTTCCGCCCGCCGTGGCCCCCTGTCCGAAGTCCCCTGAGCTGCCGGACTTGGCACGATTGGCGAGCGAACCCACCGTCTTGTCCTCATCGATGAGGATCTCGTATGGGGCGTCATCTCGCTTGGCGTTCGTCCGAAGCCACTCGACGACGGTCGTGTTCAGGAATCGCTCGCCGTCGTCCTTGGTCAGGCCCACCTGCATGGTGACCACGATGTCGCGCGTCCCCTTGGCCTTGTCGAACTGGTAGGCACCCCGGAGATCCTCCAAGATCACCAGGCTTCGATCCTTCGCCTTGATCCGCCTGATGGCCTCGACGTCCGAACCCAGGAGCGCGGCCTGGGGATTCGCTGCCCCCAGCGCGGCGTAGGCGTCCGAAATGATCCACGGCCAGACTTCACGGTCATCGAGGAGGGCCATGAATGGTGCGGCGCTGCCGTTCGACGCGACCCGATCGACTTGGGCCTGAACTTCGGCGGACTTGGCTTTCGCCTCATTCTCGGCCATCGAGACGGACGCCGGGACCGCACCCGAACCGAGCGCACTCGCCTCGACGAATGGCGCCAGGAACATGGCGGCACCGGTCACGACGCCAAGGACCGCCGCGGCCGCGAAGTAGGGCACCTTGGACTTCCACATGCTGCGTCGCATGATCTCCGCCGGGAGCAGGTTGATGTCGATCGCGGTTTCCCCAAGCGACTGCAGCGCCAGGCCGTAGGCGGTCGCCAAGTTCACGGTGTTGGCCGCAAAATCAGGCCCTTCCTTGCCATCGACGCGAATGCGCTTGAACTCGTCCCAACGGGCGATCTCGACCTGGATCTGGCCGCCGACGAACTTCCGCAGCCCGGTGAGTCGCAGGGTGCCGCCCACGCCGACCACGGACCGCACGTGCGCATTGGGATTGATGGTCTGGTAGTGCTCGATCGACCGGCGCAGTTCGTCGATGAATTGCTCGTAGGCCCCCGCCATCGCGCGGATCACCTCCCGCGCGTACTTGCCGGTCGCGCCGGCCAGCTTGGCCGCCTCGGCCTTTGGGTAGGCGCAGCGGAACCCGGCGGCGACGGCCTCGGTGAACTGGTGGCCACCCACCGGGAACGTGCGGAGGTAGCAGGTGCCGTCCTGCGCGGCGATGAAGTCGGTGGATGAGCTTCCGACATCGATGAGGGTCACCGTGCCGTCGGCCTTCCCGCCCTGGACGTCGTAGACGAACGCGTTGTAGTACGCCACCGGGCTCAACGTCACGATCGATGGATTCAAGCCACACTCGGCGTAGAGCTCCAGGGTCTCCCGGAGCCGATCCTTCGTGATGGCGAAGATGCCCACGCGCACGTCGAGGCCATCAGCCCCGCCAAAGACCTGCGAGTCCCACTCAACTTCGTCGATCGGGAACGGAATCTGCTGTTCGGCCTCGTAGCGCACCATCTCCGGGATGCGCTTCTTGTCCACGGGTGGGAGCGTCACGAACCTCGCCAGGGCCTGGTTGCCCGGCACGCTCACGGCGACCGTGTCCGACTTGAGCTGCACGGCATAGGCCTGCACGAACTGCACGAGGGTGTTTCGGACCATCGCGGGGACATCCAGCCCGGGCGTGGTCAGGATCTTGGAGTGGCGCAGGACGGTGAAGTCGGTGACCGCAATGCCCTCGGGCTTCCGTTCGAGCCGGATGGCCTTCAGTCCCGATGCGCCAATCTCGATGCCCCATGCTCCGTTCGATCGTGCCATGAAGAGTGCTCCAGAGGGTCCAGCGTGGGGCGGCCGGTGGCCGCATCTCGCGTCGTTCGTGTGATCGGGATGGGGGCCTTCTCGATGCGCAGGCCGAAGGCGCAGGGCGGGCGATGATAACGGGATTCGTGCACTCGCCCCCCTCTCAACCAGTTCGGACGGGGGACCGCCGATGTTCCGTCTGCCGCGCAGAAACTGTGGACGTCGGAGTAGGCTTCACGTCCCCCAGGCCCGCCGAGCGGGAACCCACCATGCGCCCTGACGAAACCTCCGAGTCGACCCCCCAGCATCTTGAGTCCTCCGACGTGGCCTCCGCCACCGCGCGGACGACCCCGTCGTCCGGACATCGCGATGTGGATGCCGCTGCACGCCTCGAGGCGGAAATCGCGGCAGCCATGGAAGGGATCGACATGGGTGACCTGATGGAAAAGGCCGCCTCCCATGGTGCCAGTCCGGCCTCCGGGACCGGCACGGCGGCCGCAGGAATCCGGCGCAGCCGACGCGGCACGGTCACCCGAGTGGCGGAGCGCGAGATCTACGTCGAGTTCGATGCGAAGAGCAATGGCGTCTGCCCAGCGAGCCATTTCGCCGAACTTCCCGCAGTCGGCACGCAATGGGACTTCATCGTCGAGCGCCTGGACCCCTTTGAGGGCCTGCTCGTCTTGGCTCGACCCGGGAGCGTCCTCAAGGGCACGGCATGGACCGACCTCGAAGTGGGGATGACCGTGGAGGCGCGGTGTGTCGGCATGAACGCCGGCGGGCTGGACATGGAGGTTGCCCACAAGCGCGCCTTCATGCCGACCCGGGAAGTGGATGTTCGCCACGTGCCCGACGTGTCCGTGTTCCTGGGACAAAAACTGCCGTGCGAGATCATCGAACTTCGCCGCGAGAAGGGCCGCATGGTGCTCTCGCACCGCCGCGTCGCTGAGCGCGAACGCCGCGAAAAGGCCTTGGAAACGCTCGCCACGCTGGAAGTCGGGCAGACGCGCCGTGCCACCATCGTGAGCCTCCAGGCGTACGGGGCGTTTGCCGACCTCGGGGGCATCGACGGACTCATCCCGATTGGCGAACTCTCCCACGAGCGGCTGAAGTCGCCGGCCGAGGTGGTCCAGGTGGGTGACGTGGTCGACGTCACGATCAAGCGGATCGACGCGTCTGCCAAGCGGCCGAGGATCTCGCTCAGCCGGAAGGACCTCATCGCCGATCCGCTCCGGGCCAAGCTTGAGGAGATCGTCCCCGGTGCCACGCTCAGCGGGACGGTCTCCCGGCTGGCGGATTTTGGCGCATTCATCGAGCTGGCTCCAGGGCTGGATGGCCTTGTGCACGTCTCGGAAATCACCTGGGAGCGAATCCCGAACCCGGCCAGCCGGCTGACTCGGGGGCAGGTGGTCGAGGTGAAGGTCCTCAGCGTCGACCTCCCCAACATGCGCATCAGTCTCTCCATCAAGCAGCTCAGCGAGGCACCTGTCCGCGAGCCGGAGCCTGCCCGTGAAGGCGGCGAGCGCGCTCCCGGCCGCGGTGGCCCCAATCGCGGCCGAGGCGGTCGTGGCGATCGAGAGGAACGGGACGTCACGCCGCGCGCCGATGACCCCGAAATGCGAAAACTCCTGGCCCGATTCGCCACGAGCAGCAAGCTCAAGGGCGGCCTCGGCTGACGGCCTCAGGCTTGGCCGTCGCCGGGCACGACGTCCGTCGGTTGGCTATCCGCGGCCAGCCGCAGGAGCAGGTAGGCCCGCGTGCCGATCGTCCAGAACAGTGCGAAGGCATAGCCAGCGACCACCCCGCCAACGACGGCTCGCCATGCGCGGATGACTTCGGCGGAGAGCCATTGCGTTCCCTGGAGGTGGCTCCGATCGCTGAACCCGCTTGGCTGGAGCACTTCCATAAAACCAGCCCCTGAAACAACTTGCTCACTTCCAAGCCATCCCGACATTTCAAGTGAAGTGTTATAGGACCATGTCATGGCGACATCGACCAGCGCGAACCCAGCACCGAAGGTCAGCAGGCCTACGGCCCCGAAGAGGGCTGCGTGCAGTGGTCGGCTCAGGAGCATGGCGCTGACTCGCTGGACGGCCTCGGTTCCATCGCACGCTTCCGTCGAAGCCGCGGGGATGAAGAGCGGGGCACCAAGGACCAGGAGAGCGATCAAGATCCCGGCCAGCAACGTCAGAATGATGGCGATCCCCGTCCACGCAGCGGCGACGACGTCAAGCAACGGAACTCGAAGGAGGATCCCGGGAACACTGGCGACGACGAGGAGGGCGAGCGCCACGCCACCGGCGGCCAGCGGTGCGAAGCACACATGGCGCCAACGGCGCTTGATGAAGGCGCGAGCCTGCTCCAGGCTGGGTTGCCCACCTGCCCCGAGATCGTGCGCCGAGAGCCGGGAGATGACCCCGCCGGCGAATCCGATCACGATGATGGCGAATGTGCCGTAGAGGATCGTGAACACGGGCGATGCGCGCCACAGCGCAAGCGGGGTTCGCACCACCAAGGTCCACACGTCGTCCACCGCCGTCCTGAAATCAAGGTCGACCATGCTCCGCACGGCGCCATACGTCGCACGCGCGACCTCGGCCGAGAGTGCCTCGAACGTGCCCTTGGGACGGGTCATGTCGGCGATGCGCATGGACCGCCCCCAAGACTCGCTGTCGCCAGGCTCGGCGAAGGCCATGGTGTTCGACCGGATCCGCTGTGCACTCTCCTCGGCGTGGGCGACCTGCTCGGGGGTCATCGAGCCCGCGAGCAGGCCGAAAGGAGAGATGTCATGCGGCACAACACCATCCCAGATTCGCCCCGAGACGGCGAGTGCGACGATCGCTGCGACGCCAACAAGCACACGGCTGCCCCGCATGGCTGCCGTGATCGACGACAGGATGGATGGGAACCGGACCAACCGGGGAAGGTCCACGGCATCGACCGTCACGCGAGTCTGTGGTTCCATTGGAGCCTCCACGGAGGCTTACTCTAGGTCCAGGCGCGGAGAGAGGCGGCGAGAGGCGGCGTCTTCGCTGCGCTAGCCTGCCGACCCCATGTCACTCGACCTCGCTCCGGTCCTTGCCCACCTCGACGCCGATCGACCTGCTGCACTGGAGCGGCTGAAGGACTTCCTCCGCATTCCGTCGATCTCCACGGACCCGGCCCGCAAGGGTGACGTTCGAGCGGCGGCGCAGTGGACCGTGGAGGACCTCCGATCGATGGGATTCAATGCCGCGCTGCACGACACCCAGGGACACCCGATGGTGGTGGCGCATGCCGATGGTCCCGCACCCGATTCGCCGCGCGTCCTGTTCTACGGCCACTACGACGTCCAGCCCGCCGACCCGCTGGAACTCTGGGAATCGCCCCCCTTCGAGCCGCAGCTCCTGAAGGGCCCGCTTGGCGAGCGAATCGTCGCGCGAGGCGCCGTGGACGACAAGGGACAGGTCATGACCTTCCTCGAGGCCTGTCGGGCCTGGCACAAGGTGCACGGCGTCCTGCCCTGCGCGGTCACGGTCTTCCTCGAGGGCGAGGAGGAATCCGGGAGCCCAAGCTTCCTCCCCTTCCTGCAATCGAATGGGGAGTCACTCAAGGCGGATGTATGCGTGGTCTCCGATACTGGGATGTGGGATGTGGAGACCCCAGCGATCACGACCCGACTCCGCGGGCTGGTCTATCTGGACGTCACGATCCACGGGCCGAGCCGCGACCTGCACTCGGGCATGTACGGCGGCGCAGTGCCCAACCCGTGCGATGTCATCGCCGGCATCATCGGGCAGATGCACGATGCCGAGCGTCGAGTCACCATTCCGGGCTTCTATGACGGACTGGAGATGCCCACGGCATCCACTCTTGCGTCGTGGAAGTCACTCCCCGACACCGAGGCCGAGTTCTTGGGGGACATCGGGTTGCGGGAGGGCTTTGGCGAGCGCGGTTTCTCCTTGCTGGAGCGAGTGTGGGCTCGACCGACGCTGGAGGTCAATGGCTTCTCGGGTGGCTACACGGGCCCGGGCGCCAAGACCGTCATCGGTGCCCATGCGAATGCGAAGATCTCGTGCCGGCTGGTGGCTGGGCAGGATCCCGCTGCGATCGAAGCCGCGGTGAAGGCGTTCATCTTGTCGCGACTGCCCGCTGGCTGCCGGATGGAGTGCCACTGCCACGGCGCCAACCCGGCCATACAAGTGCGCGAAGCGAGCCAATTCCTGGAGGCCGCCGAGCGAGGGCTGGCGCGCGTCTTTGGCCGCCCGGCCTTCCGCATCGGGACCGGTGGCAGCATTCCGGCGGTCGGGATGATCTCCAGCGTCTTGGGTATGGATACGCTCCTCGTCGGCTTCGGCCTGGACGATGACCGCGTGCACTCCCCCAACGAGAAGTTCGAGGTCACCTGCTTCGCGAATGGTTCGCGCTCGCATGCATCGATCTTGGCCGAGATCGGTTCGCTCCGGGCCTGATCACCCCATGTGCCCATTCCGCGGCCTCCGGCTGGACTTCTGGCTGACGATGCTCGCCGCAGTGCTGGCGGTCGCTTCCGCGGCGCCCGCGCAATCCGTTCGGGTGGTGTCCATGGGTGTGGGCGGGTGGTTCAGGCCCGGCACCCCGACCGGACTCCTGGTCGAGGCGCGAGCCGCCGTGGAGGAAGCCGCCGAGGCCGAGTTGTCGTGGGAGTTCCGGGGTCCCGACGGCGACCGCGTGGATGTCACGCGTCGGGTCATCGTCGAACCAGGGCAGACCGTGCGGGCCTGGCTCTATGGCACCCCACTCGCCGATTCGTCGGCCGAATTCACGGAGTCCACCGTCCGGCTCTGGGCCCTTCGCGGCGGCGAGCGCACCACTGAACTGGCGCGAACCCGATTCTCTCCTGATGCCCTGCTTCCGCCGGTCCGCGCGGCCGACGTGGAAGTCGACCTGGCCTTGGTCATCGGAACCAACACGATGGGGCTGGAGCAGTTTGACTTCGATCCTCGAGCGGGCGCGTCGCCACCCTCGTTGAACTCCCCGATGCGGGTGGCGAACGTGGACAGTGCAGCCGACCTGCCCGACCGAGCCATCGGGTTGCGTGGCTTTTCGCTGGTGGCGTGGGGCGAACCGGCGCCGCAGTCGATTCCACCGGCGCAGGCGGAAGCGCTGCTTGGCTGGGTGTCACGCGGCGGGCACCTGGCGATCGTTGCTTCCGGAGCCGACGACACCTGGGGAATCTCCGCGGGACCCAATCGCCGGGCGACCCACCCGCTGCGATCCCTGCTGCCGTCCGGCGGTTTCCCGGCTGAGCGACTGGAAGGCGTGACGGTCCAATCGATCGTCTTCGCGCTGTCAAAGTCGCCCGCGCTCCGGACGCCGAAGGCGACCACCTCCGTGTGGTGCTTTGATGGGGACCGACTCGCATCCCCGTGGCGTCCCCTTGCAGCCCTCCCGACACGCCGCTACGACACCTCACTGGCCAAGGTCGAGCCGGGGTCGCCTGACGGCCGGGTCTGGGCGGTCCGGCGCGAGTGGGGCACAGGGCTGGTCTCGTTGCTGGGAATCGATGCCGACGAACTCGCGCGGCGCGCACTTCAGGCCGGCGGCTTCCCGCAAGCTTCGACGTTCTGGGGTCCGGTCATCGGGCGTCGCGGGGACGCGGTGACACGGGCGGAGTACGCGTCGCTCGGCCAGGCAGAGCCCCCCATCCTGATGGCGTCGCCCGGTGCGGACCTTGACCTTTTGGGCGGCACGGTGCGCGCCGCCGTTGACATTGGCAGCGATGCGGTCTCCGCGATCCTCGTGGCCTTCGTGCTCTTTGCCGCCTACTGGGCGCTGGCCGTCCCGGTGTCGTACTACTCGCTGCGATCGAAGGGATGGGTGCGGCATGCGTGGCTGGCCTTTGTCGCCATCGCGTTGGCGTTCTGTCTCCTGGCCTGGGGGCTTTCGACGAACGCGGGCGGGCAAGGTCGTGGGGCACGGCACCTCAGCATCGTGGATTGGGTCGTGTCAGTGGGCCCGGCGGACGTTGGGTCGCCGGGGGGGCGGACGGCACGTGGGTGGATCGGCGTGCCGTTGCCGGGATATGGAAGAGCGATGTTTTCGCTTGACCACGCCGAGGCAGGCGATTCCCTGCTTCCCTTTTCCGAGCCGCAATCGTTGACGACGGGCTTCCCCGACACACAGGTGATCCCGCTCTCGACCACGAGGGCGAGCGAACTGGACGTTCCGGCACGCGCGACCGTCACGCTCTTGGAGTACGAGGCGGCGGGTGCCGCGACCGAAGGCTGGGAAGACCCCGTTCGACTGACCGGAACGGAGCCAGCCTCATGCGAAATCTTTGCCGGCCCCACCATCCGCGCACAGGTTTTCGGCTCCATCGTGCACAGCCTGCCCGCCGCGATGGAAGACGTGTACGTCGTGCTCGCGGCCCCTGTCCGGACGCCCGTCACGGCACTGGACGGCACGCCGGCGAGGCCCGTGCCGAGCGGTGCCGCGCCACTGCGAGGAACCATGCGCTACGTGGGAACATGGGAACCCGGCACGCCGCTGGACCTCAATCGGACGTTCGGCACGGCCATGCTGTACGGGGCGACGAGTGACCGCAACGACCTGGCCAACGAGATCAACCGTTCGTGGTGCACCCCGCTGCGATCGCGAAGCGTGTTCTCGATGGATGCGACGACGTTGACCCCAAACCAGCGACTGGCGGCCATGAGCCTGTACGGCCTCCTCACGCCGCCGGCCTATCTCAGGCCGCGGCAGGACATGGAATCGGAGCTCGGCGGGGCCACACGCCTCGTTCGCTCGCTGGGCCACTGGATGGACCTGGGTGGGCATGCCGCCGGCGGGGCAGTCATCGTCATCGGTGCCGTCCATGGATCGCTTCCGGTGCACGTGCAGCTGGACGGCGAGCGACTCTCCTCGACGGGCACCACGATCGTGAGGTCTATCATCCCGCTGGGAAGCAACGGCTCGTGGCTCGCCCCGACCATTCCCGACCAGGCGACCGTGTCATGGCGATGATCGAGACCGTCAACCTCACGAAGAAGTACGGCGAGCTGGCGGCGCTGGACAACCTGAACCTCACGGTGGAGGCGGGCAGTTGCCTGGGGTTCATAGGCCCCAACGGGGCCGGCAAGACCACCACCATCAAGATTCTGGCCACCCTCCTCAAGCCCAGCTGGGGCGAGGCCAGGATCGACGGCAAGGTGGTCGGCTACCAGAATCACCTGATTCGCCCGATCATCGGCTACGTGCCGGACTTCATGGGGTCCTACGACGACATGCTGGTCGCCGAATACCTGGAGTTCTTCGCCAGCTGCTACGGCATCCACGGCCCCGCCCGGATGAAGGCGGTGCAGGACGTGCTGGAGCTGACGGACTTGTCCTACAAGCGCGACGCCGAGGTGAACGGCCTCAGCCGGGGCATGCAGCAGCGATTGAGCGTCGCGCGGGTCTTGCTCCACGATCCGCAGGTCCTCCTCTTGGACGAGCCATCGAGCGGCCTTGACCCGCGTGCGCGCGTGGAGATGCGGGAGCTGCTGAAGGAGCTTCGGCGCATGGGGAAGACGATCCTCATCTCCAGCCACATCCTGTTCGAGCTGGCTGAGCTCTGCACCGACGTGGCGATCATCGAACAAGGCAAGTTGCTCTTCGCGGGCCCGATGCGCGAGATCATGGCGCGCACGCGCACCGGCCGGGTGCTTCACGTCGTGGTGGAGGATCGGCACGCCGAGGCCATCCGGCTCCTGAAGGGGGTGCCTGGCGTCAAGCAGGTGGAAGGCGCACGCCATGACGATGTCGTCCGGATCGACGTCCAGGTGGCCGAGGACGCCGCACTCACGCCGGGCGAGCTCAATGCGCGGCTGGTGGCCTCGGGGCTGCGCGTCTCCCACCTCGCGGAGGAGCGGCTGGACCTCGAGACAGCCTTCATGCGACTGACCAAGGGCTTGGTCGCATGAAGTGCCGAGTGGCCATCGGCTGTGAGTCGTCCCGCGCAGGCGCCATCGATGCGCTCGAGCGCGTGCGCGGCATCGTGCGGCGGCACGGGACCATCGTGGCAGAGCTGCCGGCGGAAAAGTCGCCGCTGCCGGAGGGGCTGGCGATCGATCGCCTCGTGAGCGTGGGCGGCGATGGCACCTTCCTGGCCCAGGCCCGCCGTGCCCACGCCCGCGACATTCCCGTGGTGGGCGTGAACGCCGGTCGGCTGGGGTTCCTGACGACCTACACCGTCGATGCCCTCGAGCGGCACGCGGCAATGGTCTTTGGCCCCAACGCCATCATGGACCATCGGAGCGTGCTCTCCGTCGCCATGCGCCGCAACGGCGATTCCATCGACGGCATCTGCGTGAACGACTGCGTGATCGCCGCGGGCGACCCCTTCACGATGGTCCAGCTTCGGCTCACGATCGACGGCGAACCGGGACCCGTCTTTCGCGGCGACGGCCTGATCTTTGCCACGGCGCTCGGCTCGACCGCCTACAACCTCAGCGGCGGCGGCCCCATCGTGCACCCGGACGCCAACGTGCTCCTGGTGACACCGATCGCCCCCCATTCGCTGAGTTTCCGGCCGATCGTGCTGACGGGAGCGGCGGAAGTCCGGGTGCGCGTCGAACGAGCCAACCCCGGCACGACCGTGATGGTGGACGGCCAGCCAGCATGCCGCGTGGCCGCTGAAGATGAAATCCTGGTGCGAGGAAACTCGCGCGGCGTTCGAGTGGTGGCCAACCCGGAAGGTCGTTACTGGCAAACCCTGCAGCGCAAGATGCGTTGGGCCGAGGCGCCTGCGTATGCCCCGGAAACGGAGGCGCCGCCAGGGAACTGATCCTGGCGGCGCGACCGTGTTTTCGACTCGCCTTCAGGGGATCCGCTGAGTCCCGATCAGCATGGCCCCCAGTTGGAGAGAAGATTTGCCAGGTCAACGCCGTCCGTGAGGCCGTCGCCGTTCACGTCGCCGCTGCCGGTGCCCCAGCCACTCAGGAGGATGCCAAGGTCGACGCCGTCGATGGCGCCGCTGTCATTGATGTCCGCGGGGCAGCTGGGAGTGGGAACGCCGCTCACCGTGACGGTGGTGTAGCCGGCCGCATTGCTGGTCTTGCCACCGATGCGGACCAGGAACTGCTCGCCGGCATAGGCGTCCCACGTGACGCTCGTCGTGCTCCCGGCGCAACCGGCCGTGTCGTCATCGCACGCCAGGATGGCCGTGCTGGCCGTCGGGCAGGCGTTGCCGTAGACGATGATGCGGGAGTCGAAGGTGGAGTTGCCGCAGTTGCTCACCGTGACCGTGCCGTCAAAGAGCGCGGTCACGCGATACCAGAGGTCCTTGTAGATCGTGGTCGAGCCACCGTCGATGCACGCGCTCGTCACGGCCACGGCGCTGTTGCTTGCGTTGGACGTGTCGAGGTTGTTGGAACCGAAGGCCAGTGCGGTGGCGCCCGTGCACTCGTCGTTGGCAGGGCCTGACTGCGTGGCCGTGATGGTCATGGAGTAGTCGTTGCGAGTGTCGCTGTACATGTACACGCGCAGGAAGACGGTCTGGCTGGCCCCGGAGTTGTTCCAGGAGAGGACTTCGTTGTTGGTGTGCGAAAGTCCCGAGGCCAGGACAGTGCCGCCGCACGACGAATAGAGCTGTGCATCGATGTCGCCGTTCGCGTCAGTGAAAGTCAGCGCGATGCTGGCGGTGGTGCCGCCGGCGACGCTGAAGGAGTACCAGTCCTCGTCCGTGCTCTTGCAAACCAGGCTCGAGATCGTGCCGGAAGAGACGGCCTTGGCGGTGGCGCAGGTGTCGTTCTCTTCCTGCGCGTCATCGGAGCCCGACGCGAGGAACGCCGCGAAGTTGCCGCCGGAGGAGGAGACTGCGGAGTCCCAACGGCCGTAGGCGTCGTCGTACTGCGGCGTCGCGCAGTAGCTGCCGCCGCAGGTGAGCACGCCGTAGAGCTTGTGCGAACTGTCCTGGTAGATCGATGAACCGGACGAGCCGCCCTCGGTCACGCCGCTGGTCCAGGAGATCTGGGACCAGTACGAACCGGAGCCGCAATAGTTGTTGGTGGCCAGCTTGCTGCCAAAGGAGATCGCCTGTGGGGCGCCGCCGGGGTGATGGAGGCAGGTGCTGGCCGTCCCGTTGGCTGGATTGGTGGTGAGCCAGCCAACCCAGTAGGTGGTCGCCGGGATCTCCGCTCGCACCATGAGGAGCGTGCAGTCGCTGGTGGCGTAGGTGTCGGTGAGGTCGCTCCCCGTGACCGTGGTGCCGCTGGCGGTCCCGCCGCCGCAGGTGTTGGCTCGATAGAAGAAGATGTATTGGGCGCTGTTCGCCGTGGACTGCGTGCTGATGCAGTGGTTGGCGGTGGAGACATAGGGCGTCTCGTCGGCCGCGGTGGTGGCCATGACCTGGCCGGAACAGAGATAGCCGCCGCCGAAGAAGAGCTTCACGGTCGCGTTGCTCTCGTTGGCCCAGGCGGAGTAGCAGGCGGGCTGGTTGTGGCAGTTGCCGGCCACGCCGCCCTGGTCCCCGCCCGCGAAGTCGTCAGACGCGGGGGCAAACACGTCGCGATACCCGTGACACACCTCCGCGCCCGTGAAGGGGAGCACTGCGGGCTTGTCGTTGCCGGGGACAAACCACTCGATCGTGCTGGTCGTGCTGGGGCCGAAGAGTCCCCATGCCTCGCCCGTATCGAACTGGCCGTCGTCGGTGATCGGGCCGACCCACTCGCGAATCTTCGTTTCGGTGACGAGGTAAAGCTCCTGGCCTTCCGCCATGTTGAGCCCCGTGAGGTGGAGTCGATTGCAGGTGGCTTCCTCTGCTACCAGCGAGAGCCTCCACAGATGTCCGCCATCCACCGGCATCCAGGAACCGTCGGCGACGTCGATGGCCACCTCGCGCGGGACGGCAAATCGCATCGGTGCGGGCTGGGGAGTTCTCGTGTCCTCGATGAGGAGTTCCGCCACATCGACCGGCATCAAGCTGATCTGCGGCGCGGGGAGGAACGAGACTCCGAACTGCTCGGACAGCGGAACCTCAACCGGCTTGGGTGGATTCGTGGGGGACTGCTTGGCGTGCCCGTCGGCATCCTGGACCTGCCCGGCCGCAGTGGCCGCGACCGTCGCCAAGAGGCAGGCGGTGGAAAGGTTGGCGAGGATGCTGGAGGAGCGGAAGGCGGTTTGCGTCGTCTGGGCCATGGGGGTTCGTTTCTTCAATGTGAGTTCGGAGGGCTGACCGGATCGTGCTGCCAATCCCAGCGAATGCAAACAAAATGCGTGGAATTGGTTGCGCAGTCTTGGGAGTGTCGATGTGGCGCCCGTGATACCTGATTTTGAACACCTTTTAGAATCCCCCTCCATGATCGACATCAAGGCCTATCGAGACGCTCCAGAGCGGTTCAGTGCCGGTGCCCGCGCCAAGCAAGTGGCCGTCGATTTTGGCCGGTTGGGCGCCCTGGATGCCGAACGGCGACGACTCCTGACCGACATCGAGACCCGCAAGTCTGAACAGAACCGGCTGTCCAAGGAGATTGGCCCCCAGTTGGGGCAACTCAAGGGGCGACTGAAGGGCCTAGCCGAGGGTTCGGCCGAACGAGCCGCCGTGCAGTCTCAACTCTCGGAACTGGAGGCGGCCCCACTGGCGCTCAAGAACCAGATTGCTGTCCTGGAGGAAGAGTTCCGACGGATCGAGCCGGAGTGGGAGTCGATCCTGATGACGGTGCCGCAACCGCCCGCGACCGATGTCCCCGTGGGTGCGTCGAGTGATGACAATGTCGAGCTCCGCCAGTGGGCGCCGGCTGGGTTTGACCCGGCGCGTGGATTCATGGCGTGTCGTGGCTTTGCGCCGCGGACGCACTTGGAGATTGTGAAGTCGCACAGGATGGCGGACTTCGAGCGCGGCGTCAAGATGTCCGGGACGCGCCACTACATCCTCACGGGTTGGGGGATGCGATTGCAGCAGGCTGTGCTTCGCATGGCCTTTGACATGATGACCAACGAGAATGGATTCACGCCCATCGGCGTTCCGGTGATCGTGCAGGAACAGTGCATGGTGGGCACGGGCTTCTTCCCGGCGGGTCGTGAGCAGGCGTACCACATCGAAGAGTCCAGGCGCGGAGCAGGCCATGACCTCTTCCTCACGGGCACGGGCGAAGTTGGCTTGATGGGCATTCACGCGGGCGAGATCGTGGCCGAGTCGGACCTCCCAATTCGCTACACCACCGTGAGCACGTGCTTTCGCCGTGAAGCGGGTGCGGCGGGCAAGGACACCGCTGGGCTCTATCGCATTCACCAGTTTGAGAAGGTGGAGCAGGTCGTGGTCTGCCGCGCCGACGATGCCGAGAGCCGGCAGTGGCACAAGACGATGATCGGATTCGTGGAGACGCTGCTGCAGCGGCTGGAACTCCCCTACCGCTTGCTCCAATGCTGCACCGGCGACCTGGGCGTGAAGAACGAGGACATGATTGACATCGAGTGCTGGATGCCCGGTCGAGGAGAGCTGGATGCGAAGGGTGTCCCGCAAGGCGCCTATGGCGAGACCCACTCCGCCAGCCGGCTGGGTGATTTCCAGACACGACGGCTCAACTTGCGCTACCGCGACGCGAACGGCAAGCTGCAGTTCCCCTACGCACTCAACAACACCGTCTGCGCCAGCCCCCGCATCTTGATCCCGCTCTTGGAGATTCACCAGCAGGCCGATGGGTCGGTCCGAATCCCAGAAGCATTGCGGCCCTACCTTGGCGGCGCCGCTGAGATCAGGGCGTAGCCCCGTCCGGATGCTGTGGCATCCGCGCGCGTCGGACCGCGGCGAGCGCGCGATCCATTCGCTTCGCCCCGAAGAGGAACCGCAAGAGTGGCGCGGGGTCGCGTTCCGGGTGGATCATCAGCCCGCTGATGGCCCACGCCAGGCAAGCGATCCCAATCGAGAACACCATCGAGAGGAACCCGACGGCGACGGGAAGCCAAGCCTCCCAGCCGGGCGGCGGCGTTTCGAGGCACGCCTCCGAAGGGTCCATCGGGTTGTAGTGAACGACGACCTGCTGTGCTGGCGCAAAGCGCGCGGCCTGTGAGTCCGCCGAGTCGAGCGCCACCAGGAAGCTGCGGCGATTCCCCTCGTGCTCCACGCCGTCCACGCTGTACGCGTATCGGAGCACGTGCGAGCTGTTCCGCCGCTTGCGGCTGGTGGTGGTGGCGACCCGGGACTCCGTGATCGTCCCCGCGACCGTCGGCCACCCCATCGCCGCCAGCGCGGTGTTGCGCTCCTGCGCACCCATGTAGACGAAGAAACCGCCCACCGCGGCGATCGCAAGGCACACCAGCAGGATCCAGGCCCGGACAACATGCGGCACCCACCGGGAACCGCGCACGATGGTCCGAGGACCGGTCAGCCGATCCCGTCCTTCTTGGCCATCATCTCCAGCATGTCGACGCAACGGTTGGCGTAGCCGTACTCGTTGTCGTACCACGAGACAACCTTGAAGAACCGGTCGTTGAGCTGGATGCCGGCCTTGGCGTCGAAGATGCTGGAGCGGGGGTCGCCGAGGAAGTCGCTGGAGACGACTTCGTCATCGGTGTAACCGAGGATGCCCTTGAGGGAGCCGTTGAGCGCGGTGCCCGAGGCGGCTGACTTCATGGCCTCGTTGATCGCCGCGATGCTGGTCGGCTTCGCGCTCCGGAAGGTGAGGTCCACGCACGACACGTTGGCCGTCGGCACGCGGAAACTCATCCCGGTGAGCTTGCCCTTCACCTCGGGGATGCACAGCGCCACGGCCTTGGCGGCACCCGTGCTGGACGGGATGATGTTCATGTAGGCGTTGCGACCGCCGCGCCAGTCCTTCCTGGAAGGCCCATCCTGCGTCGGCTGCGTGGCCGTGACGGCGTGGACCGTGGTCATCAGTCCCTCGTCGATGCCGCAGTGGTCCATGATCACCTTGACGATGGGCGCCAGGCAGTTGGTGGTGCAGCTGGCGTTGGAGAGGATGGTGTCCTTCGCGGGGTCGTACTGGCAGGCGTTCACGCCCTTGACGAAGGTCCTGACATCGTCGCTCTTGGTCGGTGCCGAGATGAGCACGCGCTTCGCCCCGGCAGCGATGTGCTTGCCCGCGCCGTCGCGGTCGGTGAAGAGGCCGGTGGACTCCAGGACATAGTCCACGCCCATCGCCTTCCACGGAAGCGTGGCGGGATCCTTGATCGCGGTGCAGGCCGTGGTGCGCCCTTCGCAGACGAATGCCTCGCCGTTGAGGCCGACTTCCCTGGAGAATCGACCATGCATGGAGTCGTAGCGCAGCAGGTAGGCGAGGTTGTCGGCGGGCACCAGGTCATTCACGCCCACAACCTGCAGCGTGCCGCGCTCGTTGGCGATGCGGTAGACAAGGCGGCCGATGCGGCCGAATCCATTGATGGCGATCTTGGGCGAAGTGGTGGCTGGCATGTCTGTCCTGCGTGCTCCTCCAGTTGGGTCGGCCGGCTGACGCGGAGCATGCGACGCCGGGAAAGGGGGCGGAATGATACCGACGCACCCCCGCCGTATCCTCCCCTTCCCTCGATGCTGCAGGTCACGCACACTGCCCAGGCGACACAGGCGGCTGAACCGACTCCCATCAAGGTCGCCGTCGTGCCGCGTGGCTCGACCGCGACCATGGAAGAAGGAGCCCCGGCGGCGGACATCTTGCAGATGGTCTGGCGGGAGGCGTGCTCGCTGGCCAATGCGAAGCCGGAGATGGTGGTCATGACCGCCGACGAGGGCTTGGCGGCCGTGCAGGCTGGCCAAGTCGATGTCTTGCTGGACGCCATCGAGATGACGCCCGAATCGGTTGCCCAGTTCAACCTCTCGGTGCCGCTGCAGCAGCGCTCCCTTCGCGCCGTCGTGCGAACCGAGGGCTCCGTTTCCTACAACGGATTGCTGAAGGCGATCTGGCAAAGCGAGCTGGGCGGGCTCTTGGTGGCCGGCACGATCCTGGGCATCCTCTCTGCCGTGCTCATGATCGCCGTCGAACGAAAGCACCGGCGGAGCTATTTCGTCGAGCGTTCCAACAGCGAGCGCCTCGAGCACGGGCTGTGGTGGTCCATCGTGACCTTCGCCACGGTCGGCTACGGTGACGTGGTCCCTGTCACGCGGCTGGGCCGGCTGGTGGCGTCGTGCTGGATGCTCCTCAGCGTGTTGCTCGTTGCCCTGATGGGGAGCGTGGTTGCCGCCGAGTTCACCGTCAGCAAGCTGCGGCCCTCGCTGGCCAACGTCACGGCGATCCGCGACCGCAACGTGGCCGTGCTGACCGCGCGCGACCAGGAGCGGCTCAGGAAGATGGGGGCGGACGTCACGCTGGTCCCCACGATCGACAGTGGCGTGGAGGGACTGCAGGGCGGGCGGATCGATGGCCTCTACGTTTCGGACCTTGACCTGATCCTCAACCGTGACGTGCTCGCCGGATCGGCCCTCAAGGTGCTCCCGGGGCGTCTCCGTGACACCTTCGTCGCGATCGCCTACCGCCCTGGGCTCCCGGAGGAACTGGAGAGGCGGCTGAACGTCGGGCTTGTGTCGGCGGTGGTGAGCACGGAGTGGGACGATGCCGCGCGTTTCCTGGGCGGTGAGGAGCACGACCTGCTGCCATGATGCCTCTCCTTCCGCCCTGCTCCTTGATCGGCATGGTCCATGCTCGTGCGCTTCCCGGGGCGCCCCGCCATTCGCTTTCGATGGACTTGATCGAGCAGAAGGCCGTGGACGAGGCTCGTGCCCTGGCCGCCGCGGGCTTCGACGCGCTGATCGTGGAAAACATGCATGACGCGCCGTACCTCCGGTGTGCGGCCGTTCCGGAGACCATCGCCGCGATGACTCGCGTCGTCCGCGCGGTGGTGCAGGCCGTCGACATCCCGGTTGGCGTGCAGATCCTGTCCCACGCCAACAGCGCCGCGCTCGCGGTGGCGCATGTCGCCGGTGCCCGGTTCATCCGGTGCGAGGGGTTGGTCTTCGCATCGGTGAGCGACGAGGGGCTGGTCCGCGACGCCTGCGCCGGTGAACTCCTGCGAGACCGAGCTCGGCTCGGCGCCGGGGGGATCGCGGTCTGGGCCGATGTCCGGAAGAAGCACTCCTCGCACGCGATCACGGCGGACCTCGCGATGCGGGACTGGGTGCATGGCGCGGCCTTCTTCGGCGCCGACGCCGTGGTGGTGACTGGACGCGAGACCGGCGACCCCGTCGACGGCGAATCATTGGCGGAAGCGGCCCGTGCCGCGGCCGACATGCCTGTCTTCGTCGGGTCGGGCGCGATGCCACAATCGCTTGCGCGACTCTTCGGCCATGCGCGGGGAGTCATCGTGGGAAGCGCCCTCAAGGTGGACGGCCTCTGGTCCAATGAGCTGGACGCCGTACGCGTGCGCGCGATGGTCACCGCCCGCGATCCCTGCCGGGCCGCACACCATGCTTGATCCGCCATTTGACGTGGTCTCCCTCAATGGCGGGATCGTGCCCGCCGCCGAGGCGCGCGTCAGCGTCTTTGACCGAGGGTTCCTCTTTGGCGATGGCGTCTACGAGGTGGTTCGATGCTTCGCCGGCCGCTGGCTGGACATGGACCTGCACGTCGGTCGGCTCCGCAAGAGCCTGGTGGCGGTCGGGATCGACCCGACCGTCGCGGATGAGTTGCCCCGCGCGGCACACGCGCTCCTGGGCGGCCGACCGCTCGATGCCTCCATCTACCTGCAGGTGACGAGGGGCGCGGCCTCGACCCGCGTCCACCTGCCCACCCCAGGCCTGGTGCCAACGGTGATGGCAATGCTGTCGCCGACAGAGTCCCTGGAAGCCTTGCGTGCCTTGCCCGCGCCGCTCGCGATCGACGCAGTGACCTGCGTCGATTCCCGGTGGCTGCGGCTGGACATCAAGTCGATCTCCCTCATGGGGGCCTTGCTCCCGCTGCTGGAAGCGCACCGCCAGGGAGCGGGTGAAGTGATCTTCACGCGCGACGGCCTGCTGGCGGAAGGCGGCGCCAGCAACGTGTTTTTGGTGATCGATGGCCGGCTGGTGACGCCGCCGTTGGGGGATCCGCCCATGTTGCACGGATGCCTGCGCACGCGGCTGCTCGCCGTGGCCATCGAGCGGGGCATCCCGACGACCGTGAGGCGCGTCCTGGCTGGCGAGCTGCAGCGTGCCGAGGCCATCTTCACGACCGGGAGCCGCTCGCTCATCCGCACCGTCCGTTCGCTTGATGGTGCGCCCGTTGGCGATCCGACCGGCCGTCCATGCGGGATCGCCACCGCGCTGTGGTCGGGACTCCTTGACGCGATCGACCGGGATGCCCGTTCGCTCACGTAGGATGGCCCGATGGCCTCCATCATTGCGATCAATGTCGGCAACACCCGCGCTTCCGTCGCGCGCATCGAGGACGGGATGATCGTCGAATCGACCAGCGAGCCGTCAGGGGATGCCACCGCCGTGGCCGCTGCCGCCCGACGCTTGGCCGCCGATGACTCCCTCACCGTGGTGATCGCCTCGGTGGCGCCGCGTCGGTCGACGGCGATCGCCGAGGCGCTGCAGCAAGCCGGGCTCACCGACATCGGCTCCATCGGCGACGACATCGGCATCCCCTTGGCCACGAAGCTGGGCGACGGCGCGAACCCCGGCCAGGATCGACTGCTCTGCGCCACCGCGGCGTGGCGCCGGCTTGGGCAGGCGTGTGTGGTCATCGACGCAGGCACCTGCATCACCGTCGACTTCATCGATGGCGAGGGCACCTTCCATGGCGGGGCGATCGCTCCCGGATGGCGGCTCCAGTTGCACGCCATGCACACTGGCACCGAAGGCCTCCCCGACGTCCTGCCCGCCCGGCCCGGCGACGAGGCCTTCGGCGCCGACACTGTTTCCGCCATGCGACTGGGTGTCTTGGAAGGGCTGCGCGGCCTCGTGCAGCGGCTCATCGAGCGGTACGCACTGGCGTACGGTGCGTTCCCGCTGGTCATCGCCACCGGCGGGGATGCGGAGGCGCTCTTCGCCGACGATGAGTTGGTGAACCTCATCGCGCCGGACCTGGTGATCGAGGGGGTCGCCTGCGCGTGGGCGGCGGCCACCCAATCCGAGGAAGACGCGCCGAAGTTCGGCGAGACGCGCCGCCCCCAGGCCCACTCCGAGTGACCGCTGCCCCGACCACTCGGTGGCGGTGGCTGACCGGGCCTCGCGGCGCGATCTCGCTGGTGGAGCTGGCTGGAACACCCGCCGACCTCACCCGTACGTGCCGCCGACTTGGGATGGGTGGCGCGCCGGCTCCCGGCCGAGTGGCCCATCGACCCCTGCCAGGACCGGACGACGGGCTCCTGATCCGCACGTCCGATGAACTCTTGTTGCTGGCCCCGCACGGCGGCGTGGCCTTGCATGCCGTGCTCTCGGCGGCGCTGCGCGACGTGCTGGGGGAGGAGTCGCCTGTCGCCACTGATCCCGCTTCACTCCAGGCTCGATGGCCCGAGGCCCGGACGCTCGCGGAGGCGTGTGCGTTGGACACGCTCGGCCATGTTCGAGGGAGCCTTGCGGCAGGGGTGCTGCTCAAGCAGGCTGCATTGTGGGGGGAGCGCAACTCGCCGGGGCCATCGATGGAACACGACCACGCGCTGCGGCACCTGCTCTCGCCGCCGTTGGTCGCCGTGATCGGGCCCGCCAATGCCGGGAAGAGCACGCTGGTGAACGCACTCGCGGGGCGGCCGGTGAGCGTGGTCGATCCCCGCGCGGGAACGACCCGCGATCATGTCGGCGTCCACGTGGGCCTCATGGGACTTCACGTGGTCGTGGTGGACCTCCCCGGAACTCGGGCGGAGTCCGACGCGATTGAACGCGAGGCGACGGCCATCGCCGCGAGGCTCCTTCAAGAAGCAGCGCTCGTGATCCGGGCCCGAGCCCCCGGGCAAGCGCACGCCACGCTGCCGCGTGAGGTGCCGGCGAGCGCCGCGATCCTCCAGGCCTTCTTGCAGTGCGACCGCGCTGTGGACGATGGGCCGGCGGAGGGTGAGCTTCCCCTCAGCGCCGCCGTCGGCACCGGGATGGATCGATTCGCGCGGCGTGTTCGCGACGAACTCGTCGACCCGGCCGCGATCGCGTCCGATCGACGTTGGCGATTTCACCCCGCGCTGCGCGGTCCCGCGGGCGCTCAGAGACCGACGATCGAATAGCCAGAGTCGACGTACAGCACTTGTCCGGTGACGCCTCGGGAGAGGTCGCTCAAGAGGAAGACGCTGGCATCACCGACATCCGACCCGGCGATGTTCCGGCGCAGCGGCGCCTTTTTCTCGACCCAGTCCAGGATGTCGCCGAAGCCGCCGACGGCCATCGCGCTCAAGGTCTTGAGCGGACCGCCGGAGATCGTGTTCACGCGGATGTTCTTCTGGCCCAGCTCCAGCGCGAGGTACCGGTTGGTCGCCTCCAGCGCCGCCTTGGCCACGCCCATCACGTTGTAGCCGGGCACGGCCTTCTCGGCTCCGTAATAGCTGAGCGCGATCATCGCCCCGCCGCTGGCCATGAGCGGTGCGGCGCGATTGGCCATCGCCGCATAGGTGTAGGCGGAGATGTCCATGGCCTGCGTGTAGACCTGGCGCGGGGTCGAAGTGAACTTGCCATCCTTGAGCCAGTCCTTGTCCGCGAACGCGATCGAGTGCACCAGGAAGTCGATCATGCCGAAGTCCGCGCCGATCTTCGCGAAGACGGCGTCCAGGTTCTCGTCGCTCCCCGCATCCAGCGGCATGAGCCACGGGTCCTTGATTCCCAGCTGGTCGATGGCCTGCCGGCATCGGCGCTCCATCTTCTCGCCCGGAAGGTGCGTGAACAGGCACTGGGCCCCCTCTCGGATCAGGCTCTGGGCGATGGAGTACGCAAACGAGTAGTCGTTCGCGATCCCGGTCACGAGTCCGCGCTTCCCTGTCATCAAGGCCATTCGAGTGCTCCTGGGGTGGCTGGAGTGGAGCGCACGCGGCAGGATTCGAACCTGCAACCCACGGTTCCGAAGACCGATGCTCTATCCGTTGAGCTACGCGTGCGGGGAGTGCCCATTTTAGCAGACCCCGCAAATGAGACGCGGCCGGTCACCCGCCAGTGACCAGCCGCGCACTCCAAGAAGCGCTTCTCCCGCCAGAGAAGCGAGCCCCTGTTCCGTTCAGCCGGCGTTTGCCAGGGCTGCCCCCTCCATGTCAAGGTCCTGCTCGAGGTCGGCCGCGAGGTCGCAGTCGTCCGGAACCATGTTGAAGTCGGTGTCGAGTGCCCGCCCGGTCGCGATCTCAGCGAGGTCGTCGATGCCGTTGCGGTTGCAGTCGGCGAAGCACGCATCGTCAAAGCGAGTGCCGCGGAGCGCCACGCCCGCGTCGGTGTGGACGGGGCTGCTGCCACAGATCGTGGAATCGATCACCAGGGCGCTGGCGCCGTTGCTGGCGATGGTCCACTCCGAGTCGGCCACGTTCGCGGTGAAGGTGCAGCGCTCGAATCGGCCCGTGCCGCCGGCGAGGAAGGCCGCGCCGCCCGCATCGAGCGATCGATTCCGTGAGAGGCACGAGTCCAGGACCACGATGTCGCCGCCGTCGCTGTAGAGCGCGCCGCCGTAGGCGCCGGACGTCGTGGAGTTGCCGTCGAAGGTCGTGCCGCTGAACGTTGCGCGGCCATTTCGGTTGTAGAAGGCGCCGCCGAAGGTCTTGGCCTCGTTGCACTCGAACGTGCAGTCCACGAAGGTCGGGTTGCCTCCCTCGTTGGACACGCCGCCGCCGGCGAAACAGCCGACGTTGTCGCGGAACGTGCAGTTCTCGAACCGTACGGAGCCACCGCGCAGGCGCGCTCCGCCATCCTGGTTGCGCTCGAAGATGCAGTCACGAACCGTGATGGTGCTGTCCTCGGCGACCAGGCCCGGTCCCTGCCAGGCCTCTGCGCCGGTGATGTCAAAGCCCTGGAGGAGCGTGTCAGGGAGCTTGGCCCCGTCCACTCGCACCACGGGCTGCGCCGAGCCGTTGCCGACGATGAACGTGCGCGTCGGACCCTCCTCCGACACGACGCGAATCGGGCACCATCCCAGCGTGATTGATTCGTGATAGACGCCAGGCCGCACCAGCACGGTATCGCCCGGGAGGGCGGCCGCGATGGCGGACTGGATCGACGCATGCTGCGTGGGCACCACGAGGATGCCGAGGGTCGAGGGTGCGGAGGGAGACACAGTCTCCGCACCCTCGATCCGCTCGAGCATGCCGCCGCGCACAAAGCTCGCCGCGGCTGCACCCACAAGGAGCAACATCGCGCCGACGCGAAGGGTCCGTCCGTTCATCGGACCCCGCCGTCGGCACGTTTCCTTCTCCCGACCTCCGCCCGGCCAGGTCGCCCCGGGCGATGCCGGTTCCTGGGAGTGTTGGGGGTGTTGGGGGTTGTGATCGAATTGGTTCACTGGCGGGTGCTCCTGGCCCGCCACGTGGCGGACTCAACAAGGGTCGATTTCAACGCGCCGCCTCCAAACCGATTCCGTCGTTTTTCGGCGGGGAGGCTGGCGCGCCCCTTCTTTCGGCTGGGTTGGGGGGGTACTTTGGCGGCGCCTGGGAAATGGGCAAAGAAATGCGGTGGTGCGTGGGAGGGGCGATAATGGGTCGTGCTTCGAGTGGCCCCACGAATGGCGTTCCGATGGCGCATGGCGGTGGCCGGCGTGTGGCACGCACTTGCCCTGGCCACCGCCCTCACGCTTCCCGGCTGCGGCCACGGCGAGCCCGATGGAGTCGACTCGATCCCCCCGCCGCTCACGGCCGCAGACCTTGCCGCTGCCGAAGCGCGCTGCATCGCGTCACCGAATGCGGCACAGCGGACCACGCGCCTCACGACGGAGGACTGGCAATCGCTGTGGCCGCTTCTCGACGCACACCGCGATGGGTGGGCCCGCGAGGTCACCGCCCGGATGCCGGCGATCTTGATGCCGCTCACGTCGACTTCGAGGGCAACCGTGCTTGTGGATCCCGTCGCCATGGGCACGATCACCAAGCGAGCTGCGGGACTCCATGAATCGATCCGGCAGATGGACGCGATGCTTGTGCATGAGGTGGCGCGGGCATTGGAGTCGCGTCGCGGCCCTGGGGGACGCGATCAGGCCGAGGCCTTTGCGCAAGCGTTGGCGGGCGTCCTGCTGGAGCGACGGGCCGAGGCGCTTCGAGCCGCCGCGCCAGGGCACAGGGGAACGGCGTCTCCCTCGCAGGTCTGTGCGGGTGCGGTGATTCCGGAGGGGGCAGTGGAATCGATCTCCTACGGCTCTGCGGAGGCGGCGTGGCGTGCCTCGATCGATCGAGACAGCCGTCAACTCCACGAGGTGGCCCTGCGATTGTCGCAGGCGGCGGATCGTGCCCTTCGGGAGACACCGCCAGGCGACGTCGCCAAGGCGGTCCGAGCGGAGCGCCACGAGATCGAGGTGGAACGTCGACACGCCGCGGAACTCCCTGAGCGAATCGCGCTGGTCCAATGCGTTCGCGCGGCCCTCCCGTGGCTGCCGCCAGGGCGAGTTGGGCCGGCGCTTGCATCGGCGCTGCCAAGAACCCTGGCCGCCGTGGCGACGGCGGGCGATGACGCATCAGGTGACCGGACGTTTTCCTCGATGGTGCTTGGGGAGTGGGCGGCGGCGCTGGAACGCGCGAGGTGGAGCGACCAGGCCGTGCTGGTTGAGTCGGCGGAGAAGGATCGACTCCACCGCTCACTCGCCCGCGCGCTTGGCGAGCGGCTGCGCGCCAGGGGAGTGGACGATGCATCGGCCCAGTCCTTGATCGCGCGAGCGCTGGACGATTCCCCGCGTCCAGACCCCAATGCGGCCCCCAGGCCACCTGAACCGGAAGCTCCACCCACCATCGCCGAGTCGGCGTTCCTGCCGGTCGCCATGCCGGAGGCAGCATGGCAACGTCTGGGCGAGTCACTGGGGCGAGCGAGGGACGATGCCGAATGGGCGAGCATCCACGAACGGTCCTCCGGCGCGTGGGCGGCCGAACTGGAGCGGGCGCGAGTCCAGCTTCGGCGGGAGGAGGTTCGACTGCAGGCCTTGGGCGATTCGAGCACGCCGGCCGAGGCGATTCGATACTTCGCGATGGTGCGGGACGCACGCCGCGCGCTGCGGGGGATCGATCAAGAACGGTTTGCGATGGCCGCGGCGATTCGCGGGATCGACGGTGGGCGGCTTGCGCGCGCCCAGCGTGCTCGCGAGCTGGCCGCGATGCTGGGGACGTGGGGTGGCGCGCCCACGGCGTCACTCCTGCCGATCCCCGGCCCCGCTCGAACGCACCCGTCCCTCTGGCTGGAGGAGCTCGGGCTTCCACTGGACCAGGAAGCACTCGCCAGGACTTTGGTGGACGATTCGCTGGAGGGATCTGCCGCGGTCGCGTCCAGGCTCCATGACGCCCTGTTGGAGGCTGCAGCGACCTGGCTCTCGCGTGGTGGCGACCTTGCGCGCGCCCCGGCGCTCCCGTTGGCGGACGCCGCTGCCGCCGACACCTTGGCCCTTGTGGGGACGATCGAACAAGCGCTCGACGACGACTCGGCCCGACGCGTGGTGGATCGATTCAGGAACGAGGCGTGGCCGGACACGTTCAGCGGACCGCGAGAGGATGGCGGCCGCGCCGACTTTCGATCCGATGACGACACGGCCCGGGACCTGGAGGCCACGCTGCGTTCGGTGGCGGCCACCGATGCCGCGCTCCTGGCGCGACTTGACGAGGCCCTCTCCCAAGCCGAGGCGTCGACGGGCGAGGCTCGTGCCGCTGTCGGCCCCAGCCTGCTTGGCGGCGAAGCAATGACCTGGCGCCGCGCGGGGCGATGGCACCCGGCGCTCGCCATGGGGAGCTCGGCCCGCGTCGATGTCGCCGCCCGGGCGCTCCTGGAGACTCGTGCGTCGGTGCCACCAGACTCAGAGGAATCCCGACGGATCAGCGCGGCGCTCGCTCGCGCCTCTCGGTTCGCGCCACTTCCTCCTTCTTCGCCAGCAGCAGGTAGTTGAACCCACGCAGGAAGAAGTTGCCGTCCTCGGCGGCCCGGCGCCAGTTGCCGCGGTCCAGCTTGGAGTTGCGGCGCTCGATGCAGATGATGTCGATCCCCTTGAAGCGCTTCATGAGGCGCGCCCAGAGTTCAAAGCCGATCGGAAGGAAGGTCCCCGAGCCGCTGCCGGGCTCGGTCCCCTTCCGCTTCTTCCAGGAGTCGCTCACGTAGATCGCGATGTAGCGACGGTCACGCAGGACCCGGTGCGCCTCGGCGATGGCGTCGTCCATCGCGTCGAGGTACTCCGCGCCGTCCAGCCGGCCGATGCAGTCCTCCGCTTCCGAGTACGCGATGTGCGAGGCGTACGGCGGATCCATGAAGATGCAGTCCACGGAAGCGTCGGGAAGCGGGAGGTGGCGGGCGTCGCCCTGCAGGATGTCGTCGCGCGCGGGGGCCAGGTCAAACCCCTTCCCCTGCCTGCCAAGGTCGGCGCACACGTCAAGCGTCGTGCCGCTGCCACAGAAGGGATCCAGCACGCGATCTCCCTCTCGCGTGTATCGCTGCAGGACCTGCCAGATGACCCAGCTGGGCGTGGCGCCGAGATAGTCCTTGTCGCCCTGCATGCGACGGCCGTCGCTGCCCACATAGTGCTGGCTCGGATACGACCACAGCGTGGTTGGCATCACGCGCAGCGTTGGCAAGCGTTCGCGGACGCGCGGCTCGGAGTCGGCACGACGCTTCTTTTCTGGGCGCCGCTCGCGGTGTTGTCGCTCTTCCACGCGGCAAGCGTATCGACAGCCACTCGCCTGCGGTGTAACTTGCGAGGATGCGCGAGTGGCTGCACACCATCCTGCCGGCGTGGGCGAAGGACGCCCCGTTCCTCCTTGAGAACTGGCAGTGGGTGGGGTTGGCCGGCCTCCTCGTGCTCGGGCTGGTGATCGACTTCGCAGCCCGCCTGCTCCTCGCCGGGGCCGCCGCGTCCATCGGGCGCCGCCTGGGGCTGGAGCCAAGCCGGTTCGAGGGAATTCGGCGCTGTGTCAGGAGTGTGGGAACCCTCTTGGGCGCCTCGGTCTTCTTGATGTCGCTTCCCGGGCTGGAGTTGACCGGGCAGGCCGCTGCGATTGCCGAGGGGTTTGGGGGTGCGGTGCTGACGCTGTCCGCCTCGTGGCTGGCCTTCCGAGTCGTGGATGTTGCGGGAGATGTCGCTGCGGAGCGTGCGGCCAAGACCACCAACCAGCTGGATGACCTGCTCGTCCCGCTGCTTCGCAAGTGCCTGAAGACCCTCGTGGTGGTCTTCGGCGTCATCTATTTCGCGCTCAGCGTCGACTTGGAGATCACGCCGCTCCTGACGGGACTGGGCATCTCGTCGTTGGCGATCGGCTTTGCGGCGAAGAGCACCGTCGAGAATCTCTTCGGTTCCGTCACCGTGATCCTGGACCGCCCCTTCCTGATCGGCGACTCGGTGGTCATCGGGGGGGTTGAGGGCACGGTCGAGTCGGTGGGACTCCGATCCACCCGCATCCGCACCTCCCACGACTCGCAGACGGTCATCCCAAACAGCACGCTCCTGTCCGCCAATGTCGACAACTTGACGCGACGCCGGTTCCGGCGGTGGAAGACGACGCTGGGTGTCCAGCACGACACGCCGCCCGATCGGCTGGAGGCGTTCGTCGTGGCATTGCGAGAACTCTTCGCGAAGCAACCGGGGGCACGCGCGGACAGCAACAGCATCGTGGTGCACGAAATAGCCGATTCAAGCATCAACATCCTGGTGAACGTCTTCTTCGACGCGAAGGACTGGGACGCGGAACTGGAATCGCGCCACAACTTCATCCTCGACATCATGCGCCTGGCGGAAAGGATGGGCGTCAAGTTCGCCTACCCCTCCAGGACGGTCTACCTCGCGGATGGTGCGCCGAAGATCGAACCGGGCGCGAAGTCAGCGTGAGCCGGGCGGTGAGCCCGGATTCGCAAAGCACTCGGCGGCCGAGACCTTCCCGGTCTTGACCAGCTCGAGGGACTCCAGGACACGGATCGCCTCAGTCCACCGCGCCAAGGTCATCGTCCCCATCGCGTCATCCGAAGTCCCTTCCGGCCTGATGAACGGGAGTTCACGCTTGCCACCAAGATTCATTGCCTCCAAGGTCATCGCGGGGTTCTTCGATGCGATGGCAGGATTGAAGCGCTCAGGCTGTGCGAGATAGTCGCTCCAACCGGTGCGCAGCCCCTGCACGAACGCCGCCACCAATTCCGGATCGCTCCGGAGGGTCTCGCCACGCACCGCGTACACCGCGACATAGGGATTGCAGTACGCGCTCACCGAGAAGACCTTGATGGGGATTCCCTTGAGCTCCATCTGTGGAGGCTCCGAAGTCACGTAGACCTGCTGCGCGTAACTCTTGTCCGCCTCGAATGGCGCGATCGCCCCGCCATACGGGACGAACTTGGCCTTGCCCTGGCCGAGCTTCGCGTTCAGGACGCGGACATACGGCAAGCCATCCTCGACGGCGATGGTGCCGTCGCCGGTCCACAGTTCCTCCAGCGTGCGCGCCGGGTTGGACGCATGGGCCATGAGTCCGACCGGTGTCTCCAGGAATGTGGCGTAGACACCGACGATGTCCGCTCCCTGGGCCCTCGCGAGGACGATCTGGTCGCCGCTCATCACGCCGACGTCGCACACGCCCTGCGCGAGCAGCTGTGGGGTGGCCAGCGCGGCACCGCCGGACACGATCTCGACCGGCCGCCCAAGGCCGGAGAATGCGCCAGTGTCCATGGCGGCGTACAGCCCGCCAAACTCAGGCTCAGGGACCCAATCAAGCTGCACGACGAGCGGCTTGCCGGCGCCACCGCTGCCACCGCTGCCCGACGAATCCCCGCAACCGACGAGCCCCATGGTCGCAGCAGTCGCGACGAGGAGCGCACGAGCGGAGGCATGCCAACGGTGAAGCGTGAGGATTCCCACAAGGCTGACGATACCCAAGAGAAGGAATCCGACGCCCGCTCCGAGCGCGATCGCGGCAAACACCTTCTCGGTGGCTCCCTGCCGCAGGCTGACCATGATGACGCTGCCCAGCGGCGCGTCGTCGCCGGTGTAGCCGCCCACGAACTCGCCGACGATGGCCCCGATCACCGCGAGTCCTGACGCGATCCGCAGCCCCGTCATGATGTTTGGAAGCGCGGCGGGGAACAAGAGCTTTCGCCACCGATTCCAGCCACGGATGCGGTAGAGGTCGAAGAGTTCCAGCCACTGCGGGTCCGTCGATCGCAAGCCATCCACCGTGTTGGCGATGACCGGGAAGATGCTCACGATCACGGCGCTGGCCAGGCTGGTCCGCAGTCCGTAGCCGCACCAGATCACCAGGAGCGGTGCAATCGCCACCAGCGGCACCATCTGCAAGAGCGTGGCGATCGGGTAGGCGCTCCGCGTCAGCACGCGCGAACTGGCTATGACACTCCCGATCAGCACGCCGAGGACGGCGCTCAGGGCCAAGCCTCCCATCGCGGCGGTGGCGGTATAGAGCGTCGCGCGCGCAAACATGGTGCCGTTGTGGCCCATTGCGTCCAGCGCTTCGAGCGGCGTGGGGAGGAGGTAGGTTGGAATGTCAAAGATGGCATCGAGCGCTTGCCACGCAACGGCAAGGAGCACGAGCAGCGCCAACGGCGGCCAGGCCGTGGACCAGAGGCGGCGGACGAGGCTCATGGCTTTCTCCCCGTGATGGCCTGCGACAACTGCTCCAGCACGGCGTGGAACGCCGGTGCATCGCGCGTGCCCCAGCCCCTCTCTCCAAGCGGGACGGGTATCTCCGACGCGAAACCAACGCGTCCCTGCTCCAGCACCAGCACGCGATCACTGCAGTAGGCGGCCTCGGGGAGGCTGTGCGTCACCATCACGACCGTGGGCCGGAGCTCCTCGCAGAGCCCGCGCATGAGTGAGTCCATCATGTCGCGCGTGAGCTCGTCGAGCGCGCTGCACGGTTCGTCCAGGAGGAGCAGCGCCGGTTCCGTGACCAGTGCGCGCGCCAAGGCCGCACGCATCTTCATGCCTCCGGAGAGTTGTGCGGGGTAGTGGGAGGCGCGGTCGCCCAGCCCGACTCGATCCAGCATCTGGCGCGCCCGCGCATCGCGGTCGGCACTCGCCACGCCAGTCGATTCCAGCGGCAGTGCCACATTGTCAAGCGTCGTCCGCCATGGAAGGAGTCGATGCTCCTGGAAGCACATGCCAAGCCGCCCGAGGCCGGAGATCGAGCCCGCGTCTGCGACAGCGAGACCCGCGATCACCCGCAGGAGTGTGGTCTTTCCGCATCCCGATCTCCCGATGATCGTGGCCCACTCCCCAGGCCGGACCTGCAGGTCAATCTCGCGCAGGACCGGCTCTTCGCCAAACGACTTGGAGATCCCTCGCAGCGAAAGCGGCTGACCCTGCATGCGATGGAAGGCTAGCCTGCCCTCCGATGAACATCGCCAGCGGCGCCATGCAACCCACTCGCCCGGGGGAGCGTGACCAGGCACTGGACTTCGTTCGAGGCACCGCCCTTTTGGGCATCGGGGTCGTGAACGGCGCGTTCTTCTTCACGCCATTCATGCACGCGGTGCACCCGCCGGTCGCGGAGTGGGACTCATGGTTGACGCGAGCGACCTGGTTCGTCAATTCCGCCTTGTTTCAGGGCAAGTTCATCGCGCTCTTCAGCCTGCTGTTCGGGCTGGGGTTGGCGATGCAGCTGGAGCGCGCGACGGCCGCGGGGCGGAGTCGGTGGCGATTCGCGATGCGACGGCTGCTCGTCCTGGCGGGCTTTGGCCTGGCCCATGCGATGCTCATCTGGTATGGCGACATCCTCTTCGCGTACTCGCTGACGGCGTGGATCGTGGTTCTCACCAGTCGGCTGCCTGATCGATGGGTCGGGCGACTGGCGGCGGTCGCCCTCTGCGTCATGCCTACCTGCATGGGCGGTGCCATCGCGGTGCAGGCGGTGTTCCCTGAAGTCACGGCGGCGTTTCAGCCTCCGGTGGCGGGAACCACGGGCGAATCGGTCGTGGAGGCGTCGGATGGGGCTGAGGTCGTTCCCGCACCCCGAGGCTGGGACGCGATGGTGGCGGCGATGGGCGACCCGAACAATCCAGCGTGGATCGATGCCGAGACGGTCGCCATGCAGGCGGGCCCACCGATGGACCGGCAACTCTTCCGAAGCGTCAACTGGGCCTACGCGATCCTCTCGTGGCCGATGTGGGGATCCCACAGCGCTGGCATGATGCTGGTCGGCGCGTGGCTGTGGAGGAAGCGCGCGACGGCTCCTGGACCCGCCGCCGCAGCGGTGCTTGCACGACTGCGCGCGATCGGGCTCCTCGTCGGGCTCCCCTTCTCGCTCATCGGCACGGCGCTCTTGCTTGGCGACCCGTTGGCGGGGGCCCAACGCGGGCAACTGGGGAGCCTGCTGTTCCTCGTCGGCATGGGCACGCTGCCGCTGGCGTACTTCCCGATCCTCCTGACGGTGGGACGGACGCTGCACGGATGGTTCGTTGACCATGTCGCCGCGATCGGCCGCATGTGCCTGACGGCGTACATCGCAACCAGCGTGGTCGCCGCGTTTGTCGCCGAGGGGTGGGGACTTGGCTACTTTGGGAGATTGAGTTTCACGACGATCACCCTTGTTCCGGTCGCGATCTGGACGGCGTGGCTGCTGGTCTGCCTCCCTTGGCTGCGCCGCCACGAGTTTGGCCCTCTGGAGTGGGTGTGGCGGCGATTGGAATATGGGGGTCGCGGAGCACAGAAGGCCGCGCCTGTGTTATCGGACTAAGCAAAGCCAGATTCAGCCTACACGCGGCCCCCTCGTCGTCCGCTCGTGGGTCAGTCGCACCCATTTCGACTATATTCCCGCCCCTTCACAGGGGCTGCGGCCCCGTTTCTTCACCTTCGGACCAGACCATGAAAACGGCTTTTGCCCGCCTCGCTATCGCACTTGGCGCATTGCTCCCCATCCTCTGCCTGACCGCCGGCTCCTTTGCCGGTGAGGCTGACCTCCAGCTCCCAGAAGTCGGCAAGATCGCCATCGGTGGAACCACCGGCGCGACCTTGATGTACGCCGGCTTGGCGATCGCCGTCCTCGGCTCGCTCTTTGGACTGGTCCAGTACAAGCAGACCGTTGCGCTCCCCGCGCACAAGAGCATGCTCAGCGTCTCCAACATCATTTGGGAGACCTGCAAGAGCTACCTCACGCAGCAGGGCAAGTACCTGGCGATCCTCTGGATCCTGATCGCCGGCGCGATCATCTTCTACTTCGGCTACCTGGAACACAAGATTGCGCGTGACGTGGTCGTGATCCTCGCGGCCTCCGTGCTGGGCATCCTGGGCTCCTACGGCGTGGCCTGGTTCGGCATCCGCATCAACACGCAGGCCAACAGCCGCGCGGCCTTTGCGTCGCTCCGCGGCTTCCCGCTGCCGGTCCTGGGCATCCCGCTCAAGTCGGGCATGTCGATCGGCATGTTGCTGGTGTCGGTCGAGCTCTTCTTCATGATCTGCATCCTGATGTTCCTTCCCAAGGAACTCGTGGGTCCTTCGTTCATCGGCTTCGCCATCGGCGAGTCGCTGGGCGCGTCGGCGCTGCGCATCTGCGGCGGCATCTTC
>SXGT01878797.1_pt1 | contig 37440 bp, 30 predicted proteins | sample 3176221 | NCBI WGS metagenome assembly SXGT01 (sample SAMN11356862, study PRJNA531348) | freshwater metagenome | isolation source: freshwater sample F1-120 | place: China: Fuxian Lake, Yuxi | collected 2017-12-25 | reverse complement strand
CCCATCGCCGAAGCTGAAGGCGTGGAGGGTGCTGAAGGCGCTGCCATCGGGCCGCACCCGATACACCGTGCCGTATTCACTCGCGCCGCCGTTGAAGGTGGTGCCGTAGAGGAAGCCATCCGGGGCCAGAATCACCCTAGCCACGGGGTGGTACCCATCGCCGAAGCTGAAGGCGTGGAGGGTGCTGAAGGCGCTGCCATCGGGCCGCACCCGATACACCGTGCCGTTGCCACTCGCGCCGCCAGCGAGGGTGGTGCCGTAGAGGAAGCCATCCGGGGCCAGAATCACCCCGGCGTGGGGATGGGACCCATCGCTGCCGTTGAAGGCGTGGACGGTACTGAAGGCGCTGCCATCGGGCCGCACCCGGTACACCGTGCCAGAGTTAGCCACGCCGCCCCCCAAGGTGGTGCCGTAGAGGAAGCCATCCGGGGCCAGGATCACCCCGGCTGTGGGTCTGGCCCCATCGCTGGAGCTGAAGGCGTGGAAGGTGCTGAAGGCGCTGCCATCGGGCCGCACTCGGTACACCGTGCCGTAGTCACTCGCGCCGTCCCCTTCGGTGGTACCGTAGAGGAAGCCATCCGGGGCCAGGATCACCCCAGCGTTGGGCCAGGCTCCATCGCTGCCGCTGAAGGCGTAGAGGGTGCTGAAGGCGCTGCCATCGGGGCGCACCCGAAACACCGTGCCGAAGCCATTCGCACCGTTGTCATTGGTGGTGCCGTAGAGGAAGCCATCCGGGGCCAGAATCACCCCAGCGGAGGGATAGGCCCCATCGCTGCCGTTGAAGGCGTGGACGGTACTGAAGGCGCTGCCATCGGGGCGCACCCGGTACACCGTGCCGTAGTCATGCGCCCCCCCCCCGCGGTGGTGCCGTAGAGGAAGCCATCCGGGGCCAGCAGCACCCCGGCGAAGGGAAAGCGCGGCAGAGAGGAGGAAGCTTGGAAGCGGTGCAAAGTCTGCAAGGTCACGATGCCGTATCCCGGCGACGGCAGCGCCAGGCAGGCCAGGAGCACCAGCAATGTGGCACCCGCGCCGTGCAGGCGGGGAAAACGTGGACATCTATCAGTCATGATTGGTCCTTCCATGAGACGGAATGAGGAGATCTGCGGGTCAACAACTTCAGACCAGCAGAAAGATGATTGGCGTAATCTACCGCGAAGCTCGCAAGGTGTCCATCTGAAAACTGTCTATCTCATCCCTGCTCTGGCAGCAGGCACGACGCCAGTACTTCTAGAATCTGCCGCGAGGACGGGTGGCCTCTATAGGTACCAGACTGCTCGGGCCTCGCCCCGCTGGGTCGTGTTCCACACGTCTCGCGCCGCCAGTCTTGGCAGGACATCCACACGCATCACCCGCCGGAAGGGCAGCCATTGACGCACGGGCTCATCAACGCTACGATGCGCCGATCAAGATCCCGTGGAGATGAGGTCAATACGCGCCGTGATGCCAGCACGTTGTAGCCAATAACACCCAGGCCCTCCCAACCTTTGTGAGTTTTGTCGGTGCCTCCGGGCCAGCTCAGCTCGGGGCCGCGGCATGGCGCCCCAAGAGCCTGCGCTGGGGCTGGTGTGGCGTGTTCAATGCCTACAATCAGCCGGAGGTATGGGCGCGCAGCGCGGCCAACCTGGTGCCGCTGATTGCCAGCGGCGCCGTGGACCCGTATATCACCAACGTCTATCCCCGCGAGCAGGCTCCCGAAGCGCACCGTTTGCTGCAAGGCCGGCTGACGCAGGGCAAGTTGGTGCTCATCCATCCCAACTGAGACGGCAGAACCTCCAGGCAGCGCCGGCGCTGCTCAAGCCATGCGACGCTGGCGTGGGCCGCACGGCTGCTAAGTACCTGGACGGAAGTTTTTATACATTAGACATTATCGGGGATAGGGATCTTGCTTGCGCCACAGCGCCCCGAGCACAGGGCCCCCGCCTGGAACCCTTGCTCCCCTACATGACTGCTCGTAGGCCCAGAGTTTCCACCAGTTCCTGCGTTCTGCTGGCAAAGCACATCAGTGGCTACTTTCCTCGCTTTCCGAGGGGATATGTAGGGGAGCAAGGCCTGGAACCTCCCCCCAGCGGGGGGAGGCAGGTGGGGGGAGGCCACGGGAGGCGCGGCGACGAGGGGCACTGGTCCGCCTTGAGCCCCCCTCCCATCCTCCCCCCAATAGTGTCCGGCTCGATTCTTGCACGCGCATTTTGCACGTGCTTCGCATGCCAAAACAGGGGTTTCAAGAGGGTGGTTCTCCGGTCTTGAGGCGTTTTGGGGGTCCTCCAAAGCATATTTTTTGGTTTCCACCGAGATGGAGAGACCACATTGCCTCCTCCCACCCTCTCAAAAAGCCTGGGAATGCCTGCCGGAAACGGTCAGGAGCTTACGAGCAAGATTTGTGCCGGACACTATTGTCCTCCCCCCGTTGGGGGGAGGCGTCAGAACGCGTCTGGACGCTTACGCTCATGACGTTTCTTATCCCCGATAAGGTCTATTGCCTGCGCGCAGTTACGTGATACAAAGGCAGAATAGCCAGGTAAAACATATGTCCAGGTACTTAGAGCCGCTGGAGCACCTCCTGCGCCGCCGCCAACGTCGGCGCCACGATGGCCTGACGCAGCAAGCGATGCAACGCGTCCCGCTGCGTGATCGCGGTGATGGTGCGCTCCATGTCATGCGGAAGCGGTGTGCCAAAGCGTGCGGTGAGGGCTTCCAGTAACATGCTGCGCGCTTCCTGGAGAGAACCTTGTGCCAGGCCCTGTTCCAAGCCCTGTTCTAAGCCCTGTTCTAAGCCCTGTTCTAAGCCCTGTTCCAGACCCTGTTCCAGGCCCTGTTCCAGGCCTTCGGCAAAACCTTCTTCACGACCCAGGCGTTCGATATGGGTGACATACGGCATCTGATAGGCCTCCTCCAAGGTCCGCAGCTCGTCGCGTAACCGCCGTTCGAGTTCGGGAGGTAAGACGAGCAGCCAGTCAATAAAACGAAACAAGTTGAGGATATCTGTGCGGCTTATGCCCCGCTGGTAGAGCTGCCGAATGAGCTGGAACTTGGCAGCTTGGCGCGCTTCCCCGGGCGGGAGGGCCTGGGCGAGCTGGTGCGCCCGCACCACGACGGCGAAGGGGTTTCGGCTGCGCGCCAGGGCGGCGGGGTGCCGACCGCGGGTACTAATCCGCACGGTGGGAAAGCGAAACATCAGGTCGCAGCCCCAGCGTCCGCGCCGATACGGCTGCGTGTGCGTGGCAGGCAGGTCGGCGGTGAGCAGCAGGAGGGTCACTACCTCGACGTCGTAGCGATCAAAAATGCGGTAGTTGTAGATATACAAGCGCTTCGGCAGCTCGGGGTCGGGATAACTCTGGATCTCGAGGTGAATCAGCAGCCAGGTTTCGTGGCCGTCGCGCAGGAACACTTTGACCAGGCGATCAGCGTAGCGCCGTCCCAGGCTGGCATCGCGCACCACGCGTTCCAGTTCCGTGTCCAGGAATGTATAGCCTCGGTCCCAGGCGATGTCGGCATGAATGCGCGGAAAGAAGAACGCCATGAAGTCCTGGAAATACTGTTCAATGGCTTCTTTCCAGGGGCTATCGTAGTCGGCGCGTGCGCCTGATGGCGACTGAGTCGCAGGGTTGAGGGTGTTGTCCATGGCCTGAGTATGGCGCATGCTCTCCAGGCCTGCAAGGGCTACGAACGCGGACACGCCGTCGCGTGGTGGGATGGACCTTCAACGCTCGTCGTGCACAGCCGAGAGAGGGCCATGGGCGAGCCCGGCCGTAAGGGACACTTGGGAGGGGCAGGCATTGACTCACGCGCTCATCAACGCTACGATGCGCCGATCAAGACCCAATGGAGATGATGTCTAGACGCGCCGCGATGCCAGCACGTGATGGAGGAGTCACCTATGCCCGTTGATGTCCCATCCGCTGAGACTTTGAAAGCCATCTCTACCCGCATGCGGCGTATCCGGTTGTGCGAAGAACAGGTGGCATACCAATCGAGTCCAGGAAAAATCAGAGTGGCCCTGCACACCGACATGCCCTATGTAGCGCGACGCACCGCACCAAGGAGACCATAGATATGCAGGAGGAACCCACCTCACTCCGCATACAAGACCCCGGGGTGCGGGCGCTGTTTACCGAGGCATCGCGCTTCCAATCCTGGCTGGATGTGGAAGCCGCCCTGGCCCTGGCCCAGGCCGAACTGGGCATTATTCCCGACAGCGCCGCCGAAGAAATTACCCGCAAAGCCCACCTGCCCTACCTTGACCTTGAGGCCGTACGCGCGGGTCTGGCGCGCACGGGGCATCCGCTGGTGCCGCTGATCTGGGAGCTGGATCGCGTCTGCGAGGGCGATGCAGGGGGCTATGTGCACTGGGGCGCTACGACGCAAAACATTACGCAAACCGGGCAGCTCCTGCTGGTACGGCAGGCGCACCACATTTTCCTCAAGCAACTGGCCACGCTGCTCACCACCCTGGCCGGGTTGGCCGAGCGTACCAAAAACGACTTACTACCGGGGCGCACGCATGGCCAGCACGCCGTGCCGGCGACGTTTGGCTACAAAGTGGCGGTGTGGATGGACGAACTGAGCCGCCATGTCGAGCGCCTGCACGGTTGTGAAGGGCGCGTGTTCGTTGCCATGCTGGGCGGCGGCGCCGGCACCCTGGCGTCGCTGGGGGAGATCGGTCTCGCCACCCAAGACAAGATGGCGGCGCGTCTGGGCATGGCGTCCATGCCAGTACCAGCGCGCACCATTGGCGACCACCAGGCCGAATACGTTACGTTGCTCGGCATGCTGGCCGCGACGGGCAGCAAAATGGGGCGTGAGATCTACACCCTGATGAAACAGGAATTTGGCGAGGTGGAAGAGCCGGTGCCGCCGGGCACGGTGGGCAGCAGCACCATGCCGCAGAAGCGCAATCCCAAGTTGTCGCAGGACATCATTGCCGCCGCGGCGCAAATCCGTGCTCTGGTGCCGTTGGCCCTGGAGGCCATGCAAACCGAGCACGAGGCGGACCGCACCACCAGTATCATGATGAGCCGGGCTCTGGCCCAGGCTTGCGAGCTGACTGGCGACATGCTGCAGCGGCTCGTCGAACTGTTCGCCGGACTGCAGGTGTTCCCGGAGCGCATGCGGCGCAATCTCGACCTCTCCGGCGGGCTGATTATGGCCGAGGCCCTGATGTTGGAACTTGGCAAGCAGATTGGACGGCAACGCGCCCACGATGCAGTGTATGATGCGGCGCAAGCCTCGGTGACCGAAGGACGCGCCTTCCGCGAGTTGTTAGCCACGGACCCGCACGTCAATGCGCGCCTGCAGCTAGCGCAGGTGGAGGAGTTGCTTGATCCAGCACAGTACACCGGCTTATGTTGCCAGTTTGCCGAGCGCGGGGCTGTCCGGGCACGCCAGACGGCCAGTATGATTACCCGGCGGTTGGCGGAACAAGGCGCCAGGGTATAGGGAGCTATGATGGCAGAGACTTTGTGGACGCACAGTATTATCGCACACCTGAAACGCTACAACGTGCGCTTTCTGAGCTACGTGCCGGACTCGATCATCGAGCGCATTCTCAAATTGGCACGGGAAGATCCGTTTTTTGACCTCCTGCCGCTGGCCCGTGAAGAAGAAGGCATCGGCGTGGTCACCGGGCAATACGTCGGCGGCCAGCGCGGCGCTGTACTCCTGCCGACCTCGGGGATTGGCAACGCCATCAACGCCCTGGCCTCGCTGGCGCTGCCGTATCAAATCCCTCTGCCGATGTTTATTGGCTGCCGTGGTGAGCTGGGCGAGTTCAATCCCTCGCAAGTCCCCATGGGGCAGGCCCTCCGGCCAATTCTGGACTCGCTGCGCATCCCGCGTTTTGAGCTGACGCACCCGGAAGAGGTCGATGTCATCATTGATGGGGCGCTCAAGCTGGCCTTTGCGCTGGAATCGCCGGTGGCGATCTTGATGTCCACGCAACTGGCCGGATGGAAAGACGAAAAATAGAGGAATCACCATGCTGAACCGTTTACAAGCGACGCGCTATATCGTGCAGCACGTCACCGATGAGCCGATCATTGCCTCCCTGGGCAATCCGAAGTTCGATCTGTTCACCGCCGAGGACCGTCCGCAGAATTTTTATATGTGGAACTCCATGGGCATGGCGTCGTCCATGGGTTTAGGCCTGGCCATGGTGCGGCCGCAGCAGAAAGTCATCATCCTCGACGGGGATGGGGCCTTGCTGATGAATCTCAACTCCTTACCCACGGCGGCAGTGCGGGCGCCGCAGAATCTCATCCATATCATCTGGGACAATCGCCAGTTTGAACTCACCGGCGGCCAGCCGACGCATACGGCCTTTGGCACCGATCTCGCCAAACTCGCCCAGGGCTCGGGCTTTGAGCAAGTGAGCACGGTGGAGACCCAAGAGGCCTTTGAGCTGGCCTTTGACCGGGCCATGCAACACCCTGGACCGTGGATTATCGTGGCGCTGATTGATAACGAACGCGCTGCCGGGCGTCCGCCGAAGAGCCCGACGTATATCAAGCACCGCTTTATGGGGAGCCTCGGCGTGCAGCCGGTGTGAAGAGAGCCCGCCAGCACCTCTCCCGACCGCAGGTCCGTCGGCGTTGTCGGGGCAACCGTCCAGTCGCCCCGACCGGGCTGACGCGGCACCATGGTACACAGCGCCTGCGGGCCGCAGGGCCTCTGCGAACCCAGCGCCTCGCGGCACGGCTTGAGCAGGCGTGCCGCGCCGCTCTCCACCAGACACACCGATGTCCTCCAGCGTGCTCGCCGCGCGAGGGGCAACACGTTGCAGACGAGGCCGATGCCCTCGCGGTGTACACCACCCATGTGGGGCAACGACGCAGCCCATGGCCCACAAGCCCACACAGAACGATGTCATGACATTGTCTGGCGTTTCGTGCTATAGTGCTCTGTGTGAGGAGGAGGACGATCATCATGGCTACCCCGACGCCACGCTCAGAAAAACTGGATTTACGCTTAACGCCTGCGGCCAAGCGGCTACTCTATGAGGCGGCCGCTGCGGTGCAACGCTCGGTCAGTGACTTTGTCCTTGAAAGTGCCCTCTCCCGCGCTGCAGAAGCCTTGGCGGACCGGAGACGCTTCGGACTCAACGCGGCGCAGTGGGAAGCCTTTCTGCAGGCCCTTGATGCGGCACCACGGTCTCACCCGCGTCTGGAACGGCTGTTGCGAGAACCGAATATCTTTGAACCATCCACGCCTCCGCCCCCACCAGCATGACCGCGTGGACCGTCGAAAAACTGACGCGTCATCATCCGGTGGAAGCATTTGATTGTGGTCAAGAGGCCCTGAACCGTTTTCTGATGCGGTTCGCCCTGACCAACCAACAGGCGAACGCCTCACAGACCTATGCGGGTCTCGCCGACGCGGTGGTCATCGGCTTTTATACACTGGTGGTCGGCGAGGTGGCCTATGACGATGCCCCGGAACGGCTCAAAAGAGGGTTAGCGCGTCATCCTGTGCCGCTCATGCTCTTGGCGCGGTTTGCCGTCAGCGCCGCGTGGCAAGGCAGGGGGATCGGGGCCGGGTTACTCAAGGACGCGCTCCTACGGACCATGCACGCCGCCGCTATTGCGGGTATCCGGGCTTTCGCTACCCATGCCAAGGACGAGGCCGCACGGTCTTTCTATGAGCATTTTGGCTTCGTGCCTTCCCCGGCAGACCCCCTACATCTGTTCATCCCCCTCAAGGATCTGCGGCACATGGCCGGATGAAAGCCTGCCATAGCGACCGACAACACTATTGCCAGAGCCGTTCAAAGCGAGCGGGATGAGTCGCGGTGTCGCGCACGGTGTGTGGCATATTCCGGTGACCGAGGTCGTCTTGCATGAGCCGCGTATCCGCGCCTTGGTCGGCCAGAGCGAAGCCGCAGGCATGGCGCAGCATGTAGAGACCGGCTCAACGGCCAACCCCTCAAAGCGGCCATAGGTATCCGTTCAGCCAGGGAAAACCAGCCTCACACTACCGCTTGCGCTGCGCGCACGCCACCTGCCCCCCACCTGCCGGAGGGGGCGGACGAGGCCCTGGGGGAGGCTGCCGTGTTGGCAGCGCAGGGGTGTACGCTCTTGACGCTGCGAAGGCGCTGGGGCGTGGCCATCCCTCGCAACTTGCTCACCTGACGCAGATGCGTCATGATAGTCGGCGCCAGAAGTCGAGCCCACCTCGACACGGTCATCAGCATTCCACACGACACAGGAGAACCGTAATGCACCAGCTTTCCCGATGGTCCCTCGCCGCTGCCGTCACCGCCCTGCTGTTACCTCCGCTAGCCAGCGTGCAGGCGCAACAGTCTGCTATGACCTTTTTTGTCACCAGTTCTGGCCCTGGCAAAGGCGCCGATCTCGGTGGCCTGGCTGGAGCTGACAAGCACTGCCAGACTCTGGCGCAAACCGCTGGGGCCGGCAGTCGCACCTGGCAGGCTTACCTCAGCACCAGTGCCATGGGTGATAAGCCAGCCGTCAACGCCCGGGATCGCATCGGCAAAGGCCCGTGGCAAAACGCCAAAGGCGTGGTCATTGCCAAGGATGTTGAGGCCCTGCACAGCGACAACAATTTGAACAAACAGACAGCCCTGACCGAAAAGGGCGAGCCGGTGAACGGCCGCGGCGATACGCCCAACATGCATGACATCCTTACCGGCTCGCAGGCCGATGGACGCGCCTTTGCCGGCGAGGAGGATCGCACCTGTAAGAACTGGACGAGTAGTGGGGAAGGCGCCGCCATGGTCGGGCATCACGACCGCCAGGGGCTACGCGACGACGATGCCTCCAAATCGTGGAACACCTCGCATCCCTCACGCGGCCCCGAAGGCGGTTGCAGCCAGGAAGCCCTGCGCGGCACCGGCGGCAATGGGCTGTTCTACTGCTTTGCGGTCAATTAACGTCGTTGTGGGGCACGCACTCTAGGCGTCCACCTGCCCAACCTCCCCCCGCTGGGGGGAGGAGTCCGAGGGCAGGCCACACGACGTCACATCCTCCCCCCCTCAGCCCAGATGCCGCCCGCTTGGCGCGACGCAAATGTGGCGTACATGTGAAGGAAGGTGGGCATGTCCCATTGGTTCCGAGGCTGGAGTCTGCTCCTGCTCCTGGTATGGTCTGGCGCGGCAGAAGCGGTTACCCCCGAGTCCTTCCACGACGTGCACTACGACCTTGATGTCACCTACGACGTCGCCACCCATACCATCCAGGGGTCCATCACCTGTACGGCAGTCTGGCGCGGCGCGCAGCCCCTTGGCGAGCTGTATTTCTTCCTGCCCCCCAACACCCTGAGCCGTCCTGATCCACGCGAGCCCGCGGTCTATAGCGACCTGCGCTACGCCGCCGGTTTTCAGGCCGCTGGGCTTACCGTCGCGACCGTCGAGGCTGCGGCACAGCGCTCGCTGCCCTTTACCCTGCACGACGATCCCACCGTGCTGGTCGGGCGCGTGCCCGATAAGGCCCTCTTGCATGTCCGGCTGCCGCAGGCGTACGCCCCTGGCGAGCCGTTTCATGTGCGCCTGGCCTTTAGCACCCACCTGCCCGAAGCGCTTAACTGGGGCCATTACCAGGGCACTGTGGCGCTCGATGGCCTGTGGTACCCCATGCTGGTGCCCTACCGCGACGGCACCTGGGTGCGCGGGCTGCACAGCTTTGTGCATGCGCACTACAGCCTGCGTCTCAGCACCGCCGCCACGCAGCAGGTCGTCGCCTCCGTGCCGTGGAGCAGCACCACGCCGCAGCACGGCCAGCAGACCCTGACCGGCAGCGCCGGGCCGCTATACCATCTGGGCCTGAGCCTGAGCCCGCAGTGGCATGAAGAAGCCGCCCTGACCCATGAGCCCCCATTGCGCGTGCTCGCCCCCCCTGCCGATGCCCCGGAAGCCCGCCGTCTGCTGCAAACCCTGGGGCATGCCCTCGACTTTTATCGCCAGCACTTCGGCCTGGTCTTCCAGGCGCCGCTGCTCACCGTGGTGGTCCAGGAGCGTGATCTGAGCCAGCCCTTTAGCACCGTGGCCGACAACCTGATCTTTCTCGGGCGTGATCTGGTGCGCATGCCCTGGCTCCTGGCCAGATATCCCGAATACATCCTGACTCGGACCCTGGCCCAGCAGCACTGGGGCCTCAACACCGCCTACAATGTGCGCACTGAGCGCTGGATCGGCGAGGGTCTAAGCACCTACCTGGCCGTGCGTTGGTTGGAGCATACCTATGGCGCTGGCCGTACCTTGCTGCCCTGGAAGGCCGCCTGGCTGCCCAATCTGGCCCTGTGGGAACAGACGATTGATATTCCCTATCGCCGTCTGGTGGCCGACCGCCTGGACCAGCACATGACCACGCCGCTCGACACCAGCCTGGATGCCGCGCACTTACAGGACATCTACGAGAAAAAAGGCGCCCTGGTGTACGCCATGCTGCACCACCTGCTGGGCGAGACGGCCTTTCGGCACTTTCTGACGCTCCTGGCTGAAGCCGGTCCACACCTGGGCACTGACGACGTGCGCCGGGCTGCCGAAGCCGCCAGTGGCCGCGATTTAGGCTGGTTTTTCCAACAATGGGTGCGTGAGCGCGCCTGGCTCGACTACGCCGTGGGTCGCGTCGAGACCACGCCGCAGACCACTGCCGACGGTCGCACCACCTACCAGCACCGCGTCGAAGTGCAGCGCCTCGGGGAAGCCGTCATGCCGCTGACCGTGCGGCTCATCACCACCGATGGCCGCGTGCAGGATACGGTCCTGGACGGCACAGCGCCGACGGCCAACGTCACCTGGGATAGTGACGCGCCCTTGCGCGATGTGCATCTCGACCCCGAGCACCACCTGCCCGATGTGCAGCGTCTCAATGACGCCTACCGCGTGCCCTACAGCATTCGTCCCCTCATCGACTTTCCCCGCCTCGACGGCTATTTGCTGTACCCCTTCGTGACTCTGGACAACAATTTCCTGGATGGCTACACGCCACGGCTGCATCTCACGGCGCTGTATCTTGATGACCAAGCGGTGACGCTGAGCCTGGGCCGCAAAGAATCCAGTAACGGCTTGAGTGTCGAAGCCCATCTGCTGCGCAATCGCTTTCCCTTCCGTGGCATGCTTACCAGTCTCAGCATCAGTGACCGCCAGGCGGCGCGCACCTTGTCCCTGGCGACTAGCTGGGCGCTGGGCGAATCACGCCAGCAATATCTCGTGCCGGGGCACCGCCTTACCCTGGGCTACAACGTCGCCTGGTTGGACCAGATCACCAGTTTTAGCGGCGAAGCCGTCTCCCCCACCTTTGGCCCGTCCGAAGGCCGTTTGCACAGTGTGACGCTACGCTACCTGCGGGACACCCGCGTGCCCACCCCGGTGGGTGCGCCAATCACCGTCATCGCCGAGCCGCTGGCCTATGGCTCAGTGCTACGCCTGGATGCGGAACTGGCCGATCCGCTGCTGGGTAGCACGGCCCCAGCCTTTCAACAAGTGCGCGCCGAGGCCAATGAGTATCTGCGGCTGTGGAATCAGACGTTGCTGCACGTGCGACTATTTGGCGGCTGGAGTGCTGGCGCCATACCCTTACAGCGCAAATTCTCGCTGTCTGGCATTGATACGATACGCGGCTATCCCTACCGCCTGCGCTTCTTGGGCGACCGCATGCTGGGCGGCACGCTGAGCCTACGCTTCCCCGTGCTGCGTGACATCCGGGTGGATACGCCGGGGCGCTATGTCGGGCTGCGCAGCCTGCACGTGGCGCCGTTTGTGGACAGCGGCTGGATATGGAATCGCACCGAGGATCTGCGCGACGTCAGCCCACGCACGAGCGCCGGCCTGCGGCTGATTGCCGGTTTCAGTTTTGCCTCGCTGCTCCGCTTCGAGATCGCCACCGACGTGGCGGTGCCGGTGGATGCGCGGGGGCGCCGCGAGGACGAGGCGTTCCAACTGTGGATACGGTTCCAGAGTGCTTTTGGCGGCGGGGTACATTAGCGTCATCTCGCTGCCAAAGTGGCACGCTTCTCTGGCGTGGGCTCCGTGACTGAGTCCCGGAACGGGGAAGTGCAGTAGATGAGCATACTGCATGGTAACCGTAACCTACCTCTCGGCGCTGCCGAGACACTGCGGTGTTCGAAGCCGCCTTGTTGACGGGGCGGAGGATGTCATGGGCTCAAACGTCCTGCTGCATCGCGGGACACGGTCAGTCGTTTTGCACAGCGTACGCGGTCTCAAACACCTCCTCCCAACTCAGGGAGAGAGGAGGAATACGGCGGTTCAGTTCACTTTCCGCCTCATCGCAGGCATCCAGCAGCACCTCATCCCACATGCGTTCTATGACCCGGCGATTTAAGCTAGGGGTGTCGCGTTGGAGACGAGCAATCTGGCGGCGGGCCGTGCGGATGGTGGCGGCCCAACTGGGAGAACGACGCTCAGGCTGCACGCGCCACTTGATGATGTGCTGCATGAGACGCATGAGATAACTTTCCAGCGCACGACGGTCTGCACGAGCCAAGGCCTCTACCAGTTCCTCTATACCGATGCCTGCCTGCTCCGTATCTCCAGCGGCCAAGCTGTGCTGCACGGCAACAGCAGTTTGGTAATGCGATGTTGTCGCTAAGTCATGCCAGTTGACCATAGAATCTCCTCAGGTTGCGGAGAAGCATAACACGCCACAGCGAGGAGAGCCATCACGCCTCCGTGGCTCTCAGGTCGTGCGCTCCGCGCCGCTGCTGCCGCCGCAGACGCCGGCGCATGAGGGTTTTACGGCCTTCATCCGCCACCAGTAAAACGGGGGTCAAGAGCAACAGCACGAGCCAATACCCCGGCGACAAGGGCGCCGTAGCAAACAGGCGCTGCAGCCACGGGATATAGAGCAGCAACCCCAGGAGACCAATCTCGGTCGCCACCCCCACCCAGAGCCACGGATTACTCCAGAGACTGAGCGAACGCACCGAGGCAGAGTCGGTGCGCTGCGCAAACAGGTTGCCGATTTGTGTCGCCACCACCGCGGCCAGCGTCATGGATGTCGCCATGCGATACACGGCGCCACTGGCGGGCAGATAGAACCATTGGCCCCAATAGCCTTGTGTCCAATACAGGCCATAAAAGGCGGCCATCGCCACCACGCTCTGGAGGAGGCCCAGCCAGGCGTAGGCCCGCAGCAGCAGGGAGCGGGTCATGATATGCTCGGTCAAACGCCGTGGCGGCTGGTCCATGATCCCAGGCTCTGGCGGTTCCACACCTAAAGCCAGTGCTGGCACCATATCAGTGCCCAGGTCAATGGCCAGGATTTGCATCACGGTCAGCGCCAGCGGGATGCGCCCGCCACTTAGCGCAAAGCACACAAAAGGCACCGCCTCAGGCGTGTTGCTGGTCAGGATATAACGCACAAACTTGAGGATATTGGCATAGACGGCGCGGCCTTCCTCGACGGCAGCAACAATCGAGGCAAAGTTATCATCGGCCAGGACCATATCCGCCGCCTCTTTGGCCACATCGGTACCCGACAGCCCCATGGCGATGCCAATATCGGCCTTCTTGAGGGCCGGGGCATCGTTGACCCCGTCCCCGGTGACGGCCACGACGTGCCCCAGGGCCTGCAGCGCGGTGACCACCTGGAGCTTTTGTTCTGGGGCGACGCGCGCAAAAATCACCTCTCCCTGCAAGGCGGCTTGTAGGGTGGCGTCATCCATACTGGTCAGTTCGGCGCCGGTGAGCAGGCGTAGTTGTGAGCCACGGATAATGCCAATGCGCCGGGCAATACTTTCCGCGGTCAGGCCATAGTCCCCGGTCATCATGATGATGCGAATCCCCGCTTGATGGCAGGTGGCCACAGCCGCTGCCACTTCTGGCCGTGGCGGGTCCATCATGGCGCATAACCCCAGGAAGGTCAGCTCACACTCGACAGCGTCGGCGGTCCAACTGGGCGGTGCCTCGGCCAGCACCCGTTGGGCCACGGCCAGGACGCGCAGCCCGCGGCGGGCTGCATCGTCATTGGCGGCCATAATCTGCTGCACGAGGGCCTGATTAAGTGGCTCCTCCTGGCCATCGCGCTGCACACCACAGCATAACTGTAGGATTTCCCGGGGCGCGCCTTTGACATAGACCAGGCGGGCAGCCTCTGGCGGCGCTCCAGGGGCCTGATGGATCGTGCTCATGCGTTTGCGCCGTGCGTCAAAGGGCAGTGCACGCCGACGCGGCGTTGCCTGCACCTCGGCGTCCAGATCCAGCCCGGCTTTGCTGGCGACGACGCGCAAGGCCGCTTCCGTGGGATCGCCTAAGACGGTCCAGGCCGGCGCGTCAGGAGTGGGCGGCACAACGCGGGCGTCGTTACACAGGCCCGCCGCCAGCAGCAGCTGCCGGAGATCACCCCCGACAGGCGTAGGCAGGGGCGTCTCCTGCGCCACAATCTGGCCCTCCGGCGCATAGCCGACCCCGGTCACCGTGAGCCAGCGGCCCGCCAGCCACAGTTCGCGCACGGTCATGGCATTTTGGGTCAGGGTGCCGGTCTTATCTGTACATATGGCCGTGGTACACCCCAGGGTTTCGACGGCGGAGAGCCGCTTGATCAGCGCCTGCCGCCGGGCCATACGCTGCGTCCCCATGGCGAGCGCCAGGGTGACGGTTGGGAGCAGGCCCTCGGGCACAAAGGCCACGATCATGCCCAGAGCAAAAATGGCACTCTCTGCCAGGCTGACCCCGGCGAAGGTCACGGCGAGGAGGAAAAACACCAGCCCGACGGCTAGGGCAATCATGGTCAGTATCTTGGTGGCATGGGCCATCTCTTTCTGCAGTGGACTGAGGTCACTGCCAACGGCCTGGGTGAGATGGGCGATCTTGCCGAATTCGCTCTGCATCCCGGTCGCGAACACCACCGCTGTCGCCGTGCCGGAGGCCACACTGGTGCCGGCAAACACCAGATTGGCCAGCTCGGCTCGGGTTGCGCTGCTGTGCCGTAACGCCTCGGCGGTTTTGCGCACCGCATGCGATTCGCCGGTGAGGGCCGACTGATCGACGCGCAACTCCGCTTCCGCCACCAGACGGCAGTCTGCTGAGATGTGGTCGCCCTCGGCCAGCAGCAGCACATCCCCCGGCACCAACTCCTCAGCCAACAGACGCTGCTCGGCGCCCTCACGTACCACACGGGCATACACCGGGAGCAGCCGTTGCAGCGCTGCGGTAGCTTGTTCGGCTTTATATTCCTGCCAGAAGCTGAAGGCGCCGTTAATCAGGTTGACCATCCAAATGGCAAGGCCTAACTCGGGGAGCTGCGCCAGAAAGCCCAGGAGTCCACCGACCCACAGAAGCAGGGCCATGAGATGGGTAAAATTGGCGGCGCCCTTGCGCCACAGCGAGCTGGTGGCGAGCTGGGTGATAGTATTACGCCCGTGCCGTGCCAGACGCGCCACCGCGTCAGTCTGGGTCAGCCCCAGGGGCTGCGTCTCCAGCACGGTATAGACCTCAGCGCGTGGCACCGTTTCTATGGGACGCATGGCCATATCACTCATCAAGAGCCCACAACATCATGCCAGCCTGCATGTACACCTCCTCTATAGTGCGTGCGGACCTCTCCTACAGCACTCGTGCCTTCACCGCGCTGTTGTGCCAGGTGCTGCCCCCTGGGATCGCCGGGCTCCAGCCCGGCTCCCGAAGCCACGCTGGCGCGTGGCGCCCCCAGGAGACGTCGCACATGCGCTCGGTTGAGGCACGAGGCAAGGATCATGCCAGTCGCGCACAGGCGGCGTCAATCTCCGCCGGAACACCGTGTTGGCAGCCAGGCTCATGTTGGCCATCGCGCTCGCTGTGGCGTCAGCGGAGAGCACGCGGGCATGGCCCGCGCAGGGGGCTCATGGCGTGGACGTGTGCACAATGCGCCTGACTGAGGTGTTGGCTCGCGCAAGCTCAGAGCCGTCCGTGTGAGGGAACAGGTTGTCCTGTAAGATGACATGTTGTCGTCTGCTCCCAGCCACCTGTCCGCCGCCATGACGACGTGTAGAGCCTCTACCGGCCATGCGACGATCCTGGCACAGGAATTGCTAGAAGCTCTGTGTCACAGGCGAATCAGGGCGATACCAACGCCTGCGCGACTCCAGCAACCCCCGGACGGCATGGAGGCGTCACCGATGATACCCATTGTCAAAGCTGGCACGTGTTACTTTGCCCTGGTATTTGGAGCTGGCTTCGTGCTGGGGTCCATACGCTTTCTGTGGGTCATGCCGCATGTGGGGACACGTGTAGCCGAGTTGCTGGAGATGCCCATCATGTTGGGCGTGGTCTATGTCGCAGCGCGTTGGGTGGTGCGGCGCAGTGCCGTGCCTCCCAGTGTAGCGGCCTGGCTCATGGTCGGTTGCCTGGCGCTTGGCCTGCTGCTCGGCCTGGAGTTCACGGTGGTACTCTGGCTGCAAGGGCTCACGATCCGCAAGTCCATGGCCCATCGCGACCCGGTTGCGGCCACGGCGTACGCCGTCAGCCTCGTCGTGTTTGCCGTGATGCCGCTGCTCGTGGCGCGCTACACAGGCCGACATGCTGCCACGCCGAGATAGCCCGTGCAAGAGGAGACCGCGCGGGCAGGGGTGCGCATCGCGTGGACATGTGCAACATGCGCAGTGCTGCCGCACGGCCGCGCCGCAACGCTCCCGTACAGGAAGGCGACACGCTGGCGTCAGTGTCTGCTTCGGGAACGGTCCTCCCGCGTCCTTGCGCCTGTGTCGCCCACTCGATGACGTGATCTTGCCCGCGTCACTCCCCGCAGCGCAAGCTGCGGCCTGGCGGAGCGACGCGGGATAACGGTATGACCCTGGGAGGGCACATATGGATAAGATCAGCAAGGACGCATTGGCGCGCCTGCCATTGCGCGTGCACAGCTTTTTGACCGGCGTTCCGCTGCGCACGCTCTATCGCGTAGATTTGCCGGGAGGGCACGAGGGGATGACGCTCCAGGACATCAGCGACATGACGGGATTTGGCGGCGCAGGGGAGATGGACGTCGGCGCCGTCACTCAAGCACTCTTCGGGTTGCGCGGCTGGATCGGTCGCATCCTGCATTGGGATGACGCATCTGCGCTGGCCGCATCCGTCACCTATCTTGCCCACTTGAGCGCAGAAGACTGGAGGCGGTCGCGCGTCAAACCCGGCACAGCGCTAGGCATCAGCCGCGTGTTGTACCGCTTCGAGCATGAGTGGCTCGCCGAAATCGTCAACCGGACCGTCCATTGTTTCTGGATGATGGCTTCAGAAAAAACCGAGAACGGATACGCGCTATAACTCGCCGTCTATGTCAAAAGACTCAACTGGTTTACGCCAGTCTACATGGCATTGATTACGCCAATGCTGCAGTGGATCGTCTATCCTTCGATGATCAAAGGCGTCCGGCGTCGTTGGGAGCGGGCGTTTCCAGCGCCGGCGGCCAAGGTCTCGCAGCATGACCCGCTGGTTGCCAGGTCGGCGCTCCTGCCGGGGGGCACGCCACCCAGTGTTCCTCGGTCTTAAATCTCGTACACCACGCCAATCTGCCTAGGGAAGACTCCTGGGTGGCCAGGAAGTCTTGAAGCTATCCGGCGCGTATGACGGACAGGCCGCAGCGGTGGAAGAGGCCAAGAGCATGCCAGGGGCACCAGCGCCCTCAGCGCTGAGGGACGGGCCCGCGTTTCAGGGTATCAGCGCGCCGGAGATCGATAGTCACCGTGGTGCCCTCCCCCAGTGTACTATCCACACGTATCGTGCCCTTGTGGTTGTCGATGATCTGCCGGCAAATAGCCAGGCCGAGCCCCGTCCCGCGTTCGCCTTTGGTGCTGTAGAACGGCTCAAAGATACGCCCGAGGTCTTCCGGGGCAATGCCACTGCCGCTGTCGCAGCACGTTAGACGGACCCAGGTGTCATCCATGGGCGTGGCAGTGATCGTCATGCTGCCCCCCTGGGGCATGGCATGCCAGGCATTGACCAGGACATTGAGCAACACTTGCTCGATTTGCTCAGGCGCACCCCACACCGGAGGCAGTGCAGGGGGAAGGGCTAGCACGACGGTAATTCCTTCCCGTTGCCAGCGTGCCTCCAACAAACGGAGGACATTGGTGGTACAGTCGTACAGGCTGAGGGATACCATACCCTGGGGTCGAGCCCGCGCAAAGGTGAGCAGTTGCTCGACAAGGCCCGTGATCCGGTCTACATGCTCGATGATGGCATCCAATTCGGTCGTGGGCACCTGCTGGGCCTGTAATTGCATGCGCAGCAGTTCGGCGTTGCCCCCGATGATGTTGAGTGGCGTGCCAATTTCATGCGCCAGTCCCGAGGCGAGCTGGCCGACTAGGGCGAGGCGGTCGGCCCGTTGCAGTTCGGCCGTACGCTCCTGCACGCGTCTTTCGAGTGTCTCGAGCGTCTCGTGTAACGCGTCCTCGGCCCGTTGCTTGGCGTCGATGAGGCGTTGCTGCTGCAGCACACGTTCGAGCACAGCAGGGAGCAACGCCAGGTAGCGTCCCTCGACGTCTTTGACGATATAATCACCGGCGCCTAACTTCATCGCCTCCACGGCCACGTCTTCATCCCCGTGGCCCGTGAGCATGACGGTGGGGGGGTAGGTGCCCTGGGCCACCAGGGTGCGCAAGACCTCTAGGCCGCCTTTCCCAGGCATCTGATGATCGACGAGCAACACATCATAGGACTCCGTGGCACAGCGGGCCAGGCCCGCGTCACCGTCGTGGGCGAGATCGACCACGTACCCAGCCCGGGTCAGCATCCGTTGCACGAGACGCGCCTGGGCCACGTCATCATCAATGATCAGGATGTGACTGGGGGTCTCTGCAGCCATGGCGTTCATCCTCCCTCAGGCAGCTGATGCGCAATCGTAAACCTAAACGTGCTGCCGACCCCCAGGGTGGACTCGCAGGTGATCTCCCCCCCGTGGCGCCGCACCAGGGTGCGCACGTAGGCTAATCCCATGCCCTCCCCGGGCACGTCCTGTCTTCCCACCCGGCGGAAGGGCTCGAAGACGGCCGGCAGGTCATCCTGAGCAATGCCCCGCCCATTGTCGCGCACGGTAAAGACGGTGACGTGGTCCTGGCGTTCCCCGGTGATGGCGATCTCCCCAGGGCGTCCGGGCTCCAGATAGTGCACCGCATTGCTCAGGAGATTGCCCAGCACCTGGGCCATGGCGATGGCGTCGGCATGCACGTGGGGCAAGGCCCCCACCGTCACCTGGACCTGGCGTTGCGCCAGTTGGTGCGCCAGGCTCTGGAGGGTGTCCTGCACGACGGTGGCCATGTCAACATCCTCGAGCACAAACGCCCGGTGTCCGACACGGGACAGCTGTAGGACAGCCTGGATCAGCGTGTCCATGCGCGTGACCGAGGCGTGGATGAAGTCGAGGGCTTCGGGGATGTCCTGCGTCAGCACGCGCTGCACCTCGGTGGCCTGCTGGGGAACGAGGTGCGGTAACGCGTCGCGCAGGGCACTGCCCAGCACCTCATGCGACAGGCGCAGTTCCTCGGCAAAACCTTGTAGGTTGACCAGGGGGGCGCGCAGGTCATGCGAGACAATGTAGACAAAGTGCTTCACCTCCTCGTTGGCGTCGGCGAGCGCTGCGGTACGCTCCTGCACGCGCTGTTCCAGCGCGTCACGGGCCTGGCGTAGCGCCGCTTCGGCCTGCGTGCGGGCGGTGATGTCGCTCACCATGCCGGTGAACATGCGGCGCTCCCCCAGCCGCATCTCGCTCACGGCCAGGGCCATCGGAAACGTGCTGCCGTCTTTGCGTCGCCCCACCACCTCCCGCCCTATGCCGATAATCTGGCGCACTCCCGTCTGCAGATAGCGACCGATATAGGCGTCGTGCTCGTCATGGTAGGGCGCCGGCATGAGCATCTTGACGTTCTGGCCCACCACCGCCGCCGCCGGGTAGCCAAAGAGATGCTCCGCCGCCGGGTTGTAAGTCTCAATGATGCCCGCCGCATCAATCGTTATGATGCCTTCCACGGCGGTCTCGACAATAGCCCGCAAGCGTGCTTCCCGTTCCCACAGAGCCGCCTCGGCCTGCCGGCGCTCCGCGATCTCCCTGCGCAGCGCGGCATGGCTCTCGGCCAGATTGCTACTGTGGACCTGCAACATCTGGTATGAACGGGCGTTCTCGATGGCGATGGCGGCCTGTTGCGCCAGACTCGTGGCCAGTTCGAGCTCATCTGGCGTAAAGACATAGCCGCGCTTGTGGTAGACATGCAGCGTGCCCAGCACCCGCTCCTCCAGCCCGACCGGGACACACAGCAAGGCGCCGGTGCGTTCGGGTTGCACCGCAACGCGATGCTCCGGGAGGATGCGGGGATCATTGGCCACATCAGTCGAGATCAGGAGCGCACCGCTGGCCACCACCCGCCCACTGAGCGATTCCCCCAAGCGCACACGGTCGCGCACCATCACGGCCTGGGCCCTAGGCGTTGCCCCCACGCGCACCAGCCACTCGCCCTCCAATAGGCGAAAAGCCGCCTCACCCCCAAACATCTCCGCCGTGGCGTCCGCGATGCCATGCAGCACGGTGGGGAGGGACAGAGCACGGGTGAGGCGCTGCGCCACGGTGACCAGGATGGCCAGGCGGCGCCGTTGCGTGTCAGACGTGGTGATGTGCGCGACCAGGGTCGCTTCCCTCTGCTGCAGCTCGGCTAGCCGCTGGACGAGCTGCTGATTGACCATTTCCAGCTGGTGCTGGATGTCGGCCATGTTCTGGTCCATGGTGTCCAACTCCTGCCCGACACGGGCGAGGTTCGGTGTGAGTTCTTGGTTCCTATGGAGGTGCCGACGCCGTGTCCGTGTATGGGCGCCAGGCAGCCCGGGCACGCGTTCGTCAGCACTGCATTGTACGCGTGGTGGGCACAACATGCTGTCACAAAATGTGCCGCCCGCCTCCCGGCCCTACAGCCGGGATGGCGTGTCCCGATCTCCGCGGCCTCGGACACTCTGCCTGCACCGTCACAGCGTGCTTCTGACACAGTGTCCGTCGCGGCTCGTCCACGCCTCCTTTCCGACGACCCTGCTGGCCGCCGTCTCTGGTAACGTTTTTGCAGCATAAGTGCTGCAAGAGTGTTGGAGGTGTGGAAGGGGGAGAGACCGTGGGAGACGACGGACGTCAGGGCGGGCTACCGGCAGACAGGCAAAGGTCGGACCATGCACCAATGACGATTGTGCTCATTGAGGACGACGCCGGTCATGCCCGGTTGATCGCGCGCAATCTGCAGCGGGCTCATGTGCCGCATACGCTCGTCGTCCTGCAGGATGGCAATACGGCGGTGGACTATTTCTTGTCGCCGAGTACCCCGCCTGCCAGACGGACCACTCCATGCGTCATCGTGCTCGATCTGCATCTCCCGGGTCTCGACGGCCTCCAGGTGCTGGCACACTTGAAGAACGCGCCCCAGACGCGTCATATCCCCGTGATCATCTTCTCGACGACGGAGGATCCCGACACCATTGAGACGTGCTATGCCCTGGGATGCAACGCCTATCTCACCAAGCCCGTTGACGCCGCCCGGTTTGCGGAGGTTCTGCAGACCCTGGGGATGTGGCTCTCCCACATCGCTCTCCCCAAAGGGACACCACCATATACGTGACCAAGACGAGACCATATTGCCGCGAGCGCAGCATAGCAGGCGATGTGCCGGAGGATGCTCTGTCAGAGGTGCTTCCCTACGGCGTGAGAGTTTCCCCATATGCAAGGCACGTAGAGGAGAAGGGCATGCGCCCAGCACGTTTCCACCACTGCACGCGAGACCTGTAGGGAGTCACTAGTGGACAGCACAGAGGAGAGCACCATGACGACACAACATGTTCTTGTCCCTATCGATTTTAGTGCTGATGCCGAGCAGGCGCTGGACTATGCGATACGCTTAGCGCGTACACTCCAGGCACGTCTTACCTTGCTCCATGTTATTCAGCCGCTCGCTATGGGCAGCATGGACGCGCTCCCCTACACCTTTGTCCACGACCTGGAAGACAAGATCACACAGGCCATGGAGCCGTATCGTGAACGCGCCCAAGCGGCTGGGCTCCGCTGTGATTTTGCCATCCTGCACGGGATACCGTTTTCCGTCATTGTCGACATTGCCCGGCGGGAGCACACGGACTTGATTATCATGGGCACACACGGACGTACGGGGTTGCGGCATGTGCTCTTAGGGAGTGTGACGGAACGCGTGCTCCGGCTCGCACCGTGTCCAGTATTGGTCACCCGCCTCCACGCCTCTGCAACGCCCCAGGAAGCCCAGTGACGTGAGATTGTGTCCTCACGCACGCTGGAGAGAAGGAAGGAGTGTGATGCTATGAGTAGACGTGGTGCGCTCTTATGGGTGCTGGGGATTGCGCTCGTGGTCCTGCTGAACACGGCGGGCCGACTGCTCGGCCTCTATATTGACTGGTACTGGTTCCAGGAAGTGCGGTTGACGTCCGTGTTTCTGACTATCCTGCGCACGCAGGTGCTGCTCGGCGCCGTCTCGGGTGCCGCCTGTTTCGTGCTCCTCTACGGGAATGTCACCCTGGCCCGCTGGCTGGCGCCACGGAATGCGCTGGTGGCAGTAGACGAGATGCTGACGCTGCCCAGCCCGGTGCTCCTGGTACCGACGCTGCGCCGGTTGGCCCTGCCGGTGAGCTTGCTCCTGGCCCTCCTCGTGGGCTGGATGACGGCGGGCCGCTGGGAGCTGGTCCTGAAGGCATGGCATGCCACGCCGTTCGGCCTGCGCGATCCGCTCTTTGACCGCGATGTCGCGTTTTATGTGTTTCAGCTACCGCTGTGGAATGCCCTGTATGGTTGGCTCATCGCGGTGCTCTGCCTCACGGGCGTTGCCGTGGTGGTGGTGTGCCTCTGCACCCGCAGTATACGGGTGGCCCCTGATGGCCTCACGTTCACCAGGCAAGCCCGCGGGCATCTCTTGGTCCTGGCGGCGCTACTGCTGCTGCTCAAAGCCGTGGGCTACCGGCTGTCCATGTTCGACCTGCTCTTCTCCCAGCGCGGCGTCGCCTTTGGGGCGGGCTATACCGACGTGCATGCCCAGCTCCCCATCCTGCAGGTGCTGATGTTCTTGACCGGGCTCGTGGCGTTGCTCTGCCTAGTGGCCATGCGCCAGCGCAGCTGGAAACCCCTGCTCGGGGGGGTGACCGGGCTCGTGGCGGTAGCGCTCCTGGGTGGTAGTGTGTATCCCGGGATCATGCAGCGCTACAAAGTGTCCCCCAACGAAATCGTCACCGAGAAGCCGTACATTGACTTCAACATCCGCTACACGCGCCTGGCCTATGGCCTGGATAACATCGAAGAACGGGAGTTTGCGGCGGATCAGACGCTCACCGCGCAGGAGCTGCACAACAATGACGCGACCCTGACCAATATCCGCTTGTGGGACACCCGCCCCTTGCTGGCGACTTACAGCCAGCTCCAGGAAATCCGCACCTACTACAAGTTTACGGATATTGATATTGATCGCTACGTCATCAATGGCGAGTATCGCCAGGTGACCCTCTCACCGCGGGAACTCTCCGCCAAGGATCTCCCGAGCCGCATCTGGATTAATGAGCGTCTGACGTATACGCATGGCTACGGCGCAGTCGTCAGCCCGGTGAATCGGGTGACCCGTGAGGGACTCCCTGAGTTCTGGGTTAAGGACATTCCGCCTGTGGCCCTGGGCGATCTGCGCATTACCCGCCCGGAACTCTACTTTAGCGAGTTGGCCACGGACTACGTGTTTGTGCACACCCGCGCCAAGGAATTCGACTACCCGGCGGGGAACCAGAATGTCTACACCACCTACGCCGGGCAGGGAGGCATTCCCCTGGGGTCGTTTTGGCGTAAGCTGCTGTTTGCCGCCTACCTCGGCGATCTCAAGCTGCTGCTCTCGAATGACTTGACCACGGAAAGCCGGGTGCTGCTGTTGCGCAACATCCGGGAACGCGTGCAGCGTATCGCCCCGTTCTTGCGCTACGACGACGATCCCTACCTGGTGATCTCCGCCACCGGGCGCCTGGTCTGGTTGCTCGATGCCTATACGGTGTCCGACCGCTTTCCGTATGCCATGCCGACGCGTGGGCTCGGCAACTACGTGCGCAACGCCGTCAAAGTCACGGTGGATGCCTACGATGGCACCGTGCAATTCTATATGGTCGATGCAGCAGAGCCGTTGACCCACACCATCGGGCAGATTTTTCCCGGGCTGCTGCAGCCGCTGGACGCCATGCCCGCCGACCTGCGGGCTCACCTGCGCTACCCCGAGGGGCTGTTTCGCCTCCAGGCGCGCATGTATGCCACCTATCACATGCGCGACACCCAGGTATTCTACAACAAGGAGGATCTCTGGAGCCTGCCCGTGCGTCCCCTGGAGGGGCAGGAGCGGGCCATGGAGCCTTACTATCTGATCTTGCGCCTGCCGGGTGAGCCCAAGGAGGAATTTGTCCTGCTCATCCCCTTTACACCCAGCAAGAAGGATAACCTGGCCGCGTGGCTGGCGGCCCGTAGCGACCCACCGCATTATGGAAAATTGGTGGTCTACACCTTCCCCAAGCAACGCCTAATCTACGGCCCGCGCCAGATCGAGGCCCGGATTGACCAGGATTCGTTCATCTCGCAGCAGCTGTCGCTGTGGAACCAGCGCGGTTCGCAGGTCATCCGCGGCAATCTCCTCGTGGTCCCCATCGAGCGCTCGCTGCTGTATGTGCAGCCCCTGTACATTGCCGCCGAGCAAGGCCAACTCCCCGAACTGAAGCGCGTGATTGTGGGGTTTGGGGATCGCATCGCCATGGAGGAAACGCTGGAGGGGGCGCTGGCACGGGTGTTCGGCGATGAGCCCCCACGTGCCACAGGCACAGGAGAGGCGTCGTCGCCGTCGCCTCCAGGCGCCGCGGGGCAGGGGAAGACCCTCTTCGACGCGGCGGATGCTGCCTACACCCGCGCCAGCGATGAACTACGCCGGCTGGGAGAGTTATTGCAGCAACTGCGCAAGGCAGAGCCACGCTAGGGCGGATCGCTTGGCACCGGGAAGAGGCTGGGTGAGACACACCTCATACACACATTGCCACTGGGCACATCTCGCAGAGGATCGTATGCCATCCAAGCAACAAAAATTCTCCATCGGTTATATGCTCATGGCCTTCATGGGGCTGCTGCTCATACAGAGTCTCGTGTTTGCGCCCCCGCGTGAGAACCTGTCCTATCGCGATTTCAAGACGCTCCTCAAGGCGGGGAAAGTCGTCGACATCCTCGTGGGGGAGCACACGATCACCGGGCGCCTGATCACGGAGGGGTTAGAGGGTCTGCTACCGTCAGAGAAGATAGAGGCCCTCCGAAAGTTGGCACCGGGTACCGCGCGTTTCCTGACGGTGAAACTGGATGATCCCACCCTCATTCCAGATTTGCAGAGCGCCGGGGTGCAGTTTCAGGGCCAGATCGAGAGTCGCTGGCTGGGCACCCTGCTGTCCTGGATTGTCCCGACGCTGCTCTTTGTCGCCATCTGGATGGTACTCATGCGCCGCATGGGTCCGGCCAGTGGGCTGATGAGCATCGGGAAGAGCAAAGCCAAGGTCTACGTCGCCCAGACGACCGGGGTAACCTTCGACGATGTGGCGGGCATTGATGATGCGCGCGCCGAACTCATCGAAATCGTTGATTTTCTCAAGCGCCCCGAGCGCTATCGCCGGCTGGGGGGCAAAATCCCCAAGGGGGTGCTGCTCGTCGGGGCGCCTGGGACTGGCAAGACTCTCCTGGCCAAAGCGGTGGCAGGGGAGGCCAACGTCCCCTTCTTCAGCTTGAGCGGCGCCGATTTTGTCGAGATGTTCGTGGGGGTCGGGGCGGCGCGCGTGCGTGATCTCTTCGAACAGGCCCAGGCCAAGGCGCCGAGCATTATCTTCATTGACGAGTTGGATGCCTTGGGGAAAGCACGCGGCATTAGTCCGATGATGGGGGGGCACGATGAGCGCGAACAGACCCTGAATCAACTCCTCGCCGAGATGGACGGCTTTGATACGCAAAAGGGCGTCCTCCTGCTGGCGGCAACCAATCGTCCAGAGATTCTGGATCCGGCCCTGCTGCGCCCTGGCCGCTTTGACCGCCAGGTGGTGATTGACCGACCGGATCTGAAGGGTCGGGCCAAAATCCTCACCGTGCACACGCGGCAAGTGACCCTGGCCCCGGAAGTCGATCTGCAGCAGATTGCGGCGCGCACGGCAGGCTTTGTGGGGGCCGACCTCGCCAAGCTCGTCAACGAAGCCGCCCTGCGCGCCGCCCGTGAAGGCAAGGATGCCGTCACCATGCTCGACTTTGAGGACGCCATTGACCGAGTCGTGGCCGGGATCGAACGGAAATCGCGCGTGATGAACCCCAAGGAAAAAGAACTCGTGGCTTATCACGAAGCCGGGCATGCCCTGGTCGCCGAGTCCCGGCCGCACGCCGACCGAGTGGCCAAGATCTCGATTATCCCACGCGGGGTCGCGGCGCTGGGGTATACCCAGCAACAGCCGACAGAGGATCGCTACCTGATGACGCGCGCCGAACTGCTGGATCGCCTCGATGTGCTGCTGGGGGGGCGTACCGCTGAAGAATTGGTGTTTGGCGATGTGTCCACCGGGGCGCAGGACGACCTCCAACGTGCCACGGATCTGGTCCGGCACATGATCACGCGCTATGGCATGAGCGAGGCCCTGGGACTGGCGACGTTCGAGTCATCCCGGCAAGCCCTGTTCCTGCAGGTGCCGACCGGGGCACCGCGCGAGTATAGCGCAGACACGGCGCGGGTGATCGACGCGGAGATCCGGCAGTTCCTGGAGACGGCGCACACGCGGGTCCGGGCCACCTTAACGGCCAGGCGGGCCAGCTTAGAGTCACTCGCCCGGCTGCTCATCGCGCAAGAGGTGGTTGACCGCCAGACACTTGATCAACTGCTCGCGACGTCTAGCCCGGAGGCAGTCGTGGGCCTCCCCGTGCAGGTGTGAAGCCACGTGTGGCAAGGGGGCTGGAACACGAGCCCCTGCCGTGAGGGTTCGGGGACAAGAAGCGCGTAATGGTCAAGCGGCCTGGAAACGACATGGTACGGTGTCGGCCTGTTCTGTCGGGTTGGTGATACGACAACACAGTAGACACATTGTCACGTTCCGTGACAGCCTGTCCGGACAGGCCAAGGCTCTAGGGAGTTCGCTGCTGCTTGCTCATGACAGGCACGATAGCAAGCAAGGATGCGAGCGCCGGTGACTGGCCAGCCCCAGGAGCACGCAGGCGGAGATCGGCAAGGCTCACCTTGGCCATCGCGATGGCTGTTGCGTCAGCGGAGACCGCGCGGGTATGGCCCGCTCCTACAAAAAAAATGGGCCTCTCCAGCCTCCCTGTAGGAGCGGGCCATGCCCGCGAAGGGGTGCGCATCGCATAGGCTTGTGCAACATGAGCATTGCTGAGTGGAGATGATCCGGCCATGTAGAGAGAGCCTTGGTATAAGAATTGCTGTTCAGGAGATTGCCCGTCACCTGCATCCCTGGCACAGAGGAGATCTGTCCCCTGGCGCCGTATTGTCCCATCCAGGCATCCATCATGGAGGAGCTTGACCATGCCCGAGAACATTGACCCGGCCCGCTGGGAAGCTTTTTGCGATATGTTTTCCAAGCAGCACCATGGGTATGAAGCCCGCATAGAGATTCTGGGCAGTAGTTTTGGGGATCAAGAAATGGCCGCGTGGTTACCATTTTCCGGTCTCTCCTATGATCCGCATCATGCCCAGCTCTTCATCACCGTCGGTGGGATCAGCAGCCACTACCCGGCGCATCTCACCCATAGGATCGATCGGCCGCAGACCCTCGCAGTCCATAATACCCCCGAGGGCCAGGTGAGTGCGTTACACGTGGTATCGGAGGATAAGACCGAAACGTTAGTACACCTCATGCCGCAAAAACAGCTCACAGCCTAGATGTCCATGTCGTAAGTCCTGTGCCAGGCAAGGGTGTCTCGCGGGCCTGGCCCACGCCTCCAGGAAACCCTCGGGCACCGCGCTCTTGTAGGAGCGGGCCATGCCCGCGAAGGTGTTGGACTGGCCGTGTATGTATGCAACAGACATCTCGTGCCTTCACCGAGCTGTTGTGCCAGGTGCTGCCGCCTGGGATCGCCGGGCTCCAGCCCGGCGATCCCAGGAAGGCACTGGCGTAGGACGTACGACATGGACAGTTAGCGTCACACAGGCCATCGGCATCATGCCATAGCCCTCGTGCCAAGGCATGACGGAGGCGAGGGCAGGCCGCGCTTGTATAGGCGAGGAATCCTTGCCATACTTCCCTTTGTACAGCTCCCAATCACAGAGGGGCCTTCTACTCAGGGTGCGCAGCATGAAATCGATCCTCGTTTCCTACCTTTTATGGTTCTTCGGTGGTCCCCTAGGGTTGTATAAATTTTACTTGGGACGCCCCTTTATGGGCCTGTTCTATGTGTTCACCTGTGGGGGCTTGTTTGTGGGGTGGCTGATCGATCTGTTCACGCTTCCCCGCCAGGTACAGATGGCCAATCTCTTGGCACACTATCAACACGAGTCGTCGGGCTCCATCCTCCGCCGTGAAATCGAGTCGGTGCAAGGCGCGTTGTCTGCCCTACGCACTGGCACCCCACACCCCGCCCCCCCGCCTGCGCGTGTGACCCAAGACAGGCAGGGCGCACCGCAGATAACGGATGAAGCGTTGATGCTGCAACTGCTACGTGCTGCGCAAAAACACGAGGGCCGTCTGTCGGTCACGCAGGGAGTGATCGAGACCGGCATCCTGTTTGGCGAGGTGGAGCGCGTCTTGCAGAACATGGTGCAGTCCAATTACGTGTACGTCGATAACGATGCCACCACGGGTGTGGTTGTGTATGTGTTCAAAGAACTCTTTTGACGCCGCGTCTGGCAGCACCCGCAGAGCCTCTCCCAGGAGGCTCTGCCCCGACCCATCTTCCGTGAAGAGAGGCTTAGGCGACTACCACGCGATGATAATGTTTTTTACCGGCGCGCAGTAGTAAGGCGCCCTCATGCAGGTCGGCGCTGGTAATCACCGCCTCAAGCTGCGCCAGGCGTGTGCCATTGAGGGTCGCGCCGCCCTGTTGGATGAGACGCCGCGCGGCACTTTTGGAGGCCGCCAGCCCGGTTTCGACGAGGAGGTCAATCACCGGCACCCCGGCAGCCAGCCGTACCTGGGACAGCGTTGTTTCTGGGACACCGACCAGATCGCCCGTGCCATCGAACAGGGCTCGGGCCGCCTGTTGGGCCGTGTGGGCCGCTGTCTCGCCATGCGTCAAGGCGGTGACGGCAAAAGCCAAGGCCTCTTTAGCCTGTCGTATTGCAGCACCCTGCAACGCTTCGAGGCGGGCAATGTCTTCCAGCGGCAGCAGAGTGTAATAGCGTAAGAAACGTGACACGTCCCGGTCATCGACGTTCATCCAAAACTGGTAAAACTCGTAATGCGTGGTGAGTTCAGCATCGAGCCACACCGCGCCGGCGGCGGTTTTCCCCATCTTTTGCCCGCTGGCGGTGGTGAGCAGAGGGAACGTCAGCGCAAAGGCATCGCCCTCCGCCACGCGGCGAATGAGATCGACCCCAGCCACCATATTGCCCCACTGATCATCCCCGCCCATCTGGAGCAGACAGCCATGACGCTGGTACAGGACGAGAAAGTCGTAGGCTTGCAGCAGTTGATAGTTGAATTCGAGGAACGACAAGCCGGTTTCCATACGCTGTTTGTAGGCCTCGAAGGTGAGCATGCGGTTGACGCTGAAGTGGCGTCCGATGTCCCGTAGAAACTCGATGTACTTCAGCTCCGCGAGCCAGTCAGCGTTGTTGAGGAGCTGCGCGCCATGGTCACCGTCCAGACTCAGGTAGCGTTGCAGCTGACCACGCAGGGCCTGGGCATTCTGCGCAATGGTCTCCGGCGTCAGCATCTGGCGCATTGCGGTCTTGCCGCTGGGATCACCGACCATCGCCGTGCCGCCCCCAAGAATCACCAGGGGCCGATGGCCGGCACGCTGCATATGCACCATCGCCATGATGGTGAGCAAGTTCCCCACGTGCAGGCTGTTGGCCGTCGGATCATAGCCAATGTAAAAGGTCAGTGACTGGGTGCCAAGACGTTGGCGGAGCAGCTCGGGATGGGTGACTTGTTGCACAAAGCCACGGGCCTGCAGTACATCAAATACGTTGTCCATAGTGCTGGGGTATCCCTTCTGGAGGCGTAGCAAAAACCGGCAGCGAGGCGTCTATTATAGCAGATGCGCTCCCCACCGGGCGTCTCCCACCCCCGGAGGAGTAGGCCAGAGAAAAACGCGGTAAAACCACGGCGGATGGGCTACAGTATGGCACCAATGGCGCGTCTCTCTCTGAACAAGGAGTGCATGATGTTTCGCAAAAAGAAACAATGGAAACTCACCAGTCTCGTCGCCTGTGCTGGTTGAGCTTCGAAGATGAGCCCCATGGTGTTGGGGCAAGCGCTGGCCTATTTGCCAGCTCAACATAATCCGCACGTGTTGGTCGATACCTCGACTGCCGACGATGCCGGGGTGTATAAACTCACCGACGAGATTGCGCTGGTGCAAACGGTGGACTTTTTTACGCCCATTGTTGATGATCCGTACACTTTTGGGCGTATTGCCGCCGCGAATTCCCTGAGTGACGTGTATGCCATGGGCGGACGCCCTCTGACGGCGCTCAACATTGCCTGCTATCCCGATAAACTCGACCCCGAAGGCCTAGGGCTCATTCTGAGCGGCGGGCAGGAGCGCGCCACCGCGGCTGGAGTCGCCGTCGTCGGTGGGCATACGGTGATGGATAAAGAACTGAAATATGGCATGTCCATCACCGGCGTGGTGCATCCCGATAGAATTGTCACCAATGCCGCGGCCAAGCCTGGGGACTATTTGGTGCTGACAAAACCTGTAGGGACGGGCATTCTGGCCACGGCCCTCAAACGTGGCAAGGGCACCGCAGCACTGCTCGAACGCATGGCCGAAACCATGTGGACGCTCAACGATGTGGCCGGGCAGGCCATGGTGGAGCATGGCGCACATGCGGCCACCGACGTGACCGGCTGCGGCCTTATTGGGCATACCTGGGAAATGGCCAAGGGCAGCGAGGTGCACATTCGCCTCCACGCCGCCCAGGTGCCGATGTTTGAAGAAGCCCTGGTGTTTGCCAAGCGTGGCTATCTCACGCAGGGTGACGTGAGCAACCGCGAATACACCCGTGGGGTGGTTACCCTCGACGCGGGGGTGTCCACAGAGATGGTGCAGGTGATGTTTGATCCGCAAACATCCGGGGGCTTACTCGTTGCCCTGCCACCAGCCCAAGCCAAGGCCCTGGTGGCGACGCTCCATGCGCGTGGTGTGGACTGTGCGGTGATTGTCGGCGAAGTCGAGGCGGGCGTGAGCGGCATCACGGTCGTACCATAATCCGGGGTACCACTGAGGTCGCCATCATACGTCAGCGGCTTGTGCATCCACAGCGTGCAGTGCGGCACATCGCTTGTAGAGACCTCGGGTAGGATGGGAAAGATCACCGCTTCACAGCGCGCGGCTGCTGAGGTGTAGACGTCCATGTGGCCCCTGGTAAAGAGCCTCTCCGCCAGAAACGCCTCCGGCACGGTGGCTTCCTGGGGCCGGATGTACGAGACCGCGCTGTAGGTCATCCGCAAGCGCTGCTGCACCTGGGCCAGCGTTGTGTCATTGCTCAAAGCCATCTGCAACACTGCTTTCACCCATTGAGCTGCACATCCTCATACGGCCCCGAGAAGGCAAACAGCGGGATCAGCCCCAGCCCAGACACCGCCACCCGTGGCCCGGTGGCGTGCAGGGCCGTCAGTTCCCAGATCGGTAGAAAGCGCGCCTCGTCATACAGCTTGCGCTGCATCTGGTGCAGCAAGGCCTGGCGCCGGGTGCGGTCGCGCTCTGTGGCTTGTTGGGCGTACCAGGCATCTAAGTCAGGGTCTTTGATGAAAGACGCCGTACCCTTGCTGTACACAAAGGCTTCCAGACGCGAGGCCGCGGTGCCAAACGCCCCACTGCCCTGACGGGTCAGGTTTCTGACGGTTTTTTCGATCTGCGCTGCCTGCACCGCCGCGCGTTCCATGGGGCACGTGGTAACGCGGATGCCAATGGCGCCGAGGTCATTGGCCAGGGACTCGACCACCGACGCAAAGGCGCTATCGGTGCTGCACTCGCCGGCATCAAAGCCGTTGGGGTAGCCAGCCTCTTTGAGCAGTTGGCGGGCTTTAGCAGGATCATAGCCCTAGGGCTCGCACGGCAGGGCGTAGTCAAATTTGCTCGGCACAATGCTGCCGGTGATCACCGAATAGCCCAACGTTTCCGCTTCGTTCAGGGCCGGTAGGTTGACGGCGTGATTGGCCGCCAGGCGCACGCGTTGGTCCGACCACGGGGATTTGGGGTCATACTGGTCGATAAACGTCAGCCACTGGTTCGTCGGCGGCACCACGGGTGCGAGTTTGAGCCGCGCATCGCGGCGCACTTCCTCGGCCAGCGACCCGAGGAGCACGTAGACAATGTCGGCCTCCTGGCTTTTGAGCATGGGCGGGACAGCGCTGCGTTGCGTGCGCACCTCAACGAGGTCGCGTTCACGCAGGCGGCAGATGTGCTCGACTTGCGCCAGGAACTCGTCGCGTGGCGTGTTACGGTACCACCGCTCTGGGTCAGAGAAGACAGGGCTCGTATCGGGGACTTGCAAGAGATCTGCGCACCGATTCGCTACCTCTTGTAGAATGCGATGCACTGCATGGTCAGGCAGGCTGTCCAACGGCTGATCGGGCGAGTTGACCGCCTGGAATTGGAAGAGGGCTGGTTCGCGGTCGAGGCGACTGGCACTGAGCACCACGGGCACAATGGTGACATCGTGCTTATCTGCGGCCTGCAACAAGGCGGGCAACTCGACGTTGGCAATGAAATCCGAGGCAAAGAAGGATGCACTGACCAGTAAAATCGCCACGCGGGCCTGCGCCAGGCCCTGTTCAATCTGCTCGCGCCAGCGGTCGCCAGGCTCGATCACCGTATCGTGCCAGAGCACGATGTTGAGTGCGCGCTGGAGCGGCTGTAAAAACGGGAGCAAGAGCTCTAGGCAGTCGCGATCGGCGTGGCTGTAGCTGATAAAGATGCGGTCACGTATGGGCGCCATCCTTCCGCAGTGCAGGTGGGGTGACAGACGGCGGGCATGGTAGTACGAGCCAATCCGGTCAGTCAAATTGGTGGGTAGTGGTTGGTGGGTAGTGGAGATGAGACCTCAAGAAAGGACACCTATGCCCGAAGCATACGCACAACACGAGGCCGTCACAGCCGCGCTCAACCTGGCGCCGCAGATTCAGGCGATTCGCGACGAGCTGGAGAGCACCCACCGCCTGCCAGCGGCCATGGTGCAGGCGATGACGCGGGCGGGGTTGTTCCAAATGTACCTGCCGCAGGCCATGGGCGGCCCGGAGTTGCCGCCGCTGACGGTCTTTCATGCCGTTGAAGCGCTGTCACGGGTCGATGGCTCGGTGGGTTGGTGTAGCATGATCGCCGTGGCCGAATCGTTGTTTGTCGGCTGGCTACGGCCCGAGGTCGGGCGCCAGTTGTTTGGCCAACCACCCGATCTGCGTATGGCGGGCTCTCTGCGGCCTGAGGGTAAGGCGTATGCCGTGGAGGGCGGCTACCGCGTGCGCGGACGCTGGGATTTTGCCAGCGGTATCAACCACGCCAACTGGTTGATGTGTACCAGCGTGGTCATGGACGGCGAGAGGCCACGGCAGACGCCAGCGGGGCTGCCGATGACACGCATCCTGCTAGTGCCGCACAGTGCCGCCAGCATCATCGACACCTGGTCAGTGGTCGGCATGTGCGGCACCGGCAGCCAGGATTTCGTGGTCGAGGACATCTTTGTCCCAGAGGCGCACACCTTCTCGCTGGCCCAGCCGCCAGCAGCGCCTGGACCGCTGTATCATCCACGTGTGCTGTTTGTGGTGGCCTGGACGCCGACGGTGGCCAATGCCCTCGGCATGGCGCGTGGAGCGATTGACACCTTTATCGCCCTGGCCACGCAGGCGCATTCCACCAGTTCCACCACGCTGTTGCGCGACCGCCCGCTGGTGCAGACACAGGTGGCGGAGGCCGAAGCCATCGTCAACGCGGCGCGGGCCTATGTGCTCAGCGCCGTGGGCACGGCCTGGGAGGCGGTGTGCGCTGGGGCTCCCGATCCAGGCCCGGCCATTGCGCAGGCGCGGCTGGCGATCACGCACGGCATGCACGAAGCGCTGCGGGCCGTGGATCTCGTGTTCCACGCCGCGGGCACCAATGCGGTGTATCGCAAGCATGGCTTGGAGCGCTACTGGCGCGATGTGCATACGGCCGTGCAACATGCCGCCGGGCTGCCAAGTCATATCGAAATGGCCGGGAAAGTGCTGCTGGGGCTGCCGCCTGGAGAGATCGGGTGGTGACACTCTCCACCCAAGCTGCGCTCTGGGTGGAGCTTCTTGGGGAAACCCCAAGCTACGTGCATGGTGTCCTCATGAACTACCTGGCTTGGGGCCAGGATACTTAAGGGGATGAACCCATTGGACAGCGTTGGGTACGCTGCGACCTGGCACAAGGACGTGATGACGACCCACGTGCAAGATATTCACGCTGCCAATCACATCACGCGGCGCGGTTTGCCCGCATGTCCGACAGCGGTAGAGCCGTCGGCCCTTGTTCCGTTCCCCACATACGGGACACGTTTGCGAGGTATAATGCTCGTCCACGGCGATGGCCCCACAGGTTTTGTAATCCAACTGCGCGATCAGTCGCGCGTTGCACGCACTGCTGACCTGCTGGGCCTGCCTGCGTCGCAGATGTCGCGCCGCGTCATTAAAGGGCTTCCCGACGTAACAGGTGGCGCCAGGGAACGCCTCAGCCACTTTGCGCGTGGCCTTGTGCGTCAGATCCCGGAGACGGCGATGCGTCTTGGCGAGCATGCGCGCTTTCCGACGTTGCAAGCGCTGCCACTGGCGCGCGCCTTTCGTCTTGGTGCTTTGCGCGTGGCTACACGACGCCAGGCGTTTGTTGCGGTATTGGATGGTGGCTTTCGCCGCGCGTCCACTCACCAGAAGGACCTTGGCCCCGTCCGTGGCCGCGAGCAACGTATTCCCCCCAAGGTCCACGCCAATGACGCACTGTTGGGGCGTGGGCACCTCAGGGATCTCACAGACCAGACGGACGGCCGCCAGACTCAGCCGCACTTCCATCAGGCGTCCAGGCAACGGGACGGGGATGGGGAGACACAGCCGTCCACTCGTGCCATGTGGGAGGGTCAGCCGCCCAGCGCGCAGCCGGGCATCTTGGTTCGTATAGACGACATCGCGGTAGCGCGGCTTCTGCCAGGGATAGCGCGCTTCTGCGTGCCCCTTGGTGCGGAGCTGGCGCGTACTGTGCACGGCCTCGCAGAATTCCCCAATGATTTGTTGGGTACTTTGCGCGCTGAGACCTGCATACCGTCCCTTCGCCCACTGTTGCCAACGGCCCTTGCTGGGCCACTGCAAGCGACGACGGCGCACGCGGCGATGACGCTCGACCAGATCGCCCCACAGGCGCGCGGCTTCCTTGCATGCCGCACCAAACGTGCGCCATTCAGAAGCAGTCCGTGGCATCCAATGAATTTCTATCGTACGATAACTCATGCAATAAGTCTAGCACGTCCGTGGAACAAGCACAACCAAAAACCTGTTGCTGCCGCGCAGCAACGCGTGCTTCACCCTCATCCAAACGCTCCGCGTTCTGGATGGGGCACTGCACACGGCAGCTGGTAGAAAGTATCAATACTATGCTTGCGGGTTGATGCCATCAACAGGTTGCTGTTGGGAAGTTTTTTGCCAGAAACAGTCCCGCATGAAACTCGTCTACCATTTGGAAGGTTCGCTCCAAAACGTCATCAATATCATCGCGGCAACGTTCTCGAAGATGCGCTGCCTGTGCGAGGCGGCGGACCACATCCCTGGTCGGTTCCGGAGCCGCCTCGATCGTCACGGCGGAGGCTGGTGCCGTGCGTTACCGCTACGGTTGCGGCCAGCCAGCTAACTGAACCGCACCTCCTGGTAGCCCTTGGCCGCCACATCGACGGTGGTCCGGCGAAAATGGACGCCGTTGCCGTTGTAGCCCAGCACGCGACGCACGTTGCGGCCCTCGACGTTGCGGTTGACGCCCGTCTGCCAGGAATCCACCTTGCTGGAGAGCAGCGGTTCGGCCGCCTTGAGCACCGTCTCCGTCCACGCCGTCACGGGCTCGGGCCGGGTGTCAATCCGGGTATAGTGGTGCTCCCGCATAAACCGCAGCAGGCCTGTCTGCCAGTTCACGCTGTGTTCGATAGCCTGGGTGATGTTGCCACGTGCGGTATGGGGGCCCAGCACCATCAGCAGATTCGGGAAACCTTCCACGAGCATGCCGAGATAGGTGCGCGGCCCGTCCGCCCAGGCGTCCTTAAGTCGCACACCCTGCGGGCCACGAATGTCGATGCGGTCGTACGCACCGGTCACCCCGTCGAAGCCGGTGGCGTAGATCAGCATATCGCAGGCGTGTTCTTGCTTACTCGTCTTGACGCCGTGCGGCGTGATGCATTCAATGGGCTCGTCATGGATGGTATCGACCAGCACGACGTTGTCGCGGTTATAGGCCTCGAAATAGCCACTCTCCAGGGGCACCCGGCGGGTACCGAAGCCGTGGTCTGTGGGAATCAGCTTCTCCGCCACGACGGGGTTGTGCACGCGCTGGCGAATCTTCGTGGCGATGAAGGCGCTGATGGCAGCATTGGCCTGCTCATCCGTCAGGATGTCGCGGAAATTGCCCATCCAGATGCCAAACCCCGGTTCCGCATACAGTTTTTCCCAGAAGGCCTCGCGCTCCTCCGGTGGCACGCTCAGGGTCGTGCGGGGGTCGGCTTCATGAATAAACCAGCTCGGCGTCTGGGCGCAGCGGGCGTAAATCTCCTCATAGCGGGTCTTAATCGCTGCCATCTCCGCCTGGTTGATCGGGGCATTGTGCAGCGGCGCGGCCCAGTTCGGCCGGCGCTGGAAGACGGTGAGGTGCTTGGCCTGCTTGGCAATTTCCGGGATGGCCTGAATGGCGGAGGCGCCGGTACCGATGATGCCGACGCGCTTGCCGGTGAAATCCACCGGGGTGTGCGGCCAGCGGGCCGTGTGGTAGGCGGGGCCGGCAAAGCGGTCGCGGCCGGGAATCGCCGGCAGCGTATAGGCGGAGAGGATACCAATGGCGGTCATCAGGAACGGCGCGCGCGCCTGGCGTCCATTGTCCAGGGTCACCGTCCAGTGATTTGCCGCATCGTCCCACTGCGCGGCTTGCACGGTACTGCTGCACTCGATATCCCGGCGCAGGTCGAACTTGTCAGCGACGAAGTTCAGGTATTCGAGTGTATCGGGTTGGGGCGAGAAATGCTCTTTCCAGTCCCACTCTTGCAACAGTTCTTTGGAAAACGAATAGCCATAGGTCCAGCTTTCGGAATCGAAGCGGGCCCCGGGATAGCGGT
>SXGT01043983.1_pt1 | contig 37441 bp, 28 predicted proteins | sample 3176221 | NCBI WGS metagenome assembly SXGT01 (sample SAMN11356862, study PRJNA531348) | freshwater metagenome | isolation source: freshwater sample F1-120 | place: China: Fuxian Lake, Yuxi | collected 2017-12-25 | reverse complement strand
CATCGGTGGCGATCAGCGTGCGCACCGCGCCGCGCTTGAACGACGCGAGCGTTCGCGTGCGTTGAGCCTGAGCGAGATCGCCGGAGATCGGCAGTGCCGCGAAGCCATCGGCCGCCAGCTTGTCGGCGAGCGTCGCGGTGTCTTCGCGCGTGCGCACGAACACGAGCGTGCGGTCGTCACCGGCGACGAGCAGCAGATTGACGAGCGCCGCGTAATGGCCGCGCGCGGGAATGCGCACAGCGATGTGCTCGATGTCAGCGTGCGCCGTGCCAGGCTTCTGGCCGGCGACGAGGATAGGACGGTCTTGAAAGCGATCTGCGAGGTCGACGACCGCAGCCGCAAACGTCGCCGACACGAGGTGCGTGCGGCGTTTCGCGGGGAGGTGCGAGAGGATTGCGTCGAGCTCGTCCTTGAAGCCAAGGTCGAGCATCTGGTCGGCTTCGTCGAGCACGAGTTGCCGCACCGTCGACAGGTCGAGCGCGCCGTTCTTGATGTGGTCCAACAGTCGGCCCGGCGTGCCGACCAGCACTTCAGGGCGCTTGGCGAGGCGCATGCGCTCGCGACCGATGTTCGTGCCACCGGTGACGACTTCGCAGATGCAGCCGCGAAGGTCTGCAAACAGCCACGACAACTCGTCGCGCACCTGCGACGCGAGTTCGCGAGTTGGAGCAATGATCAGCGTCGTCGGGCCGCGGCGCTTGTCGTCGTGCAGATCGCGTGCGAGCGCGAAGCCGATTGCGACGGTCTTGCCCGAACCGGTCTGCGAGCTGATGCGCAGGTCGCGGACGCCGTCGTCCGCAGCCAGCAACGCGGACTGGACCGTCGTCAACTTCTCGAAGCCCTTCCGCGCAAGGGCCGCGTGCAGCGTGTCGGGCACGGCGGCAAAAGGGTGGACGACAGACGCCGTCAGTTCGGGATTCTCGGCCAATGGCGCCGAGTCGGGCTCGATGGACATACCACAAGGTCGTGCATATGGCACAGCCTGTCAACTCGGGGGTTGCGGCGGTGTCGTTCGGAGCTGCGCGGATGGCTTGCTGTCTGCCGTTCGCCGCGTAGCAAGAATCGGTCAGCGCGTGAGCCGGTTGCCGGTCACTCGCACGGTCTTCATGCGGACGAATCCGAGCGAAAGGTGCGTGAGCAGCCAGTCGTGAAACGACGCGCCAACAGAAACACGGAAGTCGGAGACGCCAACGCTGCCGTTGCAGTGGTTGCGCAGCATCGCGCCGACATCAGGCTGGTCCTTGCCCGCGACACCGTGGACCCACAACACCGACTTGCCGGTCAGCTCGAACGGCTCTGCTTTCAGTTCGGAGTTGGGGCGCGCGCTGACGGGGAATGGCACGTCAGAAAGGTCGTAGGTCAGCGCTCCACACGAGGCGAGCAGCAACAGCAACGCAGACGAGAACAGCGACCGCAGCATCGACTTCATGGCGACGAGCATAACCGCGCCACAGAGAACGAAGCTGCTCCGCAACGTCGCGCCGTCCATCGTGGCTCGACTGCGAACTCCACGTCTGCGTGATGCGAGCACTGCCTCTGCGCTAGAGTGCGCCGCCTTGACTGCGCCTGTGCAATCTGCGCGCCTGCATGCGCTCGATCAGTTTCGCGGCTTCACGGTCGCAAGCATGTTCGCGGTCAACTTCCTCGCCAGTCTTGCGGCCGTGCATCCGCTGCTGCGACATCACAAGACATGGTGCAGCGTCGCCGACCTGGTGATGCCGATGTTCTTGTTCGCGGTCGGCTTCTCGTTGCGATTGTCCTTCGGTCGCCACGTGGAGCGGCACGGCCTTGCTTTGGCGCGAAGGATGGCGGTGAAGCGCGCGTTTGCGCTCGTGTTGGTCGGATTGGTCGTGCACGGCATCGACGGCGAGTTCGCGACCTACGAGTCGCTCCGCCAGTTTGGCGTGGAAGGGTTCTTCACCAGCTTCTGGCGCAGGTCGCCGTTCCAGGCGCTCGTGCACATCGGCGTCACGACGCTGTGGATCCTGCCGGTGATTCATCGCGGCGCGGGCGCTCAGGTCGCGTGGGCGATCGCGGCGCTGGTTGCGCACGCGCTCGCGCTCGGCATCGGCTGGCACGAGTGGCTTCTTGCCAACGCGGTGATCGACGGCGGCGCGCTCGGGTTCTTGACCTGGACGACGCCGGCGATCGCAGGCTCGCTGGCGTGCATGCGCTCGCAAGCAGACGGCAGCGAGCGCGGACGCAGGCCGCTGCTGCTAGCCGGGGTGGTGGCGATGCTCACGGGTTACGCGCTGTCGTGCTGCACCAACGGCGTCGTCGTCGCAGCGCCGCCGTTCGTGCCGCCTTGGCACGCGCGCGACATGTGGACCATGAGCCAACAGGCTGCGAGTGCGTCCTATGTGGTGTTCGGGGCAGGCTTCTCGCTGTGCTTGTTTGCTCTATTCGTGCACTGGGTCGACGTGCGCGGGCGGCAGTGGGGCGTCTGCCGCACGCTCGGCACCAATGCGCTCGCCGCATACGTGCTGCATGGGCTGGTCGAAGACTTTGTGAAGCCCTATGCGCCCGACGATTCGCCGCTGTGGTGGGCGCTCTTGATGTTCGTGATCTTCTTCACGATCACGTGGGCCCTCGTTCGCGGCCTCGAGAAGAGCGGGACCTACATCCGGCTTTGATGCGGCGGCGGCGGGCCGCGGCCGTGCCGCGCCCGCACGCGAGCAAGTCGTTTTGATCAGCTGTGGACGAACGCGGCCTTCGACTTTGGTCCGTTCTGGATGAAGTTCTGCGTGCCGATCTTCATGTCGGCGGTGCCGCACACTTCACCAAAGCACTTGGCCTCGAAGGCGATGCCTTCGGTGAGCGGCAGTTTGCAGCCTTGCAGGATCGCCTTCTGGATGATCGCGTCCACGGCCTTCGACAGGTGGCCGATCTCGAGCGTGGGAAGGGCCGTCGGCACGTTTTGCATCGCCTTCTCGTCCATCCGACAACGAGCGACCTTGCCCGTGGCGAGGTCGTTCGCGAGTTGAACGCCGCGGCCGACGATGTCGTTCTCGACTTCTTCGCGGACCAGGCCGAATGCGAGCGCCTTCTCGCCGCTGATCGGCTTGCACGAGCGGATCATCTCCGCGGCGCGTTCCACCCCGACGAGGCGCGGCAATCGTTGCGTGCCGCCTGCCCCGGGGATGATGCCGAGGTTCGCTTCTGGTTGGCCAGCGAGGACGCGGAGGCCCTTCTGCGCGATGCGCGTTTCGCATGCCATCGCGAGTTCGATGCCGCCACCGAACGCGAGTCCGTTCAGCGCCGCGACGGTCGGCTTCTTGATCGCGCTGACGACGTTGACGCAACGCTGGCTGGCCTTCGATGTCGCCTCGCCTTCCGCGACGGTCTTGATCTTGGCGAGGAAGTGCACGTCGGCGCCGCTGACGAACGCCTTCTTGCCGAAGCCGGTGAGGACGATCCCCTTCACCTTCGAATCCCGGTCGCACTCCTCGAACCGCGCCGCGATCTCTTCGAACACGCCCTGGTCGAGCGCATTGAGCACCTTGGGCCGGCGAATCGTCAGCACGGCGATGCCGCCTTCGTCGCGGCGCAGCACGTTGTCGATGCGGAACGGCTTGTTCTCGACGCCATGCGACTCGATGCACTTCGGCACCGGGAAATGCGGATGTCGTGCGGCGTAGGCGCGGACGAGTTCGAGCGCTCGCTTGGTGCCGACCTCGTTCATCATCGTGAACGCGGGCTTCATCACGAGGGCGATCTCGATGCCCATGTTGAAGTCGCTGACTGTCACGAGGCCCGCGTCGACGATCTCGCCGCAGAGTCCAAAGTAGGCGCCCATCAAGTCGTCGCGGATGCGAGCCTTCTGCGCGTCGGTGACCTCGACCTTCTCGTCACGACCGGCGACTTCCCAGTTGGCCTTCTGCGCGACCTTGTCCTTGAGTGACTGCGGCGTGCGGAACCAGCGGTTGATCTTGGTGGTGTATTGATCGAGGCCGACCGCAGTGATCGGGTTGCCGCCGGCGAGGTTCATCGCCGTGAACGACCCGACGCCCATCTTGAAGGTCTCCTTGCAGACGACGTCGATCTGCTTGGTTGTGCCCGCGCCCTCTTCTGCGAGCAGCGCGCACGCAAAGAAGAGGCCCTCGAAGATCGGGTCGAGCGCGTAGCCGTAGCGCGACCTGACCGGGATCGGGACCTTGCCGATGGCTTCGTAGAAGGACATCAACCACGAGGCTGTCGCCGTTGTCGTGTCGATGCCGCTGACGACCTCGACCATCAGGTTGCGCTCGGCTGGGAAGAAGTAGTGCACGACGCCCGTGCGCCCCTTGGTGGCGCAGTTGGCGAAGATCACTTCAGGCTCCAGGTGGCTCGAGTTGCTGACGAGGATCGCGTCCTTCGACACGAGGCTCTCGATCTGCGCGAAGATCCTGGCTTTCAGTTCCTTGTTCTCGGTCGCCGCCTCGACGACGAGGTCAGCGCCTTTCAGGTCGTCGTAGTTCGACGTGAACGCGACTAAGGCGAGCATCTGGTCGGCCTGCTCCTTCGTGAACGCCGCCGCCTCGACCCCCTTCTGGACCTTCTTCGTGAGCTTGGCCTTGCCGTTGTCGAGCGCAGCTTGCGCGACGTCGACGACGATGGTCTTCACGCCGAAGGGAGACAGGACCTTGGTGAAGAACAGCGCGATGTCTGGGCCGATCTGGCCAGAGCCGATGACGGCGACCTTGGAGATCGACTTGCCGAGGTGGTTGAAGCTCATGAAGTGGGCGCTCGCGTTCGTGGGGGACGAGTTGCGCGGCCTGATGGCCCGCGAATCGAGGCGAAGAAGGTAGCCAGGGCGACGTGGAGGAGGAAGCACGGTGAGGGGCGTAGATTGGTTTCGCGAGCCTTCAGCGGCTGCGGCCAACCCCAAAGTCCGAGGCCCGCGTCGTGCGTTCTCCGTGGGGTCTTAGGATTCCGCTGCGAACACGCTCCTTGTCTTTGGCCTTCGTGGCTCGGCCTCGTGGGCCGAGGTGTCGTGAAACTACTTCTAGGCTGTCGCCAAGCCCCTCATCGCTCAGCCAGACCACCCGTACGATCATGGTCGCTGAGTCCCTTGACCTCACCAGCGACAATGTGCACCAGCGGATACTGGTTCGGCATGGACGGTGCGCTGATGTTCCCCTGGCCCAGCGTCACATCCCAAATCGCGTCGCCGTCCCAACTGTAGTCGACTACGTACCACCACCATCCGTCGACGACCTGCAGGTTCATTTGGGAAGTGGCCACGCCGATGACGGGACCGTTCGACAATGTGCCGATCGTCACTTGTTGCAGCGGCGGGAATGGAGTTGGGAGCTGCTGCCCAAGGGACCAACCGGCGAGCCTCGCTGCACGGACGCGATAGCGCCCTCCGGGTTGTCCGGTGAAGCTCCACGTATGCGGTTGGGTGCTGCCAACCTGAAGCGGTGCCACGAAGGTCAGCGGCAGGTGCGATATCGACGTCGGCGGTATCGGAACGGGGATCTCGTAGTTGAGAAGATCCCTCTCGAAGTGCCGCTCCTCATTGGCAAGCGTGTAGTTGCCCTGGAACACGAGGTTCATCAGGTCGGTGAGGCTCGGGGCACTTGGCTCGGGCAGGTTGTGGCCCCAGCGATAGTACAACTCGAGTTGTGTACTCACGCCCAGTGCCCGCAGGTTGTGCATGTAGTCGATGACCTGAGTGCATGACGCGGCATGATCGTGGGTGCCATTGCGCAGGATCACGCACGTTCCTTGCGCCGCGAGCCGCGTGCGCATCGGTGTCGAGTCAATCGCTGAGTTGGCGTCGATCGAGGCGAAGTCCGACGTGCCACAGAGCGACCACGCTGACAGTTCGCGTCCGGTCCTTCCCGTTCCAGGTTCGGCCCACCCTGTGCGCCAGGCTTCGGCAAAGCCGGTCGAGAATCCGAGTGATTCCATGCCGAGAGAGAAAGTCGGATTTGCAGTCGCGATGTTGGAACCGATTCGCAACTGGGGCGCCGTCGCCACTGCGAAGCGAACGGTGTAGGGATGGCCGTTCTCGTTGCACGCAAGGCGCAGCGCAGACAGGCCGCCGCGCGACCTGCCGATTGCGACGACCCGACTCGGGTCGCCGCGCAGCAGGCTCGCGGCATCCGCGATCGTTCTTGCGGCACCGGCGGCGAAGGATGGCTGGAACGAGAACGCGGCCCCCGCACCCCCGCCGTTCCACAACACGCCGATGGCCCGACGAATGCCAGCAGGATTGCGGAGCAGCGCCCCCATGGTGCGCAGGAATGGCAGGCCCGAAACCCGGAAGGTGTTGTCGTTGATGTCGTAGAAGGCGTTCCACAGGATCGGAAACGCATTGGCTGCTGCGGCGTCAGTCCATCCGGGCGGCAGGAGATACGTAGCGAGGCTGTCGTTGCTGCCAGCAGCAGTTGAAGGTCCGACATCGATCAAATGGCCGTGCAAGACCTGGAACACCGGCAAGGCTCGCTCCAGGCCCACTCCCGCCGCAGCGCCAGGCTGCAATGCAAAGGGGTGATTGCGATGCGCCACGGGCCAGCCGGTCGCCTCGCGTGCCGAGTCGCTGAACCGGATCGCCGCAAGTCGGCTCACGCCGCTCGTCGACCAGTTCTCGCCGATGTAGCACTCGAGGCTCGGGACGACGTCGTGGTCGTGCACACCCGTGCCGTCCGAAAACAGGGCGTAGCTATTGCTCGCATACTCGTAGCGACCGACGGCGGGATCGAGGCTGCCCCAGTAGCCTGGCTGTGACGGCGTGCGGTTTGGACTCAGGTAACCGGGTGCCGGGTTCAAGCTCCCATCGGTGGCGAGTTCGATGGGCCGCGTCAGTGCATCACGAGCACCGAGCTGCTGACCGCCCTTCTTCCAGCCGTTCGCTACGGCGTTCCAGTGCGTGACGATATCAGGATCGTGCCGCAACAGTTTGCAGACCACGACGACCTTGCCAGCGATCGCGTTCGCCAACGTCACAGCACCGGAGGTGGCGACCACAGTTGGCACAAAGACCGGCGCGCGCCCATCCGCTGTCGAGATCATCACCCAGACGGTGGCACCTCGGTTGGCAACCCAATTGAGGATCGATGGGTCCACTTGCAGGGTGATTGCGCTCGTCCCCTTGTGCAGGAACTGGCTCAATGGCACGTAGTTCCCAGGCACGAACATCGCCGTCACATCACTGGCAGGTGCTTGCGCCGATAGAGCCCCTCCCAAGCAAGTCCAATTCAACGTCAGCAATGGAACGAGACAGTTCGCAAAGAAGTGACGCATGTCGTCATTCTCAATGCGCCGCGATGTGGCCGTCAATGCCAGGAGGCGTGCGGCGGGCCTGCCGACCGCAACGCGCGGCAGGACAGCCGACGGACCAGATGGGCAAGCAAGGTCGTTGCCCAGGGGCCTCGGTCGTGGCAGCAGCCGCCGCCTCGGCGGCGATCGCGTAGTTGAAGTCGTTGCAGTCCCCTAACTTCACGCAGTTGGTTCCCGGTGCGCGATGCTTGTTTGCGATCAAGCTGTTGGTGCAGGGGCGACAGGCCCGGCGGCCCATCGAGGACCGCGAAAAATCCTGACGCAGTCGCCGCCCGCGGGCGCGGCGCCGTGGCAGAGGCTCTCAGAGCGATCCGATCCAGTTCCTGCGCGGCGAAGCCATCCGCGCTCCTTCTTGCCATCGTTGAGTCGCTGCTAGCATCTGCACCTCCCGCCATGCGTCTCCGATCTCGCACGTCATCCGTCCCCGCCGCGCTGTCCCTGCTGCTTGCTGTGGCGCTGTCCTGCGCGCCAGCGAAGGCGCAGCAGCCCGCCAGCAGCATCTCGTGGTCCAACGCCGTCGATTCTCATCTCACGGCCGCGCGCGATCGCGTTCTCGCGCAGTGCAAGGACAAGGGCATCGAGTTGCCGAAGGACTTCGTCGCATGGGTCGACTCGGATTCGATCGTGCGCACGACGGTCTACGGCTGCCGCAAGGATCCGCTGCCCGTCTTGTTGCTGCTTCGATCGCTGGAGATCGACCTCGGCGAACAGCTCGTGCGAAGGGACTACCCGCAACTCGCGCTCGCGTTTGCGATCCAAGACGCCGGCGCGGCGCGCAAGACGAAGGGCACCGGCTGGAACGACGCCGACGGAGCCGAGGCATTGGCCGCATTGCCTGACGTTCGTCCGCGCGCGCGTCTCGAGCTCGTGATCCCCGGTGACCCGCGCGGTCGCGTCGATTGCAAAGACGCCACGCGCCAGCTTGATGTGCACGATCACGTCGTGAACTTCTTGGAAGATCACGCTCCGATCGAGGTGGACGAGAAGTCCAAGGAACTGCCGCCGCTCGAATACGACGAGAAGGGCGTCGCCAAGCCGCGCGGAAAAGCGGTCACCGTCACCAAGACCAAGAAGCGCGGCCTCGTCGGCGCCGACGTCATCGCATCGCGCGAACTGCAGGCGGAGTTCAACGCCTACATGAAGGCGCACGGCCACCAAGAGATCGCGATCGACTGCGGCGACCGAATCGTGCATTGGGCTTCGACCGAAGCTGTCGGCGACAAGGCGCAGCGCGAGCGCATCGCTGCCGCGCACGAGCTCTTCCACGAGGCCTACCGCAAGACGGGCCGCATGCCATTCGAGCGCGACGCAGCGCCGACGGCCGCCGAGTCGATGGCGTGGCTAGTGCGCAACGACCGACACCGATTTGACGAGGCGACGATGAAGGCGCGCAACTGGCCGCGCTTCCCGCTCAACGCGCCATGGCCCGTGCTGACGATGTTGGCCGCAGATGACCAACCCCTGCGCGAGCGAGAGGACATCTGGATCAAGTTTCGAGACGCGGGCGAGTTCCGCACCTATGGCGAGTACATCGGCGGCATCGCGCAGCAGTTCGACATGCAGTCCGCGCGCCGCGTCGCGCCGATCGCGTTCAGCTACGGCTCGATCCAGATGATGTGGAAGGACGGCGGCGTGTGCGGAACCATGGGCAACATTGGCGCGCGCACCAATCGCATCGTCGGCATGCCGTCGTCGACGGCGGGACAGCCAGGTCACTGCGCCGTGGTGCGAATGAACTTCGACGAAAAGACGGGACTCTACGCCTGCGTCGGCGAGCAATACGCGACTGGCGGTGATGAAGTGACCACGGTGCACGCAAGTTTCTGCTGCGACGATCGCGGCGGACGCAGGCCGATGGTGTTCCACCAATCGGTCGCGATGGGAGTCAATCACGACGCTTCATCGTTCGTCCGTGGCCTCGCATTGTTGCGCGCCTACGAAGCGATGGACGAAGGCCAGCGGCGCGACCACTGCATCGACATCGTCGCCCGTGGGTTGAAGGACAACCCGTTTGTGATCGCGCTCGTCGAAGCGGCGCTGCAGAACGCGGGCGACCGAGCCACGGCGATCGCCGTTCAGGATGCGTTTGTCGCAGCGACCAAGCAGTTCGTCGAGGACAAGTCGTTCGCGCTCTATCTGTCGACCGTGCGCGATCTCGCGCACGCGCGCGTCGAGCAGATGCCGATGCCGACGGAGAAGAGCGAATGCGCTGTGCTGCTTTCCGAACTGGAACGGCAGGGCTGCGAACGAGCGTTGCTGCTGGCCAAGTGCTGGCGCGCTGCCGACGGCGAAGACGGATTCTTGACGCGCACGATGGTGGCGGCGCGCGACTACGCGGCGAGCGAGGCGCGCACCAAGAACCGGCGCAGCAACCAGCAGTTCGCACGGCGTGTGCAGGACTGGGCCAAGACGATCGAAGGCAAGGAACGAAAGCGCATCTGGGCCGAGTCGATGCTGGAAGCTTTCACGGGCCGCGACACCATCACGCGCAGGGGCAAGAAGGTGGCCGACGCTGCGGTCGAAGCGCTGTGCAAGTTGGCGGGCAAGCCTTTGCCGACGCTGTGATCGAACCACTGCACGTCGCCGCGGCGGCCTACGGGTGCGCGGAGTTGGTCTTGGCGTGGCAGTGCCATTCTCGGCGTGGCGGCGCAGCGACTTCGCACGACCAGGGCTCGTTGCGAATGCTCTGGTTCGCAATCACTGCGTCGATCGCGGTCGGCATCGGGTTCGCGTTTGCTTCGAGTGTTGGTCGCTTCGAGTTGTCACCCGGAGCCCGCGTTGTGGCGTGGACCGCGTTCAGTCTTTCGCTCGCGCTGCGCGCCTGGTCCGTGGGCGCTCTCGGCCGGTTCTTCACCGTCGACGTGGCGATCCGCGGCGACCATCACCTGGTGGCACGAGGCCCCTACCAATGGTTGCGGCATCCGAGTTACGTCGGAGTGATCGGGAGCGTCGCGAGCCTGTTCTTGCTGCTCGGCAACTCTCTGTCGCTCGTCGTTGCGACGGCAGGAACCAGCGCCGCTCTCGTGCACCGCATCCGCGTCGAGGAACGAGCGCTCGCTGCTGCCTTCGGCGATGCATGGGCCGCGCACTGCGCAAGAACGTGGCGACTCGTGCCCTTCTTGTGGTGATGCGTCAGCCGACGATGCGCCAACCGACCGTCTCGCCCGCTCGCATCGGCACGAGCGTGTGCGCGCCGAATGGCAACTCGGCGGGCACCGGGGTAGTGGCCTTCTCGATCGTGATGCGATCCTTGTTGACCGGCAGTCCGTAGAACTTGGGGCCGCGCAGGCTCGCAAACGATTCGAGCTTGTCGAGCGCGCCGGCGTTGTCGAATGCCTCGGCATACAGCTCGATGCCAGCGTGCGATGTATAGATGCCGGCGCAACCACACGTCGTCTCCTTGGTGTGCCGCGCGTGCGGCGCGCTGTCGGTGCCCAAGAAGAACTGCGAGTCTCCGCCAGTAGCGGCGGCGACGAGCGCCTTGCGATGCTCTTCGCGCTTCAGCACAGGCAGGCAATACGCGTGCGGGCGAATGCCGCCCTGGAAGATCGCGTTGCGGTTCCACAGCAGGTGATGCGCGGTGATCGTCGCCGCCATGCGCGGACCGGCGGCCTTCACAAAATCGACTGCGTCCTTGGTCGTCACGTGCTCGAGCACGATGCGCAGTCCCGGGAAGTCGCGCTGCAACGGGGTTAGGTTGCGTTCGAGGAAGACGCGCTCGCGGTCGAACACGTCGACGTCGGCATCGGTGACTTCGCCGTGCAACAGCAGCGGAATGTCGTGCTGCTCCATCGCAGAAAGCGCCGCGCGGGCCTTCTTCCAGTCGGTGACGCCGCTGTCCGAGTTGGTGGTGGCGCCAGCTGGATAGTACTTCACGGCATGAACGAAACCGCACTTCTTGGCGGCGGCGATCTCTGCTGCCGGCGTGTTGTCGGTCAGGTAGAGCGTCATCAATGGCTCGAATCTCGAACCATCGGGCCGCGCCCCGAGGATGCGTTCGCGATAGGCCGCCGCCGCCGCGACGGTGGTGATCGGCGGCTTCAGGTTGGGCATCACGATCGCGCGGCCAAATCGTTCTGCAGTGTGTTGCAACACCGCGGCAAGCGCCTCACCGTCGCGAAGGTGAAGATGCCAGTCATCGGGTCGGATCAGCGTGATGCGCATCGGGGAGGGCGAGGAGGATAGCCAGCCTCAGCAGCAGGTGACCAGGAGATGTGCGCAGCGCCGCAGTTTTGCGCAAGGCAGACGCGCTCACCCCCAACGCACGCTGCGCATCGACAGCGAGCCGAAGTCAAAGCCCTGGACCGGGAATGCGACCGCGTCACGTTCGTCCGTCGCGCCGTAGGCGTGGAGCACAGGCCACCAGTGGTCGGGAGTCGGGTGCGCGAGCATGCCGTCTTGCGACGGCCACAGGGCGAGCAGCGCATCATCGTCGCGCGCGCGCAACGCGGACTCGACTGCGCGGTCGAAGCGGATCGCCCAATCCGGCGTCTGTGTGTTGCCGCTTTGCATGCGCGAGAATGCATCACGCAGGTTGTGCGTCACGTTGCCGCTGCCGACGAGCAGCACGCCGCGTTCACGCAGCGGCCGCAGCGCTGCACCGATGTCGAGATGTGCGCGAGCAGTCGAAGAAACGTCGAGCGACACTTGCAGGACGGCAACGTCAGCGGCGGGGAACATCGGCATCAAGGCGGTCCATGCGCCGTGGTCGAGGCCCCAGTCGCTGTGTGCGTGCGCACCAAACTGGCGCAGCGCGGCAACGATCTCGGTGGCAAGCAACGGATCGCCGGGTGGCTCATAGCGGATCGAGTAGAGCGCGTCGTCGAAGCCGCCAAAGTCGTGGATCGTGCGCTGCCGCGCGTTGTCGGTGACGAGCGTGCCTTTGGTGTTCCAATGCGCCGAGACGCAGACGATCGCGCGCGGCTTCGGCAACGAAGTCCCCAACTGCTGCAGGGCGCGCCGCCACGGATTGTCGCCGATCGCGTGTTGCGGCGAGCCGTGGCCGACGAACAACACCGGCATGCGTTCCTGCATGGCATCAGGATAGTCGCGTGGCAGCGCGCGGCGACTCCGCATTCGTGCGCTGGCGAACGCGCCGCGCGGCGACGATGCTGCGCACATGCTTCGCCTGATCGTCGCGGTGACCACGATGTGCTCGTTGCCTGCGTTCGTGCGCGGCCAGGGCTCGTGCGGCCTGCAAGTGGATGGCGCGCTTTCTGGCGTGCTCGTCGTTGGCGACGCGACGTGGCGCGGCGAAGGTCGCAGCGTGCGTGCGGAGTTGCCGGCTGGCCGTTGGCGTCTGCGGTTCTTCGCAGAAAAGGAGTCGCGGCCTGCACCGATCGAAGTCGACGCGCCAATGGACGGCTTCGTGCATGTCGTTGCTGGCAGATCGCCGCACGCGGAAATGGGCGCCGTCGAACAGTCGCCGCGACGGCGTGCGAGCCGCGAACTGCTAGCCGAATGCGCGAACACAACGATGAAGTTCGCCACCGCATCGCATGCCGATGTCCGCCTCTCGGCGCGAGTGCGACTCGCCGACGCGAGTTCCACGGCTGGCCTCGCCTGTCGCCATGTCGATGCTGACAACCACTATCGCCTCGTGCTGAACGGTCCGTCGCGTGAGTTGCAGTTGGGGCGCGCAATGGGGGGTTCGTTCCGGTTGATGCAGCGGCTCGCAGTGGCGGCCGCAACCGCTGCGCACGAACTGGAACTGGAAGTCGAAGGGTTTCGACTCGTTGCCTCGATCGATGGCGAAGTCGTGTTTCGCGCGTTCGACGGCGGCCTCGATACAGGCGCATGCGCGACCTTCGTCGCGGACGGCGCGTCCGCGACGCTAGAGCGCGTTGTCGCCGATGCGCCTGCTGCGCCCGCCGCGTCTCTCGCAGTCATGCAGCAAGTCGGTGCCGCAGAAGTGGCAGCCGCCGCGCCGCACGCTGTTGGCAATCCGTTCGTCCTCTGTCTCGCGGCCGATCGCGCCGAGCCATTGCGCATCGTCGACGACAGTGGCTTTCCCTTGTTCGTCTTGGTGCGCTCCGTCGAGCCGAGCCTCTTGTTGTTCGCGTGCGGCATTGTCGACGACGATGGTTCGATGCGTGGCGAATTGTCGTGGCCGCTCGGTCCTGCGTTGCGGCTGCAGGCAGCGTTGGTTGGCGGTTTCGTCGGCACGCCCGACGCGAGCGCGATGCAGGAGCGGTTGCCGAACGCAGCCGTGCGGTTTTGAAGCGGCATCGCGGATTGGATGCGGGCTCGACGTAGAGTCGCCGTGATGCGCACCAAGGCACTCGTTCTGGCTGCAACCCTGGCGTCGTGTGCCTGGACGCAGCCAGTCGCAACTCCGACCTCCGCCGCGCAGCGTCCGATGCTGCGGGTGTTTTTGCTCGCCGGTCAGTCCAACATGGAGGGGCATGGCGTCGTCGATCTCGACGACGAACGCGACTACAACGGCGGGCGCGGCACGCTGGTCGCCTACTTGCGCGCGCACGGCGACGACGCGCGGTGGCTTGGGCTGCGAGATGCGAGTGGCGCATTCGTGGCGCGTGACGATGTGTTCGTCACCTACCAGAAGGAACGTCACGGCAAGGCGCATCGACAGACCGGCGCGCTAACCATCGGCTTCTCGGTCTATGACGATGCACATCACTTTGGGCCGGAGCTTGGCATCGGGCGCGTGCTCGGAGAGCGCTTCGAGGAGCCCGTGCTGCTGGTCAAGACCGCGTGGGGCGGCAAGAGCCTGGCGAAGGACTTCTTGCCGCCGAGCGCGGACGGCGACACCGGACCGTTCTATTCGCAGATGGTGGCGGAGTTCCGCGATGCCCTCGCGAACCTCACGCAGGACCATCCGCAACTGGCGAAGCACGAGCCAAGACTCTGCGGCGTGGTCTGGTTCCAGGGTTGGAATGATGCATGCGACCAAGCGGCGACAAAGGTCTACGGCCGCAACCTCGCGCTGCTGATCGCGGACTTGCGCACTGAGTTCGACGATGCGCAGTTGCCCTTCGTTGCCGGCGAGAGCGGCAACTGGGACGGCGAAGCGTTTCGTGCGCAGCAGAGGGCCGGTTGCGAGGCTCCGTCGGTCGCCGCCAAGACGCGCTTCGTGCCGACGCGGCAGTTCTTGCGCAAGCCCGACGATTCGCCCAACCGCGGCCACGGCCATCACTGGTATGGCAACGGCGGCAGCTACCTGGAGATCGGTTGGGCGCTTGGCGGCGCGATGGCAGAACTGGTCGCAACGCGCGACTGACGCGGCGCCGCGAACGCTGGCTTCAACCGATCCGAGCGACGTGATAGCTGAGGCCTTGCGCGTCGCGGAACACGCCGTCGATGCCGCGAGCCAGCACGAGTTGCTCCGGCAGCGCTGCCGTGGAGCCTGTGGTTGTCGACTCGCCCTTGCGCAGTTTGGCGAGGATCGGCACGACCAAGGTGAAGAGGGCGACCACGATTGCAATCGCGATCAGCACGCGGCCGAGCCACTCTGATTCGTATTCGAAGAGAATCGCCACCGAACCGATCGACGACAGGACCGTGATCGCTGCGACGACGACGTTCTGTGTCCATCGGTGTTCGCGTTGGAGTTGCGGCAGACAGAGCAGTTGTCCGTGTGCGCACGCAAACGCCCAGATCATCGTGCAGAAGACGAATCGCCATGTCGTCGGCGAGATGTTGGCCCAGATGCCGAAGATCATCATCACTGCCGCGACGCCGGCGCAGCCGATGCCAAAGTCTGCGAGTCGCGGATGGCGACCGCGTTCGCGATATGCCGCGCACGCCATTGCCGTCACGCACCCAAGCGAGATCGTCGTCGACGTTGCGAGCACGCGGCCTTGCAACTCGCCCATCGTGCCGGTGAGCACCGAGACCAGCGCGACCGCTGCGGTCAGCGCCAAGAAAACGATCGCGAAGCGCAGGAACGACCGCTGCAACGGTTGGCTCGTCATGCGCATGAGCATAGACCGTGAGCCTTTGGTCCCGCGCACTCTTGCCCTTCTGCGAGACATGGCGCGCCAATCCGTCGACGCAATCGGCGTGGCATCCTGCCGGGATCGACTCTGCGCGCAGATCAGGCGCGAACCAGCTTCGTCAGCATCTCGACGTGCCCCGTGTGCGGGAACATGTCGCAGAGTCGGACGGATCCGACCTTCCAGCCGCCCTTGGTCAAGCCGTCGAGGTCGCGCGCAAGCGATTCAGCGGAGCAGTGCACCATCACGAGGTTCTTGCAACGGCTGTCGAGCACGCGAGCGACGCCGGCGGCCTGCAAGCCCGAACGCGGCGGATCGACGAGCAAGAGATCGGGCTCGGGCGCGAACTTCGCGCGTTCGAACGGCGTCTCCTCGACGACGACCTGATCGGCGAAGCCGTTTTGCTTGGCGTTGTGCAGCGCGTCGCCGCACGCCGTGGGATTGGCTTCGATGATCTCGACGCGGGCGGCGCCCGCTTGCAGAAGGCGCATGCCAAACGTGCCAACGCCGCCGTAGCCGTCGACGACACGCATGCCGCGCACGTCGCCGCACCACTCGATCGTCGGGCGATAGAGCAGCGCGTCGCTCTGCCGATGCACCTGGTAGAAGCTGCCGAAGCGCACGCGAAAGGACAGACCCGCAGACTTGTCGATTTGGTAGTCGCGGCCGACGAGCGGCACGTTCTTGTCGCCGAGGAGATAGTTGCCTTCGCGCTCGTTGATGCTGCGCACGACGCCGACCGGCGTCATCGCAGCGCGGCCGGAAATCGGCAGTCCTGCGCACGCAGCCATCAGGCGATCCGCGAGTTCCTTGCCCGCAGGAAACAGGCCCTTGCGCGTGACGACGCCGATCAGCAATTCGCCGGTGCCGGGCATGACCCGTGCGCCAAAGGCCTGCACGAAGCCCGTCTTCTTCGCTTCGTTCCACGGCTCGAGGTCCAGCTTGCGCATGATCAACTCGGCGCGCACGCCGAGTTCCGTGAGACCTTCGTCCTGCGTGCGGCACTCCTTGATGCGGACGATCTCGTGGCTGAGTGGCCGATAGATGCCGAGCGTGCAACGGCCCTTGCCGTCTGGTCGAACTGGATAGAGCAGCTTGGTGCGGAAGTGCAGCGGCGTCCGTCGCGGACGCTCGCAGTGGATCGTGCGGGCGCCGAGGAAGGGCTTGAGCAGATCCGTGGTCTCGCGCAGCTTGTCGTCGAGTTGCTCGTCGATCGCGACGTCGAGGTGCGTGCAGCCGCCGCACAGGCCAAAGTGCTGGCACTGCGGCGCGCCGCCGTGCATCGGCGCCTCGTCGGCAAGTTCTTCACGTCGCTTGGTGGAGCGAATGAGAAAGCTCGGAGCGCGCGGGCCGGGGCGGCGCGGAGCGGAGCGACGGTCAGGACGGTCTTGGCGCGGGCGTGACAAGGGCGCGCATGCTACGCGCCGCGCTGCGCGATGCAGCGAGGATCGTCGATGGTCGGCGGTGCGACGCAGCGCCGATCGAACCAAATGGCGTTGCTCCAACCGCGCTACGGCCGCGACCGCCGCTCGGTCTGCTGGCGGACACGCGACGCAACTGCGACCATGCGGCGCATGCTTCCTGCATTGGTCCGTGCAGCATTGCGGCGCGGCAACGCGGCGTTGCTGTTCGTTGTCATGTCGATGGCGCAGTGCGCATTTGCGCAAGCAGCGATCGCCGCGCCGACGTCGGCCACCGGGCATCAAGCGTCACGCGACCTGGAGGCCCTGCTCGTCAGTCGTCCCGACGACTTCCGCGCCGTGCTCGCCGCAAGACGGCAGCATCGCCTGCAGGTCCTGCTCGCAGAACCCGTCGCGGCAGAAGGCGGCCGTGTCACGTTGCGCCGCAGCCGACTCGGTGACGCGCGACAGTACTTCTATCCTGCGAGCACGGTCAAGCTGGGCGCTGCCGTTGCGGCGCTGCTCGAACTGCAGCGCCTGTCGCGTGAGCAAGGCGAGGCGATCACTCTCGATGCAAGCTGGCGCGCAGGGCCTCGATTCGCAGGCGACCCTGAGGATCCGCCGTGGATCCGCGTCGCCGATGACCTGCGCGCGATGCTGATCGTCAGCGACAACCCGCCCTACAACCGTTGCTTCGAGTTGCTGTCGCAGAAGGGACTCAACGACACGCTGTGGCGCGCGGGACTGGCATCGGCCCGCATGTGGCATCGCCTGTCGGAAGCGCGCACCATCGAGGAGCATCGCGTGACGCGGCAGTTTGCCATCCAACACGGTGACACGAGCCTCAGCATCGCGGCGCGCGAAGCGGGCGCGAAGCTCGACAACGAAGGGTTCGACGAGTTGCTCGTCGGCACGTCGCACCTGCGCGGCGAGCAGCGCATCGAGCAGCCGATGTCCTTCGCCGAGAAGAACGCGATCGCTCTCGAAGACCTGCAAGACCTGCTCGCGATGGTCGTGCGCCCCGACATCGACCTTGGCAAGCGCGGCTTTCCCGAGCTGTCGGTGACTTCGCGCGCGTTTCTCATCGAGCAGCTCGGCGCGTATCCGCGCGAGAGTCCGTCGCCGAAGTACGACGAGAAGCAGCACCCTGACGCTCAGTGCAAGTTCTTGCTGCCGGGCCTGCGCCGCGTGGTGCGGGCGGATTCGCTGCGCGTCTACGCCAAGATCGGCCAGGCCTACGGGTTTGCGATCGAGAACAGCTACGTCGAGAACATCGCCACGGGACGCGGCTTCTTTGTCGCGGCCGTGATCTACGTCAACGCCGACGGCTGCGTCGGGGACGATCGCTACGACTACGAGTCGGTGGCGGACCCGTTCTTTGCGGTGCTCGGCGAAGTCCTGGCGCGCGCAGTGTTCGACGCAGATTGATCGCTCACTTCGCGTCGACGACGAGCGTCGCCTCGACCTGCCCGACGATGTGACCGATGCGCCAACGACGGTCCGTGCCGAGCTTCCACATCGCGATGAAGTGGAAGGTGACGGTCTGTGCTGCTTGGCCTTCGGGTTGCGCGGTCGCTGCGACCGTGCCGAGTTCCCACGCGAGATCGCCGTCGACGCGCAGTGCGTCGCAGTGGTGATGGATGTCCTGGATGTTGCCCTCGTCGAGGACGCGCGAGCCCATCGCGGCGAGATCCTTCTTGCCGACGATCGGCTGCTGGCCTTCGACGAGGTAGACGGCGTCGTCGGTGTAGATCTGCGCGAGGCTCTGGGCGTCGCGGGATCTGGCCGCCGCCGCGTGCGCCCGCCACACCGCTTCGATCGAGTCGAGAACGGAGCTTGCGGCGTCGCCGTGCAGGCGCGGGCCTTGCGACGCGCACGCTGGCAGCAGCGCGATTGCCGTGGTGAGCAAAGCCAGGCGGAGGCTAGCGATTGCGATCATGCAAGGAGTCTAGAAGTGGTTTCACAAGACCTCGGCAAGTGCGGCCGGCCCCGAAACCCGATGGCGTCGTCGCAAGTTCTGCGCGGCATCCATGGATTCCGCTGCGAACTCATTCCTTGCCCTCGGGCTGCGTTGCTCGGCCTCGCTTGCCGACTTGTCATGAAACCACTTCTAGAAGTGGACGCACAAGGCGCCAGCGACTGATCGGGCCCACGTCGACTTACCACAAGGCGCGATGCACGAGCGAGATTCGGTGCGAGCGCGACGAAGGATGGGGATCTGGGTTCCGCAGCGAGAAGAGCAGGCCACGACGCATTGCGAGTGCTTGATGCAAGATCGGCGACGGAGCGATCGCTTGCTCTGCCGCGACATTTCCTTGCGGCATGCGGTCAAAGCGGCAGATGCCGTTGCGCATCGGGCATGGAAGGAAGTGCTCGCCGCATCAAAGCCTCGCTGGTCCTCATCCCACTGCTCGCCGCCTGTGCAATCGCTCCGGCTCAATCGTCAGGGCTGGCCTGGCCGCTCATGCATTCGATGCTGCATGGCGCCTCGATTCCCGGCGGCGGCTCGCTTGCGCTCGATCCACTGCTGTCGCCGGCGACCTGTGCGCGCGGCGGCCGTGTTGCCTTTGTGTCGCGGATCGCGTCGGCGATGCAGGACCAGGGCATGTTCATCGTCGATGAACGAGGCTTGCGCGCAATCGTGCGCAGTTCTGGCCCTGGCGGTGGTTCTGGCGTGCGCAGAATGGGAGGGGATGCGACGCCGATTGGCGGGACCTTCGCGGGGTTGTTCGAAGGCACTGCGTTTGCGCCGCCGATTTCGGACCGCGGCGACGTGTTGTTCTTGGCCGACGTCGATGGCGGCAGGAGCACGCGTGGGCTGTTCTGCGCCGAGACGACGACCGGGCTGCTGCGCGTCGTGGTGGCGGTCGGCGACGCGGCGCCAGGTGGCGGCGCGTTTGCGAGCGTGGGACCTGGCGCGCACTTGCCGGACGGCGGCGTGTTGTTCATCGCTCGTCGGAGTGGGCTTGGCAGTGCAGAGCTATTTGCGCGCAAGGGCTCGGCGATCGAGGCCTTTGCGCGCCTCGGTGATCCGCTGCCAGACGGCGGACACATCGTCGCGCTCGCGACCGAGTCCTTGTCGTTCGTTGATGGCACGTCGATTCCCATCGGCCCCATGCCTTCCACGACGGCATGCGGCGACGTTGCGTTTTGTGCGCGCGGCAGCGGCGGCTCGAATGCAAATGGGATCAATGCAAATGGGATCATTGTGCGCAGCGACGGGATCGACGCATGGTGGGCGCAGACCGGGGAGTCGTTCGTGATGGGCAGCGCCTTCGTCGCATTTGGCGCTCCCGTGCTCGTGCGAACGGGAGAAGGCCAACTGCTGTGCGCGTTCTATGCCGACTACGCGTCGACCAACGGCCCGACTGCTGCGTGGTTCGTCGGAGAACGTGGCGCATGGCGTCGTGCGCTCGGGTTCTTTGATGCCGTCGACGGCGGCCAGTGCCTTGGCCTTGCGATTTCGCGCGGACCCATGACACCGCTCGATTCCAACGGCGATCTCGTGGTTTGGTGCGACCTCGCGATCCAAGGCGGTGAGGACCGCATCGTGCGTTGCAGAGCAGATGGTTCGCACGAGGTCTTGCTTGCTCATGGCGAGCCGGCTCCTGGTGGCGGCGTGATCGCCGAGTTGGGCGGCTGGCCTTCGTTCGACGGCGCGGGCAAGTGCATCGTTGCTGCTCGCGGCACTGGTGGCGCCGTGGCGCGCGCGCATCTGGTGCTAGGCGACCCCAGGCTGCGGCTGTCGGCGGATCCGTGCGCGCAACCCGGAAGCATGTTGCAGGCTGTCGTCCATGCCCTCGAGCCGGGATCCATGGTGCTCGCCGCGTCGCCAGTGCGCACATCGCTCTGGATCGAGCCGATGGGACTGCTCGAGATCGGGCCCGAGCCCTTGTGGTTGCTGTCGGGATGGGAACTGTTCGAAATGCCCTGGGGATGTCGGCGCGCGAATGCCTTGCCCGATGACCCTCAACTCGAAGGCGCCTGGTTGCACTTGCAGGCACTGGCCTTCCTTCCCGCTCGGACGCAGTTGACCCCCGCAGTCTCCGCGTGGATCCGGCAATGAATTGCGCCCGACCGTTCGAATGAGGTTGCGCAGGTCCTTTGCCCGAGGCGAAAACGGCCAGCCCCCAGCTCCACTCGGGGGTGACTGCTTTCCCGATGGCATGGTCAGGGCCATCATCTGCGTGCCTTCTCCCAACCGCGCTTGCGGCGCGAATCACGCCCCCGATGCACCACATCTCCCGGCAGTCGATCGTGTTCTTCGTCTGCGTCGCCGTTTCGGTTGCCCAACAGCAGGCACTGCCGGATCCCGTCGCCAACTTCGTAGTCGGCGCTGCGAGCGTCCGAGCCGAGGGCGCAGTGGTTCGCGTGAGTCGCGACCAGGGCCGGAGTTTCCGGTCGATGCCAGCAACCGACGACCGACTCTTCTTGCGCAGTGGCACGTTCGACCCGTTGGTCGCGCCGATCCGGTGGACGGCTGCATTGCAGGCTCCCGCAGGCACGTCCTTGCACTGCGTGCAGATGCGCACCGCGATCCTGCCGGAGTATCGCAGCGCGCTCGAGGCTGCCGGTCTTGCGGTCGTCGGCTACTGGCCAAAGAACGCCTATCTCGTTCGCGGCGACCGCGCGCGGGTTGCTGCGGTGGCCGGCGCGCCCTTTGTCCGGACGACTTTCCCGGTCGCGGTCGGGGACAAGCTCGACCCGCAGCTTCACGCCCTGGCCTCTGGCCTGGTCGGCCCCATGCCGATCGGCGAATACAACGTCGTCCTTGCGCAGCAAACGGATCGCGCCCAGTTGGCGCAGCAGATCGCTGGCCTTGGCGGCGAAGTGACCAATCTGCACGAGGGCTCCCTTTACGTGATCGCTCGGCTCACGGCGGAGCAACTCGCGGCCGTGGCCGCGCTCGACACGGTCCTCTGGGTCGACGCGGCGTCCGGCATCGAACTCGACATGGACAACGCGCGCATCCAGGGCGGCGGCAACTACGTCGAGTCGGTGGCTGGTTACCGAGGGCAGGGCGTTCGCGCCGAGATCAGCGAGGGCTTTGACCAAACGCATCCGGACTGGACCAATCCGCCGCTCGTTCGCTTCGACTCGACCGATTCGCACGGGCACTGCACGGCGGGCATCGTCGGCGGCAATGGCGCCGGCAACGCTGCGGCGCGCGGCATGATGCCGGAGGCGCAGTTGATCGAGTCCAGCGTCGGCGCGTGGGGCGGGCTGCCGCGCTACGCCGTGATCCAGGGCGCGGTCGACCCGACCGGTCCGTATCGCAGCATGCAGCAGACCGCGAGTTGGGGCAACGCGCTGACCACGCAGTACACCTCGATCTCCGCAGACCTCGACACGGCGCTGTTCGCGTTCGACTACGTGCTGACGCAGAGTCAGAGCAACGCCGGCGCTACGGCGATCCCGCAGAACTCGCGGCCGCAAGCGTGGGCCAAGAACGTGATCTCGGTCGGTGGCGTGCGGCATCAGAACAATGCGCTGCCGGCCGACGAGGTCTGGAACGGCGCGAGCATCGGTCCGGCGGCGGACGGCCGCATCAAGCCAGAGATCTGCGCCTACTACGAGTCCGTGCTCTGCTCGGATCTGCCGGGCACGGCGGGTTACAGCACGACCGACTACTACACGTCGTTCAGCGGCACGTCGTCGGCGACGCCGATCGTCAGCGGACACGTTGGCCTCATCCAGCAGATGTTCACGGACGGGCTGTTCCGCAATCGATTGTCCCTGCCGGCGATCCCGGCCAATCGCTTCGAGAACAAGGCGCACTTCACCACGACCAAGTGTCTGCTCGTCAACACGGCATCGAGCTACTCGTTCAGCGGCACGGCCGCCAACCTCACGCGGGTGCATCAGGGTTGGGGCTTCCCGGATCTGCGGCGGCTCTACGACAACCGCGACAAGATCGTCGTCGACGACGAATACTCCGCACTGGAGCAGGGCCAGACGCGCAACTACTACGTCTGGGTTCGCCCTGGCACCGCGGAGTTCCGCGCCACGATGGCCTACGCGGATCCGGCTGCGATCCCTTCGGCTGCGATCACGCGCATCAACAGCGTCGATCTCGGCGTGAAGCAACTGCTCGGCGGCACGCAGTGGTGGGGCAACAACGGGCTCGACGTCGGCAATGTCAGCGCTTCGGGCGGCGCGCCCAACGACGTCGACACGACGGAGCAAGTCTGGATCACCACGCCGGCCCCTGGCATCTACGAGGTCTCAGTCAGTGCGCCGACGATCGTGCAGGATGCAAAGGTCGAGACGCCGGCTCTCGACATCGACTACGCGCTCGTCATGCACCCGGTGGGCGGTGGCTTCAACGCGCAGTCTCCGCTGCAACTGTCGGTCACATCGAGCGCCCCGGGCAACCTGACCGCGAGCATGACTGGCATTCCTGGCGCCTGGGCCGAGGGCTTCACGTTCTTCTCGCTCGCGACGCAAGGTCCGAAGGGCTTCGGCAACCTGCTCGGCGTCGAACGTGATTTCTTGGTCGACGCATCGCTCAACGACCCAGCCATCCCTGGTAGTCCGCTGCACTTCGTCAACGTCGGCCCAGGCCTGTATCCCTACGCGCCATTCACCTTTCCGCCGGCGCTGACGCAGTTGTTCTCAGGGTTGACGGTCGACGCCGTCGTCATGTTGCTTGCCGGCAACGGCGCGGTCGTCGAGGTGTCCAACGTCGCGCGCGTCACGATTCAGTGACCGCGCGCCGTCGTCGCGCAGCGGTCAATCCGTCGCGATGACGCCCGACGCGAACAACGCGTCCTTGCTGCGCAAGCCGCGCCAGCCCTCGCGCAGCACGACGTGGCCCACCGGCGCACGCAGCGATGCACCCGGGCCCGCGCACAACAGCACATCTGGGTTGAACTCGCGCAACGCTGTGCGCACCGAGGCAGTGAAGTCGAACGGCTCCAACACCTGCGCCTTCGTCGTGTAGTCGAGCAGGTCGCGCGGGTCCGCGGACCACGGCGAATGCACGTTGCCGAAGCCGTCGATCAGATGGCATTGCGGCATCTGGGCCGGGATGTCCGCGAGCAATGCCGTCGCTCGCTGCGAAGTGGCCGCGCACAGAGAAGTATGGAAGGGGCCGTGGCCTGCGAGCCGGAACGGGAACTCACGCTCGCCGATCTTCACCTTGGGCAACTGCGCGAGCAGCACTTGCACTCCCTGCTCGGTGCCCGCGATCACTTCGTGACCGCCGAGGCGAATGCTGCGCGCGACGAAGTGCTCCGGGCCGCGCGCGTTGACGGCATCCATCGCCACGTTGATGGCGTTGACCAGCGCGGCGTCGCGCAGCCAGTCGTCGCCGACCGCCGTCATCAGGATCTGGCCGCCTTCGACCTGCTTCTGCAGCGCAGCCATCGTCGCGACGAGGCGCCAGCCCGACGTTGGGTCGATCGCGCCGCTCGCCGGCAGCGCCGTGTACCAACCAAGTGAGTTGCCAGCGACGGCGACGATGCGGTAGCGGGCGCGCAGCCTCTCGACATGCGCCATCGTCGAGAAGTAGATCAGTTCGGCTGCGTTCTCGCCGTCGAGGTGCAAACCGGGGCGGAACTGCGGCGCGCCGTCGATCTCACGAATCGTCGGGCGACCTTGCTCCTTGCGCCATGCGTCACTCGCGTCGAGCGCGTCGGTGACGGGTCCAGGCTGGAGCGTGCGCTGGACGAAGCCTAGTTCTGGTTTGCCGTAGGAGCCGCGGCCGGGACAGAACAGGACGGCGGTCTGCTTGCTCATCGCGCAGCCTCCAGGCGTGGCCGGCGGGCGAGCGCGGCGGCTTCTCGCTCGATGTCGTCCTGTTGCACGAGCACGAGGTTGGCGGCGGCAGCGAGCGGCACGTAGCTGTCCGTCGCGGCAACGCGCTTGATCCGAACGCCGACAAGCTCGTCGTCCTGGCACAACTGCGCCATCAGCAAGGGGCTCGGACCTGCCTGGTGCGCCCGGCACTCGTCGACAACCAGCACGCGGCCCGTCGCCTTCGCGTGGCGCTTCACTTCTTCGACCGGCATCGGCATCAGCCAGCGCAGGTCGAACACTCGCGCCTTGATGCCTTGTTGCGCGAGCCGCTTCTGCGCGCGCAGACTCATCCAGAGGCCGTTGCCATAAGAAACGATGACGAGTTCGTCGTCCGCGCTCTCGCCATAGCACCGTCCTTCGCCGATCGGCATCAGCGCTTCTGGCTGCGGGTAGAGGAACTGCCATTGGCCGTCGTTGGCCTCGTGCAGGTCCTTCTGCATGTAGAGCGCGATCGGCTCCAGATACACGCAGACCTTGCCGTGCTGCGCTGCCGCGGCGGTCATGGTGCGCAGCATCGTCACCGCGTCGTCCGCGCGCGACGGCACGCCGAAGATGAGGCCCGGGATCTCAAGGATCGCGCCGATCGAGTTGTCGTTGTGGAAGTGGCCGCCGAAGCCCTTCTGGTAGGCGAGTCCCGCGATGCGCACGACCATCGGATTCTGGCACTTGCCGTCGCTGAAGAACTGCAGCGACGCGGCCTCGCCCCGGATCTGGTCGATCGCGTTGTGCAAGTAGGCGAGATACTGGATCTCCGGAAACGGCAGGCATCCCGCCTGCGCGAGGCCCTGCGCCAGGCCGAGGATCGTCGTCTCGTCGAGCATCGTGTTGAACACGCGCCCGGCCCCGAACGTCTCGAACATCCCCGCAGTGGCGTGGTAGACGCCGCCTTTCCTTGCAACGTCCTCGCCAAACAGCATCGCGTTGTCGTGCGCAGCGAACAGGTCTGTCAACGCTTGCGGCAGGCGATACGCGAGATGGCGCGGGCGCGTGTCGTCCTCGGGCAGCTTGCCGTCGAAGACCTGCATGCGGCGCTCGCGGGTGGCGACCACGGGCTTCAACTGTGCCTGCGTCGGCAAGTTGAGCGGCCGCACGATGTCCGCCACCTTGGTCAACTTGGGCCGGTTCGAAGCCTCAATGGCGGCGCGACGAAGTCGTTCGTCGGTGTCCTGATAGAGCGCGAGCATCGTGTCCTTCGACAGCGCGCCCGTGCGCAACAGCAGGTCGCAGAATGACAACAGCGGGTCCTGCCCTTCGACTCGTTCGATCTCGGCGATCGTGCGGTAGTTCGTCTCGACGTCGCTGCCAGCGTGGCCCATCAGGCGCACGGTGCGAAGGTGGAAGAACACGGGCTTCTTCTTCTCGCGCACGAACGCGATCGCGCGCTTCGCTTCATCCCAAGCAGCCGGGTAGTCCTGGCTGTCGGCTGCGAAGTATTCGATTGCGCAGCGGTCGCGCATCATCCTGTTGACGAAGCCATCTGGCGTCTTGACCGAGATGCCGATGCCGTTGTCCTCGCAAGCGAAGATCACGGGGCACGGCTGCGCGTGCAGCACCGCCGCGCCAGCAGCGTGAATGCCAGCCTGCGCGGTGCAGTGGTTCATCGACGCGTCGCCAAAGCTGCAGTAGACGACGCTGTCGTACGGCACCGGCGGCACAAGACCGAGTCGCTCCATGCGCGAGAGAGCGCGCGCGTAGCCGACGGCCTTCGGCAAGTGGCTCGCGATCGTGCTCGTCTGCGGTGACGCAAACGTCGTGTGGCTGCCGAGCACCTTGTGGCGGCCGCCGCTGACCGGGTCCTCGCTCGACGCGCAGAACGAGAGCATCGCGTCGAAGAACGGCGTCTCGCCTTTGCCCTGGCGCAGCCGCGCGGCCATGAACGCGCCGCTGCGGTAGTGGAGGAAGGCCGGGTCCGTCGTCCGCAGCAGCGCGCCGAAGATCGCGTTCGCCTCGTGGCCGCTGCTGCCGATCGTGTAGTAGCTGAGCCCCTTGTCCTTCATCTCGCGCGACAGCAAGTCTTGCAGTCGCGACTGGATCGCAGACTCAAACACCGCGACGGCCTGCCGTCGCGTCATCGACGAGTGTGTGGCAATCGGCTCGTCCATCGGCCCCGTCTGCGCCGGGTCGGCGCCGGGGTGGTTGCGCAGCAAGTTGAGCAGGCGCTCGGTGACTGGGCCTTCGCGGCGGATCGACATCGTGCGTGGGCGCCCTTACCGGGCGACGTGGGGGCGAGGATCTTACGATTGCGTCGCGGCTCGGCCAGGAAGTGTCCGAGGCTCCATGCAACGGTCGTGCGTGCGGCTTGCCGGCATGGTCCTGTCCTTTGGTGTCAGCCTGCGCTGCCGACAATCGCGTCGACTTCGATCTCGATGAGAATCAGCGGATCCGCGAGGCCGCATTCCTGCATCGTTGCGGCGGGTCGGATGCCGCCGAAAGCCTCCCGCAGCGCAGGCCAGGCAGCGGGAAAGTCCGTGGCCCTTGGCAGCAAGTAGCGCACGCGCACGACATCGGCCATCGAAGCGCCCGCTTGCCGCAGCGCCGCGTCGAGGTTCTTGAGGCTCTGCCGCGGTTGTGCCTCGACGCCATCTTCGATCGTCATCGTCGCGTAATCGAAGCCCGTCGTCCCCGACACGAACACCTGGTCGCCGACGCGAACTGCGCGCGAGTAGCCGATCTCGCGTTCGAACGTCGACCCGGACGAGATGCGAAGGCGTCCGGTCGGACGGTCAGGAGGTTGTTGGACCATGGCCGCATCGTCGGGTTCTGGTGGCCAGCGCGCGAGTCCTCGCGCCGCGCCGCCTCAAAAGGTCATGAACATGCAGACGAGCAGGATGTGGTTCAGCCGGTCTTCGCCCGGTCGGTCGATCCACTGGTTGAGGTAGCCGAGCTCGATCGAAATGGTCTTCTTCTCGTCGAGGATCTGGCCGAGGCCGAGGAAGGCGCGGTTCTGGCGAAAGCCGGTGCGTTGGCCCCAGGACGTGTCTTCGAGATCCCAGAACATCTCGTCCCAGATGCTGACGAACGTCGTCCTGTCCTCGACGACAGGCACGGTCGACTTGAAGAACTGGCGCAGGCGCCAGCCGGCATCGGACTGGTCTTCGAGGAAGCGTTGTTCGAGGCGCGTGCGCGACTGCAGAGTGAAACCCTCGACGGGCAGGTTCCACGTCAGTTGTTGCCAGACGCGATCTTCGTGGAATGCCGAGCGGCCTGCGGGGTCGCTTTCGATTCGGGCATAGCCGAGGTGCGCGGTGATGCGGTCGGTGATTGCGTAGCCGAGGCCGGGTCGGACGAGTCCGGTGTCGTAGGCCTGACCGTCCTCCCGCCAGCGCAACTGCGCATCGAGCCACCATCGCCAGTCGCCGAGCAGCGAGTCCTTGTCACCGAGCCGGCCTTGTCCCACCCACATGGCCCAGAGCCCGCCGTCGTCTTGGGTTTGCGCCGACAGCACCGGGGAGAGGGCGCAGCATGCGAGGAGCGTCAGGATCCTGGGTGATGGCGAAGGACTTGGGCGAGCGAGTCGCATCCGCGCATGGTGAACGCACGGTCGGCAAGCGCAAGTCGGTGCAATCGGCTTTGCGCGGAGTTCTCAGCGCGTCTTGAGGAACGCGCCCGCCGCGTCATCCCAAGTCAGGTCCGACCCATGTTTCTGCAGCCACTCTGCCGTGATCGTCGCACCCTTCGGCAGGAGGCGACGCAGTTGTCCCGCCGCAGCGAGACGCATCTCCGCGTCGGGGTGTGCGAGTGTCGCGGCGAGCAGGTCCAGGTTTCTGTGAGGGGTGTCGTGGCCGCAGGCGAGTTGTTCCATGCGCGTTGCGATTGCGGCCAATCGCGCACGGAATGCTGCGTCCTGCTCGGTTGCAGCGCGAGCGATGGCATCCGCGAGCGGCGCTCGTGCCGACATGCCCAGAGCGATCAGTGCGTCGCGACCCGCGGCGATGGCCGCAAGATCGTCGCTGCGCACTTGCGCGATCGCGGCCTCCGCGCGCGGCGCGTCAACGGCGCCCTGCTTCTCGCTCCAGGTCAACATCGCGAGGCGGTGGCGCCGCGTGATGTCGTCCAGCACGAAACGCTGTCGCGAGGGGGCCACGGTGTAGTCACGGTCTTCCTTGGACCAGGCGCGTTCGTGGTGCAATTCTGCGAACGGCACGAAGATCTGCGCACGGAGCGACTCCTTGCCTTCTTGCGCGAAGCGTACGTCTGGAGCGCAGTCGGCATAGACCCACAGCGAGGCTTCGACCTCATGCGCATCGAATAAGGCGTCCTGCAGCACCCGACCGTGCTTGCCAAGCAACACGACGCGATCGTCCATCGACGTCGACAGCAAGAAGCCGTTGCCAGTCGGCGAGGCGCACACCGACATCGAGAAGTGCGCGTTCGTCTCCCACTGACGCTCAAACGAAGCGATCGGTCGCCAGGCCTCATCGCGGTCCCGCGCTTCCAGCGTGAACTCAAATCGGTAGGGTCCGTGCGCAGTTGGTCCAGTGCCGGTCTGCGAGACCGCGCGAACGCGGTAGCGGCCGTTGTCCGCAAGGTGCTCGCTGTCCTGTGCGCCGAGGCAGCATTGGGCCAAGAGCTGCTGTGGCGTCACCAGCGAGAACGCTGCGCCGACAAGGATTGGCAGCGCGCGCGACAGGTGAAATGCAGCCATCGGAGAATGCGAGGTGCGTGCGTGGAGAAGGCGTCGACGACGCATCAAAGGCGACGACGCTCCGCGTATCTTGCGCGCCGTGCCGAGGATCGTCGCGCCCCAACTGTCGCATCGTCGTGAGCTTCCGCCCGGCGGCTTTCTGGACTACACGAGTGCTTTCGTGCAAGAGCACGATGCAGCGATGCAGGCGCTGTTGGCGGAGCTTCCGCTGGGCCAAGAGACGATTCGCATGATCGGTCGCGATGTTCTCGTGCCGCGGCTCGTTGCGTTCTGCGGGGATCCTGGCCTGCGCTATCGCTACAGCGGCCGCGACCACGAAGCCGCGCCATGGAGTCCTGTGCTGCACGCGCTGCTCGATCGGTTGCGCGCAACGACGGGCACGCGCTACGACTCGGTGCTCTGCAATCTCTACCGCGACGGCAACGACGCGATGGGGCGGCATGCCGACAGCGAGCCCGAACTCGGTCCGTCGCGCGACGACATTCGCATCGCTTCATTGTCGCTCGGTGCGCGCCGCACGTTCCGCCTGCGGCCGCGCGCAGCGGGAGACGCGATCGACTACCAACTCGGCGAAGGCGACCTGCTGGTCATGGGCGGCACGACGCAGAAGCACTGGGTGCATGAAGTGCCGCGCACGAAATCGCCGGTCGGCCCGCGCCTCAATCTGACGTTCCGGTGCCTGCGTTCGTGATGCCGCCGCGCGCGTGTCAGCTGCCGCGTTCGGTGACGGGGCGCGACACGGGCTGTGGCAGCGCATGCTTGTTGCGCATGGCGCCTTCTTCGCGCAACAGCGTCGCGACGTCGGGGTAGGCGTAGACGACGGGCGGCTTATCCTTCGCGAGTCCACCGGTGTCCGCGGTGGGGCCGTAGGTGCTGTAGAGGGGTCTGCCGATGAGTCGCAGCAGCATCGTCTGCTGCCCGCGATGGTGCGCCGTGTGTGCGATGCGACGCACGAGGATCCACGTCCGGGGTCGTTGCAGTTCGAAGAACGGCACCACGGTTTCCCACCACGCGTCGTCCTTCGTTCGCAATGCCTGCAAGCGATGCTGGGCGGCTGCTGCGTAGCAGTGCAGGAAGGCGATACGGGTCTCGCGGGCCGGCAGTGCTTCGGCAACCGGCGGGATGCCGAGCATGCTGGCAAACCACGTCGCCTCCGAGACGCACTGGTGCACCATGTGCTCGAGCAAGTTCCGCCCGCGTCGGTCGCCGTGAAGGGGTCGGTGCAGCAGGTCCTCGTCGTTGGCCATGCTCCAGACCGCGAGCGTCTTCTCGATCTCGGTGGCATACGAATCGACGAGGAAGGCATAGCGCGTCTGCATCGCCGCATCATCGCGCCATGACGTGGCCAGGGAATGGTCGGCCCGTCCCGCGTTCATGCCGCCGACGTCATGGCGAGTTGGGCGCCTGCCGTCGAGCCGCCAATGTTGCGCGCGAGCAAGCGCCAAAATGGCCGCGCTCCGATGCGTCACGAAGCCGATACTCCGTCGGTGCTCGAGGACGTCCTGACCGATCTGGCTGCGCTGTTCGCGCTGTGCGTCTTCGCCGGCGTGTTGTTCCAGCGCCTGAAGATGCCGCCAATCGTCGGATTCCTCGCCATCGGTGCGCTGGTCGGCCCCAATGCGCTCGGCATCGTCAGCGAATCGGCGACGGTGGAGCGGCTCGCAGAAGTGGGCGTGGTCGTGCTGCTGTTCACGGTGGGCATGGAACTGCCGCTGTCACAACTGGCGCGACTTCGGCGCACGATGCTGGTCGGCGGCGGCATCCAGATCGTCGGCACCGTGCTGTCGGCGGCGATGATCTGCTGGCTGTCTGGGATTGAATGGCGGCTCGCGGTGTTCCTTGGCTTCTTGCTGAGTTTGTCGAGCACGGCGGCCTTGACGAAGGTGCTGGTCGACAACGGCGAGTTCGCAACGCCGCACGGTCGCTTCGCGATGGGCATCGCGATCGCGCAGGACCTCGCGGTCGTGCCGATGATCCTGCTGATCCCGATGCTGGTCGGAGAAGGCGAGAGTGGCGGTGTGGTCGAGACGCTCGAGAACCTCGCGCTGCTGGTTCTCGTTCTCGCCGCCGCGCGCCTGGTGGTGCCGAAGACACTCGCCCTGGTGGCGAGGACGCGCAGCCGCGAGCTGTTCGTGCTGACGGTCGCGACGATCTGCCTGTCGATGGCGGTGGTGACTGCTCACCTTGGCATGTCGATGGCGCTCGGCGCCTTCCTTGCCGGCATCCTGCTCGCGGACTCGGACTTCCATGGTCATGCGATGGCGGAGGTCGAGCCCTTCCGCGACGCGCTGGCGAGCTTGTTCTTCGTGTCGATCGGCATGTTGTTCGACGGCATGGTCATCGTCGCGTCGCCAGGGCTGGTGATCGCCGCGCTGGTTCTCGTCGTGATCGGGAAGGCGGCGGTGGTGGCGCTGGCGGGCTGGGCGATCGGGCAGCCCTCGTGGATCCGATTGCGTTCTGGCCTGCTGCTTGCCCAGATCGGCGAGTTCTCGTTCGTCCTGGCGCAGGTGGGCGGCGGGAGCGGTGTGCTGCCGCCGCATGCCTACAAGGTGTTTCTCGCGGTTGCCGTGCTGTCGATCGCGAGTACGCCGCTGCTTCATCAACTGGGGCGGTGGATCGTCATGCGGCGAAGCAGCGCGGAGCATCCCCCAGTCAGATCGGACGAAGCGTTGGTCGACCATGCAATCGTCGTCGGCTATGGGCCCACTGGCCGAACGCTGGTGAATGCGATGCGAAACCTCGGCTTGCCCGTCATCGCAGTCGAGATGAACGCGCAGACCGTCGCGGAAGAACGAGCCCGCGGCGTGCCGATCGAGTTTGGCGACGCCACTCGTTCGTCGACACTGAAGGGCCTCGGCATCGCTCGCGCTCGCATGCTCGTCGTCGCCGTCAACGATGCCGAAGCGGCTCGGCGCACCGCGCAGGTCGCCAAGCACATCGCGCCGCACGTTCATGTGCTCGCGCGCGCCGCCTACATCGGCGAAGCAGAGCCGCTGCTGGACGCGGGCGCAGACGAGATCGTCCCGCAAGAACTCGAAGCCTCGGTCGAGATTCTCGCGCGCACGATGCGGCGCTTCTTGGTCGCGGACGACGAGATCGGCCGCAGGATCCGCGAAGTCCGGCAAGCGGCGGGCACCTTCGACAAGTGCGCCCCCATCGCAAAACTCGAGGCGTCGCGGATCCGGGAGATGCTCCCGGGCGTCGCGCTCGGCGTGTATCGCGTCGGCGTCGGGGCCTGCGTGATCGGCCAGCGGCTGGGCGACCTCGGCTTCCGCAACCGCACCAGCTGCACCGTCGTGGCGGTGCGTCGGGGACGGGAGAATCTCGCAGGGATCACGCAGGACACGGTGCTGCAGGTGAACGACGCGGTAGTTGTCATCGGTCCAGAGTCGCAACTCGACGCCGCGGCTGCGATGTTTACGTCGCCATGCCACTTGGCTGACCGCGATGCGTCGGTCGCTGCCATGGGCGCGCATGCCGACGACACGATCCTGAAAGGCCCCCCCGCTTGAAGCTCGACTACACGAAGCTGACGTCCGTTTGCCTGATTTTGAGTCTGCCGCTCGCTTGGCTCGTGCTGACTCGCGACATGGTCGTCGATCCGATCCAGACCGTGCGCATCGCGACGTTCAACGCCGCCATGAATCGAGAACAGCCGGGCGCGATGCTGCAGGAACTCCGTTCCGGCAGCGAGCAAGCGCGCAAGATCGCCGAGATCGTGCAGCGCAATGACGTCGACATCCTGTTGCTCTGCGAACTCGACCGCGACGACGCCGAGGAGTCCGCCAAGGTGTTCGCGACCGAGTACCTCGCGATCGCGCAGGGCGGAGAGAAGCCGATCGATTTTTCCCATCGCTTCGTAGCGCCGTCGAACACTGGCCTGCCGAGCGGGCTCGACCTCGATGGCGACGGCGCAACGAATGGGCCGGGCGACTCGTTTGGCTTTGGCCGATTCCCGGGGCACTACGCCATGGCCATCTTGTCGCGACATCCGATCCGCAAGGCCTTCGCGCGCACGTTCCAGACGCTGCCGTGGAACGCAATGCCGTCGGCGATGCGACCCGCTGGCTATTGGCCCGATGCGACGTGGAACGCACTGCGGCTTTCGTCGAAGAGCCACTGGGACGTGCCGATTCGAGTCGCTGGCCACGACATCCATCTGCTGTGCAGCCATCCGACGCCGCCTGCGTTCGATGGCGCAGACGATCACAACGGTTGCCGCAACCATGACGAGATCCGCTTCTGGGTGGACTACCTGACTGCGGAGCGTTCCGCGTGGATCGTCGACGACGCGGGCGTGCGCGGCGGCCTTGCAGCGGATGCGCATTTCGTGGTGCTCGGCGATCTCAATTGCGACCCGGAGGACGGCGACAGCAAGCGCGAAGCCTTGCGATCTCTGCTTGTTCATCCGCGCGTGCTCGATCCGCAGCCGGTGAGCGCTGGCGGCAAGCAAGCGAGTCTTGACCAGTGGGGCGTCAACTCTGCGCATCGCGGCAAAGCGGAGTGCGACACCAGTGACTGGGATGATCAGCCGGCAGCCCAAGGGGTTCCTGGGCAAGGTGGCCCAGGCAATCTGCGCGTCGATTACGCGCTGCCTTCACGATCCCTGCACTTCGCAGGATCGCAGGTGTACTGGCCAACGAATCGCGAGCCTGGTTCGTCACTCATCGGCGCCACCGATCACAGGCTGGTCTGGGTCGACGTCGGGTTCGCTGTGGCGAAGTGAGTTTGCGGTCGCAGCGTGGGTGACATCACACCGCAGGGGCTAGCCAAGATGCGCATCTCGCCCACGATGGGATTCCATGCAGGCCCCCGCGTGCGAAGCCGATTTCCCTTCCAGCCCCTGGACCGGGTTCTTCCAGGTCTCGGGTCGACGGATCCCGGAAGACCTCGAGCTGACTTTTGACGGCGGCGTCATCCAGGGCGCGGGTTGGGATCGCAACGGCGACTTCATTGTGAAGGGGAGCTACGACCTGGATTCGCGCGAAGTCCGTTGGACGAAGAAGTACGCGTCCGGCCGCCGCGCGTTCTATCGCGGCTTCCGCGAAGGTCGCGGCATCTGGGGCACGTGGCGTCTTGAAGCAGAGAAGAAGTCGGGCTTCTTCGTGTGGCCGATCTGAGATCTGGCGGAACCAGGCGAGTCAGTCGCCGGTCAGTTTCTTCAGCAACGCGCGCGCATCGGCAACCGCGTCCTGGCCGTTGAAGCCGTAGTGCGGCGACCGGCCAGGCCACCAGTGCCGCTCCGGCTTCTGCGGGGCTGCGGCGATCGCGCGTTGCAGCCACACGAGCGCGGCAGCGCGATCTTCGGCGTTGCCGGCGCGTGCCAGTGCGCGACCGATGAGGCCATAGACTCGCGCGAGTTCTGTTTCGACGAGCGGCGGGAAGGGCTCGATGGCCTCACGATCCCGGATGCTCTTTGCGGCGGCGTGCGCGACTTCGGCCGATGGCGGCTCGTCCTCGAGGCGCAAGAAGTCCGCTGCCTTGCTTTCGACCCATCCGCCTGCGCGGCTCAGTGCCGTGCCTTGGCGCGTGAACGTCGCGGCCTCGCCGCGCACCGCGTCGCCGACGCGCGTCGCCGCGATCGCGCCCGGCTCTGATGGCAGTTCGAGCGTGATGCGAGCGCGTGCGCCTTCCATCCACACGGCGCCCCAGGTTGGCGTTGCGTCTGCATCGAAGGCCGCGATCTCGATCGCCCACGGCGCCTCTGGTGTGGGACTGCCGCCGCTCGCGACGACTTCGATCTGGTTCTTGCCCTTGCCCGCCGCGTCGATGGCGATGTTGCGCCCCGTCGCGACGACGGATTCTGGCGAGCCGGCGAGCGCACCGACCAAGAACTGCGCGACGAGTCGCTGGTATTCGCCGTCGTGCGTCAGCATCGCGTTTGGCGGCGACGACGCGCCGCGCATTGCGACGAGCCGCTTGTCACCGCCGGCCTCGAACCATGCGCGCAGCGTGGCGAGCCGCGACTCCTTTGGTGACTCGGAACCGACGAGCCAGAGCGATGGGATCGCAAGTGAACTTGCGTTATCTGCCGGGTCCGTGTTCTCGGGCAGCGTCGAAAACTCGGTGAAGCCGATGCTGACGTTGCCCAGGTCATCGCCGCGCAACTTCGCGCGCATGGCGATGAAGTCGCGAGGGGCTGCCGGCTCGTCGAGCACGATCGCCTTGCACGGCGTGTCGAAGCGAGCGACGCGCAATGCCGCCGCGCCGCCGAGGCCGATGCCGTAGTAGGCGATGCGATCTTTCTCGATGCCGCGCTGCTGCGTGAGCCAGTCCAGCACGTGGCGACTGTCGAGGAACATGCCACGCAGCGACACCTTGCCCGTGCTCTTGCCGAAGCCGCGGTAGTCGAACACGCAGACGTTGAGGCCCGCTTCATTCAAGAATGTGAGGTAGGGATGCAGCGCGCTCACATTGCCTGCGCGGTCGTGAAACAGCACGACCGTGCGGCCCTGCGCTCGCGGCGAGCGCACGAGGTAGCCGTAGAGAGTCGCTTCTCCGACCAACACTTCGAACGCTTCTGCGTCGAGGCCAAGGTCCGAAGGCTCGACGAGCCATTCGGCCTGCGGTTGCAGCACGGCGCGGCTCAGGTCGTCGTGGGAAGCGCTGCACGCGGCAACGCAGAGGGAAGCAGCCGCAGTGAGCGCGGCGCGGAGAATCGACATGGGGCAGGACGATACGACGGCGTCTGGGCGCGCGCACCTCGGCGCGAGACGATCAGGCGAGGTCGATCGCGGCCGCGAGCAGATCACCTTCGCCGCCGCGCGATGCCGGAACGCCAAACGGCAGGAAGCAGGCCGCTTCGGTCTCGACCGCGACTTCGATTCGGCCGGGGTCGACCAGCGTCACCGAGGCTGCGGCACTGCCGTGCTGGATCTCGACGCCGCAGAGGCTGTTGCAAGAGCCCGTCGACTCGATCGCGACATGCGCAGAGAGTCGTTGCTCGAGCCAACGCGCCAACAGGATCGAGGCTGACAGCGCGCCCTCGCCATGACGCAACACCGCGGTCGTGTGCAGGCTCGGCTGGTAGCGGACACGTTCGAACACTTCGGCCAGCGCGCGTCGCCACGGGCGAAGGCGCATCCACTCCAGGTCGATGAGTTGCATCCCGCGTCGCCTTCGGGTTTCGAACGCGTCGAGGTCGGTTGCCGGCAGCTCGAATCGTGACGAGTCGAGGATCGACAGGTCCGCCATCGTCGCCAAGGCGTCGAATCGGCGGGGATCCTGCGGCCATGGCGCGCCCCAATACAGGCGCGTCGGGATGTCGTGCACGAGCAATGGGCGCACGAGTCCTGGCAGCCTCGTGAAGGCGCCTTCGGGGACGAAGAGCTCGATCTGTTCGAGCACCAGATCGCGGATCGTGCCGTGTTCGCGAGCGGCGCCATGAACTTCTGCCGTGATCGGGCCTTGGCCAGGCGACACGACCACGAGGAACGCGCGGCATGGCAATCGCGTCGCCAGGGCTTCGAGTGTCGCGCGCATCGGGCGCTCGCGCTCGGCGGTGACGACGGCGATGAGATTGGTGATCAGCGCTCGGCTGACGGAGTTGCCCGCATCTTCCTGGCAGCACTCGCGCCAGATCTTGAGCAATGCGTCGGGGATGGCATTGGGAGGAACCGCGTGGCGCGGCGTGACCAGGGCCGTCACGGTTGCCGCCACGAGCGGCCCTCGCCGAGGAGGCGAGCGCTGCCTTCAGGTCCCCAAGTGCCGGCCGAATACGGTTCTGGCTTTCGGGTGTCGTGCTGCCAGCCCGCGACGATCGAGTCGACGATGCGCCACGCTTCTTCGACTTCGTCGCGACGGGCGAAGAGCGTGCCGTCGCCGAGCATCGCGTCGAGCAGGAGGCGCTCGTAGGCGTCCGCCGATTCGCCGCCGAACGCGGCGCCGTATCGGAAATCCATCCGCACGTCGCGAACGCGGAGTTCGGGACCAGGCACCTTGCTGCCAAAGCGCAGCGAGACGCCTTCGTCCGGTTGGATGCGCAGCAGCAAGACGTTGGGTTGCACGACCCCGCGGTCGAACAAGGTCAGCGGTGGTCGCTTGAAGTGGATCGCAACCTCGCTGACACGACGGGGCAATCTCTTGCCGGAACGCAAGAAGAAGGGCGTGCCGGCCCAGCGCCAGTTGTTCACCTGGAGGCGAACGGCCGCGAACGTCTCGGTGCGCGATTCGCCAGGGACGCCGTCTTCCTCGGCGTAGCCGCGGACGTCCTCGCCGCCAAACGACGCCGCCGTGTATTGGCCGCGCACCGTCGTCGCCGCGACTTCATGCGGCGCAAACGAGCGGATTGCCTTGAGCACTTTGACCTTCTCGTCGCGAACCGAGTTGGCAGTGAGCGCAATCGGCGGCTCCATCGCGATGAGCGTCAGCACCTG
>SXGT01112420.1_pt1 | contig 37454 bp, 37 predicted proteins | sample 3176221 | NCBI WGS metagenome assembly SXGT01 (sample SAMN11356862, study PRJNA531348) | freshwater metagenome | isolation source: freshwater sample F1-120 | place: China: Fuxian Lake, Yuxi | collected 2017-12-25 | reverse complement strand
TCAACACCGAAAGTGTCGACGGTCACCGCCACCCACTCGTCGACGAAACGACCTCGGGTACGGCTGAACAAATGAAAACTGGTGAACGGCCAGGCCTCCGATGACGTAAAACCGACGAGAACCATCGTCAGCAACAAGACCTGCATAACAGCGCGGCCAAGTGTCGAGGCCTTCATGGATTCCACCGCAGCAACCCTACGGCCGCCACAGATCGGCATCGACGCAAGACGCTGAAACTCAAATCAATTTGAACCAGCAGCGAAGTGCCTGGCGACTACTTGAGGTCGATCGTGCGCAACAGCGTCACAGCGGGTTCACCCGCGGTTGAGGTAACTACGCCGGTAGCCATCACTTCGACGGGCTGGAGTGAGCGGGCGTTCCCATCGCAACCGAGCCAGTTGCGGCAGCTCTACGCGATATTGAAAACGCGGGAAACGAGCGGGGAAGCGCAACGCGACGTTGAACGGCGAATCAAACGACGGCACTTCGAAACCAACCAACGAGCATGCAACCTGGGCGCAATCAATTTCCGGCTGCGCGGCGAGAAATCTACGGGTGGCGATTGTTGCGGACGGCGCCGCCAAATCGTCGATATTGCCCGTCATGGCCGAACACACTCAGTTGCATTTTCTCACTTACTGTGGCATTCTCTGAGAGGTGCTACGTGTTCTCACCTGGGGACGGGCGGCGGACGCACGCGTTCGTATCAAAAATTTGGAGGATGAGTATGAAACACCGAACATTGAAATCAGTCGCCACGTCCGCACTGCTAGCGGGCATGATCGCGATCGCATCGCCGGCGTCGGCCACGAAAGTCGGCTCGGACCAGGGATGTACCCCTGGATACTGGAAGAACCACACGTCGGCTTGGCAGGAATACTCGACTTCCACCCCACTATCTAGTTTGTTCACGATCCCGGCAAACCTGTCGTCGTTCGGCAGCAAGACGATGCTCGAAGCACTGAACGGCGGTGGCGGTCCAGGACTCAACGGCGCAACGACAATCCTGGTCCGAGCCGCGTCCGCGTCGTACCTGAACGCAGCTAACGACAATGTCGGGTTCCCGTTGCGTCGTAGCTTGCCGTCGCCATTCGAACCGTGGGCATCGGATGCTCGTTTCGCCAACGGCATTCGTGGCGCAGTCACCGACGCACTCGCTTCTGGCAACCGAGACACCATCCTTGCACTCGCAACAACCCTCGACAACGCAAACAACTTGGGTTGCCCGCTGAACTAGCGCAAGGACCACCACACCTTCGTTGTACGCACAACAGCGATAGGGCAAGTTGTGCGTACAACGGAGGTAACGGCGATGGCGGCGCCCGGTGTGGACGCCTCAATCGACGATCGAGCGCAGCCGTTCCAGCGTTTGTTGTTTCTGCTCGAGAGATCCAATGAGTGTGAGCTGCAGGTGCGTCACACCACTTTCGGCGTATGCGGCGATGCGTTCCTTCACATAGCCCTCACTGCCGACGAGCGACGACGCGGCAAGGAAGTCATCCGGTACAGCGGCTGCGGCCTCTTGTTTCTTACCGTCAAGGTATAAGTCTTGGATGGTCTTCGCTGCGCCTTCCCAGCCGTACGCGCTCATGATTTCGTTGTAGAAATTCTTGCCCCTGGCGCCCATTCCGCCCACGTAGAGCGCGACCATCGGCCGACCAAAGTTGTTGACCTTCATGGGAACATCGGCGTCGTCGGTAAAGAGCACCGGGCCGCCGGCGATCGTCTGCAGTGGGCCGAGCGAAGCATCGCGCTTCGCCTTGCCCGCCGCGAGCGCATCACCCCACACCCGATCGGCGCGGTCGGGGACATAGAAGATCGGAATCCAACCATCGGCGAGTTCTGCAGTTGCGGCGACGCTTTTGTCCTTGAGGCTGGCAACCCAAATCGGGATCGATTCGCGAACAGGGGTATTGATGAGCTTCAGCGGTTTCGCAAGTCCGGTGCCTTGACCTTCGGGCAACGGGATGTCGACCGTTGCTCCGTGATGCTCAATGACCTCACGCTTCCACACCCGCCGACAGATATCGATGACTTCCTTGGTGCGCGCAAGCGGCTTGTCGTAGGGCACACCGTGAAATCCTTCGACAACCTGTGGTCCGCTGGCACCGATGCCAAGGTTGATGCGACCACCACTGACGACGTCGAGGCCAGCGGCGGTCATCGCGAGCAGCGTCGGTGTGCGTGAGTAGACGTTTACGATCGCGCTACCAATCTCGAGGCGCTCGGTGCGGCCTGCGAGGTAACCCATCATAGAGATGGCATCGAAGCTGTACGCCTCCGCAACCCAAGCGCAATCGAGGCCAGCCTTTTCGAGTTCAATCGCTTCGTTGGCCGCCGCCATCACGTCGCCGGAATAGTTGATCATCACGCTGAGTTTCATGGCGGTGCACGTTACTGCCGACGACGTCGGATGCAGCGCTTCGCAGTCTCACATACTCGCAGCACCCTGATCTGCCCATTGATCAGAGTGAGAATGATCGTCGACTCCTTACTATTGCGTGCTGAGGCTGGCTCGAAAAAGTCCGACTGCCATGGCCGCTTTTTCGGCCGCACCCGGATTGGTCAAGCGTTCAAGTGTGACCCCAATGATGTCGGCAGTGCAATCAACGACAGGTCCGTATTGGCCGACAGGCGACCCCGTATCCGTGCCCACGTCGAACGTCTCGCCGCTCATCGAATACACGATCGGAACAGTCCGTTCAATGCGAGAACGCGCCACTGCGCGTCCGTCAATGCACAACACCAACTCGCCTCCGGCGCCAAAACCCCCGTCGTAGTCGAACAAAGCTTCGAGCGTGTGTCGACCCATGCCGAGCAGTTCAGAAGAAATCGCGGTTGTGAATTCATGTCCAAACCAGTTGTAGATAAATGCGGGACGACCTTCGTCGAAATACAACGACCAGCCAGCCATATTGCCCCCCTGGCATGCCACGACACCTTCACCTTGTCGTTGCAACGAAACTTCAGCAGCAATTCGCCACGAACAGTTCTTGAGGTTGATCACTGAACTTTCCGGCATACGAACATGCGCACCCGTGTAGGTCATCGACATTCGCTCGCCGAGCGAATGTGGAACCGCGAAATCACCGTGGCGCGGTGATGCCGGATCGCGCAGTGGGTACACCCCAAATTCCAGCGCGGCTTCATGGAATCGCTGCTGCAAATCAGCGAGGATCTCGGGATACTCATCAGCAAGGTCGACCGCCTGAGAGAAATCCTGTTCGATGTTGTAAAGCTCCCACTTCTCTTGTGGGCCGTCGAATTCCAGGCCGAGGAGTCGAACCCACGGCGGTCGACCGTGGAAGCACGACGCAATCCAGCCGTCGTGATAGAGCGCGCGGTTGCCGAGGATTTCGAAATATTGCGTTGTGCGCGGACTGCGCGTCTGTGCGCCCGCGGCATCAAACGCGTACAGCATCGACACCCCGTGCATCTCCATTTGTTCGATCCCATTCACATGGGTCGGAGTGGTGATACCCGCGGCGTCGTAGATTGTTGGCACGACATCAACCACGTGGTGAAATTGCGAACGCAAACCACCAGGCTTGATTCGGTCAGGCCACGAAATCGCCAGTGCATTTCTTGTGCCCCCGAAATGCGAGGCGACCTGTTTCATCCATTGAAACGGAGCGTCGAGCGCCCATGCCCAACCGACGTTGAAGTGGTTTTCGCAACGGTCGGTGCCGAAATCATCGATATGGTCCAAGAGCCATTCAGGATCTTCTGGAATGCCGTTTTGGAACGATGGCGCGCTCCACGCCCCATGAATCGTGCCCTCGGCCGAGGCGCCGTTGTCGCCGCTGAGGTAGATCACGAGCGTGTCGTCACCCAGACCAAGGTCGTCAATTGCTTCGAGCACCCGCGCCACTTGCGCGTCGGTGTGCGCGAGGAAGCCTGCGAAGCATTCCATGAGCCTCGTCGCTACGGGCCGGTAGCGCTGCGGATAGTCGTCCCACGCGGGCACTTGCTCGGGCCGCTCGGTGAGCGCGGTGCCGTGGGGGATCACACCAAGTTCGAGTTGCGACTGGTAGATCCGCTCGCGCAAGGCATCCCAACCATCGTCGAACTCGCCTGCAAAGCGATCGATCCATTCTTTCGGTACATGATGCGGAGCGTGCGCAGCTGGCGTTGCGAAATAGCAAAAGAAGGGTCGGTGTGGCGTGGACGCAACGTGGCGTTGCATCCAGGTGATGGCTTGATCGGCCAGGTCTTCGCTCAGGTGATATCCGTCGCGTCCGGCGTGAGGCGCAATAGGCGTGGTCTGGTCGTAGACGGGTGGTTCCCATTGTGATGACTCTGCGCCGATGATCCCGTAGAAGCGATCGAATCCCATACCTGTTGGCCAACGATCAAACGGACCGGCGGGGCTCTGTTCCCATGATGGTGTGAGATGCCATTTTCCGAAACACCCAGTGGCGTACCCGTTCATGCGGAGCACTTGCGCGACTGTTGCGGCCTCGGGAGGAATCGCCGAGTCGTATCCCGGAAACGAGTTGGCAATTTCTGTAATCCCGCCCATGTGCACTGCATGGTGTTGACGCCCTGTCAGCAACGCAGCTCTCGTCGGGGAACACAGCGCAGTGGTGTGAAATTGGTTGAACCGCAACCCGCGATCGGACACTCGTTGAAACGCGCTCGAGGAAACGGGCCCACCGAACGTGTCGAACGAACCGAACCCGACATCATCCAACATCACAACCACAATGTTGGGAGCGTCCGTCGGTGGACTCGGCGCTTCCAAACGATGAGGTGTCGAATCAGCGATGAGACGTTGCGCGTCACCGACGAAAGGGGGTGTCGGGCGAGGAATTCGTTTCGTCATAAGGCCTTTTCAAGCAAACGATGGGTGATCAATGCAACAGAACGCCGCCGAGAACCTCGCGGCATCTCCTGTGAATTCAAAGAGCCCGTCACTGATCGCAGCGGCAAGGGTGACGCGTTCGCTGAGTACATTGGCCCAGGTCTCGTTCGTACAGCGACCGACGACATCGGCACCTTCGCCGTCCGTTGGAACTGCGACACAATTGCGAAAGTGGAGTCCGCACGTCACGCCATCACGCGTCAGCGCTACGTGCGTATCGATCCCGTCGGCGCGTTCAGGATCCAGCAATACGCGCAGAACGTTCAGCGATATGTCGAACGGCCAACTCAGGACCTGACCCTTGGTGAAGCGATGCAGTTGCAACCAATTCGTATCGACAGAACCGTCCAATGCCAAGGCACGTGTGATGCACCAATTACGAATATTGGCAGCTGACGTGCGCTGCGCCACCAGTCTCAACACGTGCGCCAGCGTCAGCTGATCTTGCACCTCTGTGAGCGAATCACCAGATCGTTCGAGCAATGTCGCGAGTTCCAGTGCCCATCGCACATCTTCAGCTTCAATTGCACCTTGACAAAGCTCGCGCACGCGACCGCGCCCGCCCATCGCATCGACGAGTCGAGTCGCGCGATCGCACGGCTCGAGTGGCAGAAGGTGCTGTGGATCACCGTCGAAGAAGCCGAATAGACCGCTGCGAATCTGGCGAACATGATGTTCGACGACGCCATAGAGCTCGGTGGTGAGGTAATCGTCGTCGTAGATGCTCGGTAGGTGCACGAGATGGGCAAGATCCTCGCTGGTAGCTCCGCGGTTGGTCCATCGAACCGTCTGATCCCACATGAATTGAATCGAGTCGCGATAGCGGGTGACACGCTTGGTGATTTCCTCAGCGCCACTCATCGGCGGTCCGTGCGTCGCGATCAAATGTTCGGCACCGAGCGACCGCAGATGATCGAGACCTTCCAACAGGACTCGCGGATCACGATATTCCTCGCCACGAATCGCAAAGACATTAAACAACGTGGGCCAAACGATGTTGTGAACTGCCAGTTTCAGTGAAGGAAACCAAAACGTGACCGAATCGTCCGCGTCTGACGGTGCCGGTGTTACGTGAATTTCGAGACCCGCAACTTCAATGACACACGCCGCGTCGAAGGTGTCGGTTGGAACAAGAAACCCGGGGGTTGATGGCGCGTGATGAGGGAAGCGAAACGCCATGCCGAGTCCCACGTTCGCAAGACCATCGGGGCCTTCCGACGGCATGACAACGCCAAACTGTTCAACAATTCCGCGCACGTAGGTCGGCGCGATGTCGGTCGCAGCCCGCAACAGGTTGCCGGCAATTTTGGCGTGACCCCATATTGGGATCGGCCGCGCATCTTCACCAGCGCCAAGAACTGCTTTGGTGCCCTGCACATAGTGGAAGTGCGAATACAACACGGCGACGACTGGTTCGTCGGCTACCGCCTGTAAAGCTTCAAGCGAGCCCTGCATCTCTTGGATCGATTCGCCCGTATCGATGGCGATGATCCCTTGTGGGCCACGCACGAACGTCTGATTCGACAGGCCGTTGCCGACGTGACACCACGCATCAGCGCCAACTGCATACAAACGATTGGCGAGTCGATCGCTATGAGCGAGATGGGCGCGATGAGCAATCTGTCCTTTCGGCCCCGTCGCAGTGTTGCTGCTGTCTGATTCGAAGCTCGAAGGAGTAGACATCGTTGCAACGTAGTCGAGCAACCAGCCAGCATGTCGAGGGTTCCGCGGCTTGTTTCTGAAACCACGTTGTCAAGCAGTTCGACCAACAACTCGGTTTGTTGCGCGCGAGGAAAACCATGCTGCCATCGCTCACCAACCTCACAGCAGTCCGCCTGAACGCCAGCAGAGGTTGGAAAAACAGCCACGAGCGCGAGGGAGTCGGCGTGTCTTTCAAACCCACAAGCTCGGCCGCTCTCTTCGTTGCGAAGCCAGATACCCACTTCACAACCGAGCCAGTGCAACACCGCTTTAACCAGGACTTTCTAGTAGGCCCGGCAGGGATCGAACCTGCGACCGAAGGCGTATGAGTCCCCTGCTCTAACCACTGAGCTACGGGCCCGTTGGGGCTCGGTGATATTAGGCGGTCTCACCCCGATAGATCCGCGTGATGACGTCTTCGATCCCGGGTTCTTCAATTGTGAGGTCGTTGAGTTCGACGTGGGCGGCGACTCGAGCCACAAGGTCGGCGGCATTGGTGTGCTCACGATGGAATCGCAGCCACTGACGAGGGCCATCGATCTTGACTACCTCTGCCCCCTCGACACTGATCGCAGGACCGGAAACCACAAGATCGACGACCAGCGTTCGGAACGGTTCAAACTGATCGCGTAACGCTGCAAGCGCTCCGTCGTAAATCACCCGGCCCTGGTCAATAATGAGCAGCCTCCGGCACAAATGTTCGATATCACCGAGGTCGTGCGTGGTGAGCATCACCGTCACCCCCCTGTCTCGGTGCAGCGCTGCGAGGAAGTCTCGCACTTTGGCCCGGCTCACGATGTCGAGACCGATCGTGGGTTCGTCGAGAAACAGCACCTCGGGACGATGCAACAATGCCGCCGCAAGTTCCCCACGCATCCGTTGGCCAAGCGACAGTTGCCGCACTGGCGTGGTGAGAAACCCTTGGAGTTCGAGCCGCTCCACGCATTCATCGAGTTGTTCGCGATGCACACGCGAATCGACGCGGTACAGATGCCGCAACAAGTCGAACGACTCACGCAAGGGAAGATCCCACCAGAGTTGGCTCCGCTGGCCGAAAACCACTCCAATGCGGCGCGCAAGTTCGACCCGTTGTTGCGTGGGCACGAGGCCAGCAACTGTGAGTGATCCTTCACTCGGCACAAGTATTCCGGTGAGCATCTTGACGGTCGTTGATTTTCCAGCCCCATTTGGGCCGACATAACCCACAATCTCGCCGGCGCCAACCGCAAAGCTCACATCATCGACTGCCGCCGCTGTGACGCGTTCGCGGCGAAACCGCCCGATCTTGCGATAAACGTTGAAAGTTTTGCGCAGACCGCGCACTTCAATCATGAACCAGTACTCCGATACCGCCGCACGGCGCAGTTCCAAACAACTACAGCCAACGCAGAAATCGTAAATGCCACGAGCGGGCCAAGGAGCTGTACCCACAGCGGGTCGTCGGTGCGGCCCAAGATGTACTGGCTCGGAAAATAGGACACGAACCCGAGAGGCACTGCGTAGGCAAAGATGCGCCGCAACCAGCCACGGTAGATGGACACCGGATACGAACTGAATTGATTCCCGCCGTAGGTAAACGCGTTCGAGAGTTCGCCGCTACCAACGACGACGAATTGCATCGATGCAGTGAGAATAAATATCGACCCGAAGATCGCCGCGCCAGAGAGAACTGTGAGCATCATCAGCGCGATCTTTGCAATGGTCCACTGCACGTCGATCGCCACAATCGCATACACCAACACCGCCGCAGATTGAACAATTCTCCCCACTCGCCGCAACGCGAAATCCGACGCGATGACTTGCAGCAGAGTTCCTGCTGGCCGTAAAAGGACGGTGTCGAATTGGCCAAGGCGAATCATGTCTCCAATGTTTTCGATGTGGCCGATCACCAAGTCGCACAATGCGAACCCCAGACTGGTGGTTCCATAGAGAAACGCCACTTCGCGAAACGACCAACCGCCTAGCGTCTCTAAGTGTCCAAACAACGCGATCACCACCACGAAATCGATCAACGTCAGTACAAAGGAACCGACCGTATCAACCGATAGCGATACGCGGTATTGCCACTGTGATCGGATCCGCGCGCCAATGAGGTGCCGGTACAACGTGATGTTCGCGCGAGTTGCCAGTCGATTCATCCGCCCTGCACCACCAAACGCCGTTGCGCAGCAACAAGCAGCGCCTGACCAACCGCCAGCATTGCGAATACCCACACGAATTGAATCATGAGCACTTGCACCAGCGAACCCTTGCCGAGAAACACGTCGATTGGAGCTTGTAGCGCTTGATACCACGGCAACGATCGAAACGAAACCGCCATCCAATGCGGAAAGAATGCAACGGGCAACACCATCCCGGAAAAGACGCTCATCAGCGCGTTGTGAGTCGAGCTCAGGCCGCGCCAATCCATCGTCCAAAACACCAAGAGATTCATCACGAATCGCAACCCGAAGCTCGCCGCGACAGCCAACACAACGCTGAGCGCGAACGCGAACCATCGCCACCACGATGCCGGCAAGGCGAGATCAAACACTAACAACCCCGTCACAACAGGAACGATGCCCCGCGCGAGCACCTGATACCAAGCTCGCCCGAAATCACGCGCCAACCACCACATTTGAAAATGGACAGGACGGGCAAGGTCGGTGGCGATATCGCCGTTGAGCACTCGCAGCGCGATGTCATTCCAACCCCATACCGCCACCACCATCAGCATCGATTGCGTCAGCCACGTGTAGCTCATGGCTTCGCTCATGTTGTAGCCACCGATTGATCCCTGCGATGACGCTCGCAAGGCCGCGATCATCACGGCGCCACGAAGAAACCCGAAGACAGTATTCGTGAACAATCCAGCTGCGGTGGCCGCACGATACGTGGTGTAGCGCCGAAACTCGCGGCGAGCTAACTCCCAGAACAACCGCATCACATGAAGGCTACTTGACATCTCACTCGGCTTCGTTGAAGCTCCATCAGAACCTCTCGACCACCGACCACCGACCCCGCAAAGAAATCCGCGTCGTCAAAAATATTCTTCAGACAGCGATGTGAAGAGTGCCTGTTTTTGTTGGTTGAATGTCGTACCCTCGTGTTTCAATATCTGTAGATGTTGACTGAGATTCAAGGCCTCCGAGACGAACTGCGTACCTGTGTGGTGGGTCTCGATGTCGATCGTATTGACGGGGTCGCGGCACGGAATCTTGTGGTGGTTTTCGCAGAAATGGAACGGATCGCGTCGGCAGGCAAGATGCTCGCGATGGGGCGGGTAGATGCGACGGGGTCGTGGGCCAATACGGGTGCGAAGTCACCAGCGGATTGGTTATCGAACGTCGCGGGTACTGGGATCGGCCCCGCGATTGAGACGGTCGCAGTGGCGCGTTCGATAGAGAAACTCCCCGAGACCGAATTATCGATCCGTCAAGGAATCCTCTCGTTGCCGCAGGCGTCTGCAGTAACGCGCGCTGCGATCAAAGTCCCTGGGGAAGAACAGCGACTGTTGCGTGCTGCGCACCGTGGTGGCTTGACTGAAGTGAAACGCGAATCGGCGCGGGTCCTCGCGGCGGCGCGTAGTAGTGAGGAAGAAGCCGAACGTGCGCGGCGGCAACGGGCGGCGCGGTCATTGACCTTCTGGGTCGATGACGAAGGAATGACCTGCGGGAAGTTCCGGCTCGAACCAACAGCAGGGATCGTATTTCGGCGGCGTATCGAAGCCGCCGCCAAAAAGATCTTCGATACTGCACGCAAGCAAGGTGTCCGCGACACCCAAGAGAACTACGCCGCGGACGCCCTCATCGCACACATCACATCACCGCAACCCGCAGGTGAGTCAACGTCGGAAATGCCAGTCGTTGCGAAACCGACAGACAATATTGATGTGGTGGTCGTGATCGACTTCGAAGCACTGTTACGGGGCGAGTTACGTGACGGTGAACGGTGTGAGATCCCAGGAATCGGGCCAATACCTGTCGTTCAGGCACGCGAGTATCTCCTCGGCGGCGCGTTCCTAAAAGTTCTGATCGCCAAAGGCATAGATATCCGTACCGTCTGTCACTACGGCCGCAACATCCCCGCCGAGTTGAAGACCGCACTCACCTACCGCGACCCCACATGTGTCATCGCAGGCTGTCACCGCACCAAAGGCCTCGAACGCCACCACGTCGTAGCCGTCGCATCCAACGGTCAGACGAGCATCTTCAACCTCCGGCGAGTCTGTAGCCACGACCACGACCTCGTCACCCACCACGGCTACACCCTCAGCCCCACCAACGAACACGGCAAATGCCAACTCATCCCACCCAAACCACAACCACCCAGCTAGTGGCCGACGCGAATAGACCGACCTAGCCATGGCGTGAAGCGATTCTTGTCGGCGTCAGATTCAAGACATGAACCCGCGCGGTTGCGTTCACACTGGCGTCGTTGCTGAGAAATGCGACGTCCGTAGGTTTCCTTCATCCAACGGACACATTCATGTGACCTTGGTGGGACAACGGCGTCTCGACCGTATTGATTAGTTACTTGGGAGGTTGTTTCTCGTGAGACTCCGCACACGGGGTCGTCTGGCCGTTTTGGCAGGCATTACCGGCTCTATCGTCGTACTCGGAACGAACGTCGCGTATGCCGCCACCGACAGCGCATACGCACCTGTCTCCAATCCTGGCGACATCGGCATCAGTTTGAACCTTCTGTGGGTGATTATTGGTGCGGCGCTCGTCATCTTTATGCAAGCTGGGTTCGCACTCGTCGAAACTGGATTCTGTCGCAAGAAGCACGCTGCACACGTGGTCTCGACGAACTTCGCGATCTTCGGGCTCGGGTTCGTAGGTTTCATGATCAGCGGCTTCTCCATTGCGTTTGGCAACTTCAGCTATGCCGGTTACTTCGGCATGGATAGTTCGCTCGGAGGCGCCGACATTACGAAGCTCGGCATCAGCGGTTGGGACTTCTTCTACTGGGGTGGTTGGAGCTGGATGACCAACATGGACGCAGTACGGCTCGCGCCGATCGCTGCGTTCTTCCTCTACATGGTTGCATTCATGGACACCGTTGCAACGATTCCCACCGGCAGCATGGCTGAGCGTTGGAAGTGGAAATCATTTTGTGTCTGGGGCCTGTTCTGCGGCGCGATCTACTACCCGATCTTTGCCAGCTGGACATGGGGCGGCGGTTGGTTGAACCAACTCGGCAACAATGCGAAACTCGGATTCGGTTACGTCGACTTCGCAGGCTCGGGTGTTGTGCACGCGGTTGGTGGTGTGGCAGCTCTAGCTGGAGCGATCGTGCTTGGTCCGCGCATTGGCAAGTTCGGTAAAGACGGGAAGCCACGGGCAATGCCGGGCCACAACATTCCAATGGCGATGCTCGGAACATTCATTCTGCTGTTCGGTTGGTTCGGATTCAATGCCGCCTCCACCTTTGCAGCAACCGACGTTCGTTTCGCGGTGGTTGCAGTGAACACTGCGATCGCAGGAGCATTCGGGGCCACCACATGCATCTTGTACATCATGAAACGCATGGGCAAGCCCGACCCAGCCATGATGGCAAACGGCATGCTCGCCGGTTTGGTAGCAATCACGGCTCCGTGTGCATTCGTTGAACCATGGGCGGCCGCCGTGATCGGCATGATCGCAGCAGTGTTGGTAGTCGAGGCCGTGTTCTTCATTGAAAGGAAGGGCATCGATGACCCGGTCGGCGCAATCTCGGTGCACGGCGTGTGCGGCCTCTTCGGGGTCCTCAGCGTTGGCATCTTCTCGAGCGGCTCTTACGGTGCTGCGTGGAACCTCACGACCAAAGGCGAAGCCGGCAAGGCAACCGAAGCGGGCAAAGGCGTCACTGGAATTCTGTACGACCAGGGAAGCCTCGGGTTCGGACAGCTTGGTGCGCAGGTGGTCGGTTCGCTGGTGATTTGCACCGTGATCTTCGGCATCGCGTTGGCATTTTTCAAGATCCAAAACGCATTCACCAAAGGCGGCATTCGCTCCGACGAAACCGACGAGATCGAAGGTCTGGATATGCCAGAGATGGGTGTGCTTGCCTACCCCGAAGACGCATACGTTTCTTCGGATCCACAGGAACTCGTTACATCGTCAAGTTAATTCGAATATCGGGCAACGGCGCCCGAGTCACATGGAGGGGTCGGTGGTTCGCCACCGACCCCTCGCCACGTCCACCACGCGCAGTCCATTGCTGTGCAACAGCCGCAAGGAAACATCTGAATGGATGTCATTTTCGACATTCTCGTTGTACTGATTGCAGCCAAGGCCGCTGCCGAAATCGCTGACCGCATCGGCATTCCTGCCGTAGTTGGCGAGATTGCGGCCGGCCTGATCATCGGCCCATCATTGCTGGGTCTCGTCGAAGTGAATGAAGTTCTCCACACGCTTGCGGAACTTGGCGTTATCTTGTTGCTCCTCGAGGTCGGCATGGAAATGGACCTCGGCGAACTCCGCAAGGTTGGCAAGTCATCGTTGCTCGTCGCAACTATCGGCGTCGCGGTGCCGTTCGGAGCTGGCTACTTGGTGATTGCAGCATTCAACGGCTCGGGGACTGAAGCGCTGTTCGTCGGAGCCGCGCTCACCGCTACCAGTGTCGGCATCACTGCTCGGGTGTTCGGCGACCTACGGGCACTCGCTACCGTCGAAGCGCGAACCGTTCTCGGGGCAGCCGTCGCCGACGATGTCATGGGCCTCGTCATCCTCACCGTAGTGACACGCATCGCAACCCAAGGTTCGGTGTCGCTCGGTTCGATTCTTGTTGTGATCGGGTCGGCACTTGGCTTCCTCTTCATTGCAATCCCCGTCGCCAGAACCATCGCCCCACCAATCTTTAGCGTGGTTGCCAGACAAAGCCGATCGGCCGGCACCCTTGTGGCGATCGCTTTGGCATTCACGCTGGGCCTCGCCGAGCTTGCACAACTTGCAAACCTTGCTCCAATCATCGGCGCGTTCGTCGCGGGGCTCGCACTCACCAAAACCCAGCAGTCTTCGAAAATTCGCAACGAACTCGCGCCGCTCGGGCACATCTTCATTCCCGTCTTCTTTCTCCAAATCGGCATCGATGCCGATATCAAGGCATTCACCGAACCGCGGGCACTGCTGATCGGCGGCGCGTTGGTATTGGTTGGCGTACTCGGAAAATTGGTCGCAGCTGCCGGCATGTTCGGCTCCGTCGGCGACAAAATGCTCGTGGGTATCGGGATGATCCCGCGCGGCGAAGTGGGGTTGATCTTCGCCACCTTGGGCCTCAAAGAGGGAATCTTCGGCGAGGAAACGTACGCCTCGATGCTGATCGTCGTGCTACTCACGACGGTAATGACGCCACCCTGGTTGCGATCGCGTTATCTCAAAGTCAACAAGAGGCGCCGGACTGCAGAAGACGAATTCTCGTTGAGCGAAGACGCCACGCGCGGACTCGGTACCTACACGATCGTTGACGGCAAGGTGACAATCCTTCGCGAACCCGAAGAAGTATCTGCGCTTGCCGGGGCGCTCCACGTGTCGCGCATGTGCGACGAACACACGCCGTCCGAAGCTTTACTCAAGTGGATGAGTGAGCTCCCGTCGGGAGCACGACGCCTCGATGGTGATGCCCAACGCGAGTACCTCGCAGTGGTGCGGGGAGGCAGCTCCGGCGCATGGCGAACCTTGCTAGTCACTGGGGTCTTGGCGCGCACGACACCAGAAATCGCAGAACTCCTGGAACATCGCCTTCAAGTCGCTTTCGATCCTTTGAACGCAACCCAACTCACCACGCTCGAAAGTGTCCGCAACTCCACAGCGATTGCATTCAATGAGCACGCAGATGCAATCGTCGTGGCAGCATTGGCACTCGACGCAACGCAAGATTCAGGCATGTCAACAGTATCGATTGCGCGACGCACCGCTTCACGCCTCGGATTGTCCGTCGAACAACAGGAGGTCGCCGCAACGTTGGCTCGCGATGTACGACTGTTGGATGCTTCAGCGCGCCGCGTCGACGCGCTGAGTGAACAGACCGTGGTGCAACTCGCGTTGCACAGCGGAAGCACAGCGTACGTACGCGGCTTGCAAGCCCTCACGTTGGCGCATACTCAGGCCGAATCACACGATGCGCGCCGGATAGAGGCCCTCGCCGATGCCATTGCTGAGGTACTCCATCGACCGGAACTCGCGAGCGGCGCGCAGGCAGAATGCGAGCGGCGCATTAGCGAGGCGTCATTAGGACTTGATGCAGCACTCGCGGAACGTATTCGGACGGCTCCACCGACATTCATCTTGGCCAACGATGCAGAGACGCTACGCGACATCGCAAGACTTTTACAACCTCCGATCGGCAAGAATGATGTACGGGCCAACGTGGTCGCCATCGAAGACCAGTTCTCTGTTGTGTTCACCGCCCGCGACAGGGTTGGCCTCATTGCGCGAGAAACGCGTGCGCTCCTCGAATCGGCGTGCTCAGTTTCATCAGCGTCGGCAGTTACTTGGCCCGACGGAATCGCGGTAGCCACCTATCGAGTGCACAGTCAGAACCCGCCCTCGGCCGAACGTCTGTCGCAAGCAGTCCGCGACTCGATCGTTGCTCCTCTCACGGTGGTTCCGCTGCCGGGCGCGACGACCGAGTTTGACAATGAGAGCTCACCATCGTGGACACGATGCAGCGTCGAAGCGATCGACCGCGAAGGGTTTCTCCATCGCGTCACTAGCGCCTTCGCGGCCGCGGGAATCAACGTACATTCGGCTTCGGTGTCGACCGTAAACGGACACGCGGTCGACGAGTTCGAAGTGAGTGACGCCAAAGGCAACAAGCTCGACACCAAAACGCAACTACGGCTCGAAACCATCTTGGAGCATGGCACTGCCGTTCGAGTACAGCGCGCGCGCGGGCGCAGGTAAATCAGCGAACCAACCCCGAGTCGCTAATTGCGAAGATACGGCTCCAGCACGAAGTACGCAGGCTTTGGTTGGTACGTCGCGTCCCATGGCAAGGCGGCGCCAAAGCCTGGGAATACGGCGGGAATCCATGAGTGGGCGTCGGTGAAGCCCCACGTGGTGATGCCGGTGCAACGTATCGCCGCGATGCATGCATCAACAACGCTTTGGTACGTCGCCGCCTGGGCACTGAGCGAGGCTGCCGAAGCGGGAACGGGTACCCGAACGTCGAGCTCAGTTACAGCAACATCGAGCCCCAACGCCGTGTATCGCGAGAACTGTGTCCCGAGTGACTCCGCGGTCGTCCAACCCGGGAACGTGTGGGTCTGAAAGCCGACACCATCAATCGGAACGCCGCGCGACACCATGCCCGCGACCAACGTGTACATCGCGTCGGCTTTCGGACCTGCGTATTCAATGTTGTAGTCGTTGACATACAACTTGGCAGTGGGATCGGCAGCGCGGGCTGCGTGGAAGGCGATGTCCAAGTAGTCACTTCCGATGCCTTGCGACCACACGCTCGGTCGCAGTAGTGCATCATCGCCAATGGGCTCGTTGACAACATCCCAGACCGTGACGGCACCGCGATACCGTGTCGCCACTGTGTCGATGTGATCAGTCAAAATCGATATCAGTTCGGAGCGCGTGAAGCTTCCGTTCGTCAGCCATGCTGGGTTCTGCGAGTGCCATGCCAACGCGTGACCATGCACCGCCTGGCCATGCTCGGTCGCAAACTTCACGATCGCGTCGCTGCGCGCAAAGGTGTACACGCCGCGACTCGGCTCAGTTGCGTCCCACTTCATCTCGTTTTCTGGAGTCACGATGTCGAATCGGCGCCCAGCAACATCGGCATACGAGGAATCAAGTGACAGCGTCGGCCACGTAACCGCAGCACCCATCAAAGGCCGCCGAATGGGTTCATCATCGACAATCGTGCCGATTCCCGTGGCGTCGGCCAATAGCACTCCGACACTCGGGTTCGATAACACAATTGCGAAAGTCTCGTTGCCCTCACTCAGATCGTCGGCCTTCACCGAAACTGAAATCGTCTTACTAATCGGAGTGAATCCACTCGATCCCCGAGTAAACGTCAATCGTCTCGGCATTGTTGTCACAGCAACGTCTGAGTTTGCAGTAGCGCTCAGCGCAACTATCGAGTAGTAGAGACTGACCGTCGCGGGAGCGCGTTGGGACAGCGATACTAAAAACTTCACGGACCGACTTGCCAAATCACCTTCGACAATCGATTGATCACTCACAGTCGCGAGAAACCCGGGACCGATCGGATCGTCGTCGCGAATTGTCCCGACGCCGACTCCTCGATTGACCGTAGCGCCCAGGGGATCGCTCAACGTCACATGAAACGTCTCGTCAGATTCATCGATGCTGTCGGGCAACACGGTAACGCTCACGTACTTAACAACTGCCGTTACGCCTGATGCGTTGGGGTTGAATTGGATCGTGAACAACCGACCATCTCGGTCATCAAAATCGGTGTCGGCAGATGCAGTTTCGGGCGCGATTCGATACTGCACCGATACGGGTGACGCGCTCGGGTGCGAAAGCACAATCGGCAACGACACCTTCCTCGCTGTCTCGGTGCCTTCGGAGACCGCAACGTCACCAATAGAGATCGCAGGGATGGTGTCAGCAGATGCGCGCTCAGCGGGCAGCGCTGACCACGAAGTAGCGGCTGCAGTCATCAAAATCGCGGTCAATGTGACGAGTCGTCTGTACATATGAACGTTCGTTCAAGTGGTGCGGTGCGGTGCGATCAGCAAAGATATCCCAAAAAAACCAGTGGCAGCAACGGCAATGGCCCCACCCGCCGCCACATTCCACTGCGCGGACGCGGTAAGCCCGACAACGCCCGCGCCTGCTCCAAAGATCGCCGCCAACAGCGCTGTCGTTGCAATGCGATCGGCCCATAAGCGGGCGGTGAGCGCAGGTACAGCGATCAGAGTGACGGCCAAAATCGTTCCGACCACCGGCAACGAAACAACCACAGTCATAGCAACGAGCAACATCAGCAATAGGTCCAGCCGTCGCGGGTATCCGGCCGCCTTCGCACCCCCAGGATCGAACGCACCGAAGACGAACTCTTTGTGCAAGGCGCCAAGCACGCCGAGAATCCCGATGCCTACGATCGCAGTCACCCACACATCAGACCGATCAACCGTCAGGATCGACCCCACCAGAAAAGCGCTCAGATTCTTTGCACTTCCATCGCGGGTCGACAACAGCAACACCCCGAGCGCGAACGTGGCAGACAGCGCGATCCCAGTGACGACGCTCGTATCAAAGCGTCTGTCACGTCCGGCCGCGAACACGACGATGGTGATAACTACAGCCGCACCAACACCACCGAGAAACAGGCTGATGCCCGCGATTTCTGCAAGCACCACGCCTGGAAATGTTCCGTGAGCAATCGTCAAACTGAAAAAGGGTAATTGTCGCAACACGACATGTACGCCAACGATTCCAGCGAGCGCCCCTACGAGAATGGCTTCAAGTAGCGCTCGTTGCATGAACGGCATCGTCATCGTGTTCCAGAGACTGCTCATACGTTTGCCAATCGTTGCGAAGCCGCTCGTGACCGGCGGCGAAACGCGGCTGAGATCGCGGCCGCGGCGCCAAAGCCAACTGTGAGTATGAGCACCACCGTCGCACCCGGCGCCAGCCGCACGTCATAGCGAATGGACGCCTCATAGCTCGCGGCTAAACCGACCCAACCGCCGATCCCGGCAGCCAACGTCGAAATGCAGATCATTGGACCGATGCGCTCTGTGCACACTCGCGCGATTGCGGCAGGCACGATGATCAGCGCTACGACCAGCACCGTGCCGACCGCTTTGAGTGAGGCGACGATCACGAGCGCGATAACAAGATTGAGTGCGAGATCAAGACGACCGACTGGCAGGCCCCACGCGGTCGCCGCGTTTTCGTCGAAGGCCACGGTGATGAACTCTTTGGCAAGCACCGAAACAGCCAATAAAACAATCAACGCAATCACCACCGTGGCAACGATATCGGCACGATCAACCGCGAGGATTTTGCCAAACAACAAGGCGTTGAGATCCGACGCAAAGCTGCGACCGCGAGAAACGATCACCACGCCTACTGAGAAGAATCCACCGATCAGCACGATGAGCATGGCGTCGCCATCAACGCGGCGCACTCGAAGACCAAAGGAAAGCAACACCACCGAAAGTAACGCCGCGATCGCTGCCCCAATGATGAGTGATTGGTCGACGAAAAATGCGATGGCAACGCCAGGGAACACAGTATGGGTAAGGGCATCAGCCATAAATGAACGACGTCGCAGCAGTACAAACACACTGATTGGTCCGGTCAGCAACGCGAGCAGCATCAATTGGATCAACGCCCGTTGCATGTACGGAGCCGTAAACGAGTCGACGAGGAATCGCATTTTCAGTGCCCGTGGGGCAACACAATGGTGCTCCCACCGGCAAGCTCAACCGCGTGGCCACCGTAGGTCACCTGTAGCGTCTCGGCCGTCAGCGCATCAACAATTGGACCGAACGCGATCTGGTGACGATTCAACAGACATGCATCGCTACAAGCGAGATGCGCGACAGAAAGATCATGCGTTGCCATCACGATCGCGACTCCGTCGGCTCGGAGCTGCGCGAGCACCTCCACAATGAGTTCTTGCGTTGTGGAATCGACACCGTTGAATGGCTCATCGAGCAAGAGCAGCTTCGCCTGCTGTGCAATCGCTCGGGCAATCAGGACACGTTGCCGTTGGCCTCCGCTGAGCACTCCGAAACGGTCACTTGCTCGACTAGCAAGACCGACCTGCTCGAGCGCCGCCATCGCTGTTGCGCGGTCACTACTTTGCGGTCGCCGCAGCCACCCGATGCGGCGGTATCGCCCCATCAACACCACCTGCGCCACGCTGATCGGAAACTCAGAGTCGAGCACGTCCGATTGCGGCACATAGGCAACATCCAACCGCGCCTCGGCGGGTGCAACGCCCAGCACGGTCAATGATCCTCGCACCGGCTCAACCAAACCAAGAATTGCACGGATTAACGTCGATTTGCCAGCACCATTCGGGCCGATGAGAGCCAACGACTCGCCGGGAGCCACTGTGCCCGTAACGCCATCCAGCACGATTTCATCATCGAACGCCACCGCGAGGTCGTCGATGCGAAGCGCGCTGAGCGGGCTCATGTGAGATTGGCAACAATCGTGTCGGTGTTATGTCGCATCATTGCAAGATAGTTGGCGCCAGCAGAACCTTCCGGGCCGAGCGCGTCGCCATAGAGCGCATCATCGCCTGCTACGACCTGCACACCAGCTTCTTCGGCGAGGGCCGCTGCAGCCTTCGCAGGAAGCGAAGTCTCTGCGAAAATCGCCTTGACTTCTTGTGATTTCACGTCACTCACGAGCTGCGCGAGCGCTGACGCGGAAATCTCGGCGCTGGTATCGAAGCTCGGTATCACCGAGCCGACAAACTCCAAGCCATACCGGTCGACGTAGTAGCCGAATGCATCGTGGTTCGTGATCAACTTCTTGTTATCCAATGCACTGATTTTGGCGGCGATCTCGGTGTCGAGAATATCGAGTTCCTTGGCGTACGCCCTTTCGCGCTCTGCGTACCCAGACGCATGCGCATCATCTGCGGCCGCGAACGCTTCGCTGATATTGCGCACCATCACTTTGACGTTACGAGGATCGAACCAGATGTGTGGATCTTGGGAACCTTCCTCGCCATGTTCACCACCACCTTCCTCGCCATGTTCACCACCACCTTCCTTGGCATGTTCGTCACCATGTTCGTCGTGGGCGCCGCCTTTGCGCGTCGCAACGCCAGCGCTCGCGTCGACCACCACACCTTTGGGATCAGCCGACTTCAGCACATCATCGAACCACGATTCGAGACCCACACCATTTTTCACGACGACATCAGCTTGCGCGATCGCATCGATATCAGCGGGAGAAGGTTCAAAGTCGTGAGCATCCACGTTGGGCTTGAGAAGGCTGTAGACCGTCACGTTCGGACCGCCGATCACGGTCGCGAAATCCTTCAGTTGCGAAGTGGTCACCACCACGCTCAAGCGCCGACTCGAGTCCGAAGCGCTGGGCGATGGCTTGGAACTCCCGCATGCAGCGAGCGTACCGGCCAGCACACCAACCGCAACTCGATGGACTCCGGAACGAACGAAGGCCAAATTCATCATCCGAAAATAATAATCATTACCAAAAGCATTTTGCAAATTATCGAGATCGACTCCCATTTCCGAGGTCGCCTAACCTCCCAAAAATGAAGTCGACCACGATCGTCGCTGCAGGCCAACGAGTCACCGACGCCGGGCATCGCTATTCCACAGGACGCCAAGCGGTCGTGAGGGTCTTGGATGGTGCGGATCGCCCGCTCACCACTAACGAAATTGCCGAACGCGGAAAGAAGCACGGGTTAGTGCTGTCGTCGGTGTACCGCAACCTTGTGGTGCTCGAATCATCTGGCGTGGTGGCACGCGTCGTGGGATGGGACGACTCACTGCGCTACGAACTTGCCGAGGCACTTACCGACCATCATCACCACCACCTCGTTTGCGTCGAGTGTGGAATAGTCACCGACTTTGAGGCTCCAGCCAGACTCGAAAAAGCGATGAGTCAAGCAGTCGCCGACGTCACCTCGACCATGGGATTCCAAGTACACAACCATCGCTTCGATCTCGAAGGAATCTGCGCAAAATGTCGCGCCGCCAAGTAGTTGGCTCGATGATCATGATTCACCATCGCTGCCCCTACCTTTGAACAATTAGTACAGATATTCAAACGGCTGCGCTGGCGTTGCGATCTTGCGAACTCCTCGCGCTTGCACCACCGGACGGGGGACCTCATCGCGTTCAGTCGCCCCGGAATTCCATGCAGGTACGTAGCGCACTTTCATCTTTACCCATTGGTCGTCAGCCAGGGACTCGCTGCCTCGCACAATCACTTGCAATGGCGACGCATCGGCCGCACAGCACCCCATCACGTAGCGGTTCACCCGCACCACCCCCTCGCCGTCAGAACTGACGTGCGTCACGAAACCAGTTATCTCCACATCGACCGTTGCGAGCGCGCCAGTCTGCTCTGGGTCGCTGGCCGCCCAGAGAAAGTCGCTGATCTTCATCGAAGGTTGGGAACCGGCGAGGCGTTGCGCGGCGAGATACTTACCCAAGTCGAAGTCATGACGGTACGAAAGCGCCAACGCGCCGTGCCGCCCAGCCCCCCACGAACCAAACGTTCCGGGAGCAACGACCACCGCTATTAATGCGGGGAGCAACAGCATCCACCCCATGCGCGATGGTCGATGATGCATTCCAGAATGCAACTCCGCTGATCCAATCTCTGGATCTTCATCGGCACCCGGTCCCGCAGCATCACCACGTACTTTCGCACGCAACGTCAGCAGACTCACAACGCCCGCAGCGATAAGCAACACGGCGGTCGACAACAAGTAGGGTCGCATCGAAGGCCGCAGATACTTGAGAATCGCGTTCGACGCGCTCACTTGCAACGCGAGCACGCCGATCACAATCGTCAAGATCCCCGCGTCCCGCGGTTTCACAGGATGATCCAAGCGACAACAAGACTGGACGCGAGTGCGACGACAAACGTGAGTGGCGCGAACCGAGCGACGAACGATTTGCCGAACGCCCCCGTCTGCATCGCAACCAATTTGATGTCGATCATCGGGCCAACAACCAGAAACACCAACCGCGATGTCAACGAGAACTGTGAGAGCCCAGCGGCAACAAACGCGTCACCTTCGGAACACATCGACAGCACTACGGCCGCGACCGCCATGATCGCGATCGCCAGCAGGCCACTACCACCAAGCGAAGCGAGCGTACGGGGCGGCACGACGGTCTGGATCGTGGCCACAATCGACGCCCCAACAATGAGGTAGCCACCAGCCTGAACGAAATCATGCACGGCTGCCGACGAGAATCGCTGCATACCCGATCCCTCATGCTCGTGATGCGATGTTCGAATGGGAATGCTTTCGAACATCACGCCCCAAATCAGCCCGACAACCACTGCGGCCAGGATCGACGCCCCAAATCGGGCCAACGCCATCTCAGGCCGCCCGGGAAACGCCACCGTTGTTGCGACAACTACGACCGGATTAATTGCCGGTGCCGCGAGAAGAAACGTGAGTGCTGCAGCCGGACGCACGCCGCGCGACAGCAGTCGGTTCGCGACCGGTACCGAACTACATTCGCATCCTGGCAACGCTGTCGCGGCAATCGCAGCTGTGCCGACGGAAGCCACAAGTCCCTTGGGCACAACCTTGGCGAGTGCCCGCGGGGTAACGAACGCTGACAACATCGCTGAAACGATGACGCCGAGCACAAGGAATGGCAATGCTTGTAGCGACAGCGCCAAAAATATTGTCGCCCAGTTTTCCAGTGGCGGCCAATCGGTGCGGTTATACAACGTTGGTATAGACACCGCGAACAGCACTGCGAGGCGCCACTGCCGAGGCACACTTGTGCTCAATGAATCGGGAGGCGAAACTCGCGTTTCCAGTTGCGGCACCTCTGCCGGAGCGCTCAGGCGAGTCATGCGCTTTCAGCGTTCGAGACGCGGACTGTATGAAACGATTGCATCAAGCTGGCACTTGAGCGGTGATGATTGAAATCGCGCCTTGGAACCGCACACCGACGCCATCGTGACGGCGCGCATATTCCTCATGCAATTCCGAGCGCACCGCCGCGGTTACTGCATCGGGTAGATCGGCGAGCAACATCCGCAGCGGGCCAATCGTCAAGGTCAATTCAAGCGCGTCGTCAACCGAACCCGGCCCGCCGTTGTGCAGCGATACATCATGCAAAGCGACTTCTACTTGTGCCCATCCGGCTTCGCTCACTACTGCACGAGCGTGTTCAACATCGCCCAAGCTGAACGGGCCACCGTCGATCGGCGGGAGATCAATCGCGTGGCCTAACCCCGTGATAGTCCGCGCGCCTATTCGCAATGGCGTTTCCATCAGCTCAGACATGTCGCGAGTTTGCCAAACTGCTGCAACCAATCGGCCACCGCCGCGCACGGATGCGCGCAGATTGGAGAACGCAGCCACGGCATCGTCGAAAAACATCACGCCAAATCGCGATATCGCAACGTCGAACTGCGCCGCGAAGCGATGGTGCTGCGCGTCGGCAACAATGAACTCCGCATTGTGAGTACCGTCCGCGAAACCGCGCGCTTCATCGACGAGCCCCTCGGAAATATCGATACCCGTTGCCGATCCGCGCGCTCCAACGAGACCCGCGGCCTGAACGGTTGTCGCTCCCCGACCGCAACCCACATCGAGCACGTGTTCACCAGGTTGTAATTTCGCCGCCGCGAACAACACTTCCGACACGGGAACGAGTTGAGCCTCTAGCCGGTCAGCTTGCGAGGCCCAGCGCTGGGCACTTTCGCCCGCCCAATCCGCCGGGGAATACCCGGCCATCGGTTGCGGTGACTCTCCACTCATGAAAACGACGCTACCGCTTGCGTGTCCTCACTGCGAAGTAGCAAGTTCTGATGAGGGTTTTTCAGCGAACGCAAGCGTCGCAAAACCAGCGGCAACGATGAGGTACAAGACCCCATTGCTCGTATTGCCTTCGCCGAGCCAAAGGTCCGGGATGTTGATGTCGCGCAAGATGCTGAATGCAGCCACGGCCCCGATCGCCGCAACAACGCCAGCCACAATCTTTTGTCGCATGTACGCGCCTACGAAGCCAGCCGCTCCCATCAAGATGATCAACGTCGAACCGCGGCCGTTGAGGCGGGCCAATCGACCCCAAGGCACGTAGTCACCTTGGTGCCACAGGCGAGCGCCCGGACCGTTCGCGAACGAGAAACCGTTGCGTAACAACGCAATGGCCCCAAAGAACATCACGATGCTGCCGAGCGTCATCTGGGCTCGACGCCGCAACTCGGAATCGCTCGTATTCACAACATGATCGACGCTGAAACGCCCACCGCCTGCACTGGCAAAGATCGCAACGTGAATCAGCAAAATCATCCAGTACGCCCAGCCGTATTCACCGGGCCCGCGCACGACTGAAAACAAGATGAAGAGCGACTGGAAGATACCCACCAACGCGAACGTGCGCGTGTAGAGGCCGAGGAGCATTGAAATTGCAAGTGCGCCTTCAACCACCATGATCATGTACCCGAACAACGTGAGATTCGGAATGACAGTGGTTTCAACAAACCATGAGAACGGCGAAAACACCGGGTAATCCACAGCGAATTTCACGTACTTACCAAACGAGTAACTGGTGTTGAACGGAGGATGCTTCCAAGCAGTGTTTTGGAACCACAGCAAGCCCATCAGGATCCGCAAAGCGACGAGCGAATATCGAATCGCATGCTCTTCTAGCCATGCGGCCACTTCATTTGCCCTGATATCCAGCGACTTCAAATTGGTCACAAGCCCTCCCGGATGGTGGCTAGAACTACTGGCCTGCGAGTTCAACTACCGTATCGATGGGAAACATGCCGCTCCATTTGCCGAGCCGCTTACCGTCAGGTGACAACAGGACAGCAGCAGGCTGGCCCGCAACTCCGAACGCCTTCCAGGTATCAAACGATTCGTCCCACAGGAACTCGAACGTGATGTTGTGACGTGCTCGAAACTGCTGCGCTTCATCGAAGCTGTCCTGGGTGCCGATGCCCACGACCTGAATGTCTGCATGCTGCTGAGCAAACTGCTCAACGTCGGGGGCTTCCCGATTACACGCCGGTCAGTGGGGCGCCCAAAACCACAGTAAAAGTGGCTTGTCGCTCGGGCTCAGCTTGGCGAATGGCACCTTGCCGCCGGTTGCGACATCGAGCACGTCGACGGCAGGCATCGTGAACACGCCGGTCGCCGTCGGTTCACCATTCGTATTGGCGCCATCACTCTTGGCTGAGCTCCCGCACGCACCAACGAACACCGCGCCGGCAAGAAATGCTGCTGCGACCCGCGCCGGTCGATTTCTCGTCGTCGTCACGGCACCGAAACCCGCTCACTGTCATCGGGCTTCCCGGATGCGACAACTTTTCGAACCCGCTGACGGACGACCATGACGATCACGATAGCGGCGACTGATAGCGCCAGCGGCCACTTCGGGATCGAACCAACCTGATCCGTGAGCCAGGTTTGAATCTTCGACGCTCGATCCACCACCGGGTCAGGCCTGAAATCGCCGTTAATTTCCCAATACCCGTACCAAGAAACGTAGGCACCGGCTAGGACAAGCATGGCGCCAGCGATGCGATTCACCAAGGGCCCAACGCGGCGCAATCGAGTCACAAATGTCTGTTGGGCGAAGGCCACCGCGACGGTAACGATCGTGATGACCATGCCCATTCCGAGGCCATACGACACGAACGCTGCCATCCCTGATACGACGCCCGAATCACGAAACGTGGGCGTCAGCGCCACGAGGAACGGCCCGAGCGTGCACGACAACGAGGCCGTCGCGTACGACACGCCAAAGAGGTACATCGAAACCATGGTGCGCTCGCGTCCGCCCTTTTGAATCTTGGGTCCGTTGAACCGAAGCTCGCGTCCACTCAGGAGGTAGATGCCGAGCACAACGAGCAATACCCCAATCACAACCGTGACCTTCGAGAGATGCTGATCGATACTGCTCGCCACGGTTTGCACAAGCAAACCAACCGTGCCGAATACCGTAATGAAGCCCGCAGTCATCGCGCCGCTCACCACCAACGCGCGCCGCACCCGACTCGAACGAGACGATTCCGTGTCGGTACCAACGAAGAAGCCAACGTAGGCAGGCAACATCGCAAACCCACAAGGATTCACGCTGGCAACCATGCCCGCTCCAACAGCGAGTCCGATCGGAACATCAAGCACGTCATGGGAACCCCGTCGCACCGCGCCCGCTTCCCGGAGACCGCTGACAAGCGCTGCCTACAGGGGTCGGCGCGCTAATTACTGGGCATGCGCCAGATACGGTGTAGCTGTGCCCCAAATGTCTGCTCGCGACGCGAGGTTCCAAAGCGTCGTCGTGCCTGAGATCGACATTCTGCTTCGAGTGGCTCGATCAATCACGAGGTCGGACGCCGACGCAGCCGACGTCGTGCAAGACACTCTGCTCCGCGCGTATCGGGCGATGGACGGCTTTGATGGCGAGCACCCAAGAGCGTGGCTCTTAACCATTTTGCGCAACGCACAACGCAATCGGACAAGAAAACGTCGTCCGGCGCTCCTGAAAGACCCCACTCGCACCGAATCCGAGCAACAGGCGTTGGCCAACACTGACGACCCTGCAGACGAAGCAACCCGAGGCGCATTCGACCGCGAAGTGCGCGCCGCGTTCGCCAGCTTGTCGACGTCGTTTCGCGCGACGGTGGAGCTCGTCGACATCCACGGGGTGAGCTGCGAACAAGCCGCAGCGATCCTCGGAGTCGCTCCGGGCACGGTCATGTCGCGGTTGCACCGCGCCCGCAACAAAATGCGCGACCATTTGGCCCGCAGCGGTATCCATGCCGATCGTGAGCAGCTATGAGAAGTCGCTTCGCAACGCAAGCAAGCCGCCGGGAATTGACCCAAACGCAACCGGGTTTCCGATCATGATGTTGAAACGGCTCCGGGCTCGAACCCCACAAGAGTGTCGCGAGGCCGCCCGACTGTTGCAACTCGAACTCGACGGTGCCCTCACTGGCCCAAATCACGCGATCGATCTGGCCGCCCTGCAACAGCATCTCGAGATGTGCCGGGATTGCGGCCTCGATGCGGCAACGTTCCGAGCGATCAAGGCATCGCTTGCGCAACTCGCGCCGCAAGCCTCACCTGAAATCGTCGCGCGCCTCCAACAGTTCGCCACAAGCCTGCACCAGGTCGCATAACGCCAGTTGCGCAAATTGATGGTTGCCGAATAACGGCGACTTGACCGCCCGCAACTCATGGGAATGTGGCCGACCGGCCACCCTGATCACACTCAACGAATGTTATTGGCGACATCGCTTCCGACAGGACGGCCTTGCGCCAACGCCACGAGTCGCTGAGCGGGGACGGACAACGGCTCGACCGTCCTGCTCACAAGTAGGTCGGTATCGACGTGATCATTCGATACCGTCGGAGCAAACGGGCTCCAAAACGCCCCATCGGCGGTGATCGTCAGCTCCGGAAACAATTCGTCGGGGCCGGCCGGAACTGAACCATCGAAGGTCGCGCCGCGCCCACGACGAACGATCGGGCGCACAACATGATCATCATCGGAGATACCTAAGCTGCGATGCAACGTGCACAGCGCTTCTTGCGACTCTTCATCGGGCGCCTGGCCCGTGCTGGCGATTCGCACACGGTGGCCGGCGTTGATGAGTCGAGGTATCGACTCAACAACTTTGGCGAAGTTCTCAGGACCCCGCGCCATGTCGTTGAGATCGGGGTTGGCGGAATCTAACGAAATCTGCATTGAAATCTGGCGCCCGAGCATGGGAGCCAGCCGCTCAAGGCGATCACCGGCAAACAGTGTGCCGTTCGTCAACACAATCACTGGCACGGATTCAGACATTTCGGCGAGGGTCGCGGGCAGTGCGAGGTCGAGAAACGTTTCGCCGCCGGTAACTCCCACCTCCGTGAAACCCAAGTCGGCGGCTTGACGGGTCAGCGACTTCATCAACGAATGATCCAGTTGGCGCCTCGGTGCTCGCGGTGAGCTCTCAGTGAGGCAATAGGAACACTCCAAATTGCAGTGGTAGTTCGCGTAGAACCACACCCGCCGCGAGATCGTTCCATTCTCCATGGCGTCAAGAACGGCGTTCATGCAATTGCCCCTTGATTGGTTAGCGCGGTCTCATAACCGGCCTGTTGCAGACGATCAATCGACTCGGCGCTGTTTGGGAGTTGGAGCGCAGACGCGTAGCGGTTGAGCATGAGCGTTGCGCCGATGAGCATCGTTACTTCCACTACTTCGTGGTCTTGAAAATGCCCTGCGAACGCGGTTGCGATGTCGTCGGCGACCGCTCCACGCCCCGTAGCAACCGCGTCGATCCAACGCAGCAAGGCGATTTCCGATGGCATTGCGAATACGTCGCCAACGGCCAACTCGCCTCGCAACGCACGGATTTCCAGCTCATTCAGGCCGACGTCTACGGCAACTTCGGTATGCGCATTGATACAAAAACGACATTGCATCAATGCTGATGTTCGCAAGATGACAAGTTCCTTATGTCGCACAGACACCGACGACGCTCCCATGATCATGCCCACGAACGGCAACGTCACGTCGAGCATTTCGGGCACTTGAGCCCACGACGAAACCAGCGGACCGGGGTCGCCACCCGCAAACAGATGTCGGGCCGACACCGGCGCCTGGTTTGCAGTGATGAACGAAACGCGCGCTGTCATGGCCGGATCGTATAGTCGGGCACTCCATGGGTGACGACCGCGCTCGGGTGATTTCCTGACGAAAAATTTCCTTCATCCGAGAACGTATCCGGCTCCGTATATGGTTTGCGATGTGCTGGGTTCACACGGAAAATCACAAAATGACGCCAAAGTCCACGAATCGTCGGCCGAAACCCGAGCACATGACCGGCACTGACGACGGCGTTGTCGCGGCCCATTGGGAATCGGTGTGGACGTCGAAAGCGCCTGAAATCAACAGCTGGTTTGAGGCTTCGCCAACGACCTCTCTCGAACTCATCAAACGCCACGCCGCACCTCCACGCAGCGCGATCGATATCGGCGGGGGCAGCTCACCGCTCACGCGATGCCTGTACCAAGAAGGATTCCGCGACCTCTCGGTGCTCGATGTCTCACACGCCGCGCTCACTGAAAGTCGCGCGAATTTCGCCGATCATAGTGGTGACATCACCTGGATCGTGGCCGACATGAACCAATGGACGCCAAAGCGCACCTACGACATCTGGCACGACCGCGCCGCGTTCCACTTTCTTGTCGCCGAGGAGCAGGTACAGCGCTACGCTCAAACGTGCGGTGCTGCAGTAGCGCCCGGTGGGCTGCTCGTCATCGGTACATTCGACCTCGACGGACCCGCATCCTGCAGCGGCTTGCCAGTCCAGCGCCGCAGCATCTCCACGCTCATGGCGTGTTTTGAGTCAGACTTCGTCGCTATCGACGCGACCGAAACCACCCACATCACGCCAAGTGGCACCCGTCAATCATTCGTATTCATCGCTGCCCGCCGCATGGCTCCAGTTGAGTAGTACCGCATCGACCCAGCAGTATTCATATATAAAGGAATCCACCACCATGCCAACAAACGTTCAGCGCCGATTCTTGTCAACCAAACGGATACTCGCCATCACGCTGCTCGCGGCAGCGGCGACAGCTTGCGGCAGCGACCCCAAAGAAAAGGCTGAATCCGCAACGACCACCGGCTCGAATTCAACGACGACCAAAGGTGACGCCACGCCAACGTTCACCGGCACCTTGAAAGTCAGTGCGATTCCCGACCAAGACCCTGAGAAATTACTCCGCACCTACGGCCGGTTCGCGACGTATATCGAAACCCAAGTGCCCGGAATCAAGGTCGAGTACGTCCCGGTCTCCGATTACCAAGCGTCGGTGTCGAGTTTCCGCACTGGCGACCTCGACCTGGTTTGGTTCGGCGGGCTCACCGGAGTACAGGCTCGCAACGAAATACCGGGTGCACTCACGCTCGCACAGCGAGACATCGACGCGAAATTCACATCGGTGTTCGTCGCGTCGCCGGATGCTGGTCTCGACCCGATTACCGATGTTGCTGGCCTCAAGACAGTCGGCGGCCATTCGTTCACGTTCGGGTCTGAGTCGTCAACGTCAGGTCGAGTCATGCCGCAATACTTCCTCGGAAAGGCCGGCGTAGATGTCAACTCGGATCTCAAGGGCAAAGCCGGTTTCTCGGGTTCGCACGACAAAACGATCGAGTTGGTCACCGCAGGAACCTTCGAAGTGGGAGCATTAAATTCGTCGGTGTGGGACAAAGCCGTGGTTGCAGGGACGATCGATAGGACGAAAATCGTCGAAGTTTTCCGCACTCCAACGTTCTTCGACTACCACTGGCTCGCACAACCCTCGCTCGACGCGAAGTTCGGCGCTGGATTCACGGAAGCGATGAAGCAAGCCATCCTTGATCTCGACGGAAGCGGTGATGGCGAAGCCGAAATCCTCGAGCTCTTTGGAGCAAAGAAATTCATCCCGACGTTTCCCGAGAATTACTCGCAGATTGAAGAAATCGGCAAGGAAATCGGCGTGATTCGCTAACCGCGGTTCCAGTGATGCCCATAGTGCAACTCAACTCCGTCGACGTTTCGTTCGCAACGCACCACGCGTTGCGGTCGATCGACCTCACCGTTGGCACCGGGGAGCGCGTCGCGCTCCTCGGTCGCAGCGGGGCTGGTAAATCGACGTTGCTGCGGCTCATTAGCGGATTGGTTCGACCATCTGCCGGCACAGTTGAAGTGTTTGGCAACAACCTCGCATTGCTGCGAAATGCGGCGTTACGAGAAACGCGCGCGCAAATTGCGACAGTGTCACAAAACGTCGACTTACCGGGGTCGCTGCGCGTGGTACACAACGTGAATGCGGGGCGGCTCGGCCAATGGTCGACGTGGAAAGCGCTCGCTTCGCTCATTCGCCCCATCGACCTGGATCGCGTCACCGCCGCGCTCGCTGCAGTGGAGCTCGATGGATACCAATGGCGCCGGACCGACGAACTCTCTGGAGGCGAACAACAACGCGTCGCAATCGCGCGGGCATTGATCCAGCAGCCACGCCTGATGCTCGCCGATGAACCAGTCTCCAGCCTCGACCCCGCGCTTGCCCAGCTCTCGCTACGGCAGCTCACCAACGCAATGCTCGCCCCAATGCCAACAGTCAACAATTCCGGCGCGTCAGGTGTCGAAGCGCGCCGAGTCGAAGGCATCATGGCGAGTTTGCATTCGCCCGCCCTCGCACTTGAATTTTTCGACCGCATTATTGGGCTTCGCCTCGGGACCATCGTCTTCGACCGCAAGTCGGTGGACGTCCATGACGCCGATCTCCAAGCCATTTACGGCAGCGACTCGTCGATTCCGTGAATGTCTCTGCAACCGACCATCAACCGGGAGCATCCCGAGCCCCGCAGGCGCTATCCATGCGTAGCAGCAACAGAACACGGCGCCGTTGGTTCTTCGGAATTGCCGCAGTCACCATCTGGTCATTGAGTCGGATCGGTATTACGGGTTCGCACTTCAACGAGCGAGGCTGGCCAAATTTTTGGAAGTTTTGGTCGGCGGCAGCCCGACCCGCCATCACTGCGGACTTCAGCGCGATCACGCTGCGAGCCGCGGCGACAACGCTTTCGTACGCAGTCATCGGCACTGTACTGAGCACCATAATCGGGTTGCTCAGTGCCCCGTTGCTCGCGCGTCGGCTTTGGGAACAAACCAACCGCCAGTCCCGGGGGCACGCAGCGATGCGCGCAACTGCATTTCGTGCAGTTCGCACCATTGCGGCGATACCTCGGTCAGTGCATGAAATCGTCTGGGCATTGCTCTTCGTGCAGGTTTTTGGACCCGACCCGATAGTCGCCATTCTTGCAATCGGCATCCCGTTTGGTGCCGTGTCCGCTGCGGTCTTCGCAGACACCATCGACGATGCTGCGACTCACGCTCATGACAATTTGCGAGCGGCTGGCGCGCCGCGGCTGGCAGCGCTCACGTACAGCATCGGCCCCACGGTGGTTGCGGATATAACTGGCTATGTCTTTTACCGCTTTGAATGCGCGATCAGAACTGCAGCGATTCTTGGTGTAATCGGCGCCGGGGGCCTCGGCTATCAAATGCAATTGAGCTTTCAGACCTTGCGGTATTCAGAAATGTGGACGTTGATATATGCGCTCGTGGTTATTGCAGGATGCGCCGATATGTGGTCGTCTGCTATCCGGCGGCGCCAATCAAAGTCGGTTGTGCGCTGCGGAGAACTTCGCTTTCCCGACATAAGTCGCCGCGTCGTCGCAACGCCGGCAATCGCGCAATCGCAGCGTCGCTTCGACCTCCTGTTGCGGCGCTCATTGCTGGCCCTCGTTGCCGCGGTCCCGCTCGCCTGGTGGTGGATCGATCTGAATCCAACGGTACTTTGGAACCCGCGGCGTCGATCACTCATGTCAGAACTCCTGGGAGACATGTTTCCGCCGCGCTATGGCCCTGGTGGATTCCCTTCCCTCTGGAGCGCCGCGGTCGATACCTTCGCTATGTCAGTGATTGCCATCATCGCGTCGGTTGCATTTGGGCTGCTCTACGCAACCGTCGGCATGCGTCCTATCGCGGCTGCAACACCAGCGGCCCGAGCAGCGCGAGTCCGAAACTCCGCATTTCGATTCGCGACACGAATAGTCATGCTGGTGAGTCGAGCGATTCCACCACAGGTGTGGGCTTTCCTCGCGGCTCTCATTTTGTTTCCTGGGGCCTGGCCGGGGATAGCTGCGCTTGCCGCGTACAACACCGGCATCATGGCGCGACTATTCGGCGAAACGCTCGAAGATGTTGATCCTCGCACCGACGAATCGCTGCTCGCCCAAGGAACTCGTTCGCCCGCCCGGCTGTTGTATGCAACGATTCCTGCGGCTTCAGCACGCATCGTCTCGCTCAGCGCTTACCGATGGGAGGTGATCATGCGCGAGACCGTCATCGTTGGCGTCGTCGGCGCCGCTGGGTTGGGTCGCCTCATTCAAGACGACCTCGTCGCCCGCGATTTCGCCGCTGTCACATCAACCATCGCAGCACTCGTCGTCATGACAATCGCGGCATCGACAATCTCGAAGCGGCTACGACACGCTCTCGGCTAGTTCGGCATGCGCGAGGGCGAGCAAGTTGCACGGCAGTACGCGATTTCGCTTGAGAGTCGTCAACGCATGAAATCGGCCAATCGTTTCACGTAGGCATTCATCGCGTCATAGACAGTTCCCTCATCGGCTGGCGGAAGCCACACGACAACGCGATCGACGCCGACATTCCGGTACTCCTCCAACACCGAGGCGTCACCCTGGGATGAGTAGGGGTCACACAAGCGGACTGCGGATCGCGATCGTTACGTTCGAACGCGGCTCGCAATATGTCGAGACTTACGCCGTGTGTCACGCATTCTTCGCGGTCCCATCCGTACCCCACCCCCAACTCAACACGGCCTTGGGATTGCCAATCGAGGGTAGCAATCGTTTTCGCTGCGATTACCGGATCGCGCAACGCAAGAAGTGCGACTCCGGTGCCAACGCGCAGAGTTGTTGTGGTTGCCGCAGCACGCGGCCGTTCAACGCCAGGGGCGCAACCCGAGTACGCGCGACGTTGCTTCATCAGCCGCATACAAGGTTTCAATCGATAGCTCCGAAAGTGTCACATCAAGCGCGGCACCGAAAGTGGTGACGGTCGAGAGAAACGACAATTCGTGGCCGTCAATCGAAAGCTGTAGCGGCAACACGAGACCGTTCCATTCACTGTGGTTTCGTATCGCTCCCGACGCATAGCCACTGATTTCTTCGATCAACTCTGCGAGTTGCGGGTCGTGCGTCACTTCCAGTGTGCGGTGCATTTGACGCAGCAGGTGTGCGGCATACTCACCAAAATTTCGGACGCGCGGCGCGAGCCCGTCGGGATGAAGGCTCAACCGCGCCACATTGATCGGCGGTTCGAGCAACTCAGCAGCAACACCTTGGGTGAACCACAGCGCCGCGTGATTCGCGTCCACAAGGTTCCAGCGCGTATCGATCACCGTCGTTGGGTTCGGATCGTTGCCGTCGAGTACGAGCCGCACGAGCCCGGCGATCTGCGACACCTCCGTATCGCTCAACGCGAACTCTGTGAACACCGGTGCGAAACCGGCAGCAAGAAGAATTTCATTCGTGTTGCGTTTCGGTACCTCAAGCTCATCGGCCAGAAACAGCAACAGTTCTCGGCTTGGGCGAGCCCTACCCGTCTCGACACACGACAAGTGGCGAGTCGAAACCCCAGTGCGCGCGGACAAGTCGAGTTGACTCATTCGTCGCCGCACACGCCATTCACGCAACAGTGGACCAGCATTGGGAGTCGACATCATCACAACACCGTACCCAGATTCGCGGGCGTTTCTTTGACCTATGAGGTCATGGAAACAGGCCACTCCAACGTCCACAATCTCGCTCATGACCCCATACCTCATCCTTGACGGTGCAGTCGTTGACGCGCATACACAGGTTCGCAGTGCGGCGCAACGATTACGCAATACCTTGCGACTCAATGCCGCCACGTCCTTGCTCGGTGGTGTCGCCGCGGCGACGGTTGGTGGACCTGTGAACACACTCCTTGGCGCAAGCTCCACAAATTGGGTGCGCGTAGTGGGATTCGGCCTGGTCCTTTTCGCAATCGATGTGGTCATCGTTGCCGGCTCCAACATCCAAAAACTTCAGACCTACACGCCGTCTATCAGCGCGGCCGATGCGGTTTGGGTCGGCGCAAGCGTTACAACCATCGCGCTCGGTTGGTTCTCCACTCGCGGTGGGGTCGTCGTCGGCGTCGTCGCAGCCATGGTCGCGGCCTTCGGAGCACGCCAGTTCGTTCTCGCGCGGCGTTTGGCGCAAGCGGCACACGGCATCGGCCAGACAATCTTGACTGAGTCGCCGCCTTCGGAAATTTTTCACTGCGAGGTGCCCATTGCCGAAGACGCGGCCAGTGCATGGTCGATCGTTACCGACCACGCACTCTACGGGCGGCTCGCACCGAATCTCGGCAGCGTTGTTGCGACGACGCCGAACGGGCCCGACCTCGCGCGCACATGCTCCAACCGCAGTGGCGAACAGTGGCTCGAATCTTGCACCCTCTGGCACGACGGCAAGCAATACGACATTGAAGTAGACACGACGAACTACCCATACCCGCTCGCCGAAATGCGCGGCTCATGGTGGGTTCGCGAAACAAATCCGACGACGGTTGGTATGGATTTTCGATACCGACCCAATGCCAGCATTGGTGGTCGACTCTTTGCCATAGCGATGCAGGTAGGATTTCCACTCGTACTGCGCCGCATCATGCGAGGCTGGCAGGCCGCGGCACGCGCCGCCAATTGATTTGAGCGCAGTTGGCAAATGCGGTCTGCGGATCCGACGTAAATCCGGGTCTTGTATAGCGCGCTTGCAACAAGTCGCAACAAATCACGGCAATTAGCGCAGTGATTGAACTGTGAGACCGGTCATCGCAAAAATGGCGGCGGTCGACGCGGGTGCAAGCGCGTTGAATGGGTGTTGCGCGGCCCGTTCAGAATCTTCAGCTGTCATCGAAGCGACTTCCAGCAGCATGCGCGCGCCATGCAGAGCGCAATACCATTCGATATTCGTGAGGTCGTGGTGCGGCGACGCCCGGCGATATGCCCGAACGAAGCGCTTCGCGAGACGCCTTCCTGCGTAACCGACCATGGCACCAATGGGTCCAGACGCGTCGAGCGGTGGGTTTGCGAGGAGCATCGAGGTGTATGCGACGTCGAACGCGGGCGCGGCCAGAATCGACGCGGTCCAGTCAACTACCGTGACTGCACCGGTGGCATCAACCAACAGATTGAACGGGTGGAGATCGCCGTGGCACACAACCTCCTGCGATCTCGCCGGGCGATGCTGGCGCAGCGTAGATACAACCCGAACAAGGTCATCGCGTCCAAGTGCTTCGGCACGGGCTTCAAAGCGACCGAGCAGTTCATCAACCGTCCACGCCACTTCGGGCGCGGCTGCATCGATTGCGACAGTGACGGATTTCGGATCGAGCGCATGGAGGGCAGCCATGGACGCCGCGAGTTGCTTCGGCAACGCTACGAATAGTTTGGGTGCGACACGCAGCGCGCCCAACCCGCTGAGATTTCCGAGCGGCGGTACACCTTGTGCGAAATCCATCACCGACCAGGTGCCACCAAGTACCTGATCGCCACCGTCTTGCACCCGCACACGAGGCGTAATAAAACCCAGTTCCGACACAGCCCCCTGCACCGCGCATTCCTTGGCGCCCATGGCTGCATCCGGGGCGATCCGAAATACGACTTCGCTCGGGATCTCGGGCGGCTGGCCGCTGAGGCGCAGGCGATACATCGATGCCCAGAACCCGCCCGTCAGCGGAACCGGGTCGCCGACGAGTGCGGTCCCAGGCCAGGCATCCTCGATCCGAGCCGCGATCAGACCATTAATATCTTGTTTTACCGTCATGGTTTTTACTGTAACGGAAATATCTGGTATTGTCTAGCCATGACCAACCCGCATGTGCACCAAGAGACGCCCGAATGGACGATCGATGAACTTGCACACATCGCCGACCTACCTTCGCGAACGATCCGCGAGTACCAAACGCTGGGCATCTTGCCGGCACCTCGCCGTCAAGGTCGTGTCGGGTTCTACAGCAACTCGCATCTCCGACGTCTGGCGCTGGTGGCACGGTTGCGCGAACGCGGCCACTCACTGGCCGGGATTAGTGACCTCCTCGGCAACTGGAGTGCCGGCGGAGACATCACTGAGGTACTCGGCCTCGAACCCGACCAGTTGGTGCACATTGACGAACCTGGCGCACCCGCGACGCTCACACAACTCACCAAACTGTTACCGAACATGGTGCCGTCGCGACTCGATGACCTGGTCGCCACCGGAATCATCGACCGATGCGGACCTGAAGCGTTTTGTATCCCAAGCCCGTCGATGCTGCACCTTACGATCGACGCGATCAATTTGGGGATCGCCATCAACGATGTCTTGGAGCTATTGCACGCTGTGCGTCGCGGCGCACAATCCATTGCCGACTCTGCCGTCGAACAAATGGGGAGAATCCCGCGTACCGCCGACGCCGAGGCGACCCTCGCCTTCTTGCAGCGCAGCCGCGGTCTCCTCGCACACGGCGTCGGTCGAATCACCATCCACGACATCGCCCGCAATATCGGCGTCACCGCTGAACACGACCTCGGCTCCGCGTTCCAAAACATCATCGCTCAGCGCGAAGACCCCTCATGATCGCCAATGCAAACAGCACGCAGCACG
>SXGT01176586.1_pt1 | contig 37460 bp, 36 predicted proteins | sample 3176221 | NCBI WGS metagenome assembly SXGT01 (sample SAMN11356862, study PRJNA531348) | freshwater metagenome | isolation source: freshwater sample F1-120 | place: China: Fuxian Lake, Yuxi | collected 2017-12-25 | reverse complement strand
GCGTCCTGCAGGGGCGCAGGGCTTGGGGCGGCGGCCTCGGCGGTGGGGGGTCGCACGCCCCCTGGCGTGGCTCAACCCGTCGCGCCGCTTGCGCACAGACTCTGCACGGTTGCCCCAGAGCAGTGAGGCCAGGATGTCCCTCGCGATGACGCGTCTGATGTGGCGTCGGCTCACGGCAGCCTGCACTTTTCAAACAGCCTCTGAGACCAACGACGACACCAGCATCGCCACCGTGGCGGCATGCGCCACCCACCTGAGCGGCTCGGCCGGTGAGCGCTCGCGATAGAGCTGTGCGGCCACGTACGCGATCGGCATCAGCATGAGGAGTGGTGCGTGTTACTGCCAGGTTCCCCAGCCGAGGGCCGCCAGGGCTGCCACCGCCGCCACCAGCGTCGAGGCCCCGGTGGCGCCGAAGAAGGACAGCGACAGCCACGGCGCCATGCGCCGGTGCACATGGGCTCCAACGCGCGAGGCCACAGCCGTAAGCCCCATGGCCCCGACGTAGCTCCACGACGGCGGCTGATCCGCCCACACGGCACGCAGGCCCAGATGCTGAAAGTAGACCAGTAGGCCCATGAGCACAGGTGCGAGGCCGAGCAGTAGTCCGAACATGGGGAATACACGCATGAATGCATGGTAGCGTGTCACCATCGCCTGCATGAGATGCACCGCGAGTGCCGTCACGGCAAGCACCGCGATGATCGCGTCGATACCGAGCTGCAGATGCAGCATCTGGACGCCTAGAAGCTCCGCCCATAACAGAGTGAACGCCGCGATGTGGATAGAGACGCCGCGCTGCCGCAATACGCAATCGGTATAGATGTAGGTGTATATACTAGTAAGAACCAAAACGCAGGCTAGATGTCCATGTCGTAAGTCCTGTGCCCGTCAAGGGTGTCTCGCGGGCCTGGCCCACTCCTCCAGGCAACCCTCGGGCACAGCGCTCTTGTAGGAGCGGGCCAGGCCCGCGCAGGTGTGGGACTGGCAGTGTATGTATGAAACAGACATCTAGGAAGCGGGGAGGGTCGTACAGTTCGGCGCTGGCCGCAATGCCACCAGAGTCATCTGTCGCCTGGGAGATGTTTTTGTTGTGGTCGATGCTCGCTGGATCCCCGAGCCAGTCGATTTGCACCTGCGCTACGCCAGCCCGCAGCATGTCCAGGGCTAGGGCGGCGCCGTAGGATAGGTCAATCAGCCGTCCTCTGATAGCCGGGCCGCGGTCATTGATGCGCACCCGCACCGTCCGTCCGTTAGCCAGATACGTCACCAGCATAGAGGTATGAAACGGGGCGGTGCGATGCGCCGCGGTCAATTGTCCGCTGTCGAAACGCTCCCCGCTGGCGGTACGCCGTCCTTGCAACTCCTGGCCATACCACGAGGCCAGCCCATATTCCGTGCGCAACACTGGCGCCGTGGGCGTCTCTGGCACCTCTGGCAGAGGGAGGCTGGGTGGAGAGATCGGCTGGCTGGTACAGGACACCAGGAGGCTCAGCCCGAGGAGACAGACCGCGCGCCCTACTTTACGCATGGTTGCACACTCTCGTACAATCCTAAAACCTTTTGCGCATTCACACGTATGTCGAAATTCTTCAGCGCCAGTTTATACGCCAAGTCACCCATGCGGCGGATTTCTTCTGGCTTACGGTAGAAATATTCAATCGCATCTGCTAAGGCGGTGGCGTTTTTCGGTGCGATACATACACCCGTCTCTCCATCAACGATGGTGTCTTCGAGAGGATCATGAATAGCAACAATACTTGGAACCTTTGAGAAGGCTGCCTCAAATACTGGCCTTCCCACAGCATTCAGATGAGACGGGAAACATAACAGATCTATATTCTCATAAATCTCTCGGATATTGAGAGTAAAATCGATAAAATGGACATAGCTTTCTAGGTCATTCTGACGCACAGTCTCTCTTAAGTCATTCCCTACATTATGCGCAAATTGTAGTTTTTTAAAAATAAATTCTTTGAAGCCATGTAGTGATCTTGAATTGCTACCAATAATGAAAAAACAGGCCTTTATATTTCTTTCCTTACATAACTTTGCAGCTTCTACAAACTCATACACTCCTTTCATGGGATGTAAAGTTCCTATTATCGCTATTTTAAGGAGATTGTCAGAAATATTGAACGATGCAAAAGGCAGTGTATCTGTAGATTTTGTCTTTTTTTCTTCTAATGAGAATCCGTTATGAATCACTTGGAGGGGTAGACCAGTTGGCAGGCTCCTGGCCACCGTAGAATCGATAGCTATGATGACATCAGAAAAGTAGTGGAGGATACATTTGACCAACAAGGTACGCCAACGCGTTTTTTGGGTTTGCTGTACAGATCTCACATGGACAACGAGAGGTTTTCTAAAGATACATTTCGCCAAGATGATGGGAAGAATCATCGTCACTTCATTAATGTGGACCACATCAATCTTTTTCCACTTCAATCGCGCTCGCAGGAGCGCAAAGAGTGTGGGGCAGATGTAAAAAAATTCTCGCAGTAACACTAACCATCTATATCCACGATAGAAGCCATACTGCGTATTATCCATCTGCGCAATGCCCAGGGTACGCATTGTCGAGATATTTTCGTTCTGAAAGATATCTGGCACGTTACCAGGAACCGTGATCAGGTAGGGGATGACCGTATTGTCTGGAAAAGCCTTGATCATCTCAAGGAGGCTCCGAGATGCGCCAGCAAATACCCCGGAATGATGTATATAAAGAACCGAAATGGGCAAGGCTTTTCTCCTATGAGATTCTACGGGCGCTTTCGCAGTGAGCCCCTAAGTGCCTAGGCGCCATGGCATGCTGGGCGACGCGCTCGCTACATGCGCGATGGCCCTCTGTCGGCATGTCGTGGGTCATCATGACGAGTCGTAGTGCTCAGGACGTCGTCTGCCGCGCTGCGTGTCCCCACCTGTCGGCCAGTGCGGTGGGAAGTGTCTGTGGCCAACTGGCAGATGAGCAGGCCGCCAGTATGACCATGACGATAGCGTACGCCATCTAAAGACGCCTTCGCAAGGGGGAAGTTGCTGGAAGTTCGGCACGGCACCGTGGCAGTCGCCTGTGGGGTGATGATTGGGCAGGTGCAACAACCGCACCATACACGCCGGCGTGCATGGCGTACAGTCAGACCAACCCGGAGAAGATCGGTGTCCTCATGGTCTCGGACCCACCTACTGGGTAGAGGACAGGGCGCGCCAGGCAAGCCGTGCGGCTCCCCGAGACCGCCACACCTCACGTGAGCCCCGCCCCGCATACCCCTGCCTGTCATCGCGGCGTTGCAGCCGTGACGGCAGCACAGCACCACATGGCGCCTGCCGCTGCGCCGTCGCCTCCACGCTACGCCCCCAGCCGTCGCTGCCATGGCTTTACATGCCTCGGGAACTGTGTACAATTCCTAGCCACAGCACGTCTTGTCCCCGCCCCGTCGCTGAAGAAAGAGAGGTTCCATGAGTAATGACACCGTACTCCACGGCATTCGAGTGCTCTCATTGGAGCAAGTGCATGTGCTGCCGTGGGGCACCGCGCTGCTGGCAGATTTTGGCGCCGAAGTCATCCGCATCGAAAGCGCCAATCATATGAACGACCGCCGTTCTGGCCCGTTCCCGGACAATGTGCCGGGCGAGCAGTGGTGGAACGAAGGCGGCACCTTTGCCTATTGGGCGCGCAATAAGCACAGTCTGTGCCTCGACGTGACGCAGCCGCTGGGCAAAGCGGCGTTCTTGAAGCTAGTGGCGCACAGTGACATCGTCACCGATAATTTCCGCCCCGGCACTATGCTGCGCCTGGGGCTCGATCACGACAGTCTCGCGCAGGTCAAGACGGATATTATCACCCTGAGCTGCACCGCCTATGGCCACACCGGCCCCTGGCGCGCCTATGGCGCCCGCGCCCGCACCGTCGATGCGGTGTGTGGCCTGTCCGCCCTCACCGGCTACGAAGGCGGTCCGGCGCTGCGTGCCAGTAGTAACTACATGGACCATTCCGGCGGTCTGAACGTGGCCTATGCCCTGCTGCTGGCCCTGTACCAACGCCGCAAGACCGGCAGCGGCATGCGCCTGGATCTCAGCATGTACGAAACCGGCGTGTCGTGCATTGCCCCGGCCCTGCTCGAAACGCAGCAGGGGCTCACGCGCCCGCGTCTTGGCACGGCGCACTTGTGGCAGGCGCCGCACAACGTCTACCCCTGCCAGGGGGTGGACAGCTGGATCGCCATCACGGTGGCCAATGACGCGCAGTGGCAGGGCCTGTGTACGGCCATGGGGCAACCGGCCTGGGCCATGGACAGCCGCTTGGCCACCGTGCCAGGGCGCTGGCAACACTGCGCCGATCTTGATGCCAGCCTGCGGCAGTGGACGGCGACACACGAGGCCCAGGCCTTGATGCACCTGCTGCAGTCGCACGGCGTGCCGGCGGGCGTGGTGCAGACCGCTCGTGACCTGGTGGCGGACCCGCATTTACGCCAGCGCGACTACCTCGAAGTGTTTACCAACCCCAATGCCCCGAGCGTCGGGCCGCGCGTCTATGCCGGGCGGCCCTTCCGCACCGTGCCGGAGCCGCCGATTGCCCTGCGTCTGGTCTCGGCCCTGGGGCAGCACAATAGCTATGTCCTGCGTGACGTGGCCGGGCTCTCCGATGCTGAAGTGCAGGCCCTGCTCGATGCTGGGGTACTGGCGGCGCAACCGCAGGATATGAGCAAACCAGCGGCAGGCGGTGCGGAGTACCAGGTGGGTGATGTGCGGGGCGACCCAAAGTACAAGCAGGCAGTACAATCCCTCATCGCCGCCACGCGTTCACACACCTGAGGAGAGATCACCATGCTCGGATTCTTGGACGATGTGCAGGTGCTGGAACTCACCCATAGCCTGACGGGGGCTTTTTGTGCCAAGTTTCTCGCCGATCAAGGCGCGCCCACGCTCAAAGTGGAGCCGCCGGGGCGGGGCGATGCGACACGGCATGAACCGCCGTTTCTCGGCGGGGTGCCGCACCCAGATCGCAGCACGCTGTTTTTAGCCGCCAATACCAACAAGCGCAGCATCACGCTGGACCTCACCACGCCCACCGGCCGCGACCTGCTGCGGCGCTTAGTCGCCAGCCGTGATGTGCTCATCGACAGCTTTGCGCCCGATACCCTGGTGCAACTCGGGTTGGGGTACGACACGCTGCGGCAGATCAACCCGCGCTTGATTGTGCTCTCCATCACCCCCTTTGGGCAGACGGGACCGTATCGGCACTATCACAGCAGTGACCTGATTGCCCAGGCCATGGGCGGCTTTCTCTATACCACGGGCCGTTCCGAGGCTCCGCCCATGGGCACGGTGCTGGAGCAGACCGCGGTGGTGACGGCCCGCAATGCCGTGGTGGCGCTCATGGGAGCGCTCCTGCGGCAACGCCTGTCGGGGCAGGGGCAACATATTGACGTGTCGATCATGGAGGCGGTGGTCAGCACGCCGCCTAACTTTATCCATCAATACAGTTTTACCGGGGCCATTGCTGGCCGGGGCTTTGGCGATCAGACGGTGATGGACGGCATGCACCTGGCTACCAGCGATCATGAGGTCACCCTGACCACCGCGGGCACCGGCGGTAATCCCATGGTCACCTGGGCGGCATTCCTGGACGAGCCGCAATTGCTGGACCCGAAGTTCAGCAGCCGTCAGGGTCGAGCGCAACACTGGGAGGCGCTGCTTGCCGTGTTGCAGGCGCGCCTGGCGCACTGGAAGGCGCACGAGTTTATGCACGCCGCCATGGCCCAGCGCCTGGTGGTCGGGGTGGTGCAAAGCCCGACGGAGGTGGTCGAGTGTCCCCACCTGGCGGCGCGTGGCTGTTTTGTGACGCTGGAGCATCCCGAAGTCGGCCCGCTCAACTATCCCGGCCCCGGCTTCCTGGCTAACGGGCAGAATCCCGCCGCCGGCGGTCATGCCGCGCCACGGCTGGGGGAACACAACCAGGAGGTGTATAGCGGGGAGCTGGGTCTGTCCACCACGGAACTCGCCATGCTGCGTGCGGCTGGCGTGTTGTAACAATGCCTGAGATCAGATGTTCCTGGGAACGCGGGTGTCTCGCCCGGCTCTGGATGCGGGCGAGACACCCGCGTTCCCAGGCAGTTGCCGAGCCACAACTACACACGACACGGAGGCATGCTATGTCACGTTATCACCCATCCCTCGACCCATCCCTGACCCGTCGGCACCTGCTGCAAGGCACCCTGGGAAGTGGCGCCGGCCTGGTGGCCTGGCATCAGGGCTGGTCGCGCCTGCCCAGCGCTATGGCCCAGAAGGATGCCCCGAGCGGCGAGATGACCTGGGCCATCCACGTCACCCTGGCGCCGTCCTGGCTCGATCCCTCCGAGACCCTGGCCCTCGCCACCCCGTACATGCTGCTCTATGCCGTGCACGATGCCCTGCTCAAGCCCATGCCCGACAACTCCATGGCCCCCTCACTGGCCACCAAATGGAGCGAGAGCGCCGACGGGCGGACGTATGATTTCGAGCTGCGCCAGGGCGTCGAATTCCACAACGGTGATCCATTCAGCGCCGAAGACGTTAAATTCACCTTTGAGCGCTACAAGGGCGCCAGTGCCAAGGAATTCAAGCAGAAAGTCAAAACCGTCGAGATCGTCAACCCGCACCACGTGCGCTTCCACCTGCACGACCCCTGGCCGGATTTCATCACCTTCTACGGCACCATGGCCACCGGCGTGGGCTGGATTGTCCCCAAAAAATACATCGAGAAAATCGGCAGCGACGCCTACAAGAATCAGCCGGTGGGCCTTGGCCCCTATCGTCTGGTGAGCCATCAGCCGGGTCTCGAAGTGGTCATGGAGGCCAACACGGACTACTGGCGCAAGACGCCGCACGTCAAACGCCTGATCATGAAGAGCGTCCCCGAGGCCACCACGCGCCTGGCCATGATGAAACAGCGTGAGGCTGATGTAACTTACGGCATCTTTGGCTCCCTGGCTGAGGAGGTGAGGAACGATCCGAACTTGAAGCTGGAAGTGGTGCAGGGCCAGGCCACGCAGTGGCTCGCCATCGTTGACCAATACGATCCCAAATCCCCCTGGGCGGACACGCGGGTCCGCCTGGCAGCGAACCATGCGGTCAACTGGTCCGCCATCAATGACGCCGAGAATCTTGGCTATGCCAACCTGATTGGCGGCATCATTCCCAAGAAGTTTGTCTATTCTCTGCCGTTTGAGCCCTACGGCTACGACCCCAAGAAAGCGCGGCAATTGCTCAAAGACGCCGGCTATGCCAACGGTTTTGACGCCGGCGAGTGCAGCACCGATACGCCGTATGCCTCGGTGATTGAAGGCGTGGTGAATGACCTCTCGGTCGTGGGCATTCGGGCCAAGGTGCGCCCCATGGAGCGCGCCGCCATGCAGGCGGCGCAAAAAGAGAAGACCGTCAAGGGCCTTACCCGCATGGGCAGCGGGGCCTTTGGCAATGCCGCGACGCGCATCGAAGCGTTTATGTACAGCGGCGGAACACAGTCGTTTCTGCGCGACGCCGACGTAGATGCCTGGTACACGCAGCAGGTCACCGAACGCGACCCCAAGCAGCGCGAGGCCCTGTTGCATAAGATTCAGCAGAAAGTACATGATGAGGCGCGCTTTATGCCGATCTGGGAGAATGCCTTTTTGTGTGTCTCCGGGCCACGGGTGGCAGTGTCCGGGCTGCATGGGGAGTCGTTCGCCTACTCGGCGCCGTATGAAGATGTGCGGCTGAAGTAGGCGCAACATCGTCAGCACCTTCTCCTGACGACGGCTGATACATCCTGGTGTGCCCGATGACCAGCATCTCGGGCCTCTCTCCCCTCCCAGCTCGTGGGCTCTCTGCGCCCCGCGTGACAGACGGGCGACAGAGACCGTGGCCGCGCCGCTGCTGCCGGCAGCACAGCGGGATGTTGGAGAGTGTGGGCATGATGCGAGCGGGGGAAGGCGTCGGGTCTGTCCACTCCACGCGCGCCTCCGCATCACCCTGGCACGAGTTTTGCCGTACGTCATTGCACGAAAGGCATGTCATGCATTATGGTTTCTATCTACCCACACGTGGGCAGACCACCACGCCGGAGGATCTGAGCACGTTGGTGCAGCGCGGCGAGGCACTGGGGTTTCACTCGGTCATGATCGCCGATCATGTTGTCTTTCCCCTCACCATCAGTTCCCCCTATCCGTACACCGTCAGCGGTGCGTTTCCGGGGCATGGCGATGCCATGGAGCAACTGACGCTGATGACCTTCGTGGCGGCGAAAACCACCACGCTGCGTCTGGTCACTAGCGTGATGATTCTGCCGTACCGCAATCCGGTGCTCACCGCGAAGATCCTCGCCACCATTGATATCTTGTCACACGGGCGCGTCACGGTTGGGGCCGGTGTGGGCTGGCTGGAGGAGGAGTTCCGCGCCTTGGGGTCTGCCGAGTTTGCCCGACGTGGCGCCGTGAGTAACGAATATATCCAGATCTTCAAAACCCTGTGGACGCAAGACCCGGCGACGTTTCACGGCGAGTTTTATCAGTTTGAGGCCTTGCACTGCCTGCCGCACCCGGTACAAAAACCGCATCCGCCCATCTGGATTGGCGGCCACAGTCCGGCGGCCCTACGCCGTGCGGCACGCTACGGTGATGGCTGGCACCCGGTGGGGGCCAATCCGGCCATTCCGCTGCGCCCGCATGAGTTGGAAGTGGAATTGGGGACGTTAAAACGCCTGACGGAAGCGGCGGGGCGTGATCCCGAGGCCATGACCATCTCCTTCAAAGCCCCGCTGTACGATACCTCCCTGGCCACCGAACGCCAGGCTGGCTTGGAGCGCCGTCCCTTCTCCGGCACGACAGAGCAAATTGCCGGCGATATTCGCATCTATGGTGGGCTGGGGGTGAGCGAGCTGATCTTCGATTTCCGTAGTGACAGCTTGAGCGAAAGCCTGGAGCGCATGGAGCAGTTCGCGACACAGATCAAGCCCACCGCGAGGGGATGAGGCCGCGCCAGAACCAGAGGGGCACCCCCTCTGGAACTCCCTCCTGCAGTCGCACAGGTGGCATCCCGTGCAAAGCTACGGTCTCGCCCTGCTTGTTGGCGGCGGACTGGGCCATTTCATTGTTCAGCTGCCATTTCATGGAGCAAGTCATGCAAGCACAGGAAGCCCATCAGGAGTCCCTGGCAGCGACCACGGGATGGGGTCCAGCGTATCGCATCCACACGCGCTGCCTGGTTCTACGCTGTTGGCATCCCGCCGATGCCCCACTGCTCCAAGCCGCCATCGCGGCCAACCTGGAGCATCTGCGCCCGTGGCTGCCATGGGCGCAACACGAGCCTGAAGCCCTGCAAGCCAAGATCGAGCGCCTCCGCCAGTACCGAGGGGCCTTTGATCTCGGCCAGGACTTCGTGTATGGCCTGTTCAATCGGGAGGAAACCGAGGTGTTGGGGAGCAGTGGGTTGCACACCCGTGTGGGGGCAGGGGCGCGGGAAATTGGCTACTGGGTGCACAAAGACGTTCTCAACCGGGGGCTGGCCACGGAGGCGACCGCCGGGCTCACGCAGGTAGCCTTTGCCGTCGACCACGTCGCTCGGGTGGAAATCCACTGCGATCCGGCGAACGTCCGGAGCCTCGCGGTGCCCCGCAAGCTTGGCTTCTGCCATGAGGCGACGCTGCGGCACCGCGCTCGCACCCCTGATGGGCGGCCCCGTGACACCATGATCTGGACGCTCCTGGCCCACGAGTATCCGACCAGTCCGGCCGCCGCAGCCGATATAGAGGCGTTCGACGTGATGGGCCGTAGACTCCTATGATGGGGGGGCGTTGGGCGCATCTCCCAGACAACGTCTAATCGCACAAGGGCCTGGAGCTGACTGGGAACAGCGTCCATCCTTCGTCGCTCCCGCGGCTCCCAGCAGTTCAGGCCTGGCGATCGACTCGGTCATCACGACTATGTAGTGGAGTAGATCCGTCTTGGCATCGGTCCGTGGCACACCCCGGTGTGCCACGTGGCTGATGTGGCCATTCTCACCGGTATCATCAGCCTGGCTGAGATCGGGGGCCATGTGGTCCGGGCGGTGCGGCGGTTCAGCCGCACGCGGGCGACGAGCCGGTGCTGTCGCGCCTGGGGGTTCCCGTGGAGGTTCAGCCGCACGCGGGCGACGATCTTAGCGCAACTGCGGGATGACCTGCTGGGCAATCTCGTCCATGAGTGCGCGGATGCGCACCACATCCCCGGTGTTGAGCGCCAGCACCACATGCTCCACTCCCGCCTCCCCATAGGCGTGCAGGTCGGCCCGCATCTGCTCCATGTTGTCACCCGTCAGGCGTGCCCGGTTCGACGCCCGCTGGCTGGAGGCACGTCCGTGCGCTTCGACCTCAATCCGTAGCGACATGGTAATGGCCTCGGGATCACGTCCCGCTCCTGCCGCCAGGGTCCGTACTTCCTCACGCCCGGCGCGGAATTCGTCCGGGGACATGCCGGTGGGATGCCAGCCATCGCCCATGGTGGCCGTACGTTTGATCGCCCCAGGACTCGAACCGCCTACCCACAGGGGAATCGAGGGCGTTTGTACGGGTTTCGGGGAGAATTTCACATCGGCAAAATGCCAGCGACGGCTATGATAACTCGGATCCTGATTGGTCCACAGCTCCTTCATGACGGCTATGCACTCATTGGTCAGGGCACCGCGCTGCGTAAAAGGCACACCGAGGGCGGCAAATTCCTCGGTCATGGCGCCTACACCGACGCCGAGTGTCACGCGTCCACCCGACATGTGATCGAGCGTCGCGGCATACTTGGCCAGTTCCACCGGGTTGTGATAGGGCAGCACCAACACCGAGGTGCCGAGCCGGACGCGCTTGGTCGTCGCAGCGAGGTAGGAGAGGGTCGCGAGCGGGTGGTAGTACGGCTTATCGTCGAGGCGCTCACGGATGTAGCCATTGTTAAACAGATGGTCCATGACCCAGACGGAATCATAGCCCATCTCCTCGGCCACGGGACCGAAGGCCAGCACTTGCTGCGCATCATCAACACCCCAGTTATTTGGAATCGTCACACCAAACTGCATAGCGTCTTCTCCACTGTCGCCCATCGTGGCATCTCTCGTGTGTGTGGCATGCGCGCAGGGTATGGCCCCAAGGACGCTGCCGGCGCATAGTAGCACGTCAGGGCAGGTGTCGGGTAGGGGGCGGTCCTGCGCTCAGGGGCAGTGCTACGGGACAAACAACCAGTAGGACACCGTCTGCACCGTGGTGGGATTGGCATCACGCGGCCAGCGGGCTTCATCAATCCTCGTCGCTGCGAGATCACGTCCCGTCCGATCGACGAGGCGCAGGTACAACGCCTCGCCATCCAGCGCCGCAGCTGTGGCCTCGGTACGGATGGCCTCCTCCAGGCTGAGCGGGGCGGCACGCTGCTCGCGCTCATTGACCTTACGATGGCCGATCTGACACTGCACACCCTGCGCTAGCGCCACCTGGGTGTAATCCTGCACGGTGAGACGTATGGTGCCGTGTGGGGTATCGTACAGCACCTGGAACAGCACAGCGATAGCAGCGGGGGCGTTCTCCAGTGGCATGGTCGCGCAAACCTCCCTAGCGAGTCGGGTAGTGGCAAGAGCGCCTATCGGTATGGCCCGCGTATCCTACGCGACCTCCCGCGGCACGCGCAAGCGCCTTGTGCAGGGCTCGCCGAACAGGCATCCCCGTGCTATGATGCGGTATCCTATGTGCCACAAGCGACCTCTCGGGTGGAGGAAACACAAACGGTGCGTGTCAGCGTGAGTTATTTCCAGCAGCATAAAGCCCAACAGCTCCCTATTGTCATGCTCACGGCCTACGATGCCACCATGGCCCGCCTGGCCGAACAGGCCGGGATCGACGTCCTGCTCGTGGGTGATACCCTCGGCATGGTGATCCAGGGCCATGACACCACGGTGCCCGTCACTCTGGAGGACATGCTCTACCATACGCGGCTTGTCGTACGGGGCACGGAGCGCGCCTTTGTCGTCGGGGACTTGCCGTTCATGACCTACAACATTTCCGCGGAGCAGGCCCTGAGCAATGCCGCCCGCCTGCTGCAAGAGGCTGGGGCACAGTCGGTCAAGCTCGAAGGTGGCACCGGTATGGCCCCCACCATCCGCCGTTTGGTGGATAACGGCATCCCGGTCATGGCGCATATTGGCTTGACCCCGCAGAGCGTGCATCAGCTCGGGGGCTGGCGCGTGCAAGGGCGCACCCGCACCGCCGCCTCCCGCCTGCTGGAGGACGCCCACGCCGTCGAAGCGGCTGGCGCCTATGCCGTGGTGCTGGAACTGGTGCCCACGGAACTGGCGGCCGTGATCAGTCAACGCCTGCGCATCCCGACCATTGGCATTGGTGCCGGGCCAGGCTGCGACGGGCAGGTCCAGGTGATGCACGATCTGCTCGGGCTCTTCGAGGCCTTTGTCCCGAAGCACACGCAGCAGTACGCCAAGCTGGGTGAAGCCACGCGCACGGCGGTGGCGCGCTACAAGACGGAGGTGGAGCAGCGCGTGTTTCCTACCACGGCGCATGCGGCAAGTATGGATGCGGCGCTCCTGGCCGGGCTGTGAGTCTGCACTCCGCACCAAGGCCCCACGCCGTGCCCTGGCCGACAAGCTGGCGTGATGCAGAGAACCTTTGCATCATGGAGACAAGGTAGGTGCGGCTTGGCAAAGCTGGTGGCGCGTGACCGGTCCCGCGAGGGCCCGCAGCGTGCGGTTGCCAAGTTGCCGCAGGCCGTCCTAGTGGGTGAGATGCCACACGCGGCGCTGGACGTGGACGATGTAAGAGAGGTCACACGTGTGAGCACGAGCGCTGTGCCTCGTGTATACTGTTGACTGAGTGTTCTGTCTGCCCTCAGGAGTATAGACGTGGCACCCACACGAGCAAGGCGTCGATGGTCAGGGATATCGCGACCGCAGACGCTTCGCATAAGTTGTTGTCCTTGCTGAAGGAGCGTGTCATGAAACCCACCCTATTCCTTGTGGCCCTGGGCATGGCGGTCGCCCTATGGAGCGCTACGGTCCACAGTCACGAAGCCGCCGGGAAAGGCGAACACCTCGGCGAGGTGCACTTCCCGGTCTCGTGTAACCCCGCAGCGCAGGCCCAGGTTGATCGCGCCGTGGCGCTGCTGCATTCCTTCTGGTTTGCGCCGGCCATCAAGACGTTCACCAGCGTCAGCACGCTCGACCCCACCTGTGCCATGGCGCACTGGGGCGTGGCCACTAGCCTGCTCGGCAATCCCTTTGCCTGGCCACCGTCACCCAGCATGCTCAAAGACGGTTGGGCCGCGGTCACCCAGGCCAAAGCGCTGAACGCCCCGACGCCTCGTGAACAGGGCTACATTGCCGCCGTGGAGGCGTTTTATAAGGACGCCGAGACCGTCGAGCATCGCGCCCGCGCCCTGGCCTACGAACAGGCCATGGAACGTCTGACCCAGCAGGCGCCGGACGACCGTGAGGCGACCATTCTCTACGCTCTGGCGCTGAATGCCACGGCGCTCCCCAGCGATAAAACCTACACCAACCAGTTAAAAGCCGCCGCCCTGCTGGAACAGGTGTTCAAAGAGCAGCCACAGCATCCGGGCGTGGCGCATTACCTCATCCACAGCTACGACTATCCGCCCATTGCCCCGCGTGGCATTGATGCGGCGCGGCGCTATGCCGGCATTGCCCCGTCGGCCCCGCATGCCTTGCACATGCCGTCGCACATTTTTACCCGCTTGGGGCTGTGGCAAGAATCGATTGACACCAATCGTGCCTCCGCCGAGGCTGCCAAAGAGGAACTGCTCAGCACGCATGCGCAAGGCTCCGGCTCCTACAATGCCCTGCATGCGCTGGATTACATGATGTATGGGTATCTCCAGCTGGGGCAAGACAGTGCGGCAAAGCGCATTCTGGACGAGATCCTGGCCATGCAAAAGCTCGATGTCGAGAACTTTCCGGCGGCCTATGCCCTGGCGGCTATTCCGTCGCGCTATGCCCTCGAACGCCGGCAATGGCAGGAAGCGGCGCAGCTTACCCTCCACCCCCGCGAACTGGCCTGGCAGCGTTTTCCGCAGGCCGAGGCGGTCCTGACCTTTGCCCGTGGTCTGGGCGCAGCGCGCAGCGGGAACGTGGCCACGGCCCGCAAGGATTTGGAGCGTCTACAGGCCCTGCGTGACACGTTGCAAGAAGCCAAGCAAGGCTACTGGGCCGAGCAAACCGAGATCCAGCGCCGCGTGGTGGCGGCCTGGCTGGCGCGAGCTGAAGGCAAGCTGCCCGAGGCGTTAGAGATGATGCGTGCCGCTGCTGATCTGGAAGATAGCACGGAGAAACATCCGGTGACGCCCGGCGCGCTCGTGCCAGCCCGCGAGCTGTTGGGGGAGATGTTAGTGGAAAATAATGACCTGGGGGCCGCCTTGCACGCTTTTGAAGCCTCGCACAAAGTGGAACCGAATCGTTTCAAGGGTCTGGCTGGGGCGGCCCAGGCAGCAGTGCGCGCTGGTGAGCGTGAGAAAGCCCGCACGCTGTATACCCAGCTCGTCACCCTGGCGGCTAAGGCGGACGGTACACGACCGGAACTGAGCGAGGCCAGAGCGTTTTTGGCGCAGTAAGCCAAGGGAGGGGCGATCGGCTGGTCGCCCCTCCAGAGTTGAGAGCCTCTCTCGCAAGGCCAGCGCAAGACCCGTCAGCCCGCCAGCTGCGCCCATCCGCGTCGTTGGGGCTTAGTCCGTAGCGATGGCTTGCGACACCTTGCCCAGCAAGCGCAACGTACGGTCCAGCGAGGCCTGGCGATCCGGCCCAGCCACCACCGGAGACGCCAGCACCTCGGTCGCGCCCCAGGCCAGTAACTGATGCAGACGTTCGGCCACCTGCGCTTCATCGCCCCACAGCACCACGCCATCAATCATGGCATCGCTCCAGGTGCCGTCCACCGCTTCAGGATATCCGGCAGCGATAAGCATTTGCCGGTAAAATGGCAAGCGCGGATTCATGATCTGCTCCCGTACGGCGGCCCGGGCCTCAGCGGCATTGTCATGCACACACACCGGGGCGTGCGCAATCAGCGGCGGCACCGGACGCCCGGCACGCTGGGCCCCGGCGGCCATGGCGGGCAGCGCCACGTCACGGAGATACTCACCTGGGCAAATCCAACTAATCGCCCCATCGGCCTCTTCACCGCAGAGTTCAAACGAGCCACGTTGCAAGGCCGAGGCCATAATCGGCACGTCTAGCGCTTCGGCAATGCTGTCGTGGGCTTGGTAGTAAGTGCCGTCGAAGTCAACTTTCCCTTGCTGCAGCAGCGCTTTGAGAATGCGCACGTACTCGCGCAGATGCCCAAGCGGCGCGTGAAACGGCAGGCCCATGGCCTCTATCGTCGGGCGATGACTGGGCCCAACGCCCAAGCGGAAACGCCCCGGCGCCAGGTGGGCCACCACCTGGGTCTGTTGCACCATGACCAAGGGGTGGCGCGGAAAAGTCGGCACAATCGAGGTGCCCAGTTGAATGCGCTGCGTGCGCATGGCGGCGGCCGCAAAGAGCGTGATGCTGTCGAGGCGTGCCCCGCCGGTGGTCATCCAGGCGGCGTGAATGCCCTCGCGTTCCGACTGCTCGATCATGGCCAGGGCTTCGTCGGCCCGATTGCCCCGAATCGCTACACCAATACGTTGTTGTGTCATACGTGTATCTCCTCTGCGTTGTAGAAATCTGCGGTCATGTCTGCGTCGTTGGGGCGTCAGCCCCGCACGGTGTGCCGGGCCGGCGCGTCATCTCCACCTGGGTCCGCCCCCCCCATGCTCAAAGGTCAGGCCAAAGTCGGCGGAGTGTAGCGCGGCCAGTGGCAGCGGGAGGGCTGAGCCTGTTTGCGGCGCGCCAGGATGACCATACACTGTTGAGGCCATCGTCTGCCAGGGCTCATCCCAGATATACGTGCCACCGCGGGGTACTATGGGGTGATGTCCCACAGCCGCTCATCAAAGACCTCTGAGAAACTCCGTCCTTCAGGGCGGAGAGGAAAAGAGGTTGGCAAGTCCGCTGGCCAATTCCCCAATTGGCGCGAAGCGACAAGAGTATTGCCTTGTACCTTAAAACGCGCTATACTCTCTTCTATGGAAACAAAATTCTTAACCAGCGTGCGCCTCAGCGCAGAAGCGAAACGCCTCTTAGCGGTACTGGCCAATACACTCAGTATCAGCCAGTCTGCTGCGCTAGAGCTGGCCATACGGGCGATGGCCAAACGTGAGGGCGTCAAGTGATCCAGCGCCAAGGCTACCACTCCCGGCTGAAGACCACGCCAGCGTTGCGCCGTTCCTTGGCGCAGTACGCTGGCGCGTGCCGCTTCGTCTGGAACAAAGTGCTGGCCTTGAACGAAGGCCGGTATCTGGCAGGTGTCCCCAGGCTGAACTACTACGAAGCCGCGTGGTGGTTGACCCAATGGCGGCATAGTGAGGAGTACGGCTGGCTGGCTGCCGTGTCGATACACGCCTTACAATACTGCCTGCGAGACGTGGAGCGGGCGTACCAAAACCTCTTTGCTGGACGGACAGCACCCCCACGCTTTCGCAAGAAGTTCTTGTCGGACAGCTTCCGGTTCCCTACGGACTTTCAACGTGATGGTGATAGGCTCAAGTTGCCCAAGATAGGCTGGATGCGCTTTTGGAAGAGCCGGGAGATCGCAGGCGCCATCAAGAACATCACCATCCGTAGAGATGGGGACCACTGGACAGTAGCGTTTCAAGCGGAACGCGCGGTGGAACCCCCCGTGCACCCCAGCACAAGCGCTATCGGGATTGACCTGGGGATAGCGACATTTGCCGCCGTGTCCGATGGCACGTTGTATCCTCCATGGAACGCCTATCGGCGCCTTCAAACGCAGCTGGCCAAAGCCCAGCAACGTGCGGCTACAAAGGTGAAATTCTCGAAGAACTGGCAGAAATGCCAGACGGTGATTCGCCGTATCCAGGCCACCATTGCCCGCCGCCGGAAGGACTATCTGCACAAGCTCAGCACCAGCATCAGCACAAACCACGCGGTGATTGTTGTTGAAGACTTGCAGATAGGGAACATGTCCCGGTCGGCACGCGGAACAGCGGAAGAACCAGGGCGCAACGTGGCCCAAAAAGCTGGGCTGAACAAGGCGATCCTTGACCAGGGTTGGGGTATGTTTCGCTCTATGCTGGAGTACAAACAACTCTGGCGTGGTGGCGTGGTGCTTGCGGTCAACCCGCGCTACACCTCGCAAACATGTCCCCAGTGTGGCTGTGTGTCGAAGCTGAATCGCCTGCAACAAGCCCTGTTCTCCTGTATCGACTGTGAGTACACATCCCATGCCGATGTGCATGCCACCCAGAATATCCTCGCTCTCGGGCAGAGAGAGAGGTGAAACGCCTGCGCGCTACGCACGTATCGCTCGGAATCCCCGCCCTTCAGTGCGGGGATGATGTCAAGCACCTGCTCATACCCAGAGGCGGTTGGTGATGGTCTCACTTCTTCAGAAGGGAACTGCCGAACACCCAGCATCAGCTGCGGCGCGCAGCGCCGTCAGCTGCATGCTGTTGTTAGACGTCCATCCGCGTCTTGCTTCGTGGTGCTCAGCCGCCTTGAGATCTTCGCGAACTGCTCAAGTGCTGCCTCAAGCTCGTCTACGATCTCGGCGGCGATGATGTCCGGTGCGGGGAGTGAGTCGGTGTCGGTCAGGCTCTTGTCCTTGATCCAGAAGAGGTCGAGGCTGAGTTTGTCGCGCTTCAGCAGTTCCTCGCTGTCGTAGCAGCGCCAGCGGCCGTCGGGGTTTTCTTCGCTCCAGGTGGGCTTGCGCTTGTGCATCGCACCGGGTTGGTAGCACTCGACGAATTCGTCGAAGTCCTTCCGCGTGATGGGTGACTGCTTTTGCGTGAAATGCTTGTTCGTGCGCAAGTCATAGACCCAGAGCTTGTCGGTCCACGGCTCGGGACGGCCTTCCTTCTTGTCGAAGAAAAGCACGTTGGCCTTCACGCCGTTGGCATACCAGATGCCGGTGGGCAGGCGCAGCAGGGTGTGGACGTTACATTTCTGGAGCAAGTTCTTGCGGACCTTTTCGCACGCCCCGACCTCGAACAGCACGTTGTCAGGCAACACCACGGCGGCGCGTCCATTGATTTTCAGCAGCGAGAACATGTGCTGCACGAAGTTGAGCTGCTTGTTGCTGGTGGAGGTCCAGCAATCCTCGCGCACGATGACCTGATCGTCCTTCTCGGTGTCGCCTTCCTCGTTCACGAAAAGCAGGCTCTGGCTTTTGCCGAACGGCGGATTGGCCAGAATCATCGTGTATTCCTTGCTCCACGGCGCGGCGAGGCTGTCGTGGCCGGAGTGGACGATGACCTTGTCGCCGCCGATGCCGTGCAGGGAGAGATTCATAGCACACATGCGGCCCACCTTGGGGGAAAGCTCCATGCCCTCGACCAGTTCCTCACGCAGCGCCCGCTTCTCGTCGCGGTTCAGTTCCTTCCCGTGTTTATCGAGCACGTATTGGTAGGCGGTGAACAGGAAGCCGCCCGTGCCGGCGGCGGGGTCGCAGATGCGGTCTTGCGGAGTGGGCTGCATCACCTCGACCATCGCTTGAATGACGGCGCGGGTGGTGAAGTATTGCCCGGCCCCTTTGGTGGATTCGGAGGCGGAACGCTGGAGCAGCTCTTCGTAAATCGTGCCCTTCACGTCCACCGGCAGGCTCATCCAGTCTTCCTTATCAATGAGGTTGACGATGAGCTGCTTCAACAGCGCCGGGTTGTGGATGTCGCAGCGAGCACCTTTGAAGATGACACCCAACATGCCAGGCTTGAGCGCGAGCTGTTCAATCGAGTCGCTGTATTGCGTTTCCAGCGCGGCGCCGTCGAGCTTGAGCAACGCCTTCCATCCCAGCTCGGGCGGCACGATGGGCTTTTGGTTGTAGGGCTCTTCGGTGAGCTGGTCCGCCATCTTGAGGTAGAGCAGCATCGTGAGTTGCTCGACGTATTCCACGCAGCTCAATCCGGCCTGCTGCAAGACTCCGGCGTAGCTCCAGGCTCGTTTGCCAATTTGGGATGCGTCAATCATGAAAGTGCTTCTTCCTTGGTCTGCTTCACGGCGCGTTTCGGCGGCGCTTTGGGTTTGGTCTTCTTGGCCGCCTGCGCCTGCCGGGCGAGTTCCTCGCGCTGGGCGGCGATGCGTGTGAGCAATTCGGCGGCGGGTTCGTCCTTCGGGTCTTGCGGGACAAGCTGGCCGGTGAAGGCGTGGCGCAAGATGGATTGGCGCAGCGCCTGCGCGCTCTTCAGCTTCGCATCGAGGTCGGCTTCGAGGTGCTCAATGACGGAGAGTTGGTCTTCGACGGTTTCGACGAGTTCGAGGCATTCGGCAGCAGGCGCGAGCGGGATTACCACGTCCAGAACACTCCCCTGCGAAACATTCCGCATCCCTTCTTTGGTGCCGGTAGATTTGGTCGAAAGTTGGCGGCGAACCCACGGGCTTCCGAGCATCGTTTGGAGCCAGACTTTATCTACGCTTGGACCGTGGAGAAGTCGCATGCTTTTATCGCTCAGCAGCAGACGCGGGCGGCATGACTTTACGAGGACCGACGCTCCGACCAATTCGTAAGTATTGGCTCGCGAGAGAAGAATATCCCCGTTCTTGATTTCATAGTAAGGGTCGATTTTGCGAGTGGATGGCACAGTTTTGTTTTCATTCTCGTCAAAGAAGCCCCACGACATGGCGCTCACTTTGATGATGCCCCATTCGCCGAGATCCGCTCGGCGCGGCACACAGGTGAACGACTTCCCTGCCTCGATTTCACACAGCAGTTCCTCCAGCCGAACCCAGCGCCAACTCGTGGGTAGGAGCGGGAGGTTTGTCGTATCTGGCCCGGCCGGCTCTTGGTATTTCGCCTTCCAGTTCTTGGGTGGGGCTTTACCGGCTTCTTTGAACTTCTGGAGTTGGGCTTCTTCCCAGCGGCGGCGGCGTTCGGCGAGGATGCGGGTGAGCAGGGCGGAGGCTGGCTCGGTGGCGGGATGTTGGGCGCGCCACTCGGCGGTCAACGCACCTTCCACCGCCGCCTTCAGCACCGCCGCCCGGTAGTGCTTCAGCTTCGCCTGCACCCGCTCCAAAGCCGCCACGCCCGCGTCGAGATCGGAGAGGAGTTCGTCGAGTGCGTCGGCGATGCGCTCTTGTTCGGTGGATGGCGCTATGACAAATCGAAAGTCTCGGAATGTTGCGGCGCGCACGCGCATCAGTGAACCGCCAACTCCGGAAGCATTGTGTGCCAAAAAATCGCGGACAGTGTTTTGTCGAAGAAAATACGCCAAATACCTTGGTTCCAGTCCAGGAACTGGAAAGAAGGGAATCCATTCGGTTGAGGCTATGGTCGAGTGTTTAGATTCAGTTTCGACCACCCACACACGATTGATTCTTGGGTTGATTTTGCAGAGCAAGACAGTGTTGGGAACAACGGTTTGTTTGTTCGATCCAATGGCCCGACCGCATACTGTTTCGGGCACGCCCTTCTCGTGGCTTGGAACGCTGCACAGCTCGAACATCTCGTCCGGTCGCCGCGCAGGCTTAACCCCTGTTGCAAGGTCGAACTGAATGGCCCCGAGCGACGTGGCAACCCATCCCTTCGGTAGTTGTTGTCCGTTCGCCTCACTCATGCCGCCAACCTTTCATTCAGTTCCGCGAGCAGCGGCTTGAGTTTGTCGCCGAAGAGGGCGTGCGCTTTGCCGAGGCTGCCGTGCTGGCCGAACCAGCCGTCCTGGAAGTCGTCCGTCTCGATGGCGAGGCTGGTGGCGATGTGTTCGGCCATGCGGTCGAGCCATTCGCGTTGCTCGGGCGTGAAGGACTGGGCGGCGTCGCGTTCGGCGAGCCAGGCGTCGTAACGCGCCCGCACTTCCTCCGCGTAGGGCACGAGGGTGAAATCGGGAATGAGCGCGTGGCGCACGAGGGTGACGAGGTCGGCGAGCTGCGAGCCGCCGAGACCCTTCACCTTCTCGCTCTCCACGGCTTGGAAGGCGCGCCAGAGCTGGGTGGGCGAGGCGGCGAGCGGCGGGATGGAGAGGGCGTCTTTCAACTGGCGGAGGTCTTTGAGGGAGAGTTTCAGCGGCTTGGTGCCGGAGTAGAGGATTTGCAGGGCGGTGAGCTGGTCTTTGTTCGCCGCAATCCAGGCGCGGAAGTCCTTCACCTTGGCCTGCGCCTTGTCCACGGCGGCGGCGTCGAACCCGGCATAGAGCACGTCGTCAATGGAGTGGCGGTCAATGGTCTGTTCGTTCTGGGCACGGATTTCGAGGATGCGGCGGCGGAAGGCGGCTTTGAGGAACGGCGTGACTGCCTGTTGCGCGAGTTGCTCGGTGGCGGTCTGGATGTGCTCGGGCGTCGGCTCGCCGGTGACACCGGGGAGCTGCTTTGCGGCGGCAATTTGCGCGTCGGGGTCCACGGCGCGCATGAGGTCGCCCGCGAGGTCGGGGAAGGATTTGCCTCCGGCGAGTTCCCGCAACTCGGTGAGCTGGGCGGGGGCGAACTCGCGTTGCAGGCGGGCGAGGCGACCGGCCAACGTCGTGAGGGCGTCGGAATCGGTGCCGCCCTGGGCGACGTATTCGAGCAACTCGGGCAACGTGGCGGAGGGCTTGCGGTTGAGCGTGTGGGAGTCGGTCTTGTCCTGCTCGCAGACGCCCACAGCATCGATGATGATGAAGCGCTCCTTGGCTTTGGCGCTTGGGCTGACGACCTTGAACATCGCGGTCGAGTTCGTTGGCGGTGTAGGTGAGATCCTGGCTGAGTTTCTCCAGGCGCTCGGCGCGGGTGAGCTTGTGGCGCTTGTCCACATAAACGCCGGTCGGGTCCGCGACAATGGTAGAGCCGCTCTCGGTGATGCGGGTGCGGATGCGGTACACGTCGAAGTCCACGTTGACGCCGTCGGTGACGGCCTCGTCGTGGCCGTATTGCATGACGAGGTTTTGATTAAAGAAGCCGATGGTCTTCCCGGCGGGCGTGGCGGTGAGGCCGACGAGGACGGCATCGAAGTAAAGAATCACCTGCGCCCACAGCTCGTAGATGGAGCGGTGGCACTCATCCACGATGACGAAGTCGAAGAACTCGGGCGGGATGCCGGCATTGTAAACCACGTCGGGCGGCTCGCCTTTCCACGGCTTGGCGGAATCGAAGCCGGAGCCCTCCTCATTCTCCGCATCGAATTCGGCCTCGCCTTTCAGCATCGAGTAAAGGCGCTGAATGGTGGTGATGACAACCTTCGTGCGGGGTTGATGGAGTTGCTCTTGAGCCATTGGACGGTATAGAGCGTGGGAAACTTTCGCGTGTCGTCTGGCGGGGTGTAGTTGGCAAATTCATCCTCGGCCTGCTTGCCAAGATTGCCACGGTCTACAAGGAACAGGGAGACATTTAACTCAAGATAGATTCGCGAGCTTTCCAGGCAAAATAACTGCTTGATTTCGCATAGGTTTTCTTTCTTCAAAATATCTCAAGTTAAGAGTCTCGGAACAGGATACGCTTGGCCCCGCCGAACTTGAGCAGGCGGTAGGCGGCACTGACGGCGGTGTAGGTTTTGCCGGAGCCGGTTGCCATCTGGATGAGGGCACGGGGATCGGCTTTGGCGAAAGAGGCTTCCAAGTTTGTGATGGCCTGAGCCTGCACTTTCCACAGGCCGGTCTCGTCGAGCGGAGGCAAATGCGTCAGCCGGGCGCGAAGTTGATGTAGCTGGGACAGAGACTCAGCGAAGGTCAATGGCCTCGGAAAGCTGAACACCTTTCGGCTGCGCGGTTTGGGGTCGAGGCCGTTGGTAAATAACGTTGCGGAGCCGTTCGACTCGAAGAGGAAAGGCAATGGGCGTCGATATGCGGGCAGGTCGTCCGGGAGGCCGGCGGCGTATTTCGCGGACTGGGCTTCCACGCCCGTGAGGGTGCCTTGGGCCTTCGCTTCGACGGCACCCAGCGCCTTGCGGTCGACATAAAGCAGGTAATCCGCGAAGCCGAATCCTGATTTCATCGGAAACTCCCGGACGGCGATGCCGCGACCTGCGGTGAGGTCGAGGTCGGCCCGATCTTGCACGAGCCAACCCGACGCAATCAGCTTCGCATCAATCTCGTGGCGGGCTTTCTGTTCGGGGGTCTCGGGCATCAAGTCTCACCTTTCTCTGGCGTGCCACATGGAGTGGACGCCCTCGTCACCTCGGGCGTTCATCAGGCGGTGCGCAGCGGAGCCTGATGAGCCATCTATGCAGACCTTGACTGTGCTGTCTGCACAGAGCCGATTGGCGGCGGGCTGGGTGAACGACCCTGCGGCATGGCCTGTGGGCAGCCCGTAGACAGCAGACAGCCCATCCGCAGATGGCAGGCTGGGAGCCTTACGGCGCGCTCTACCGCTGTATACATACGGTCTGGCGGTTGGGCGCTGGCTCCCAGAGAGGGAGGCCACGCCAGCCTGAGAGGCATCCTGACGGCTCCGTAGGCTTGCACCGGGACACGCCGCGAAACTATAGCATCTCTGCCGGGTTCGCAACACTGTACCGCGGAAGAAAAACACCTTGAGCAAGGCAGAACACCCTGGTGGGCGAAGGACGCCCAACGGGCCATTCTCCTGTCGCCTGAAGGCGACAGCCCCCTTGCCCGGCTTTCTGTGGAGCGGGGCCATGAGGTCGTGTATAGTAGTGGGGCACGAGAACGCTGGTGCACACGCCAGCAGCAACCGCTATCTCCACTGTGGCAGAACATGGCAGCGCAACACCCACCCACAGCACGCCTTCCACAACTTGAACTCCTGCGGGTGATGGCCACCGCCGGGATTTTTGTGTTTCACCTGTGGACTGACATTCCCCTGAGGGCTGACGACAGTCTCTGGCGTCCGGTGCTGGAACGGATACCATTGCTGGGCGCCATTGGCGTGATTCTGTTTAATTGTATGGCGGGTTTTGTGCTGTCGCTGCCGCACCTAGGCCAGGCCCAGCCTCGGCCCCTTCTGAGCCGTCTCATCTTTTTCCGCCAGCGTTTTGGGCGTATTGCGCCGCATTACTATCTTGCCCTGCTTCTCTGGACGATCCTCTGGCTCCTCGTGTCAACCCAGGACCACAGCTGGCTCGCCGTGACCGTGGCAGTGCTCACCCACCTGGGCTTTGTGCATACGCTGCATATCAGCACGTTTTTTAGCATTGTGCCCGCCTTGTGGTGGCTTGGCATGCTGGCGCAGTTCTATATCGTGTATCCGTGGCTCTGGCGCTTGTTTGTGCGCTGTGGGCCGGGGCGTGCCTGTCTCCTCGTCTGCCTGATCTCCTGGGCGGGATGGTTGTGGCTGACCTCCTTGGCGGTTCAGTTTCCTGACCGCCTCAGCACGGTGCACTATCTCAGCTACTTTAACCTCCCGGTGCGCCTGCCGGAATTTGCCATTGGCATGTGGCTAGCCTCGGCCTGGAACCGTGGAGCCAGGCTCCTGCATGGCGCGCCCCGCACCACGGCGGCGGCGGGGCGCGGGGGTATCGTCCCCACGCTGCTCGTGGGCCTGCTGTTCGTGCTGCTGTTGGAGCGCAGTCTGATCCGGCAGCTACCGCACCCGCTGGAGCACATCTATCTGGTGGCCTGGTGTGCTGGCAGTCTCATCGCCATGCTCCGTTGCCCCCTGGCCATGCATCTGGGGAACAGGACGTGGATTCTGGACATTGCTGCGGCGTCGTATGGCATTTACCTGCTGCACCAACCGCTGATTGGCTATGCGAATCTCTGGCTCACCGACGTCGTACCCCCACCCAGTCGGTTTCTCGTCTTGCTCGTGGGCCTGGGGTTCTTGTGCTACAAAGCCGCTCAAGGGCTGAATCTGCTGGTGGCGCGTCTCTGGCGCTAGCGATCCATTGAGGGCTTGCAGCCGGTCTACTGCAATGATGGATGGGGCGTTATGATCGTCTCTCAGGGGCATGAACGTCTAACTGGCCTGGTGCGCTTCATAGCGCTGGATGGCCTTGCCCAGAGCCCGCAAGGGCAGCATGGCGCACTTCACGCGCATGAGGGTCAACGGCACCCCGAGTAAAGCGAGCATCTCCTCGCGCCCCATCTGCTTGACCTCGGCAAGCGTTTTCCCCTCCACGACTTCCATCAACATAGAGGCCGCAGCCAGGCTGATAACACAGCCTTTGCCCTCGAAGCGAATCGCTTCCAGATGCTCCTGGGCGTCGAGGCGGACTTGGATGCAAACTTCATCGCCACACAGCGGGTTGAGGTCACGAATTTCGAAGGTGGGGAGGGTCAGGGTGCCCCGGTGCGATGGATTCTCATAGTGGTCGAGAATGTGGTCTTGATACATCTCATCAATATTCATCGCCGTCGCAGCCTCCTCGCTTCGCCAATCGCTTCCATCAGCACATCAATTTCGCCGACGGTGTTATACACATAGAAACTGGCCCGACAGGTACCGTTGACCCCCAGGACCTGCATGAGAGGCATGGCGCAGTGATGTCCAGCCCGAATAGCCACGCCGCAGTGGTCGAGTACCGAGGCGATATCGTGTGGATGCAGATCCGTGATGTTAAAAGAAATCACGCCGCCACGGGCCTCCGCCTCTGGACCATAGACGGCAATATCTGGGGCCTGGTGCATCTGCTCCAGCGCATAGCGCGTCAGATGCTGGGCATGCGCCAGGACGGCGGGCATGCCCAGCGCCTCGAGATACGCGACTGCCGCCGCCAGACCAACGCCCTCAGCAATGGGCGGTGTGCCCGCCTCAAATTTCCACGGCAGATCCTGCCAACTGGCTCCCGCAAAGGTGACTTCGCTAATCATGTCACCCCCGTAGAGAAAGGGCTCCATCTGCTCCAAGACCTGGCGCTTGCCATACAGCCCACCAATGCCGGTCGGCCCGAGCATTTTATGGCCAGAAAAGGCAAAGAAATCACAATCCAGCGCGCGCACATCCACCGCCATATGCGGGATGCTCTGCGCCCCATCGACGCAGAGGAGCGCCCCCTGGGCATGCGCCATCTGCCCCAGGATGGCGACGGGGTTGATCGTACCCAACACGTTGGAGACGTGCGCCACGGATACCATCTTGGTGCGCGGACCAATCAAGGCGTCAGCGTGTTCGAGATCCAGCCTACCCTGCGCATCAATACGAATGTAGTGCACCACGGCGCCGGTGCGGCGGGCCATTTGCTGCCAGGGTACAATGTTGCTGTGGTGCTCAAGTTGGGTCAACACCACCTCATCCCCAGCGTGCAAATGCTGCAACCCCCAGGCATAGGCGACGAGATTCAGCGCTTCGGTGGTATTTTTGGTAAAAATGACTTCGTCCCAGTCGGCATGGATAAAGCGCGCCACGCTCTCATGCGCGTGTTCGTACGCAATGGTGGCTTCTTCGCTCAAGACGTACACTCCACGGTGGATGTTGGCGTGCGAGTACTCGTAATAGCGGCTGATGGCGTCGATCACCTGGCGTGGTTTTTGGGACGACGCGGCACTGTCGAGATAGACCAGCGGACGGTCATGCACCCGGCGGCTGAGAATAGGAAAATCGCGGCGCAGCATCTCGACATTCAGGGCTGCGGCATCGTGAGAGATGGGGACTGCGGACATGTGGTCATCCTTAACATGGCCTGGGGAGGGTGTAGGCAGCGTCCCTGCCTGCGATACGTATATCGTACTGTACCCGGCATGCGCTCTCCGTGTCAACGTGAGCGCATCGCGCCCCATCATGCGCATGTGAGGACGTATAGCGACGTGGGGCTGTCGACTGTCGTGGCGCCGACTCGGGTTACCTGTGGACAAAACTGTACAAGAGCAGTTGGCACATTTTTCGTATCTTGGCAGAGTGCTTGTGAAGACACAACATAATGTTTTTCAAAATGTTATACATTATGTAGATTTTGAGGTAGTCCAGGCATGTTGGTCTAGACTGTCTGGAAGATGGCGCTGAGGAGTAGTTTTCCCCAAGTTTTCCACATGTGTGCAACAGCGCTGGAGCCTAACTCATTCTTTTTCTGGGCTGTCAGGGCACGTCTTCTCGACGCGTAACCGTTCAGGGGGGTATAACTCTTTGATTTCTTAGCTGTCATTTTGCGAAAAGTATAGAAATCATCGCATCTCGTATCTGCTCTGCATACTAACTCATTGATCTTATATGAGTTATTTGCTGACACCAGGTGAACGGTTACCTCGACGCATGCTGACCGCCTGTGCAGGTGCCAGGCGATCAGCGTCTGTCCGCCGCAGGCACGGCACGCGGCGGGTAGGCGTTACCGTGGCTGTACCAGGGCGGACGTTTGTCCCCATTCACCCTGAAACACAAACGTGTCGAGGGTTTTGCGCGTGCGCGGGGCCAGTTCGCGCTGGCGCAGCTCCTCCGGCAAGGCCGCTGGGTCACCTGGATAGCCCAGCACAATGCCCCCCACGGGCTCAAAGCCGTCGGGCACGCCGTACAGTTCGCGCACCTTGTCGGGATAAAAACCGGCCATTTGGTGGACGAATAACCCGAGGGCTGTGGCCTGGATGCATAGGTTGGCGACGGCGAGTCCGACGTCATGGAAGGCATAGCGATTGGGCTGATTGTTCGAGTCGAAGGTGAGCTTCGTGACCGACACCATGAGCACTGGGGCGTGCGACGCCCAGGCTTGATTCGTCTCCCGCAGACAACTCAGCAGACGGGCATATTCGTCTGGAGTGTCCTTGGTGGCTATGAGAAAATACCAGGGCTGCTGATTGGTGCAGGACGCCGCCCAGCGTGCGGCTTCCAGGAGGCTCAACAACTGGGCCGGTGCCACTGGACGGTCAGCAAAGGCACGTGGACTCCAGCGCTGCGCCAGGAGCGGTTCAATGGGGTAGGTAGGGTCTGCGGGCTTTTCCATAGGATCAACACTCCTGTGAAATGGGGTCAACAATGTTCTGGGGCACAGCGCAACCCGCGCCTCCATGGTTGCGTTGGAGCGCCTATTATCCGACATCATGCACCATGACGAAAGCCGGGCTCGTGAGAAAGTCCTTGAGGAAACGACATGATAGGACATAGTATACAGGCGGAGCAGCTGTTGCGACGTGGACAACGCCTCGCCGCCGCGGAGCGTTTCGACGAAGCCAGTGCCGCGTTGATGGAGGCCCAGCAGCGCCGTCCCCGCGCCGTCGGCCCTTGGCTGCACCATGGGCTGGTGCTGGCGGAGTTAGGCCGACTGCCCGAAGCGGTGCAGGCGATGGAACAGGCCATGGCGCTGCAACCACAGCATCCGGTCTTGCCGGTGTTTGTCGGGCGCATGTATTGGGATCACGCTGACTACAGCCACGCGGCGCATTGGTGCGAGCGTGCCCTGGCCCTCGATCCTAGCAGCACCCACGCCCTGGCGTTGCAAGCCCTGATCGAGCTGTCGAGCGGTCAGGTGCCGCAGGCCTTGCAGCACCTTCTGCAACCGCCGTTGCCGGTGCCCGCGCTGGTGCGCACGTTTTTGTGGCTTGGTCGCAGTCAGGTGCCTTCTCTGCTCCAGCAAGCGAACGCCACCATGCAAGGCCGCATCCTGCTGCAGACCGAACGTGTGCTGCTGCAGCACGCCCCGCAGGCGCAGACCCTGGCGCAACAAGTGCTGGCCAGCACTGCCGCGCACCAGAACGAGCCCCTCGCGGACCGCCTCATGGATGCCATGGATCACAGCATCACCTGGGTGCTGCTGCAGATGCGACGGCTCCACGCCCGCATCCGATACGCGACACAGCCCAAGCCACGGGCTTTGCATCTACGCCTGTTGCAAGCCGAAGATGCGGCGTACAGCGGCCAAGCCGCCACGGCACAGACTCTCTATACCGAGATTGCCCAGCACGCTCCTGAGCTGCCTGGCCTCGATGAGCGCTTGTGTGAGGTGTATTACGCGCAGGGCAAATTTCGTGAGGCCCTACGGTACTTCCAACGCCTGCGTCAAACGCTCCCAGACCCGGAACAGCCAGGCGCGGAGATGGCGCTTTTTCTCGGAGAATTGTACTGCGAGGTTGGCCAGTATGCGGAGGCGGCGGCGCTGTTACGCCGCCCACCCACTGGCCCGATGCGTGATTACCGCTGGGCGTATTATCTGGGTCTGTCGCAGGTGCATGCCGGTGTGTTCCCCGAGGCCCGGCGTGCCTTCATCCGGGCCGTGCAGCAGATGCATCCCAACCTGGTGGCGCTGCGCCTCGGGGAATTGGCCCGATGGGTCTAAATTTATCAAACGCGGCGGTGCCTCATGACAGCCACGGACGGCGGTGGAGCCACGCTGGCGTGGTTTTGAGAGACAGGCGCTAGGACACGTTTTCCAGCACCAGTGACACGACCGTGCGATCATCACCGCCCATGTTGGCCGTCAGCCCTGTGTGCACCTCACGCGGGATCTGATACTCCCCACATAAGCCTTTCATCTGGCGGTAAATTTCTGCCGCCTGCTTCACCCCAGTCGCGCCAACCGGGTGCCCAAAACCCACCAGACCGCCTCCGGCGTTGACGGGGATATCGCCCTCAATCGAGGTGCGACCCGAGCGGATCAGTTCGATCCCATGCCCCTGTTCCGCAAAGCCGATGGCTTCATACATCATCAGCTCGGCAATCGTAAAACAGTCGTGCACTTCGGCGACTTGCACCTCCTGGGGCGTCAGGCCCGCATCCCGTAGGGCCTCTCCCGCCGCGCTAGCCGTGGTGTCCAGGCGCAGCAGGTCTTTCACCTGCCCCAGCGGATTGGTCGCAAAGCCATAGGAACGCACCTGGACACTCTGGACCAGCGACCGACCCAGCTTCTGGAGGCCCTCGGCACTGGCCAGGATCACCGCAGCGGCCCCATCGCTCACCTGCGAGCAATCGCTCACCCGGAGGTGGTCCTTTAGTTCGGGATTTTGCAAAAAGTTGGGGTTCGTCTCACTGGCCGTGGCGGCTTGTTCGAGGGTCATCTTGACGGTGTGCATATGCGCCAGGGGATTGCGATTCGCATTGGCGTAGGCTTTGACCGAAAAATGGGCCAGGTCGCGGTCGGTGAGCCCGTAAGCGGCCTTGTAGGCTTTGGCACGCCGCGCCAGCAAGGCCGGAAACGTAAAATCGTCAATCGAGCGTTCGGTGGCATAGTGCGAGGCCCGCGCCAGATAATCCGCCCCTTCGCGGGGTCGCACCGTGGTCTGCACTTCCGCCCCGGCCACGATGACCACATCGAGCCCCGCCTGGATGGCCTCGATTGCCCCGACGATGCCGACCCCACCAGAGGCACAGGCGGCCTCGACACGCGCGCACCCAATGCCGGACAGGCGCTCGTCGGCCCGCGCCAGCATCGCACCCAGAAAGCCCTGGCTCGAAAACAGCTCGCCGGCAAAATTGCCGACATAGCCGCGTTGAATCAGACTAGGGTCAATGTCGTTCTCGGTGAGCAGCTGGCGTACGACGTTGGCTAGATGCTCTTCGAGCGTCGGATTGTCACGCTGCCCAAAATCCGGGTGGCCCTTGAGGATAAAATCTGGATGGCCCTTGCCAATAAACGGCGTGAGAGCTTGGGCCGCGATGTAGACGGGGCGTATGGGGCGCATGGGACTCTCCTCGGTGTCGTGCGTGGTGACATGTCTATGATGTTAAACTACCCGTGCCGTAAAATCGTAAGCCTGCGCGGCGATAATTTCGACCAAGACAAGGTCGCCGCTGCTCACCTCCCCTTGAATGGTCACACTGCCATCAATCTCCGGTGCCTGACTGGCTAGGCGTCCAACCGCGTCCTGCGTCTCGGTGGCGTCTTCGTCCACCAGCGCCCACAGCTGTCGCCCCACCAGCGCCTGATGCTTGCGTTGGGAAATCTCTTGCTGTAAGGCCATGACGGCGCGGCGGCGCCGGGCGGCCTCACGGACAGGGACACGGCCAGGCATACTATACGAGGGCGTGCCCTCTTCGTGTGAATAGGTAAAGACGCCGACGCGGTCGAGCTGGGCGCGTTCCAGAAACTGCAGCAACTCGTCCACGTCGGCAGGGGTTTCACCGGGAAAGCCGACAATAAAGGTACTACGGATGGTGGCCTCTGGAAGACGCTGCCGGATGTCATCGAGCAGGCGGTACAAGGTCCGTTGCGTGTAACCGCGCTTCATGGCCCGTAACAGGTGATCGGAGGCGTGCTGCATCGGCATGTCAAAATACGGACAGATACGTGGCTGGCGCGTATACGCATCGAGCAGCGTCGGGCGAATCATCGAGGGATACAGATACAACACCCGTAGCCAGTCGAGTTCGACCGCTTCCTCGCCCAGCCGCATGAGGAGTTGTGCCAGCCCCTGTCGCAGGCCGATGTCCGCCCCGTATTCCGTGCTATCCTGCGCCACCAGAATGGCCTCGCGCACACCGTTCTGCCCTAGGCGTCGTGCTTCGGTGACAATGGAGTCAATGCCCCGACTCTTCAAGCGCCCGCGCATTTTGGGGATGATACAGAAGGTACAGAGATGGTTACAGCCTTCGGCAATTTTGATGTACGTCGTATGGCCTGGCGTGGTCTGAATACGCGCGTCGTTTTCCTGATACAGATAGACATCCTGGCTCAGGTATTCCCGCTGTGGCAGTGGCGCGTGCAGCTGGACTAACACCTCCGGCAAGTGCTGAAAGTCGCCAGTCCCGACGAGCACGTCAATCTCTGGCATCTCGTGCAACAATTCGCTGCCATAGCGCTGCGCCAGACAACCAGTGACGACGAGCTTTTTGGTGCTGTCCAGGGCCTTGATGGCCGCCATCTCCAGGATGTGGTCGATGGATTCCTCTTTGGCGCTTTGAATAAAACCGCAGGTATTGACGATGAGGTAATCCGCCTGCGTCGGGTCGAGCGTAAGTTCATACCCCTGGGCGTGCAGCTTACCCAACATCACTTCCGCATCAACGAGATTTTTTGCGCACCCGAGATTCACCAGGGCGACTTTTTTGCCAACGGCGTGTGTCTCCACACAGTCTCCTTCCCACAGGAACATGACAACCTCCCAGGGTCAGGATGACTCGACGTCTCTTCCCGACAGTCCTGCACGCGTCATGCTAGCATCCGGGACGACAATCACGCAAGCGCCATCCAACAGGCAGCCTGGACCGTAAGGCGCTCGACACGGTGTCAGGGCTGCACGACACGAGGGCGGCTCGCCTTGTCATCATTTTGACACCTTAATGTCGGAAATGTAACATCTGCGCCTCTTCACGCCCCCATGAGCGTCGCATCATCCAAGGTCTCAATACCATCTCTGGCGCGCTATCGTTGATCTCAGTAGGCGGATTCTTCTTTTGTTCCTTCTGCTAAGTATTTTGGCACGAATGTTGCTTATACAAAGGCTAACGGAAACGCACACCGTATACCTAGGAGAGAGTCCATGGCAGCCCTGGCAACGAATTTGATGACTGAACCGACCACGCATTCGACACCACGCCCGATCATCACCACCCTCTATGACCTCGTAGCCGCAGTCGATGACGCCGCAGGGGCTTCCAACGACGCACTCGTCACGGCAACGGTTATGCACCTGATCAACACGCATCAGACCCGTGTGCTGCGGTCGCGGCAGAAGCTCGCCGTTGTCGCAGCGTAACAGGTGTGTCGCATGCGACGTCGCACCAGACAGAGGTTTGGAGACGATAAATGGACCGCAGTTGCCATGGCCAGACAAGCAGCCTGTACGGCGCGGACACAGACCAGGTCCGCGCCGCCTGCACGCTAAAATACCCGCTCTGGTTGGACCTGCACCCCATGCTCAGGGGACAATGTGAGCAGTAAGACATGGCCATTCGGTGTCTCGCCCGTCCAGTTGATCAGCGGTGCCCCAGGATAATAGGCCGTCACCGGCCCCTGACTCAGGTCCGTGAGCACATGCTGATGCCCCATCGCCACATAATCCCAGCCAGTATCACGAATATCTTCGGCAAAAATGGGTGAGGAGCGCTCTGGCTGTTGTTGGCGCTTCGGGAAGAAAAAGCCGTGCGCCATGGCAATGTGCCAGCGCTGATCGTGGCGCGTGGGGATATGCGCTAGGGGGCGAAAATCCGGCGTATGTTCTTCCATGGCCCGCCCCCAGACCACGAGGTCCAGCCCAGGAAACTCGATGACTTGACCGTCCAAGGCCGTAATCACCTGCACATTGGGACACTGCGCTTGAAAGGAGTGGCGATCATAAATGGCGTTGGTGTACAGGCAATCGTGATTCCCCGGCAGAATGACCGTGGGACAGGACAGCCGCCGCAGTTGTTCCTGCGTAAAGGCAATGGTGTCATCGGGCACGCGGTTGTGATCGAAAAGATCGCCGGCAATCAGGAAGACATCGACTTCCGCGCTGATAGCGCGGGTGACAATGGTCTCAAAACAGCGATAATACAGGGCGCGGTGGGCCTGACGTTGTTCGGGTTTGCCATAACTCTCGCAATCCAGATGCACGTCGGCGGTGTGCAGAATTTTCAAGGCACGTCGGGTCGAGGGTTGCACGCCAGCTCTCTTTCTCAGTACAAGAACATCCTATAATTATGGCCATACAGCAGGCCAGGGCAATTGTCTCTAGGCCCTGGCGTTGTGTCAATGTACAATCGCTGCTGCCACGTCGCCCTGGTTGCCGATTGCCCGGCTCGCTCCGGAAAAAGCCGTGACGTGAGGAAGATGCCCTATGCCCCATGCGACAGACCAGCACATCACCTTCCAGGTCTATGATGCGACGGGACAAGCCCAGCACGTGCTCCTGAGTGTGGATGAACGCACCGCACACGGCACGCTCAGTATCTCGCCCATACCCGGTGGCGCCTCCCAGTCGCGAGAGCTCGCTGCCTTGCAGAAAAGCCACGACGGGACGATCCTGAAGTGTAAAGTAGGCATCGCCACGGTCACGTTCACCATTGACGCCACACCGTCCCCGCCGACGCTCGCTCTGGTGGCACGCGCCTTGTTCCCCCTGCTGGAGACGACGTACACGTTGAGTCGGGAAGATCAGCAGCGCCTGGTGGCCTGGAGCGCGGCCCTGCGGCTTGACGTCATGGCCTGAAACACCTTCGGGAGTGACGGGCGCCTGGCAGCTTTGCCTCTTGCGCGTACAACCCATGGGTTGTACGCTTTGCGCATCTGTACAACAAAAATTTTGTGCAGCGTTTCTGTTGTGTAGCTCTAGAGGCACAACCCATGCAGACCGCCTTACGCAACACGTCTCGTCCCATCCGTTGACACCGTAGATCGGGTCTACGAAAATTTGCTGGCCCCCGCTAAACGCGCCTACTTTGATTACTGGAACCAGCGCTTAAGCGAGGAACTGGGACCACCGCAGAGTGACTGGGCCCGACTCGTGCTCAAAGCCTGCGCCCTGGATGCCGCGGGTGCCAGTCGCACCACGCTCACCCAAACGCTGACGCCAGCCGTTGCCGACCCTGCCGACCGTGACAGCATGCTCAACTGGCTGCTCGATGTGCTGCTTAGCGATGACTACCTGACGCAGTCCCAGGCGCAGGGGCACAGCCGCTATCGTTTTCGTTCCAACCTGCTGCGCCAGTTCTGGCTGCGGAGGTTCGTGCAATGACCCCACCCCGACGAACGCCCGCCACCGAGCTGGCGATCTACAACCCCGACTTGCTGCGCAAAGACGATCTCATCGTGCAGTTTGTGGCGCGGCGGGCCTTGCTAGCGCTGCTGCTGGACGACCTGCGGCGCGTCGGGGCCTCGGGTGGCAATCAGCACCACCTGCTCATTGGTACACGCGGCATGGGCAAAACCATGCTGCTGCGGCGTCTGCGCTTTGCCATTGAGGACGATGCCACCCTGGCCACGCACTGGTTTCCGCTCACCTTTCCCGAGGAGCAGTACCACATTGTGCGCCTGTCGGATTTCTGGGCCAACTGTCTGGACGCCCTGAGTGACATGCTCGACGAGCACGGGCGTGAGGCCGAGGCGGCAGCCCTGGATGAGGCCGTCAAAAATCTGCCCGAGGTCGAGACCCAGCGCTGCTGCTGCCGCCCTGGACCTGCTAACGAGCTGGGCCAAGCGTGCCGACAAAGGGCTGGTGCTGCTGCGCGACAACGCCGATCTGATCCTGGAGCGTCTGCGCAAGCAGCACTGGGAACTGCGCGAGGTGCTGTCGCAGCAGCCGCGCCTGGTGGTGCTTGGCGCCGCGCCAGCGCCGATCTCCAGCACGTATGAGTATGCCGAGGCGTTCTACGATTTTTTCCAGGTGCACGCATTACGCGGCCTGGACCTCCAGGAGACGCGCACCGTCTTGCTCACCCTGGCACGCCTGCGTGAGGTGCACGCCGCATGTGGCGGACATGGTTGAGCAGGAGCCGGGGCGCATCCAGGCCCTGCGCGTGCTCACCGGCGGCAATCCGCGTGTCCTCGTAGTGCTGTACCAGGTGCTGGCCCAGAGTCAGGACGGCAGCGTCATCAGCGAGCTGGAACACATTCTTGATCTACACACGCCCTACTACAAAGCCATCTTTGAAGCCCTGCCCACGCAAGCGCAACAGTTGGTGGGGGCCATGTGCCTGCACTGGCATCCCCTCAGCGCCGCCACCCTGGCGGTCCTGCCCAGCGTGCGCCTCGATACCAACCTGGTGTCCACCCAGTTGGACCGCCTGTGCCGCGACGGCATGGTCGAAAAAGCCCCCACACCAGCGGGTGAAAAGCTGCTCTACCAGGTGGCCGAACGCTTTTTCAACATCTGGTACCTGATGCGCGCCAGCCGCCGCCTGCGCCGCAAGCTGGTGTGGTTAGCAGAGTTCCTCGCCATGGTGTATGCCCCGCCCGAGCTACACACCCGCGCCCAGCGCTTTCTGCGCGCCGAGCCCATCCCCCGGCGGGCAGAAATGGCCTTTGCCTATGCCCAGACCGTACATGCGCCAGCCCTGCGCCAGGCTCTGGCCTATGAAGCCATGCGCTCCATGCTGCGCGAGCCCCGCGAGCAGCGCCAGCCCCTTGCCGCGCTGCTAGATTTTGAGGCGGAAGATGGTGCCCTGAAAACGCCCGCTGAACGTCTGACGACGCTATACGAGTTGGAACAGCGGGTGCTACACGCGCCGCTTGACTGGTCGAGGTGTCGTGCCGAGGAGTTTTGGCACCGTCTGGGTGGGGCGTGGGTGCTCAGCCTGGAGGAGAAGCAGCATATTGTCGAGCGCTTGGAGACCATGACCGCAGCGGATATCCAAGCTGTGTTACAAGATATTGAGCGATGGCAAGAGGAGACCATGGCTCTTCTTGGTCTAGAACATACTCAGATTTTGATGGAAGCTCTGCGTAGCGGCGACATGGCTACTCTCACGGATGTGGACGGTGCTGACGCCGCAGCAGAACGGTTAAACGCCCCAGCCCTGCAAACCATCGCCCGCCTAGAACGTGCCCGACGGCAATGGCCCCCACTGTCCATCAAAGAGATTGACGCCCTAGGAGAGATCAGCACCCTCGACACGGATGACGTCTATGTGACGTGTCGCTTCAGCCCGTTGCTGGCAGCACATGCGCATCTACGCGCCGAAGCGGAACAGAGCTATCGTCAGGCCCTGGCACACTCTCCACAGCACCCCTATCTGTGGGATGGGCTCGGCACCCTACTCCTGGACCATCTGCAGCGCTATGAGGAAGCGGAGACGTCCTATCGTCAGGCTATCGCCCTCGCTCCGCACGACGCTACCCTCTGGAACAAATTCGGCGGCCTGCTCATAGATCACCAGCAGTGCTATAGGGAAGCGGAAGCGGCCTATCGTCAGGCCATCGCCCTTGATGCCTCCTTCGCCGCCCCCTGGTTCAATCTTGGCCTGCTATGCCAATACGAGCTGCAGCGCTATGGGGAAGCGGAAGCGGCCTATCGTCAGGCTATCGCGCGAGCACCTATGCACTTCAGATATCTCTGCCAACTTGCCTGGCTTCTTTTCTTGATCGACAAGGATATAGCAGAAGCCGAGGCAAAAGCCCGACAAGCTCTGGAAATTGTTCCTAATAATCTCTACATCACTCACACTTTGGCCTGTATCCTGGCGCGGCAGACACGATGGCCCGAGGCCGCTACTCTAGCGCGATGCTTCATCGTCGAGGGCTACGACGCGTATTACACCGAATTCTGGCCGGACATCGTCCTTTTCTTCAAGGAAGCAGTACGCACTGGCCACGCCGCAGACGCCGCAGCCCTACTCGCTTCCATCGGTTACGAAGACCGCTGGCGGCCGCTGCGCGAAGCCCTGCGGGCCATTGCGGCGGGTAGCGATGCGTCACTGCTGCACATGGCGCCGGAACTGCGCCAGCCAGCGGAAGCGCTGCTGGCGCAGTTGTTGCCGGAAGGCGTCACCCTCAGCAATGCCAGCACGCCGCGCCGTGCCAGGCAGGCACGGCGTAAAGCGGCGGGATAGGGGGGGCGGTCGCAAGAGCATGGCATCGGAAGCGGGGCGAAGGCTGCTGTCAACGACTCCCGCTAATCGCTGGGAAGCGATCTCGCGAGAGCTTGTCGCTGGCGCCGACGCCAGCCAGCAGCCAGAGCTGCTGAGGGACGCGACCCGCAACCTGAGGCGCTTTGACTGGCGCCCGGTCCTTGAATATGGCG